>Ga0310811_10000886_pt1 | contig 38630 bp, 29 predicted proteins | sample YCmetagenome_FD_207642 | JGI IMG/M metagenome (GOLD analysis project Ga0310811, IMG submission 207642) | Soil microbial communities from experimental microcosm in Duke University, North Carolina, United States - YC | ecosystem: Engineered > Artificial ecosystem > Soil microcosm > Unclassified ... | reverse complement strand
TGAAATTCTTACGGTTGCGGGAAATGCGTTCCCGCTGCTAAAGCTCCTCCGTGCCCGCCACCGCGAAGCCATTGACCGTCAGCGCGGAAGACTATCTCGAGCGCATCCATGAGCTTATCGAGACCAAAGGCTATGCGCGTGTCTCCGACATCGCCGCCCTGCTCTCCCTCACCCGCCCCACCGTCTCCATCATGGTGCAGCGCCTCAGCCGCGATGGCTATTTGACCTACGAGAAATACCGGGGTCTGACCCTCACCGCCCGGGGAGCGGAGGTCGCCCGCCGCATCCAGACGCGTCACGTCCTGCTGACGGAATTCCTCGGCATGCTCGGTCTCGATCGTTCCGTTGTTTCACGGGACGTCGAGGGTATCGAGCATCACGTGAGCCAGGAGACGCTCGAGCGACTCGAATTGCTGGTCGAGCATTGGAAGAAACATCCCGCACGACTGCGCGCGGCGCTGGATTCCAAGCCCCCCGAGAAGCCTTGACGGCTTCTCACGTCGGTTGATCGATCAGCGCTCGATCGCAGTGATGGAAGTCAGCGATCCCGAAAGACTCTTTTCCAGATCCCGAGCCGCGTTGTGTTGCTTGGAGAAATAGCTCCCGGAGGTCACGATCGTCGCAATAACCGCCCCAAACACCAACAACGTCAGCAATGGATGCGTTCCCCGTTTCACTGCGATTGATTCCGTATTTTCCATATTTTGTCAGAGAATGTTTCCCCTAAGGAAACTCATGTAGCGTAGATCGTGCCAATTTTGAAGTGCGCCAGGAAAAAGGACATCGTTCGTTTTCAACGAAATCGTCATTAGGTCCTGGCATTGTTACGGTTGTTACGGTTGTTACGACCGGCACGTTCGCGCGGATCAAAAAACTTTCGAAAAATCCCCCCTTACCGATCGGTAAGTATCACGCCCGGGCCTCCGTCGCGGTCGCTCATGCTATTGCGGACGAGGAAGCAGCTCGGAGTCACGGCTCTCGGCGGCGGCGGAGATCTGCGGAACTTCCCGGAGCACCCGGTCGCGCAGAGCGCCGGGAGGAAATCGATTCGCCCAGGCGAGAGCCCCCTCACCATCCTGCTTCGCCCAAGCCTGCATGACCGCGAGTGCGGCCTCTTCCTGAGAGGAGCCTGGCGCGATCTGCTGGGAAACAATGGCGGCGGCATCCTCGGGATCGACCTTGGATTGTGCGATCGCAATGTGCAGGAACAAGGCGTCTCTGACCCTACCCGGCTGGCAACTTCGTGCCCAGGCCGCGGCGGCGGACACATCCTGGGCCGCCCATTGCTGGGCCAGGTTTCCGAGCATGACCTCTCGGCGCTCGCTCCCGACTCCCTGCTCGATCAGCGTCTGAATGGCGAGACTCGGGTTCAGGTCGGCTATCTGGAAACAGGCGCAACTCAGCACGGTATCTCGCTCATTCGGGTTGGATAGTTGCGCAATCCATTTTGACGCTCCCTCCGGATCGGCGGCCGCCCATTTTTGCGCCACGGTCCGCAGCAATTCGGTCCGCCACTCTCCACCTTCCGGCGACGCCTCCGCCAGCCTCGCCGCGGCCCAAGGGTCCAGCTTGACCAGCGCCGGGATTTGCTTTTCGAAAACCGCCGCGTGAGCCGCGAAATCCTTGGAATCGAGGGCGCGCTGAATCTCATTGGCTACCGCAATGGCGCGGGAGGCATTCTCTTTTTCCGCGCCAGCCGTGGCGCTGGAACCCCTGGAACCAGGAGTCGGCGAGGATCTTGCCGCGCGCGACTCCACCGCCTCCGGCGTGTGATTTGGGCCAGGCGCGAAGCCTGGCCCAAAGGTCAGCCGGATCAGCCCTGCAACCGCCAGGATGCAAATACCGGCGATCAGGACTTTCTTCACAAGGAACGTTTATCCGACAGCTCTAGAGCTGCCACCAGTTGAAGTTGATTCCGCCGTTGTCACTCACGAATCGCACGGTGTGGTAGGAGTTCGTGAAGGTCCCGTAGGCGCCGAAATCGAACGTCGCGTAGGTCTGCCACGCTCCGGTGACCGGCAGGGTCTTCGATGGCATCGCGACCCCATCGATCACGAAATGCCCCGTTCGGCCGGCATTCGGCGTGGCGACGCGCACCAGGAAATGCGGAGCGCTATTGAGCGGCACGCCCTGCCACTCGAACCATTCGCCCGACTGCATGCTTCCGACATCCCAGCCGCCATCCGTATCGCCGCAGGCCTCGATCTTGATGCTGCCATTGCGGAAGGCACCAGTGCCTCCGCTCGCCCCGCCAAACGTATCGCAGCCCTCGGCTTCGAACTTCAGGTTCCCCAGGAAGGGGTTCTGGCTGTACTTGCGCAGCAGATTGATCCGCTGATTGGGAAAATCATAGGCCGTCTGCGTGTAGGTCAAGGCAGCGCCCGAGGGATCGAGATTTCGCACGCGGAGCAACGCCGCCGTTTCCGACCAGTCGGTGAAGCCTTCGCACAAGGTAAGCAGCGCCCCGGCGCCGACCGTGGCCGCGAGGGCATTGTTCAGCGTGGTTCCATGGTTGGGATCCATGTAGTTGGCCTGTCCTGGAGCATGAAACGACGGAGCCAGGGCTCCGATCTTGACGCCGTTGAAGGTCGTCAGCGTCGAGGCTGAACCTGGCGGAACGAACCAGCCCTCCGCGGCGTCGATGACCGTGGGATCGTTGCAAGTCGTGTCGTTGGTCAGAAAATCCTTGGAGACAATGATGTAGGGATTGAATCCAAAGTCGGCCTGGCATTTCTGCCGCACATACAGCAGCGCCTTGGAGGCGTTGCCTTGCATGTTCGAGATGAAAACCTTGTTGCCGGTCCAGATGATGATCACCGGTCGCCCGTTGATCTTGAATCGATTCGCATCGGGCACCGTCTGGTAGAAGATCTTGTAGTTCCAGTCGTAGATATATCTCCAGTTCGCCGAATTGCTGATGTCGAACGGAAACGACGTCGCGAAGCCGTGGCCATTGGCCTGGCTGCTCTGGGCCACCCAGGAGGTCGCGTTGTCATCGAAGATCGCCAGCTTGGTGACGTTGCCCTGGTTGTTGAGCGCGGTCACGAAGGGGGCGATCTTGTTCGGGTTCTTGCTCGTGTTCGGCTGCGACCCTTCGAGATTCGGGCAGACGAAGTTCACGCCGCTTTGCTTGAGTTCCGCCGCCCATTCATTCCAGGTCGCGTTGGGATTCGACGACACGGGATTGTAGAGCGGCATGTTTTGATCGGCCGTGTAAGGCCCGGTCAATCCCGGCTGATAATCGTAGCCGAGAGTCACGCCGAGATACTGGGCGTGGGCGGAGCAGGAGAGCAGAAGCGACAATGCGGCGGCGGCCGCAGATGCCGTGGCCCTGCGTTTCATCGTGGGAGACTTCATTCTAGGGGGATTTGGGGGGATGCCGAGGAACGAATTCCTCGAGGGGGGATTTGGGGAATAAACGCGAACACGTAAATGCCGCGCTTACCCGCAGGGTAACACGCTATCCCCGATTGGGAATCCCCGATTTCGGGAATCACTCATTGCCGAGTCAAAAGCATTCTGCCTGACAAGAAGCGCACCCGAGCCTCGATGAACCATGGCGCGCCCGGCTCCCCTTTGCGATATGCCACTGCGCTCCGCTTTTGGAGTCCGTCTTCAATCAGGCTCTGAACCTCAGAGCTTTGCGGAAAATGGTGGAGGTATGGGGATTCGAACCCCAGGCCTCTTCATTGCGAACGAAGCGCTCTACCAACTGAGCTATACCCCCTTTTTCCGAGCCGTTCTAAATAGCATCCCTGCCACCGGGATGGCAAATAAAACTGGCTGGAGGTTTTGCATTCCCGGGTTGAACCAACGGCCTCGGGCATCGGCGATGCAGGCGGCCTCCCCTGAGAAAGACGCGCGCGACGGCGGAGGACCATCACCAGCGCAAGCCCGGCGCCGAGCATCACCCACGTGCGCGGCCCCGGTACCGCGGTGAGGCTGAGGGACGGAACAGGCAGGCAGAATCCCTTCCGGATTAGTCGTTACCACGGTCATCTCCCCGCCGGCCGCAAGAGCCGATGTCTGCGGCTCGCTCAGCCCGGAATGGTAAACTCGCTGGCCAGATAGGCCCGGGATTTTGGACGCCCAAGGAAGAATCCCTGGGCATAGTCAATGCCGAGTTCGCCGAGCAGGTCGTACTGCTCACGGGTCTCCACACACTCCGCGATCGTCTTGATGCCGCGGATCTTGGCCACCTCGCGAATCGCGCGCAGGATGGCCTGGTTGAAATTGTTGTTCGGCAGGTCGCGCACGAACGCGCAGTCGATCTTCAGATGATCGACAGGCAGGTTTTTCAAATACGCCAGCGAGGAAAAACCCGCGCCGAAGTCGTCCAGAGCTGTCTTCAGGCCCATCCGGCTCATCTCTCCGAGAATGTCACGGGCCTTGTCGAGGTTCGACATGATCTCGGTCTCGGTGATTTCGAAGAGCAGTCGCGACGGCTCGACGGAGTGCTCGGAGAGCGCCGTCTCGAGATGCTTGATCAGCTCGTTGTCGTTGAAGGAGGGCGCGGAGAGGTTCACCCCCAGCACCAGGCCGGGATTCTCGACCAGCACTTTGAAAGCGGTCTCGATGACGAAGCGATCCAGCTTGGCCCCCTGCCCCGAGCGCTGCGCCGAATTCAGGAATGCCCCCGGACTTACGATCACCGTATGCGCGGGATCGATGTAGCGCAGGAGAGCCTCCTGATAGAGCATCTCTCCCCCACCCGTCGCCACCACCGGCTGGAACCACAGCTCCAGGCTGTCGTCACGCATGGCCTCCTGGATACGGGTCGCCCAGTCGGTATCGGCGATGAGTTTGGCGATCGCGCTGTCGCTCTCGCTGTGCAACTCCACCCGGTTACGCCCGCCAGCCTTTGCGGCGTAGCAGGCGGAATCCGCCGCGACCAGGATCTCCGCCGGGGTCAGCATCGGGTTCACCGGCGCCACGCCGATCGAGGCGCCGACGCGAAAACTCATGCCGGAATCGAGGAAACGAAATTCATCGAGCCTTTCCCGCAAGCGTCCGGCCACGGCCATCGCCTGCTCGATGCTGGCATCGGTGAGAATCATCACGAACTCATCCCCCCCGAAGCGCACGAGCTCGTCCTGTGGGCGGGTCGTGGTCTTGATCAAGGCGGAAAGCGTCGTGAGCAGACGATCCCCGGCGTCATGGCCGAGGGTATCGTTCACGACCTTGAAATTATCGAGATCGAGATAGAGCACGGCCGCGGGACGGCCCTCCTGGCTCGCTCCGATCGCCGCCAGGAGGGCTGGCTCGAGCTGGCTGCGGTTCAGCAGCTTGGTGAGCGGGTCACGGGTGGCGAGGAACTTCAGCTCACGCTCCAGCCGCTTGCGAGCCGCGATATCCTTCACCTGCTTCTCGGCGACGGTGAGGCGCACATTCAAGAAATCCGGCTGGTAGGGCTTCGCGACGTAATCACTCGCACCGGCGTCCAAAATATCCCGCAGGTCCTCCGGCTTGTCGTTCCCCGTGCCAACGAGAATATAATATTGGTCTCCATCCGGTTGCGCACGCAGGTGCCGGCAGAGATCGAGCCCGCTCATCCCCGGAAGCTGCACGTCGAGCAGGATGATCGGGTAGAACCTCTCCAGTAGCCGCGCCAGCGCCACCTCGGCGCTCTCGCAAGGCACCGTCGCATGGCCGCGCTTCCGCAGCTGGCGGTCGAGCAGCGCTCGCGTCACGGGGTCATCCTCGACGATGAGAACGTCCAGAGTGGAAAGAGGATCTGAGAGAATGGGAGGTGTCGAAAGTGTACTCATGGCCACTGACCGAGTTTTTTAGACCGGGAAATTTTCGCAGGAGACAGAAAACCTTCCTTCGCCATGTATTCAGAAAGCACAGCAACGATCTCACGGGAAGTCCGAATGACATCCATGCTCAATCCCGGCGCCGATTTTCCGGCCGAATCCAGGGCGATCAGCCAGTAATTCGGCACGATCAACCCGAAGGCCGCACCGGGCAGTGCATTCGATCCGCCACTGGTCACAAACTTCAACACCTGGCGCGGCGGAGACTGGGAGAGATCGAAGACTGTCACCACGGTCTCCAGCTTCGTCCCGCCCATTCCGAGGCCGAAGACGGTCCGCAAAAGCCGGCTCCCTTGGTTCACGGTCAGGAACCGTCCGGTCACCACCCAGGCCGCCTCGCGGGGAATCCGGTCGTTGTTTGACACCGTCTCGGCCGGCAGCAGGCGCTTGGTGGCCCTCACGGTGATCGCCTTGGCGAGCCTGGCCTGGAGCGAATTTCGAAATTTCTCCAGAGACTTCCCGCTTCGGTCCACCCGGAGGACCTCGGGCGGCGCGTCGAACTCTTTGACGTAGATCTTTTGCGGTACCTTGGAGACCTTGTCGGCTGGCGTCACTTTATCCACGCTTACCGAGGCGCAGCCCGACAGCCACAGCAGGACAGAAAAAACGGCGGCGGGACAAATCAACTTCGGCATCGGGACCGTCGAGATTGTTGCCATATCGCCGGGTGTCGACTAAAAAGTCTTCCTCTCGTGCAGGTTAGGTTTCCCGGGAAATCTCCCCAAGCGGGTTTCGAATTTTCCCTATCACTTTGTTTACCGGACTTACTGAATCTCTTGGCCTTCTTCGGGACTTCTCCGAAAGCGCCGTCGGCCGCCAGCTTCATATCGACGCTCCGGAGATCACCACCGCCCTGGGAGATAGCGTGGCCGTGAATGGCTGCTGCCTGACCGTCGCCAGCATCACCGGATCGGTGCTTCGTTTCGACCTGCTGCACGAAACCCTCGCCCGTACGAATCTCGGGGCCCTTGCCATCGGATCGACCGTCAATCTCGAGCGCGCGCTGGCCGCAAACGGTCGGCTCGGAGGTCATTTCGTGCAGGGTCACATCGATTGCACCTCGGCGGTCCTGGAAGTGAATGATCAGGACATCGATCTCGGCCTCAGCTTCGAACTCCCGGCGGAACTGGCCCGCTACGCCGTGGCCAAAGGATCGATCGCGATCAACGGCGTGTCTCTGACGATTTCGGATCTCGGTAACGACCGCTTCCGCGTGTGGATCATCCCGCACACGCGCCAGCATACGAATCTTGGCCACCTGAAACCTGGCGACCGCGTGAATCTCGAGTTCGACCTGCTCGCCAAGTACACCGAGCGGCTGCTCGCGGCGCGGGTCGGACCGTAGGCCCGATTATTCTGGCTTCACCGTCGCCGTTGCCGCATCGGCGGCGACGACTTCGATCTGGTCCGGGCCGCGCACCTCGATCTCAGGGGTCGTCTCCTTGTACATGATAATCTTGCCCGTCACGCGCAGGGTCTGGTTCTTGTATTTATCGAATCCATCGGGGAACTGCGCGAGGTTCGGCTTGAAGACCACCGCCACGAAAGAATTCGCGCCCGGCGCCATATTGATGAAGGTGATTCCTCCGCCCGATGTCGCCCCGATGCGGGCGACCTTGCCCTCGACCGTCACCTGTTGCCCGGCGGCGGCTTTCAGATCGTCGGTGGCCGTGGACTGAATCACCTTCGGCTTCGTCGTTGCGGTATCGTCCTGAGCGTGGAGGGAGGCCGTGAACAGCACGCACGTCGCGAGGAATAGTCGGCGGATCATCCGCCGACTCTATCGCGCCGATTCTCGCGGGCAAGCAATCAGCCATCGATCCCGGCCGAGTTTTTTCTCTGCGCCCGCCGGACTCTGCGCTTAAGGTGACGAACTCATGCGTGCAAAGCTGAAAGTCCATCCCGTCGAGGGAGCCCCGTTCGACATCGAGATCGCAAACACGGCGACCATCGGGCGCAGTCGCGACAATACCGTTTCGCTCCATTTCAGCCCCCACGTCTCGCGCCAGCACGCGATCATCCGCTGCCACAATGCCTACGAGTACCAGATCATGGATCTTGGCAGTCGTAACGGCACTTTCGTCGACGGCCGCCGGGTTATCACCCCGGTTACCCTGCGCCATGGATCGGTGATCCGCATCACCAGCAACGAGCTTCACTTCGAGCAGCTCGAGGATTCTCCCCACGACAGCGGCTACGACGTCACCCTTGCCGGCACGGACACTGGCATGGAGGAGGTCTGCGAGGTGGCGATCATGGTCTGCGACATCCGCGGCTTTTCGACCATGTCCGAGCTCCTCCCCGAGGAGGCGCTCGCCCGCACCCTGGGCGAATGGTTCCGCACCGCCGGCAACCTCGTGCAGCAGAACGGCGGCACGATCGACAAATTCATCGGCGACGCGATCCTCGCCTACTGGAATACCTCCGACGACAGCACCGCCGAGGCGAACGCCGCCCTCAGCACCGGCCGGAAACTCCTGACCATCGCCGAGACCGTTCGCTGGCCCCTCGCGGACGCCGCCCCCTTCCGCATCGCCGTCGCCCTGCACCACGGCACCGTCACCTGTGGCAACATCGGACTCGTCGCCCAGCGCGACGCGACGATCATCGGCGACGCCGTGAACACCGCCTTCCGCATGGAGAGCGTGATGAAGCAGCTCAACCAGACGCTGGTCCTATCCGGAGATTTCCTGACCGCCCTCGGCGGAGATGCCGCCGCCTACGCAGACCTCGGCGACCACGAACTCAAAGGCAAAAAAGACGTCGTCCGAATCCTTGGCCTGAAATAACCAGGCCACCCGCCCCGTATTTTTCTTCCTTCATCCTTCTGCCTTCTACCTTTTGCGTAGCGCCCCCCACGCGACCGTGTAGGTCAGCACGGACCACGCCAGCAAGATCGCGAGTCCCATCTGGGCCGGGCGCGGATTGTCGAAGACCTGACCGTTCTTCAAGGTATGGTCGCGGTTCAGATTCGAAAACGCGGAGGGATAGTCCACCAGTGACGCGCGGCCAATCGTCCGCCCCCAGAAAAGGCTAACATCCATCACGCTCTGCACCGCCGCGCTGGGCATCACGCGCGAGACGAGAAACGGCCCTGCCTTCATGTCCCCCGCGGGTGGCGTGAACCCCGAGAAGAGGATCTGCGGGATCAGCACCAGCGGCACGAGCATCACCGCCTGCAACACCGACCGGGACAGGGCTGAGATCGCCAGGCCGATCCCGACCGCCGCGAAACTCGTCGCCACCAGGCCCGCCACCTGCCATCCCGCGCTGCCGGCGATCCCCCGGGCGCAAAGCTGCATCACCAGGTAGGCCAGCAAGCTCTGGGCGACCGTTACCCGCGCGATGGAGAGATACTTGGAAAGCAGATAGGCATGGCGGCCGAGCCCGATCAATCGCTCTCGGCGAAACATTGGCAGCTCTTTCACGATCTCCTGCGCCGCGTTGCCGCATCCAAACCAAAGCGTCGCGATATAGGCGAAGAACAGGATCAGCGACGGATCGCTGCTCACCCAGGTCACCAGCAGGGCGATGAGCACCGGCTGGCCAAAGGCGAGCAGGAGATTCTTCCAATCCGCGCGCAGGATGGCCCATTCCCGCATCAGCAGGATCGGCAGAGCCGCCGGCCGCCTCGAGGGTGGCAGCGGCTGATCCTCGCGCGGTGGTGGCGGCGCCACCGGCGGTGGCGTCCACGCCACGGCAGAGTCGAGACGCTCGTAAATCTGCGTGAGCCGCTCCACGCCGAAGCGGGCACGCGCCTCCTCCGGCGGCCCAAAGAACGCCAGCTTCCCCGCGTTCAGAATTGCCAGCCGATCCATGAGGTACGCATTTTCCATCACGTGTGTCGTGCAGACGATCGTGCAGCCGTTTGCCGCCAGCCGCCGCAACAGCTCCATGAGCGTGAACTCCGCCGCGGGATCGAGTCCGGAGGTCGGCTCGTCGAGGAAGAGCAGCCGCGGCCGGCTGAGCAGCTCGGCCGCCACGCTCACGCGCTTCCTCTGCCCGCCCGAGAGTCTGCCCACGCGCGTCCGGGCACGCTCACCCAGCCCGAGATCCTCGATCGTGCGGGCCACGACCCGCTGGCGCTCGCTCTCGGGCGTCGCCCTGGGCAGGCGCAGGCGCGCGCTGAACGAGAGCGCTTCCTCGACCGAAAGGTCGAGTGGCACGATGTCGTCCTGGGGGACATAGCCAAACTCATCGCGCAGCAGCCCGGCATTCCCATAGAGGCTGCGACCGTCGATGAAGACCTCGCCGCCATCTGCGGGACGGAGCGCGCATAGCGCGTCGAGGAACGTGGATTTCCCCGCTCCGCTGGGGCCGATCACGCCGACGAATTGCCCCGGCTCGATCGCGAGTGAGATGCCGTCGAGGATGCGCGCCGCGCCCGCATTCTTCGTTAGGCCGATCGCCCGGACGGCCGCGCCCCCGGCATCCAGTGTCTGGCACAGCCGGCGGCCGTCGAATCGAAACGCAAACGGCCCGAGCGAGACGATGTCTCCGTACGTCAGCGGCTCGCGCTGGAAAAGCCGGCCATTCAGGAACGAGCCGCTCTTGCTCCCGAGATCCTCCACCAGCCAGCCGCGCCCATCGGTACGCACGCGCAGGGCGAGATGCCGTCGGGAGATCGAGATATGCGGCAGCAGGACGTCCGCCTCGCCCGAGCGGCCAAAGACCAGCCCGTCACGCAGCTCGACCGGCTCGATGCCGATCACCGTTTCTTCGGAGGGGCTCAAGGCAGGACGGCCCAGACCTCGACCACGCGATTCTTGTCGAAATTCTGCGCGTCGAACATTTCGGAACTCCCCATGCCGACCGCATGCATCACGTTCAGGAGGTGGAAGCGGTTCTCCAGGACCTCCATCACCGCATTGGCCCGCGCGAGCGAGATCTCCTGGTTCTGCTTCGGATCACCTTTCTTGTCCGCGAATCCCAGCACCACGAAAACCACCGTCGGATCGTCGGTCAGCTTATGGACCTGCTCCAGCCCCAGCTTCTCCCCGAGCGCATCGGCGGAGGCGGAGTCGAGCTTGATCCGGCCGGACGGGAACGGGATGGTGATGACCTTCCCCATCGCCCGCGCCCGGTCCACCTGGACGTAGAGCTTGTCCTTGTCCTGCGGTGTCAGATCGGGCATCAGGTCGATCCGCTTGAGCACTTCCTCTTTCACGCGTTGATTCTCGATCTCCTTTGGATCGAGATTCACCTGGGCGGGAGCCTCGACGTTCACGGGCGCCGTGGCGGATGCCGTCCCGACCTCGGTCGGTGCAGTCGAGGGGGAGATCGCCTCTGTCGAACCCGGCGGCGTGGCTGCAGACGCCGCGGGCGCTGGCGTCGGTGTCGCGGCGGAGGCCGGAGGCGCGGGAGCTTTCTTTCCGCAGGCGGAGAGCGCGAGGAGACCGAGGAGCAGCAGTGTGCGCTTCATGCGCGCATGGTCGCCACGTTTGCGGGCCTTTGGCAAGCTGCTAGGCCTCGAGCGAAAGCGCCGTGAAGTCCGCCCCGCCTTGCGCCGCGTAGCGCGTGAACTCCTCCACATGTCCCATGAGCACCGCGCGCAGGACGGCGGAATCGTCGGCATAGCCTCCCGGCAGGTCGTCGGGGATGATGTCCGTGCCTTTGAGCAGATACATCAGCCCGAAGAGCGCCTCCGCGAGCGCGGAGACATCCGTCGGCTGGTAGAGACTGCCGAGGCAGTCCTCGACGTAGCGCACCAGGAACTGGGTCTGCTCGATGAGATGCGGCAGCCCGGGCGCATCCAGGTCGTTGACCTTCGCCAGTACGAGCGGCAATTCCTGCTCGAGCTGCGCGATCTCGGCCGGCGTTATTTTTTGCGATCCCTCGACGACGAAATCCTGAATCTCCTTGCTCATGGGTAATGGAAGACTCGCATTGTAACGAACCCGCGCTAAATTGCGTGCATGAAATTCCCCCTCGCCCTCGGCGTGGCGCTCCTCGGTCTTTTCGCCACTGCCGGCGCCAGCCCGATCATTCGCGAGCCCGGGGCGATCTACCTCTCGGACTTCACGACGAAGCCGATGAAGCTCAAGGTCCTTGGCCCCGCCCCGGCCTATTTCGACCTCGGCGGCACCCGCTATGTCGGAACGCTGCGCGTGCCCCAGTTGGTCGAGGTGCAGGCCATCGCCGACCAGGCCTATCGCATCCGCGGCAACGCCCAGCAGGGACAGATCCTGGGATGGATCGATCCCAAATTCCTCGAGCCCGTCCCGAAGGAAACGATCGAAGCCCTCAAGAAAGCCGAGGAACGGCGCACCACGGTCACCGCCCTCATCGCGAAAAACGAGGTCGCCATCGGCATGACGCCCGACGAGGTCCAGCTCAGCCTCGGGAAGCCGCAGAAGAAAACGAGCCGCGCCAGCAAGGACAAGACCCCCGAGCAGGTCTGGGACTACGTGAAATACGCCTCCATCCCGCAGAACACGAACGTCATCGGCCCCGGCGGCGTGCTGACCGTGGCCACCACCTATGTGAAGACCCCGGTGGGCCGGCTGACCGTCTCGTTCAAGGAAGGCGTGGTCGAGTCGCTCGACCAGTCGGAAGGCTCGATTCTCAACGGCAACGAAACAACTGTTGTCGCGCCGCCGATCATTGTGTATTGGTAGCCGCTCTCAAATCACGGGTTCGCCCGCGATTGCAGGGAATGGCGGGGTAGCCAAGTGGTAAGGCAGAGCTCTGCAAAAGCTCCATCCGCCGGTTCGATTCCGGCTCCCGCCTCCCTCCTCTCATCGATTCCATCGAGAGGATTCTCCTCCCAAACCAGAGTCGGTGCCGCGCGGGCTATCCCGATTTGGCTTTGGGCGGGCGACTCTTCACCGCTTTTTCGACCAACCGTCCGGCATTGAGCAGCGCGGCTTCGCTGCGCCGGGGACCGACCAGTTGCAGGCTCGTCGCGGGGACATCCTCGTCGGCGACCGGAACCGGCATCGCCAGGGCCGGATTTCCGGCGAAGTTGACGGCGACGGTGTTTTGCAGACTCAGGACAAAGGCTTCGAGGATACCGATTCGGAAGTTGATCGGGATCGCCGGCGGCGCCCCTTGGATGGTTGGGAGCGCGATGAAGTCCACCTTCTCAAACTCGTTGGCCAGCGTTTCCTGCCACGCCTCCTGCCGTGCGATTGCCGCCCGGTAACCCCGGTTGTAGGAGATTCGGCCGGCCAGGATGGCCGACTTCGTCCGGCCACTGATTCCGTATTTCCGCTGATATTGCCCATCGCTGATCCACACCCCGGCGGCAGCGACAGTATTTCCATCCTTCGTAGCCTGCTCCCATTTCCGGCGAAAAGAGTCGCCCAACTGCACGACGTGAAAGCCTGCCTTGGCGAGCGCGGCATCCACGGCTGCATCGATCTTGGGATCCGTTCCGTTCAACTTGAGTCGGCCAACTCGGATGCCGCCGGCATTCGGCGCTGCGGCGACGGCCCTCGCGTATTTGGCCGCAAACCCTCGCTCGAGGAGATCCATCCCTTTGGCCGTGTACGCGATGTTCTTGCCGAGCGGACCAACGGTGTCCAGATGCTTCGGCTCGATGGGATGCACGCCTTCGGTCGAGACCAGGCCAAACGTGGTCTTCAACCCTACGACTCCGCTGCAGGCGGCCGGGACGCGCACCGACCCGGCCGTGTCGGTTCCGAAGGACACGTCTGCGAGCCCCAGCGCCACGGCCACGGCCGCACCGCAGGAGGAGCCGCCGGGGATCAGCTTGCGCGAGGTTGTGAGCGGGCTCTTGGGAGTACCGAAATAGCCATTGAAGCCGGAGGGAGCGACCGCAAACTCACTCAGATTCGTTTTTCCGACGATGGTCACCTTCCGCTCTCGCGCGATCTCGAGGCAGGGAGCATCCTTCGCCGCAGGCTTCCCATTGAGGACGAAATATTGCGAGCCGGCGGTCGTGACCTGGCCCTTCATGTCGATATTGTCCTTCACCGCCAGCCGCAGCTGCCCGGTATTTTCCTGCGGCGGCCAGTAATGGATAAAGGCTCTCTTGCCGGGAGCGTTGGCGGAGAGTTTCGGAAAGATCGTGCAGCCACTGCACAAAACCAGGGCTGCCAGCGTGAGCGGCACGTAAAAACGGGAGGTGTTGCGGGACTCGATCATCGATTAGTCGCAACCCTAACTCCCCGCCCATCCAAAAACCAATGAACTTCGCAGCGAGCCGCAATGCTCCTCATTTCTGGGGATTCCCCGCAAGGAAGTCCTGATCGGAGAAGACAACGTCCCGATTGATGCGCGAGCCGTCCAATTCCGTGGCGGAATTCCCGCCTGCGACCGTCACGGTCAGGTTCGCCGGCAAATTGCCATGACTGCCCTGCGGCACCACTCGGGTCGTCTCGATGCGCCGGGCCAGTTCCCCGGAGGGAAGGTATTTCTCGACCCGAAGCGGCACCATGCGACGCGGGTCCACCCAGGATCGGACTTTTCCATAGACCGAAAAATCACCTGGGCCGGGCTTTGATTCCAGGATCTGGCAGCTGACTCGATCAACCGTATCAGTGCCCACGATCGATTGATTCTTCCACGAAAAGAAGTTCTCGATGGTGTCCGCGATTGCGAGGTCGCTTCCGAAAACGGAATCGCTCATCGATACGTCGGAAGCTTTTCCATCGGGAGACACCTGCCGCGCCCCCGGAGCCGAGCCTGCTTTCTGCTTCACGAGCACGGTCTCCCCTTTCCGCTCCCTCGGCCACAGGATCACGTAGGCGACATCGGCTTGCGAGGGCGTTCGTCGTTCCTTGATCTGGATCTGGAAGGTTTCCTTCTTCGTTCCCGCGGGCTGCTGCACTTCCATACGCAGCCGCACGTCGGACGATCCATCTTCCCGCTGGGCACTCAATCGCGCGGCAAGGTCGGCCGCCGTGGCGGGATCGGCTGCATCGGCGCGAAGGACGAGGCTGGCCAGTGCGAAAACAAGAGAGAACCGCGAGAATGATTTCATGGGGTCGAGCGTTATAGTTTTGGTCAACCTTGCAGGGCCGCGCTTGGCGCCAGCCGTGAGCTCCTCCAGGCGGGATAGAGCCCGCTCACCAGTCCCACCAGCACCGCGATTCCGACCGAGGTCACGAGCAACTCCGGACTGAGATCCGCCTCGAGCAATCCACGAATGGCTGGTGTCTTTTCCAGAATCCTAACCCCCGCGACTCCAAGCAGCACCCCTACGATGCCTCCGAGCAACCCCAGGAGGGCGGATTCCAAAAGCACCATCCGAACGATTCGGCCCCGCCGCCAGCCCAGGGCGAGCAGGATGCAAATTTCGTGGGTTCGTTCGAAAACGGTCATGAGCATCGTGTTCATCACGCCCAGAATCCCGACTAGCACCGCGAGCAGGGATGTTCCCCAGCTCATCGCCTGGACGAATCGGAAGGCCTGACTGTCTCCTATGTGTTCGCTCGCCAGCATCGCCTTGGCCTCAGGAATCAGACCGTCGATCCGTTTGCAGAGTTCCTTCACCTGCGCTTCGCTCGTGCCGGGCGACACGCGCAAATCGATGACGTTGATCCGGTTTTGATTGCCGGTGATGTCCTGCAGCAGCGGGAGGGAAAGGATCACCGAACCATTCTCGACCAAGGCGCCGCCGTCCACGACCCCCACGACCGTCAGCTCCCGCGTATCGATCTGGATCGGGTCTCCGACCTTCTTTTTGAGCACCTCCGCGGCATTCTGGCCGAGCACGACCGCGGGCTCTGCGGCATCACGCGGCATGCGCCCCGCCACCAGCTTGAGATTCCCCCATTCGTAGCCGCCCCATTCGCGACCGGAGACGATCATCATCGACGAATCTTCGACCCCCATTAGCTGCACGAGCAGGTTGCATGTGGCGTCGATGCTCGGCAGCTTGGCGATCCGTTCGCGCGCCGCGGCGTCGAATGGCGTCGGCGTGAGCGAGCCGCTCATATTGTTCACCACGATGTCGGTGCCGCGAACCTTCATGCCCGTGGTCCAGCTTTTCTCGAAACCTCGGGAGATGCCGACCAGGGCGACCACCGCGGCGATGCCGATCGAGATGCCGCCGAGGGTCAGTCCAGTCCGGACCGGCCGTCGCGCCAGCCCCCGGAGTACGATCATCAGAAAGGTCATGGCACGATGCGTCCGTCCTTCATGGTGATCGTGCGCGTGGCTCTCCGGGCGACGGAGGGATCATGCGTCACGAGGATGAAGGTCACGCCTTCCTCGCGGTGCAGCCGGCCGATGAGATCCATGATCAAGCCCGCGTTCTCGCTATCGAGGTTCCCGGTCGGCTCGTCGGCGAGCAGGACGGACGGGCGATTGGCCAGACTCCGGGCGATTGCCACCCGCTGGCGCTCGCCGCCGGAGAGCTTCGACGGGAAATGATCGAGGCGATGCGTGAGGCCGACCAGTTTCAGAAGTTCCCGCGCCCGCTCCCGTCGCTTGGCGGCAGAGAGATCGGTCTCGAACATGGGAATCTGGACATTCTCCAGCGCGGTAAACGTGGGCAGCAGATGGAACGCCTGGAAGATAAACCCAATTTCGTGGGCCCGATAGCCGGCGGGATCGATGAGATCGGGGATGGAATCTCCCCGGTAACGAAGCGTGCCGCCGGTCGGGCGATCGAGCGCACCCAGCATTTGGAGCAGCGTGGATTTCCCGCAGCCGCTCTGTCCCGTTATGGAGACAAACTCCCCGCCGTCGACGCGGAAGTCCACTCCGCGCAGCGCCTGGACGTTCCCCCCGTCGAAAACCTTGGTCAACCCCTCGGCCTCGTAAACCGCGCCTCCTGAGGTTCCTTTCATACCTTGCCCCGCCATTGCGCGCCGACCCGCGGATCACCGAGGCTCCGCAGAAGATGAAAGAACGCCTGCCGGTAGTTGGGAAACGGCGGCACATCCTCGGGCGTCTTCGGCTCCAGGGAGGAGGCAAATCGGGGCAGGTCCGCATGCGAGACGCCGGCATGCTCGTGGTGCACTCCGTGGTAGGGCTCGTGCAGCAGGGTGAAGGCAACGAGATTTCCGAGCCAGGTGCGGCACACGATGCTGCGCGTGGCACTATTCGGAGTGTGGCCGGTCATCCCGACGTGCTCGATGTATTTGCGCCAGCTCTGGAGGTTTGCCGCGATCACGGCAGGGATCAGGAACAGGCATAGGAAATACGTCCAGACGTGGAAGTACGTGAGCGCGACGATGATCGCGATCCAGACGAGAGCGGCCAGCGCGAGTTCTTTCCAGATCTGCCGCCGCACCCTGGCCGAGCGGATTGGAGAGTTGCGACGGAGGAACGTCCGGAAAAAAAGAAAGGGCGTAAAGATGATGCCCACCGATAGCTCGAGAAACGCGAACAGGACTCGGCGGCCACGCGAGATCCGGGGCAGGACAAACGGCCAGAGTTCTTCATCCCGCTCGCTGGCCAGGTGCATATGGTGAGTCTGGTGCGCGGCGCGATAGAGCGTGAAGGACATGAAGCTGAAAATTCCGATCAGCAGGCCGTCGAAATCATTCAATCTCCGGCTTTTCCGCAACAGTCCGTGCGAGGCTTCGTGGAAGCCGATCAGTTGCCCATGCATGAGATGGCTCACCACGGGCACGAGCAGCACCACCAGCCAGATCTGGCCGTGAAACAACGCGATGCCCATTCCCGCCTGCACCAGCAGCAGCACGATCGAGAGAATCGGGAACGCCGCCCGCGTCACCCAGTGAGGTTCTTCGACGTGTTCCGGAATGATGGTGGTGGTGGACATGGCGGTCAGGTCATGGCGAGTGCTGCGGCACGGCCCTCCGGCGTGGCGGGAATTCCCTGGAGCACCGCGAGGAATAAATTGCCGACGTTTTCGATATCCGCACGAGAAAAGATCTTCGGGCGATAAATCCAGACGACTTCGAGCTCATCGCCGGATTCCGTGATCTCGCAGCCCAGATCGAATCTCGCCGTGCCCGTGGACCTCATGTGCATCTGCACGGACAATCCGGGCACCGTGATGTCGGGGATGGGGTGATTCTGCAAAGCGAACCTGACGTCGAAGACCGGATTGTGATCCGCGCTCGGAGGATCGCCCACCGCCCGCACGAGTTCGGCAAAGGGTATCGCGTTGGCGAAGGCATCCATCGCGTTGAGGTGCGTTTCGCGGACACTTTCCTCCAGCGGCCGGTCACCCCGGACTTCGCTCCGGATCGGAACATTTCCCGAGCAGTAGCCCATGGTCTCGCGCACGCTCTGCTTGGTGCGATTGGCCACCGGCGTTCCCACCACGATGTCGGTGGCTCCTGTCCACTGCGACAGCGCCATTTGGAAAGCCGTCAGCAAGGTACTGAAGAGCGTCGCATCCGCGCGGCGGGCGAGATTTCGGACGGCTTGGGTGAGACTCGCCGGGAGAAAGGAAACATCCCTCGCGAGAACTCTCGGTGCGTCATCGGTCACCGCCTCCCACAGCCGTGGAGCCCCGGCCAGGCGCTCGATCCAGAATTGGCCGCGTTGCTCGAGTTTTTCGGGATTCCAAAAATCGCGTTCGCCCGCGCCCCACGCCGTGTAGGAAAGCGGCGTCGCCGGCAGTGCCCCCGCCACCCCCATTCGGCCTTGCAGATACGCGGCGCAGAGATCTTCGACAAAAACCCCCAGCGTCCAGCCGTCCGCGATCGCATGGTGAATCGCAAAGGCCAGCACGAGATCATCAGGACCGCGGCGAATCACCTCCACGCGATAGAGCGGCCCCCGCAAAAGGTCGAACGGCTTTTCGAAGATCGTTTGCAGCTTTTCCTCGAGCGCACCCGGTGCGGTCGAGAGCTCGCTGAACTCGATCGCCGCCGCACGCGTCTTCCGAATGAACTGCAGGGGTTGATCCTTGCCCGGGAGAATGGACAGCCGCATCACCTCCTGCCGGTCCACGACGAGCTGGAGCGCCGTCCGGCACTCCGCGTCGGTGATCGTGCCCCGCACCTCCATGAAGGTGCAGATATGGTTGGATGACTCCGCGGCCGGGACCGGCGACGCCTCCCACAGCTCTCTTTGCGAGAAGGTGAGTGGCTGCAGGCGGGCTTCGCCGCTGGCGAGCATTTCCTTGAGGCGGTTCCGATTGTCCTGGGACATGGCTGTTTATCAGGCTCCGATTTTCGGGTTAGTACCGTCGCGTTCCATCTCGTCGTCGAGCAGGTGATCGAGGTCTTCGTCGGAGAGCGCGTCGAGATCCACCTCTGCCACTGTGGTTGTCTCCGGGACACTGGTCACGGCTCCCGCCACGGCCGCCCCACTCGTGCCGCCTCCCATGTGCTCGGCGATCAAGGTGCGAATCTGGCCGATGGTGCGGGCCCGCATCAGGCTTGTCGGTGGCAGCCCCACGCCGAGCGCGCTGTCGATTGACGTCTCGATCTCCGCTCCCATGAGCGAGTCCAGGCCGAGATCGGTGAGTGGCTGATCGTCGCGGAGGCTCTCCGGCTTCACCCGCAGGACGGAGCCGATGATCGTGCGCACCGCCAGGCCGATGATTTCTCCCCGGCCTTCCGGAGGTGTGGCGGCGAGTTTGTCGCGCCAGTCATCCTTCGCGGGGCCGGCTTCGGGGTCATCGAGACTCGAGGCAAAAATGCGCTCCAGCAGCGGATTCTCCTGCAGGCCACGGAATGACTGTTTCCATTTCGACCAGTCGACCCGGATCGCTGATGCCTGGGTGACTCCTTGGTCGAGAAAGGACTCCATGAGCGACACCACCTTGCCCGGTGAAAGGGCTGCCGTACCCTGGCGCGCCAGGAATTCGGCGACGCGCACGTTGCGGGCCACGTAGCCTTCGCCGCCAAGCACGCCCCAGTTGATCGTCAGGGCGGGCAGCCCCAGTGAACGCCGGTGGTGCGCTAGCGCGTCGAGGAAGGCGTTCGCCGCTGCGTAATTCCCCTGCGCCGGGTTTCCGAAAATGCTGGAAACCGACGAGAACATCACGAAGCAATCCAGCGCCATGTCGCGCGTTCCCTCGTGGAGCAGCCAGGCGCCGAGGGCCTTCGGTTCCATCACGGTCCGGAATCGCTCCGCCGTCAGGGCCGCCATCGGCGCATCGTCGATGACCATCGCGAGGTGGAAGACTCCCGCCAGCGGCCGGGCTCCCGTGCGAATCTCCGCCAGCAACCGGGTCACCTCGTCTGCCGAGCCCACATCAGCCTTCACGACCTTGACGTCCACGCCCTGGCCCTCCAGGCGTTCGACGAACTCCTGCGCCTCCGCGGTCGACGCTCCGGAGCGGCTCGTCAGGACCAGATGCCTGGCCCCGCACTCGACGAGCCAGTTCGCGACCACGCGGCCAAATCCTCCCAACCCGCCGGTGACGAGATATGCGGCCTCAGGGCGAATCTGGAATCGCGGCACCGGCGGTTCACCGCGACGTGAGACGAACGGATCCGAGAACGCGACGACGATCTTTCCGATGTGCTTCCCCTGCGCCATGAGGCGGAAGGCCGCATCGATGCGACAGGCGGCAAAGGCACGGAAAGGCAGCGGACGCAGGTCACCTGCCTCGACCCTTTCCGCGACCTCGGCGAGCAGATCTCGCGTCAGACTCGCGTCGCCATTGAACACGGCATCCATCGCCACGACATGGAACGAGACGTTCCCGCGCAAGGGCCATAGCGGGATGCGCGAGTTCTGGTAGATATCGCGTTTGCCGATCTCCAGAAACCTCCCGAATTCCGCGAGACAGGATAGCCCCATGGGGATCGCCTCCCCGGCGAGGGAATTCAACACGACATCGACCCCTCGCCGCCCCGTGAGTTGCATCACCGCGTCGGTGAAGTCTCCGCGACGGGAATCGATCACGTGCTTTACCCCGAGCGTCTCGAGCAGGGCGCGCTTGGCCGGACTGCCCGCCGAGGCGATGACCTCCGCACCGAGGTGTTGGGCGATCTGAATCGCCGCCATGCCGACGCCTCCCGCTCCGGCGTGAACCAGGATTTTTTCGCCCTTGCGAATTCTCGCCACGTTCTTGAGCGCATGCCACGCCGTCATGAAAACCACCGGCAGCGTCGACGCTTCTTCGAATGAAAGGCCATCCGGAATGCGTCGCACATCCCCTCCCCGGGCGAAGGCATGCGTCGCCAGGCCGAAAATCGCGAGGCCGAAAACCCGGTCTCCCGCCGCGACATGCTTCACATTCTCTCCCACCGAAATCACCGTGCCCGCGACTTCGTCGCCGTAGATGCGCGCATCCGCCGTCTCCGCGGGATAAAGTGCCAGGGCCTTGAGCACATCGCGGAAGTTCATGCCCGCGGCTTTCACCGCGATGAGGACCTCATCCTTCCCGCATGCGGGAAGCACAAAGGGTACGAATCGCAGCGCGTCCAGACTGCCGCGTTCGCGGGACTCCAGGCGCATGGGTTGCGCCTCTTCCAACGCCACTTCTTCCGCTGGCAATCCCCGCGTGATGCGCTGCACGTAACGGGCCTCGCCCCGGAAGGCAACTTCGCGCTCGATGTCGCTGCGCAAGAGCTCGCCCCAAAGCACATCGATGTCCGTCGTCTCCGCCCCTGGCGGCAGATCGATTGCCCGGCAGGAAAATTGCGGATGCTCGCTCAGCATGACGCGGAACAATCCGATGGACGGCGCCTGCGCGACCGCCACGTCCCGGCGCCCGAGCGGCTGCGCGCCTCTCGTCACGAGATCGATGCGAAGCTTCGCCGCGGATATAGTCTTCTCCAGAGCCTGAGTCAGATGAAGCAGCTCGTCCGTTCCGTAGAGAGGCGACCCGGCATGCGATTCGTCGAGGCTCCAGAGCCAGACCAGGCGGTTGGGAACCGACTCCGCTATCCATTCGTTCAGCCGCTCCACCCATGCCGCGGGCGTTTCCGGGCCTTCGTTCCGGTGCACGAGACGGCAGGTGCCACCGACCGCCTCCACCTTCGCGCATAGTTCCTCCGCCAGCGTCGATCCATCCGCGAAGACGATCCAGGATTGCTCGGCTGGCTCGTCCGATCGGCTCTCCGGCTCGATTCGTTTCGGAGCCACCCACGCCTTGCGGGCCAGCATTTCGAACTGCCCTTCCCCGCCGTTCGGCCCGCGAAGACCTGGCAGTGACGCCACTTCGCTGAAGCCTGCCTCCGCAACCAGACGCTCCCACTGCGAGCGATCGAGCAGGGGATGCTCCGTTCGCAGATCGCGATCCGTGAAGCGCCACCATCCGCTGGTGAGGCCAAAGACGGCATCCGTCCAGAGCTGGGGAGTTGCGATATCTACGAAGAGCAGCGTTCCTCCCGGTGCGAGCAGGTCATGGACATGTCCCAGGGCGACGCGCACGTCGGCGACCGCGTGCAGGACGTTCGTGCCCAGAATGATGTCGAATGTTCCCTCGTCGAAATCCTGGTCGGAGCCCGGTTTCTCCAGGTCGAGCGCCTTGAACTCCACCTCGGGAAACATCGCCAGCTTTTGCATCGCCGGGCCGAAAAACGACGCCGAGACGTCGCTGAAGACATAGGAATGCAACCCGCGCTCCAGCAGCGGGAGCAGATGGGCGGCCAGGCCTCCCGTGCCGGCGCCGATCTCGAGGATGCGCAGTCCGCGTCCCTCGGGAAGGCTGTCTGCGACCTCGCGCACGGCCCTCGAGATCGAGGTCATCCATTGGCTCGCAAAAAGGCCGTCGCCATAGAATTGATCGAGCAATTCCGCACCTGTTCCGCCGAACAAGACCTGCACGGCATCCTTCTCGCCGCGAAGGATCGGTCCGAGATCCGCGCAGGTCGTCGCACAAAGCAGTCCTTCGGGCAGATGGCCCGGATTCGCCAGAATGAATGCTCGCAACGCCTCTGTGGCGGAGTTTGCCTCCGCTTCGAAGGTCGGCGTTTTTCTCCACTCGTCGCCGGCACGGGCGAGCAAACCTCGAGCCTCCAGACCGGCGGCCAGACGTTGGAACACTGGACGCATCGGCGCGGCGACGCCCAGCGTGTCCGCGGAGAACGACGCATTCGCCCCCATTTTCTCCAGACCGGCCGCGATCAGGGGCGCGGCCAGGTTGTCCTCGGCGGCAAGCGTCGCCTCGAGCCGGTCCCGTCCCCGGGCGGAGACGATTTCGTCGAGTGCGTCCCCGGCTACTTTCCGCAGGCGCTCCAGCGGCACCGGCGCTCCCGGCGCGGGTCGAGCGGTGGCCGGCGTGCGCTCCCATTCGACGTGATAAACGAGATCCCGGATCCCCCCGGGAGCACCGGTGCGCCGGGCCGCGGAAAGGCTGATCGCCCGAAAGCCATCGACCATCACGCAGGGCTCGCCCCCGGCGTTGTAGATCGCTATCCGTCCCTCGACGAGTTCGTCGTTGCAGACATGGACCTCGGCATCGACGTGGCACGAGGCGCCCGGCGAGCCAAGAAATTGAATGCGCGAAAATCTGACCGGCAATTTCATCCGGCCTTTCCGGCCTTCGAGGGCTTTCACGCCCGCCGAGAAGACATGCAACGCGCCGTCGAGCAGTACGGGATGGAGCGGGTAATCGGCCGCGCGTCGCGCGGAGCTGTCGGACAACGCCACCCGTCCGGCGGATCTTCCGGCTGCCGCCGAGAGCTCGCGCACCGCCTTGAACTCTTCGCCGTAGCGCAGTCCGAGGTCTCTCATGTGACCGTAAAATCCGTCCACATCCACCGGCAGGAGATCAGCCGGCGTCGACCGCGGCTCGGTCGCGAAGGCGGACTCGATCCGCTCGCCGCGCATCGAGCCGACCACATGTATCGACCACGCCGGGCCCTGCCGGCTCTGGATCGTAAACGTCCGGCCATTCGGGTCGCAGGACAGTTCCAGCAGCAAGCCCGAGGGCGGATCGGGAACGATCAATGGCCGCCGGATTTCAAAATCCTCCACGACGAACGGGCGTCCCTCGAAGTATTGCACACCCGCCTCGAGGATCATCTCGACGAAGCCTGCCGCCGGAAAAATGACATGCGTCTCGACCTTGTGATCCTTGAGAAAGGCCATGTGCCGGACGTCCAGGCGGGCGCTCCAGGTCGGCGTGGCGCGGGGCAGCCGGACATCGAGCAGCCCTCGGCCGCCGGGCGCCAGGCGGGCGTCCCTCCACTCTCCGGCTTCGTGCCACCACCGGGTCTTGTCCCAGGCATAGGCCGGGAGGGAGAGCAGGTTCCGGGCGGGCACCATCGCGGAAAAATCGAGGTCCACGCTCGCGCGGTGCAGATCCATCGCGGTCTCGATCAGGGACCCGTGTTCACGCTCCCGGCGCATCGAGGCGCGGACCGGGGTCTTGGTCTCGCGAGCGGCGAGGCATTCCTGGATCGAGATCGACAACGCGGGATGGGCGCTGATCTCCAGCCATTCGTCCACGCCGAAATCCGCCAGCGCGCCCACGGCGGCGGAGAACATGACCGGCTGCCGTATTCCTCGCCCCCAATGCCCGGCATCGCAGGTGCGCCCTTTGCAGCGACGCCCCGTCACCGTGCTGAAGAACGGCACCTTCTCCTCCTGGGGCTCGAGCTCTGCGAGCACCTCCTCCAGAGCCTGGGAGGCAGGCTGCATCATGGGATGATGGAACGGATGATCCACGCGCACGAAACGGGCGAACACTCCGCCCGACTCCAGCTCTCCGGCGATCGACTCGAGCGATACGCGCGGGCCGGCCAGCGTCAGGGATCGCGGACCGTTGAAGGCGGCGATCACCACCGTCCGGTCTTTTCGCAGAATGATGGCACGCGCCTCTTCCTCGGTGAGACCGACGGCCAGCATCGTGCCGTCTCCACGGGCGCAGTTCTCCATGTACCGCGCGCGCAGCGCGATCACCCTCGCCGCCTCCCGCACGCTCAGAATCCCCGCCACGCAGGCGGCTGCGATCTCACCGACGCTATGGCCAACGATCGCAGAGGGGACGACACCCCACGATTTCCAAAGTTCCGCCAGGGCGACCTGCACGGCAAAAATCGCCGGCTGGGCAATTTCGGTGCGATGCATTTGCGAGGTTTTCTCGTCGCGGGCCAGTTCCTCCAGCAGCGAGAAACTGGTCCACGGGCGCAAGGCCTCGTCACATTCCTCGATCACCTTGCGAAAAACCGGCTCGTGGCGCATCAGCTCCCGCCCCATGCCCCACCATTGCGGCCCCTGGCCGCTCATCACGAACCCGATGCGGGCCGGACGCTCGCGCCGCGGGGAAAACGAGGTCCGCGACTTCTGCCCGACCTCGCCCGCGCCGAATGAGTTCAGCTCCTCGATCGCTTCCGCGGGCGTGCGAGCCACGACGGTCAGTCGGTGAGGATGATGATTTCTCCGGGCGCCGAGAGTATAGGCAAGGTCTGGAAGCAACGGCGCATGCCCGTTGCTTTTCATGTGCGTGTCGATCCATGCCCCGAGCCGCGCGGCCCCGTTGCGCAGCGCATCCTCGGAGCGGGCCGAGAGGACGAGCGGCCAGTCCCGATCGGCCTGCTCGAGTGAAATCTCCGTGGAGGATTTCTCAGGCGCACCCGCCAGGATGACGTGCGCGTTTGCTCCGCCGAACCCGAAGGAATTCACCCCGGCCATCGGCGCGCTTTCACTTTCTGGGAATGACTCCGTTTCCGTCGGAATGCGCAGTTTGAGGGCCTTGAAATCGATATGGGGACTCGGCGTGCGAAAGTGGAGACTTGGTGGGATCTTCCCGTGCTCCAGCACGAGCATGGCTTTCATCAGCCCGGCGATCCCGGCTGCCGTCTCCAGGTGACCGACGTTGGTTTTGATCGAGCCTATCGCCAGCGGCTTGTCGGTTGTCCGGTCCTGACAAAGCGCATCTGCGAGAGCATGGGCCTCGATCGGATCGCCGACGGCTGTACCGGTGCCATGCGCCTCGACAAAACCGATTTGCGACGGGGTGACCCCCGCGTCCGCGCACGCATCCCGCACCAGCCGGGACTGGGCCTCGGGGCTCGGCAGAGAAATGCCGTTCGTGTGTCCGTCCTGATTGACTGCGGTACCGAGAATCACCCCGCGGATCGGATCGCCGTCCGCGACCGCGTCCGAGAGTCGCTTGAGCAGGACCATCCCCGCCCCCTCGCCTCGAACGAACCCGTCGGCCGACGCGTCGAACGCCTTGCAGCGCCCCTCGGGCGACAACATCGACGCTTGCGAGAATCCCACGAAACCACCGGGCGTGATCATGATCGTCACGCCACCGGCCAGGGCGGTCGTGCCCCGACCGGCCCGGATGTGTTCACACGCGGCATGCACGGCCGTGAGCGCCGACGAGCATGCCGTGTCCATCGCCATGCTGGGCCCGAGCAGGTTCAGGCAATACGAGATGCGATTCGCCGCGATGCTATGCGCCGAGCCGGTGGGCGAATGCGCCGTGATCCCCGACGGATCCGAAGGCGTGCCCTGGATGATCTGGTAGTCGTTGTGCGAGATGCCTACGTAGACCGCGATATCCGTGCCATGCTCGAAATCGAGGACCACGCCCGCATCCTCGATCGCTTCCCACGCGGTCTCGAGCAGGAGCCGGTGTTGAGGGTCCACATACGGCGCCTCGCGCGGCGAGATGCCGAAAAATTGAGGATCGAACTGGTCGATGCCGTCGACAAATCCGCCTCGCTTCGCAATCGACCTCCCGGAAACGCCCGGTTCGGAATCGTAGTAGCGCTCCACATTCCATCGGTCGGCCGGCACTTCGCCGACCGCCTCGCGTCCCTCGATCAGCAGCTTCCAGAGCGCATCCGTATCATTGACGCCCCCCGGAAACCGGCACCCCACTCCGATGATCGCGATGGCCTCCCTTCCCTGTGATTGAGTTTTGGACGTCGGCGGGATCGGGAGGTTCGAGTCATCCATCTTAGACAATTGGTAGGGTTTCGCCCCCGAGCATATTGATGCGTGCATTTTTTTAGAGCCAAATGTGCGACAATCCCCGTTAACCAAAGAGGACACCATTATGTGCGGCATTGCTGGAGTTGTGGATTTGGTCGGTCGGCGGGATATTCCGGAACGCGTGATCCGGTCCATGTCGAGGGCTTTGTTTCATCGCGGCCCCGACGAGGAGGGCTTCCTCCACCGTCCCGGAGTCGCGCTCGCCTCGCGCCGGCTCAGCATTGTCGGGCTCGCGGACGGCCAGCAGCCCATGGCCAATGAAAACCGCGATGTCTTCGTGGTCTTCAACGGGGAGCTTTTCGATCACGAAAAGGAACGCGCCGGACTCGAGCAGCGCGGCCATCGGCTCGTCACGCACTGCGACACGGAGATCCTGCCGCACATTTATGAGGAAAGTCGGGAAGGCATGTTCGAGCGATTGCGCGGGCAATTCGCCGTGGCGATGTGGGACGAACGTCGCCGGCAGCTTCTCCTCGGTCGCGACCGCTTCGGCATCGCGCCGCTCTATTGGACCCGGCAGGGGGACTGGCTGCTCTTCGCGTCGGAGATCAAGAGCCTGCTCGCGTCCGGGATGGTGCCGGTGCGGCCGGACCGGCGCGGAATCGATCACATTTTCACCTTCTCCGCGATGCCCGGCCCGGTCACCTGTTTCGAGGGCGTGCAAATGCTGCCCGCGGCGCACTTCCTGCAAGTCACGCCCGGATCCGAAAGCGCCCCCTCGCCACGAATCGAGGAGCGCGCGTATTGGAAAATGGATTTCCCCGACGCCGGGTATGAGGATCCTGGCGACGACCCGGAGAAATTGGTCGACGAGTTCGAGCAGATTCTTCTCGGCGCCGTCGAGAAGCGGTTGCGGGCCGATGTGCCGGTCGGCGCATACCTCTCCGGAGGGGTGGACTCGAGCATGATCGTGGCCATGGCCTGCAAGATCAAAGGCCCGGCGATCAACACTTATACGGTCCGCGTGGACGAGCCCGGCCTCGACGAACTCGACGCCGCCAATCTCGTCGCGCGGCATGTCGGCACCAGGATGCCGATCGTGCAGGAGTTCCGCCCCGAGGATGCCCTTTCCACCTACCCGCGCCTCATTCACGCGGCCGAGGCGCCCGTCATCGACACCTCCTGCGCAGCCTTGCTGCAGCTCGCCGGCCGCGTGCACGCCAACGGCCAGAAAGTCGTGCTCACCGGCGAGGGCGCGGATGAATGGCTGGTCGGCTACCCATGGTACAAGGCCGCGAAGGTGCTGGGCATGCTCGATGTCATTCCTGGCCTGAGTGATCGCGCCCGCCGTGCCTTTCTCCGGTTCAACCACGTCCCGCAATACGCGCCCGAATTCCGCCAGCGGGCGGAGGCCGCCGTCGGTGGGCCGAATGCCTGGATCGACGCCTACGGTCTGCTCGGGCTCTCGAAATTGCGTTTCTACGCCTCGCCGATGCGCGAGGTCCTGGAGAGCAGCAATCCATGGGGCGAGCTGGGGATGGACCTCGACCGCGCCCGGCGCTGGCACCCGCTCAACCGTGGCATCTGGGTCGCGGGCCGCGTGACCCTCGCCGGCCTCCTGCTCCAGGCCAAAGGCGACCGCGTCGCGATGAATTCTTCCGTCGAAGTACGGTATCCGTTTCTCGACGAGGACGTTTTCGACTTTACCGCCAGTCTGCATCCGCGCTGGAAGTTGCGGGGCTTCCGCGACAAGCATCTGCTGCGCCTGCTCGCGGAGCGATGGGTTCCGCCGCAGGTTTACAAACGCGGCAAAGTCATTTTCCGCGCCCCGCTGGACAGCTTCCACATGGAGCCCGAGCCCCCCTTCGTTGGGCAACTGCTCAGCGAGGAATCGCTGCGCCGCACAGGCTATTTTGACGTCGAGTCCGTGCGCCATTGGCGGAAGGCCTTTCGCAATCTGCGCGCCGGCTCGCTCCCGCGCCTGTCCGTGGAAATGGGCCTCGCCGCCGTGGTGGCGACCCAACTCTGGCACCATACCTTCGTGGACGGCACGCTCGCGGACCTGCCCGCATGGTCCGCCCCGTCGATCGATTGACGCTCAGTCCAGCCCCGCCAGCGTCTCGCGCCCGCGTTCCTTCACCTCGGGATCGTCTTTCCCGACGTCCGGCATCGCGAGGCCTTTCTCGATGAATTTCCGCGCTTCGGCCGTACGCCCCATCCTCGCATAGCATCGGCCGAGTTCGATGTAGTGAATGAGCCGGTCGGGATTCGCCGCGATCGCCTTTTCAAAACAATGCGCCGCGTCGGCGTCGGTGGATTCCGGGAGCTTCCCGTAGAGCATCTCGCCCAGTTTGCGCCGCACGCCGGTGAGTTCTGCGTAACCTTGGTGCCAGCGCCCGAGGACGAACCATGCCAGGTCGTTTTGCGAATCGAGCTTCAGGGCCTTGTCCACCGCGATCTTGATGCGGCGCGAGTTTTCCACTTGTTCCTTCTTCCCCTCCAGCGGCAGCATTTTCCCCAACGAGATTGCCACCGAGAGCTGGGCGTCGGAATCGTCCGGAGCGAGCGCGGCCGCCCGTTCCGAATAGTCCAGAGCGATCCGGCCCAGCCGGAGTTTTTCGTCGTCGTCGGTTGCGTCAGCCATGAGGTGACGATACTGCCGGGCGATCCGCACCAGGATCACGACATTTCGCGGCTCGAGTTTTTCCGCGCGCCGGTACAACGCCAGCGCCGAGGAGGCATCCAGCTTCACATCGAAGACGTACCCCTGCCGAATCAACTCATCGGCAGACTGCGCGTGCAAACTCCCCCCACCCAGTAAGATTGAAAATACCGCGTTTAAAAATGAGGGGGGCGTTTTCATGGCGCGTAAGCGGTCATCACGTGTGCCGATGCAGCTTCACCGTTTGACCACTCAGGTTTCGCAGACACTGGCTCAGGCGATCGTATGGCTGGTCCTATACCCTATCCCATCACCCATCAGGATCAAGGAGACGGGGATCGACTCACCGGCTCGACAATCCTCACCTGCGCGCCCCGGCAACTGGCTGATGTCGATAGCGAATCTGCATCCTCCAGCAGTAGCGCGCCTTGAGGTTAGTCCGCGATCACGGGGGATGGCGGGTTAGCCAAGTGGTAAGGCAGAACTCTGCAAAAGCTCCATCCGCCGGTTCGGTTCCGGCTCCCGCCCCCCCTTTCCAACTGCAAGCGCAGCAATGGTTTAAGTGGTGGACGGCCTGAAACGGACACAAAAATGGACACCAGAAATGGCGTTCCTTAAAAACTCCCCGAGTGTACGGCATTGATCCGCTGGCTACTCGGTAACGGTCCGGAGTCGGGGTTATATCGTCGGTGATTACGTCACTCGACATGAAAAAACGCTATCGCCTTTTGTGCCGCGAGGTTCGCGGAGGAGCGTTCTACTGCGTGGATTCTAAGACCGGAAAGCGCACCAGCCTTGGCGGAGCAACCGCCGACGAAGCACAGCAAATCATCGACGCCAAAAATCAGGCCGAGCGTCAGCCAATGCTCAACCTGCAAATCGCGAAGGCTTATCTCGCGGGAACCGATTCCGGAGTCAGCAGCCGGACTTCGGGCAACGCACTTCAAGAACTGACGTTGACCAAGCGCGATGCAAACCGCCGACGCTGGGGCATCGTCGCAAAGGATCGTGCGCTCGCTGAACTTTTCCCAAAGGTCATCATTGAAACACAGGCCGATGTATTGCTCCGCGTTTTGCGCTTGGGGACCGTTTCAACCAACATCTACCTCCGTCGGTTACACAACTTCTGCGTCGATATGAACTGGCTGCCGTGGCCGATCCTACCGAAGCGGCAATGTCCCCAATCCGTTTCAAAGACAAACGCGCGATCACATGGGAGGAACATTCCAAGATCGTCGCGCGCGAATCGAACCCGGAACGAGAAGCTTTTTATCGGCTCGCCTGGCATGTCGGAGCATCGCAGTCCGATCTCGCGCTGCTTCAAGCCGAGGACGTTGACTGGGAAGCTCACATCATCAGCCTCTTCCGCATGAAGACACGCTGGCGCGGAGTGCAGCCGCCCCAAATTCGATTCGGAAAAGAGGTCGAAGACATTCTTGCGAGGTTACCGAACAAGGTCCGCTATTCCCCTACCTCGCTCGCGTTCGCGCTGGCGATCGCGCGACCGAATTTAAGCAACGGTGTGTCGGTCTCGAGATCCATGGTGTTTCGCTGCATTCATACCGCTACGCTTGGGCGGAACGCGCAAAGACAGCTGGTTATCCTGAGCGCTTTGCTCAAATGGCGCTGCGGTTCACGCACAAAGCGTGGCGCTGCTCGAGGTCAAATGGTTAAATGAAAGAATGATGTCGAAGGGAGAGTTGATAGCGCTGCTTCACGAACATTCTGAGCATGGAAACGACGACCCTCTGATGCTGGGGATTGCAGAACTCAAGCTGCTCGAAATTTCTGACGTTCCGGAAGGCGCAACCATCTGTCCAGGGGAACGGACCGCAGACGGCACTTTCACGACCGAGTGGGATGGCGTTTTCTTCAAGGAAGACGGAACTTTTGTCGTCGAGACTCGAGAAACCAACTACCGTAAGTTTTGGTATTCTCCGCTTAACCTAGAGCACTATTGCGATTTGCTGTATCGTGCGGTGCTTCTCCGGCAGAAACGCCAAAAGGATGTTGAGGCGATGGAGATGGCGGACGACGGTGCGTTTATAACCCTCGTTTACCGAATCTTTCCAAAATCCAAAAACTTGGGCGAAATCTTCGAGGAGGTGAAGCGAGTCGAACATGAGCTGCGCTCCACGGCAGAAGAGGTATCTGATCAAGTTGGATTGTTAGCGGCGAAGGCGGCTGGTCAACTCTCTCGGTATGACGATAGCGGGCTGGAGGATTTGATCACCGTGGTCAATACGTCGACTGACTCGAATGAAAAAGGAAGCGCGCTGGAGGAACTGCTATGCCGACTCCTCGAAACCGTTCCCGGCTTCAAGGTTCAAGATCGAGTCACAACAACGACTGAGGAGATTGATGTCGTCATACAAAACAACAGCGACGCGTGGCCTTGGAAGTCTGAGCCGCCGTTGGTCTTGGTAGAATGCAAAAACTGGTCGACCTCATGCGGAAAGAACGAATTGGTTCCGTTTCTAGCAAAGATTCAAAATCGCCGTGGTCGGTGTGCGGTTGGAATCTTTGTCTCTTGGAATGGCTATGCGAAAACTTTCCACGAAGAGCTTCTTCGTGATTCGAAGGGCTCACTGGTAATTATCACGCTCTGTGGAGACGAGGTAACAGCCGCGGCCATCGGTGATCACTTCCAATCGCTGCTAGAGGAAGGCTGGAAGAAGGCCACACTGACCTAGCGGCGGGCGCAACTTGTAGAAAAGTTTCCTGAGTCGTTCAGTGCGAGCCTCAAATGGCTAGCGCCGAACCAACTCCATGCGAAAATTGATGCCCTGGGAGGCCGCGATGTTATTCGACAGCTCGATCAGCTCCTCTTTTAAGTCATCGATCTCGCGCATGTCTTGTTGGTTGAGGCATGTCATCTCGTTCTGAGTATTGGTGTTCACGACAGCCAAAATTTTGGATACTTTCTTTTTTACCTCGGTGAGGTAGTCACGGATGGCCCCGTCCGTGTAGTCATCGTGCTGCTTTGCTTTGCGTTTCCTCGCGACAGTCCCTTTACCAATCAGCTCGGTAATTTCGTTGAACCCTTTTCGCATTTCATGCGCAGGGCCTTCGCAGAACATGCTGTGCTTGACCGCATTCCTATCGATGAAATTAAGGACGATCTTTAAATTCTCCAAGTCGTTCAGAGGATTACGGTCGCGATAATCGAAATGCTTCGCGAGAGAATCCAGAACCTCCTGCACTTTGTCCGGATCTCCGGCGGAGGTTAGCTGAGCCAACATGTCGGTGAGATCCATCACCACGCAGAAAGGTGGCAAAATCGGTTTGCCCGCCTTCTTAGCTCCAAACACTATGAGTCTATCGAATTCATCCTGAAGCGAAGCCTTTTGGAATGCGGCCAGCGTTTTGTTAACCTTCTTTGAATCTGCCGTTAAGGTTGCTTGTACCGCTATCCGCTTTTGGTAATCTCCGATGTCGACTGCGGGGAAGTCGACTACGATGCGGTTTAGATCTTTGAATTGCCCGCCTTCGAGCGCGTTGAAAACGTCACGCGCGAAAAGCTCGAATACTTTTGGCATGTCGGTGATTCCCGTTCGCTGGCGACGCTCGATAAAATCTGCGAACAAAGTTACCTCGGTGGTGAGGTTGGCCATTAAAGAAATGAACATATTATTTGTTTTTACCCCGACGAGGACAACAGGCCACGTGCTTCCGCGGCAAGACCAAGCTCGTCCATTTGAGCCGCGAGCCCTTCAGCAAGCTCCACCGTGGAGCTTTTCATTTTCCACAAAATCTCGGGGCGATCCCAAAAGTTAGCTCTGGTCGCAATGGCGTGACCAGCTTCCCAAAACGGATGGCGCTTCTTTGCGTCATAGCCCATTGACCGCATTAACTCGACAGCCTGCACGGTCAACAATCCTCTCCCAAGTCTGTCGTAGATGCCAACGACCACTTCGCGCCAATCCGACCGATTCGGCATGCAAGTCTCTAAACGAACCCGGTAGTCGCCCCAAGTTGGTCCGCGGAAAATGGATAGCCCTCCCCATTCGCCATTCAAGAGGTCATCCCCGCGCTCGACCTGCCATTTGGGCACAAGCGACACGGCAAGAGCTTCGGTGAAATTTTCCCCGACCACGGCCATGACAGATGGCCACGCTGAAACGATTTCGGCTCCCGCTCTGAGATTGTCTTCGTTCTGGGAGATGACAGCTTGGAGCTTCGGCCCGGCGATTTGTTCGTCCATAATTTCAATCTCTCGTTTGATGAAGCGTTGGAAATCGAGAATGAACCCTCGAACGTAATCTGCGGCGCAAATGAGAGAACAGTCTTCAAGCCATTCGGCCAGGTCACCGTAGCTCATGAGATTCAAAGATCCGTGAATGAGCTCACCTTGTTCCTCATGGGACACGGATGGCGCCCGAGTTCCTCCTTTCGTGAGGTAAACAAAAGCGTAGGCCGTTTTCCGAATCTCCAAGTGTCTCAGGTAGTCGCTGGCTTGGGTCGGCTGCTCTCCACTGTTCCTCTTGGTTTCTATCGCCAAAACAAAATTGGGGCTCTCGACGAGAATATCAATTCGACGATAACCGGTTGCCGCGGCCACCGCCTCCCGTTCAACAACCGCCGAACGCACTGGGGCCGCGCCAAGACGCCGAAGGAATAGATTTAGAAAAGTTGCGCCTTGGGCGTGCGTCCCAACCGGATCGAGCAACATCGCAAGCATGTCGCTGATTTTGTTTTCATCAACGTCGATCACCCCATCGTAGAGACTGAACTTGGGAGCCGCCTTCGAATGCTGAGCGGCATCCGCTTCCGCGGCATCGAGCACATCGGCGACAAATGTTTCGAGGCTAAAGCTATTCACTTCGCTGTCAGTTGGTATCCGCTAACGCGAAGCCGCAGCGTATAGTCCACACGGCCTTTCGCAGCGATATGGGGATGCCGTCGATAACCTCGATAGCTCCCGCGGTTTCTTTGCGGCGGATGAAATCCTCTGTCCAGCGACGACCATGCAATGATAGGTCAATGAGCTTCGCGCAAATATCCGATTCGCCGAGCAGGCCGGATTCTGGCAGGGGGTGGGATCAAAGCAGTCCGACATTACAGGGAGGCATTATAGCGGTCGGGCGAAACCGTTGCGAACAATTCAAGACGAGCTTTCACACATCCAATTCGACACCCAATTTCTCGGCGAGTTGCCGAGCGTGCTGTATTGGCAGCGACTCAGGCGGAGCCGCGGTATAGTTGCAGGTTCTCCACAAGGTATCCTCGACCACCTTCAACGACACTTCAGTGTTTTTGGCGAACCGTTCGATGTTAAAAGGGCGCCCCATTCGTGGTGAAGCCGCGATAGGAACGGGAACAACGGACGGTGCGGGGTCGACCTCTTCCAAACGAAGTTCAATTCTGTCAACCACCCTCGGAACAATTTTGACTGGAGGCACGAGCGGCGCTTCAGGTTTCGCGCCTCCCGACCGGACGGTGCGAACGCCGGAGGAGGCGAAGCTATACTCTCGCCAACTCGCTGCAACGCTCGGAGAAAATTTATCGACCCGAGGGGATAAACGTGTGGGCGACCCAAAAGGTGTTGCTGAGCAGCTCATGCAGGAAACACGTGACGCTATCGCTCCGACACTTTGGAATGCTTCCGCCCCCATCGCACACATGCTCGAAATCCATGGAGTCGACGCACGCCGTCTGCCACCGAATCCCACAATCGGTGATGCTGCCTATGAGGGAGTTTTTGCGAAACAGATGACGGTAATCGCAAGGAAGATGAGCGTTTCGCATGACGTGATTATGGCTGCTGTGCCCCAGAGTTCGATGCCCTCGTGGGTTGTTTGGCGAGCCCTCGATGAGACGATCAAGCAACACCTTAAAGCTCATGGCAGCAATTTAATCGATAAACACATTGCAGCTGGGGGCCCCTATCTTGAGGGAATGGAAGTGGACAAACGCATCCGTGAGTACGTGCGACGAAAGAGTAAGAAAAATCGCGCAATGTCACTTCTGCACCAGGAGCTCCTCAACCGCAGCCCCTATTCCGACCTAGCAACTGAGCGAATCAAAATATCCGAGGAGTAGCCCCCGTGCTCGATATCGCATCGGTCCGACTCGCAACCTATTTCCCTCACTCAATAGAGCAGTAACGGATTGGCTTGGATGTGTGAATCTGACCTAATTCCCATATGGCGCAACGGATCTCTGACCTCTACCTTTTCGGCGAATTTGAGTCTTACAGCATTCCAGGACAGACGGGAGACAAATGCCTATCAAACATGTCGCAGGTCAATCTGTTTGTGGCTCCTAATAATTCAGGCAAAAGTCGTTTTCTTCGGCAAGTTGCCAAGATGGAGGGTAGGAAGTTCTCTTGCCGCGATGAAAACCAAGCAATCGAGGCCGCCCGGCTCAATTTTCAACAGGGGCTAACAGACATTCTCAGGAGACACAATCTCGCCTCGGTTGGCACATTCCTTCAAGACGTAGCAAACCTGAACGAACTCGACCGCTGGGCTGCGGGCGAACAGCCCGCAAAGGATTTGGTAGCTTTATTAGAAAAAGCTAAAAATCCGAATCAGCATGGGGAGATTAGAAGTCATGGAATTTTTCCAGCTACGCACGTCGTTTCGGAACAAATTCGTGATCTCGCCGTCACCGTTTCTGAGTCGATCTCAAATATTGTGTCCCAGCGAATCCAATTCAAAGTAATATACCTCCCTACTCTAAGAGGATTGCGGACTTGGCCAGACGGACAGCCACTCCTCGGAAACAGAATCAAAAGCGACTATTTTGCAAAGTCTTCCCTGGAAGTTTTCACAGGAGAGACACTTTACAACGATTTTCAAAAGTTGTTGCTCGGAACCTTGGCCGAGCGTGAAGTCATGAGCAGCTTTGAACGCTTCCTATCGGAAGCATTTTTCGAAGGCTCGACCGTTACGATTATCCCGCGGATTGGCGACCCTAACATTCATATCCGCATCGGAAGCGAAGACGAGCAACCCATTATCCAACTCGGGGATGGTATTATAGCGCTGATTATTCTAACTTTCCCACTATTTCGACACGCGCTGACCGGCGAACCCAAGCATCTTTTATATTTTGTCGAAGAGCCGGAACTTTTCATGCATCCAGGTCTTCAGCGCTTATTTTTAGATGTCATTACTCGACGTGAAGGCTTCGAAAATTTCCAATACTTCTTCACGACTCACTCGAACCACTTGCTCGATCTAACGGCTGACGTTTCGCAAATCTCCATCTATACTTTTGCGAAGAAATTTTCTCATCCGGCTGGAAAAATCGAGGTTCCAACATTCGAAATTACCAACGCAAGCAGCGATGACAGGCGCACTCTCGAACTTCTCGGGGTCAACAACTCCTCGGTATTTCTGAGTAATTGCACTGTATGGGTCGAGGGTATAACCGACCGCCGTTACCTGAGTCATTTTCTCAATCTCTACCAGGATTCTCGATCTGAAGAACGGGAAGAGGGCTCCGTCAACAAACGCTTCAAAGAGGACCTACATTACTCTTTTGTTGAGTACAGTGGTGGCAACATTACACATTGGTCCTTTCTCGATAACACGCCCGACCCTATAAATGTGGAACGTCTCTGCGGAAAACTATTCCTAATTACCGACAGGGACGGAGAAGCAAGCAGAGCTAAAGTGGAAAGACAGGAAACCCTTCGAACTGCTCTCGGTGAACGGTATTATTGCCTACAATGTCGAGAAATTGAAAATCTCATTCCCGCAAAAGTGCTTCGAGAAATCGTCGCAGAGTATGAAGGTTCAATTGACCATGTAATGGAGACAACAGACGCCGATTATAAAGACATTCCCCTCGGAACATTTATTGAGGCCACTTTGCTCGGAGGCCAGAAGCTACGCGACGGCCGGTATGCTGAGGAGAGCGGAACTATCACAAGTAAGGTGGAATTTTGCAAACGAGCCATTGTACGTCTCAAAACCTACCAGGACCTCTCAAGCGAAGCGAAGGCTGTAACCGAGAAAATTTTCGATCACATTACTCGCTTCAATTCCTGACAATCTCCTCTTAGATTCAGTCGCGCCTTTTGTGGAAAAACGGCGACTGGGGCCCCGCATTACCCCAGCCAGTCTCTCTGTTAAAAATGCGCATCAAAAGTCGCCAGCATGGCGGCCTGAACTTCAAAGATCCCCGCCAGGTTGTGCGCTCCAGCTTGGAAACGGATCGTCGAACTGCGTTTTCCATCCCGTAACGCCGAGTTCCATTTCGACGTCGGTCAGCAGAGCTTCGTGAAGGGCCAGAAGCATTGCTGCCTTGGGCAGGTCCTGCCCGATAGAAACGAATTCCTGCCGCCGGTCGCCGTAAGGCTCCTGCCAGTCTTTATATCCGCCGGGAAAATTTTCGGTTTCGGCTGCGATGATCCAGACCAGCCCAGCCATTCATCAGGAATAGGGAGATATTCTTAGACTTGATCTCTATTCCGACTAATTTGCGACAGTATCCGCCTTCCGACAACGTGACCCGGATCGCGCACTCTCACCATTCACCCATGAAAAACTCCATCTCGGCCCCGATCGGCCGGCTTTTTGTTCTCGTCTTCGGCCTCGCCTTCGCGGCCAGCGCCCTGGCCGATTCCTTCACCGCGACCGGCAGCATGGCCAGGAAGCGGACCGATCACACCGCGACTTTGCTGCCCGATGGCACGGTCCTCGTCGCTGGCGGCTTCGACGGCACCAACCGCCTGGACAACGCGGAGCTGTACGACTCCGCGAGCGGCACCTGGAGCATCACCGGTTCCATGACCACCGTCCGGCAATATCATACCGCGACTTTGCTCCAGAATGGCCAGGTGCTGGTGGCCGGGGGCTTCGACGGCGGCAGCCGTCTGTCGAGTGCCGAGCTCTACGATCCGGCATCCGGCACCTGGACGGCCACCGGCGACATGACCACCGGCCGGCAATTTCATACCGCCACTTTGCTGGCCAATGGCAAGGTCCTCGTGGTCGGAGGCTGGGACGGCCAAAACATCAAAGCGAGCGCGGAACTCTATGATCCCGTAACCGGGACTTGGACGGCCACCGGCAGCATGTCCGTCACCCGGCAATTCCACACCGCCACTTTGCTGGATAATGGAAAGGTGCTCGTGACCGGAGGCGGCAACGACGACGGCCTCCACACGAGCGCGGAACTCTACGATCCGCTCGCCGGCACCTGGACGGCCACCGGCGACATGTCCACCGGCCGGGAATCTCCCGGCGCCACGAAACTCGGCGATGGCCGGGTCCTGGTCTCGGGCGGCTGGAACGGCGATTATCTCCCCAGCGCGGAGATCTACAACCCCGCGAGCGGGCTCTGGAGCAGCACCGGCAGTATGGCCTACGGTCGGGAAAATCACACCTCGACGCTGCTTTCCAATGGCCAGGTATTGGTTTCCGGCGGCTACGGCAGCGACAATACCGCGGAGGTCTACGATCCCTCGACCGGCATTTGGCGGGCCACCGGCACCACTATGACCGCCGATCGGT
>Ga0310811_10000885_pt1 | contig 38639 bp, 27 predicted proteins | sample YCmetagenome_FD_207642 | JGI IMG/M metagenome (GOLD analysis project Ga0310811, IMG submission 207642) | Soil microbial communities from experimental microcosm in Duke University, North Carolina, United States - YC | ecosystem: Engineered > Artificial ecosystem > Soil microcosm > Unclassified ... | reverse complement strand
AGACATCAACGGGATTCATCTCGCGAGAGTGAGGCTCAAGTAGGACAATCGCAACGGACAAAGGCGAGTGGAAAGAGCGAGTGAAAGAGGCGAACGAAGGGGCGAGTGGAATAGGCGATTGGAGAAGGCGCCGTTTCCATTCGCCGTTTCCATTCGAAGCTGGCCGACCCAGCGGCACAATTGTACATTTGTGACCGCTTATGCCGACCACCGAGCGACTCCGAATCGCCCTCGCCGACCGATATTCGATCGAGCACGAGATCGGGGCCGGCGGAATGGCCACCGTCTATCTCGCCCGCGATCTGAAGCACGACCGTGAGGTCGCGCTCAAAGTGCTCCGCGCCGACCTGAGCGCCGTCATCGGCGCCGAGCGATTTTTGAGCGAAGTGCGGATCACGGCACGCCTCGACCATCCACACATCCTCACGCTCATCGATTCCGGGTCGGCCGACGGAATCCTCTACTACGTTCTGCCGTATGTGCGCGGCGAGTCTCTGCGCGCGCGGCTCGTGCGCGAGAAGCAGCTCGGGATCGACGACGCACTCGCGGTGACGAGACAGGTCGCGAGCGCCCTCGACTACGCCCACAAGCAGGGCGTCGTGCACCGCGACATCAAGCCTGAGAACATTCTCTTTCACGAAGGCGAAGCCGTTCTCGCCGACTTCGGCATCGCGCTCGCGGTGAAGGAAGCGGGTGGCAACCGGCTCACGGAGACCGGGCTGTCGCTCGGCACGCCGCAGTACATGAGCCCCGAGCAGGCGACGGGCGACCGTGCGCTCGATGCTCGTAGCGATATCTACTCGCTCGCCGCGGTGCTGTACGAGATGCTCGCCGGCGAGCCGCCGGTCACCGGTGCGACTGCACAGGCGGTGATCGCGAAACTTTTGACCGAGCGGCCGACGTCGATCCGTGTCGTGCGTGACACGGTGCCACCCGGAGTCGACACCGCGGTCGGGAGGGCCCTCGCGAAGGTACCCGCCGATCGGTTCTCCTCTGCGGGGGATTTCGTTCGCGCGCTCGACGTGGCGATGGTGCCACAGGCGGCGGGGGTCGGTCGCACGAATGGCATTCGCTACGCGATCGCGGGCGGAATCGTATTGGCGGGGCTCGTCGGTGGGCTCGCGCTGCGCGTGGGACGACGTGCCTCGGAGAGCGTGACGCTCGCCGATCGTACGCAGGTCACGTTCAATGGGCGTATTCGGGGCCCCGCGATCTCCGGCGACGGCAAGCAAGTCGCCTACGCGGTCACGAACTGTCGAACGACCGGCTGCACCTACGGAATCGATGTGCAGGACATCGGCGGCACGGCCACTCGGCGGCTCTTCGACGGCGCGAGTGCGATGTACGAGCTCCAGTGGAGCCAGGATGGACGCAACTTGTTATTCAATGCCTCGATCAACGGCTCTTATGGCGTCTACGCGATCTCGGCGAATGGAGGCACCCCCCGGCGTTTAGGCCCGCAGAACGCCGCGTTCTTCGGGAATGATTCAGTGCTGGTCGTCAAGAGCTCGTTTCCGAGTCCGGACTACCTGATCCGCGTCAGCGGCCTCGATGGCGTCCCGAGCGACAGCATCCGGATTCCGGCCGCGGGCGAGGAGCTCGAGGGAATCGACGTCGTCCCGCACTCGAACTGGATCATCCTTCGGATGCGACACGGCATGGAGAGCGTGTGGCTCGCGTTCGATCGTTCGGGACGGGAGCGGTCGCGCATGACGAGTCCGCGCGCGAAAAACATGCTCGCGTCCTCGGATGCCATCTGGATGACGCTGCTCGCCGGAACGGCCACTGCACAACATCCGCCGGTCTGCCGGGTTGCGTTCGATGCGAAATCCGGACGGTTCGGCACTCGTTTTGACACCGTTTATAGACTTGCGTCGCCGACCAACTCGTATTCGGTGACGACCGACGGCGGCACCTTGCTCTTCGACGAAGGAATCGCCGAATACGACGTCTGGGCCGGTGACCTTCGCGACGCGCTCCGAGGTGTGTTCCCGAAAGAGCGCTCGATTCTGCATTCCACATCGGCAACTCGCGCGAGTATCTCGAGCGATGGAACTCGAGTGATCCTCGGGCGCACGGATGGTTCGACGACCGGACAAACGCACTGGAGTACCGTGCCGTTTGCCGGCGGAGCCGAGATCCCGCTCTCCATTGGCGGAACGGAGTCGAATGCATACTGGACCGACTCCATGACGGTGGGCGCGGCCGAGCGAACAACCGGAGCGTTCAGGTTCTCGTTGCTCGACCCTCGTTCCGGCTCGCGCCGAGCCGTGTTCACTCCGACCGACACGAGCATCACCGATTTCGAGTGGGTACCGGGAAAAGGCTGGGGATGGGTGTCAGGCGACGGCCGTGCCCTGGAAATTCAGGCAAGCGGCACCTCATCCGCTTTCCGAACGGCCAAACCATCGTGGTACGAACAGGTATTCACGATGAACGCGTCGCCGGACGGTACGAAGTTGGCGTTCATCGGATGGAGTGCACCAAACCAGGACTCACTGGGTGTGTCTTCTCTGTCGCTCGCCGATGGAAAGGAGACGCACCTGGCCACGGTGTTCGGCGAGAATGGGCGCATGCAGTGGCTCGATGACGGCTCGCTTCTCTTCATGTTCAGCGCCTCACGCGACACGTACACGCTGGCAAGAATTCGTGGACCCGGTCAGATGGAACGACTGGGCACGATTCCACGGCCGGCGGAATCCGTCAACGTGTCACGCGACCTGCAGCGAATGGTCCTCGTGAGTCGCGAGCAGCACGGCGACGCCTGGACGATGCGCGTCGTTAAACGATAGACAGCGTGTCCGTCTCGACGCGCGCCGGCCCCTCCGGCCGCGTCACCACGACTCGCCCCGCGCGCTCCGGAAACGCCCGCTGGTAGCTCGCGCCCCAGCGCTCGACGAATCGAGGCGCGTCGATCTCCGCGACCATCGCCCACACCGCGCCGCCAAATCCCGCGCCGAACGCCGACGACGCAACCGCGCCGAGTGAACGCGCCTCGCGCGCCAGAAACATCGTCTCAGGTATCTGATTCCGCAGCACACGTTCGGCGAGCGCCTGAGAACGGTCGACGAGTGCACCGAGCGCAGCGAAATCGCGGTCGCGCAGTGCGTCGCCGACCCCCGGCACGATGACGTCGGTCTCCTCGCGAAATTGCGCGACCCGATCCACGAGCTCGGGCGGCACCACACGCGCCGGAAGTCGGTTGTGTCCGCGCATCGCGGCCGACAGCCGATTGTACGCCTCCTGTGCGTTCGCCGTCTTCGTGGCGCGCACGCCGCTGTCGGCGATGACGATGACATGGTCCGCGGGCCACTCGATCGAGCGTTCGAATGTGGGCGGCAGATAGCTGAACTGCCGCACCTGTCCCGCCGCGGCGCATACGATGGCGACGTGATCCTGCGCCCCACCGCGTACGCCGACGCCGGGATCGCCTGGGAACGGACCGAATGGCTCGCCCGTCTCCATCGCCGCGAAGTAGGTCGCGCGCGCGAGCGGGTTCGACATGTGCTCGGCCCACAGGGCATCTCGCTCCATCTCGTTCGCGTCCGCGAGCGCCTGCGCCGCGATGACCACGAGCGCGGAGGAACTGCTCAGCCCAGCGCTGTCGGGAAGGTCGCTCGACAGCGCGAGCGCTACGCCGCGTTTCGCCGACGGGAAATCGCGACGAAAGCGGCGCGCGACGGCGTCGACGTAATGCGCCCCGCGCTCGTCGCTCACGCGCACCACAGGGTCGTCGAGCGCGGTCACGCGCGCGCGAATCGCCATCGACGTCGCGCAGGTGAGTGAGCGCCCGCCGGCATAGTCGACGTGCTTTCCCACCAGCTCGACACGGCCGGGCGCGACGTAGATGCGCGTCACGGCCGAGCCTCCACATTCGCCAATCGTTCTGCGACCGCGGCGATATCGGCGCGGCTCGACAGATCGAGTACGCCCTCCCGCGACAGTACGGCACGAAAGCGTTCACCCATCTCGGTGATCGCAATCGTGACCGCGCTCTGGATCTCCAGCTCGCCGCGTACCGACGACGTCACTCTCCGGCAGGCCTCGAAGATCGTCGGCGTGAACGACCAGAGATTCATCGACACCCACCGTTCGGCCGATCGAGCGAGCGGGTGATCGTTCGTGGGCTTCTCGACGATGGCGCGCAGGGAGCCGTCACCGTCTACCTCGCAGAGCGCCATTCGCAGTACGCGGTCGGCGTCGATGTTCGAGGCGCGCACGAGCGCGTCCGCTTCAAAGCATGCAAGACCGCTGGCTCCAAGAGCCGCGACGGCGCGCACCGTGTCCACTGGATAGTAGTTATCCGCGTTGAGCACGAGGAACGGCGCGTCACCTACCATTCGCTCGGCAGCGAGGACCGCGTCGGCCGTTCCTCTTGGTGCAGCCTGCTCGGCGAACGTCACGCACACGCGCGACGGGGCAGCCAGCGCAAAGTGCTCGCGCACCGCGCGCTGCGTCGGACCGACGACGAGCACCACGTTGGTGATGCCCGCGTCGGCGAGCGCCGAGATCACGTAGTCGAGAAACGGACGCCCGATGGGGATCATCCCCTTCGCGCCGTCGTCGGCCGCGCGCTGCTGCGCTGCTGTCAGCGTGCCGTTTTCCTCGCCGCGCTTTTGCATTCTCGTTCCGAGACCGCCCGCGAGGATCACGGCCTGCGTCGTCGCCGTCATGAGCGCACCGCGAAGAACGCGCGCAGCACCCGCGCCAGCCCGACGCCGCTCGCCACGAACACGGCGAGCCAGAGGTAGAATTGCGGCATGCGTCCGAAGAGCAAACTTCCGGCGCCAAAGAGACCGGAATACACGAACACGCATCCGAGCGTCCAACCGGCCAGCGCTTGCGGTAGCGAGTCATCCGATGCCGGTAGACCCGACTCAGCGCGCACCGCACGCCACCCGGGTCCGGCCGGCCTGACGAGCGCGTAGAACGAGCGCAGTGTCTCACGGTCCGTCGGAGGTGCCGCGAGCGTCGTGAGGATCCACACCACCGTCGTCGACGCGACCGTCACAAGGAGCGAGACGTCGCTCGCCACCTCGACCCCGTTTTTACGCACGATGAAGAATCCGAGTGCGACGATGAAGGAGCTGACCATCGCCGCGATCTCGCTCCACGCGCTCACGCGCCACCAGAACCAGCGCAGAAGGTAGATGAGCCCAGTGCCCGCGCCGACCGAGAGAATGAGGTCGAACGCTTCCCTCGCCGTCCCGAGCGCGTACGTGACGATCGCGGCCGCCACCATCAGGAGCGCCGTCGTGATCCGCCCGACCAGCACGTAGTGCCGCTCGGCCGCACCTCGCTTGACGAAGCGACGGTAGAAGTCGTGCACGAGGTACGACGTGCCCCAGTTGAGATGCGTCTCGATCGTCGACCGATACGCGGCAAGCGTGCCCGCCACGACGAGGCCGAGGAAGCCGGCGGGGAGAAAGCGCATCATCGCGGGATAGGCCATGTCATGCCCGATGAGCGACGGCTGCACGTATGGGAACGTCTTCGCGATGTCGGAGAGCTGCGGATACACCAGCGTGGAGGCGAGCGCGGTGATGATCCATGGCCACGGCCTCAGCGCATAGTGCATCACATTGAAGAGCAGCGTTCCGGTCACGGCATCCTTCTCCGTGCGGCTGGCGAGCATTCGCTGCGCGATGTAGCTGCCGCCACCCGGCTCGGCGCCGGGATACCAGACGCTCCACCACTGGATGGTCAGTGGAATGACGAATACGGAGAGAGCGACCGTCCAATCGCCGAAGTCGGGAAGGAGGGCGATGCTCCGCGACGGAACTTTCGACAGCAGCCCGGCGAGTCCGCCGACTTCCGGCTGTCGTAGCGCGAAATAGGCCACGGCGAACGTGCCCGTCATCGTGATGGAGAACTGGATCGAATCGGTCACCAGCACGCCCCACAGTCCGGACACCGAGGCAAAGAAGATCGTCATCACGCCGCAAACGAGGAGCGTGCGTTCCATCGGCCAGCCGAGCACGATGTTGGCGATCTTCGCGGCCGCGAGGTTCACGGTCGCCATGATGACGCAGTTGAAGAACAGTCCGAGGTACACGGCGCGGAATCCGCGCAGAAAGGTGGCCGCTTTGCCGGAATACCGGATCTCGTAGAACTCCAGATCGGTGAGCACGCCCGAACGTCGCCAGAGCCGGGCGTAGAAGAACACCGTCATCATCCCGGTGAGCAGGAACGACCACCAGAGCCAGTTGTCGGCGACACCACGCTCTCGCACGAGATTCGTGACGAGGTTCGGCGTGTCCGTGCTGAAGGTGGTCGCCACCATCGAGATACCGACGAGCCACCATGGAGCCGCGCGCCCTGAGGTGAAGAACTCCGCGGTGCTCCGCCCTGCCCGCCGCGCGAAGAAGATTGCGGGCAGAAACGATATGACGATGCTAGCGGCGATGATCGTCCAATCGAGATTCGTGAAGTGCATCAGCCGCGCGTCGCCGACCAGCTTCCGCGCGTGAAGTCAGGGAACTTCATTGGCGCGCTCCCCTTCGCCACCGACATCTCGGACAGCGGGAAGGGCGCGCTCCACGTGGCCGCGTCGTACACGTCGTAGTCCGGCACGAGCCCTTCGTGCAGACATTGCACGAGGCGGTAGGCCATCACGAAGTCCATTCCGCCATGGCCGCCCTTCTTCCTGGCGAACTCACCGACGGTGGTCCAGAGCGGATCGGTGTGCGTCTTCTTCCACTCGTCCACCGCGCCCCACCGCTCGCCGCCGGCCTGACCTTCGACGTAGACACGCGGCGGATAGTCCTCGAACGCGCCTTTGGTACCCTGCACGCGGTTGTGGCGGGTGTAGGGCCGCGGGTTGGAGACGTCGTGCTGCAGCATCACCGACTTGCCCTTCACCGTCTTGAGGATCGACGTGTTGTGATCGCCGGTCACGTACTGCTCACGCCACTTTGGATCGTTTCGGTCGGAGACCTTCGCTTCGCGCCAGAGCTCGAGACCGCGGTGCGGTCCGCCGACGGACACGATGTAGTCGTATCGATCGCCGGCGTTGATGTCGAGATACCAGGACACCGGCCCGAGTCCATGCGTGGGATACAGGTTCGCGTTGGCGCGCGTGTGCCACGCGCGGCGCCAGAGACCCTCGTCCCGATTCTCGAACAGAATCTCGCGCAGATCGTGCAGGTACGCCGCCTCCGCGTGCAGCACCTCGCCGAACACGCCGTCGTGCACCATCCGGTTCACGAGCATCTCGGTTTCGCCGTAGTTGCAGTTCTCGAGATGCAGGCAATGGCGTCGCGCCTTCTCCGACGCGTCGACGAGCGCCCACAGGTCCTTGAGGGTGGTGCCGATCGGGCACTCACTCCCGCAGTGCTTACCCGCCGCGAGCGCGGCGAGCATCACCGGCACGTGCCACTCCCACGGAGTGGCCGTGTACACGAAGTCGATGTCGTCGCGCTTCACGAGCTGCTCGAACCCGTGATCGCCGCTCGTGTAGGTAGCCGGCGCGGCGTGACCGGCGTCGGTGATCATCTTCGTCGCGATCGCGACCTTTTCCTGCACGACGTCCGCAATGGCAACGATCTTCACGTTGTCCAACGCGAGCAACTCGCTCAACACGGATCGGCCGCGGAGCCCGGTCCCAACGATGCCGATGCGGACGGTCTCATGGTGTTCGAAGGGAACGCCCTTCATCGTCACGCGCGCTGCCGGCGCCGGCGGCGCGAGATCGGGATGCTCCGCCGCCGTCACACTCTCGGCGATGGCCGGTGAGAAGGCGCCGGTCACGGCGAGGCCGGCGCCGGTGACGAGCGCGCTCTTGAGGAGATCGCGCCTGGATAGGTGGGTCATGGAAATTGGCCGGTGTGTTCGAAGATGCAGGAGGGAGAGGGTATGACGAACGTATAGTCAGTCGCGTACAGGTGCTATATACGGCGCAGCAGCCGTACGACGCAGGTGCCGAACGACGCAGGTGCCGAACGACGCGGGTGCCGAAAGTCGCGGGTGCCGAAAGTCGCGGGGGCCGAAAGTCGCGGGGGCCGAACGGCGCCGAATGCGTGAAGGGCGGTGCGCCCTCTTTCATCCTCTCGCTTCGCTTCTTTCGGTGTTCTTTTCGCCGTATGGCACCTGCGCGGTATGGCACCTGCGCCGTATGGCACCCGCGCCGTATGGCACCCGCGCCGTATGGCACCCGCGCCGTATGGCACCCGCGCCGTATGGCATCCGCGCCGTATGGCACCCGCGCCGTATGGCACCCGCGCCGTATGGCACCCGCGCCGTACGGCACCCGCGCCGTACGGCACCTGCGTCGTTTAACTGTTGCGCCGTTACGCGATCCGCTCGCACGTCGCGGCGACGGCGACTAATTCTTCCGTGCGATCGCGTCGTCCGACGAGCTGCAGCCCGATGGGCAGGCTTTGGCCGCGGATCGGGAGTGAGATCGCGGGATGTCCCGTCACGTTGAACAGCTGCGTTAGGCGAAGCATCGCGGCGCGCACGAGGAGTTTCTCGCCGTTGTCCATCGCCACGTCGGCGGAACCGATGACCGGAGCGACGATCGGCAGCGTCGGCAGCACGAGGGCGTCGCACTCTTCGAGCGCCGCGTCGACGGCGCGCGTCAGGTGCTCGCGCATATCGCGCGCATGGAGGTAGCTCACCGCGGAGATCGTGCGACCGCGCTCGAGACGCTCGCGCACCGGCGGCTGATAGTCCGCCGCTCGCGTGTCCAGCGTCGGCGCGTGCCAGTTTGCGGCTTCGGGTAGCGAGATGTTGACGTACGTGTCGACGATCTCCTTGGTCCCCTGCACCGTTCGCAGTTCGACGGTCACCCCACATTCACGCAGTCCAGCGATTGCCGCGTCGAGCGCAGCGCGAACTTCGCCCTGGAGCAGCGCCGTGAAATAGCCACCGAGCATGCCGAGTCTCACACTCCCGGGGGTCGGCGCTTCGATGCGCGGGATCGGCCGATCGGCGAGTACCGCCCACAGCGTCGCGGCATCGGCAACGGTTCGCGCGAGCGGGCCGACATGGTCGAACGTTGGGCACAGGGGTACGACTCCGTCGGTCGGCACTTCGCCCAACGACGGCTTGAGACCAACGACGCCACATGCGGCGGCAGGAATTCGGATCGACCCGCCGGTATCGGTGCCAATCGACGCGAGGCCCATCCCGGTCGCGACCGCCGCCGCCGACCCGCCGCTCGAACCGCCGGCCGAGCGTGACAAGTCCCGCGGATTGTGTACGGGACCGAACGCGGTCTCTTCGCTCGTCGTGCCGAGTGCGAATTCGTGCAGGTTGGTCTTGCCGATGATGACCGCGCCGGCCTCGCGCAGCCGTTTGACGACTGTCGCATCCTCGACGGCGACGTGTCCCCGCCGCACGTTCGACGCCGCGGTCGTCGGCTGGCCGGCAATGTCTATGAGATCTTTGATCGAGATCGGCACACCGTGCAGCGGCCCCCGATCGAGGCCCCGTCGCCGCTCGTCGTCGGCGACCCGGGCAGCCGCGCGGGCGCCCTCGGCGTCGACGAGAATGAACGCGTTGGTGCGGGATCCGTGTTCAGCAATGGCCGCAAGGCTCGCCTCGACGAGGTCGGCGGACGATGGCATCTGAGTCCTGAGCTGGTGAGTCGATGGGGCGGGACTCGAAAGATGACCTCGGGAGTTCGGCGTCGGGAGTCTCTTCATCGAATGCGTGGTGGGCGGACCGGTATCATTTGCACCGTGCCCCGCGGCTGACTCGCGAAGACGCGCCGTAGCGAGAGACGGCCGCGGCAATTCCGTCGTGGTCCAACAATCGCACTTGACTTCAGGCGTTCCGAAATCGATGAACCGGCACCTTGTCGCTTTCTCGTGCAGCGATCTGTCTTCACGCACGCTCGATGGGCGGTCCAATCCGCCGTCGTGCTCACGCTCGGATCGGTATTCCGATATCCCGGCGGCTCGCGTCTCGACCATGCCTCGGCGGGCTATTCGTTTTCTCATAATTTCCTGAGCGACCTCGGCATGACGGTCGCGTACAGCGGCCAGCCAAATCCGCTGGGGGCGCTGCTGTTCACGCTCAGCATGAGCATCGTCGCCGTCGGACTCGGCGGAACGCTGCTCGGATTCGTACGACTGTGCTCCGAGACGCCGCACGCGCGTCGACTGTCGCGCGCTGCGGCCGCGGCCGGCGCGATCGTCTGCGTCGGGTTCCTCGGCGTCGCGCTCACGCCGGAAAACCGCGGACTGGAGCTGCACATCAAGTTCACGATGCTCGCGTTCCGCGTCTTCCCGCTCGTACCGCTGCTGTTGGCGCTCGCTTCTCGTTACTCCACGTCACTCCCGCGTCGCGTTTCCGTGGCGTGGACGGTGCTCGCCGCGGTGCTCGCTGCGTACGTCGTCGTCATCGGCTGGGGACCGGGGACCGAAACGCCTGAGGGACTCACGCTGCAGATCTCGGCGCAGAAGATCGTCGCGATGACCGCGGTACTCATCTTCGTCTATCTGAGCGTCGAGGCCGATCGCGTGGCGGCGGCATTCAACGGCACGGGCCCGCAGCCGATCCCCACAAAGAACCAGGCACCGCAGCTTCGCTCGGAACCCGAGTGATTCGTTACTGATTCGTGAGTCGGCTGGAGGCGAACTAGCAGCCCGCGGCCGTGGAATCCGCGCGCAGGCAACGCGCGAGGAATGATCCGACGCGTCGTTCGTATTCCTTCGGAGCGAACGCATGCAAGTCTTCGTGCGCCGCGCCATCCACCGCCCAGAACGACTTTCGCTGCGGCGCGTGCGCGAACAGGGACTCGGCTTCCGCGATCGGCGTATATGGATCTGCCGTACCCGAGATCAGCAGCAGTGGCGCACGGATCTCACCGATGCGATCGATCGGTTGCAGCTCCGACTCCGACACACCGACATCGACGCGCAGCACGCCGATCAGCGGCGACGTGAACAGGCGACCGATGACGCCCAACGGCCCGAACCAGGTTGCGAGCCGGTCGCTGACAGCGTTGCGAATCGTCGGATAAACCGACTCGAGCACGAAGGCATTTGCGGCGAGCGGGCCCGGGCCGAGTAGCGACGCCGCGCCTCCCATCGACACTCCGATCACGCCGATCCGTTCGGCGGGCGCGGCTTCGTGCAGATAGATCATTGCCGCTTCCGCGTCGAAGCTCTCGCGCGCGCCAAACGTGATGTGGTCGCCTGGCGACTCCCCGTGCGCCTGGAAATCGGGCGCGAGCACGGTGAATCCCTCGTCGTGGAGAAACTCCGCGCGACCGAGCATGGCCTCGCGGTTGGCACCGACGCCATGAAGGAGCAGCACGGCACCGGCGCCAGGACGGCCGCGGGACAGCCAGGCGTGGATGAGACTTCCGGACGCGCTCGCGAACACCACGGTTTGGGCCTCGAGGCGCGATGGAGGCGGACCGATATGCGCGCGAGATGGGCTGGCGAGCATACAGCCGGATACGGCGACCGACGCCGTCACGAGTAACGTGGCGAGTCTCGTCCGAAGAGTAGGTGCGTTGCGAACTCTGGAAGTAGCCAAAAGCCATTCGGTCGACGACGTCAGCTACCAAGGGCAAATCGCTAGCCGACACCGGATCGACGCTTCCGCCGGCAAGTCTGTCCGCGGCGATCAGGCCGAGGCCGGCACGCAACCGGTGAGGCTCTTCACGGCTGAGTCCTCGCCAGCGAGGCTCCCGCGCGGTATGCTTGACCCCCATCGAATGTCTGCCGTTCTCGCTCCTCCTCTCTTCCCCTTCGCGCGACTCGGGCATGACTGAAGCCGTCAGGATTTCCGCTGAAAAAGCGGCCTCGATCCGTCTCGGACGTTGGTGGCAGCTGACGCTTGGCGTCGTCTGCATGTCGATGATTGCCAACCTCCAGTATGGTTGGACGCTCTTCGTGAACCCGATCCACGACGCCCACGGATGGAGCGCGTCGTCGATCCAGGTGGCGTTCACGATCTTCGTGCTCGTCGAGACCTGGCTGGTTCCCGTCGAGGGGTATCTCGTCGATCGGGTGGGCCCGCGCGCGGTTGGCGTCGTCGCCGGAGTCCTCGTCGCACTCTCATGGGCGATCAATTCCATCGCCGATACGTTGCCGCTTCTATACCTTGGCGCTGTCGTCGGCGGAATCGGCGCCGGAGCCGTCTACGGCGCATGTGTGGGCAACGCACTCAAATGGTTTCCCGATCGCCGAGGCCTTGCGGCTGGACTGACGGCGATGGGTTTCGGTGCGGGATCGGCGCTGACGGTCTTCCCGATCGCGAACATGATCAGATCGCAGGGCTACGAAGCGACCTTCCTCAAGTTCGGGATTGCACAGGGCACTGTCGTTTTCCTCGTGAGCTGGTTCCTTCGAGCGCCCGACGCGAATTTTTCCGCGAAGGCGACGCCAGTTCGCGGCAACACGACCATTCGGAAGAAAGAGTACACGCCGCTCGAGATGCTTCGCACGAGCCCATTCTGGGTGATGTTCATCATGTTCGTGCTCACCGCCGCCGGCGGTCTCATCGCGACTGCGCAGCTGACGCCGATCGCGAAGGATTTCGGGATCTCCGACTCGCCGGTCTCGCTCATGGGCATGACGCTACTCGCGCTCCCATTCGCGCTCTCGTTGAATCGCGTCCTCAACGGCGTGAGCCGCCCGTTCTTCGGCTGGCTGTCCGACCACATCGGTCGCGAGACCACGATGCTGCTCGCGTTCACGATCGAGGGAATCGCCATCTTGCTTCTCAGCCAGTTCGGCCAGAACCCCGTCGCGTTTGTGCTGCTCACGGCGTTGGTCTTCTTCGCGTACGGCGAGATCTACAGTCTCTTTCCAGCAATCTGCGGTGACGCATACGGCCGCATGTTCGCGTCGGCGAACGCCGGTTTGCTCTATGTGGCCAAGGGTATCGCCTCGCTGCTCGTGCCGCTGAGCAGCATCATCGCCGCGTCGGCGGCCGGATGGCGAACCGTGTTCATCGCCGCGGCCGTCATGAACTTCATTGCCGCGCTCATGGCGATCTTCGTCCTCCGACCATTGCGCGAGCGCGCTTCCCGCCGCGTGATCGCATGAAGATCGCTGTCGTTGGTGCTGGAGCGATCGGCGGCTACGTCGGCGGATGGCTCTCCGCGGCCGGCGAGGACGTCACCTTCATCGCGCGAGGGGCGAACCTCGACGCGATTCGTCGCGACGGTATGCGCGTCATTGGCGAGGATGGCGCCGAGGTCGTCGCCCGCACCTCGGCGTACGATCGAACGAGCGATGCTGGCGCGCACGACGTCGTGATCCTCGCGGTGAAGGCGCACCAGGTCGGCCCGATCGCCGCGGACATTGCCAACCTCTGCCACGACGAGACGTCGATCGTCACGATGCAGAATGGCATTCCCTGGTGGTACTTCCACAGGCATGGCGGTGCATACGAAGGGACGCCGGTGCGCTCCGCGGACCCCGACGGCTCGATCGCTCGACTCATCGACGCAAATCGCGTGATCGGGTCGGTCGTATACCCGGCCGCGACGCTCGAATCGCCCGGCGTCGTACACGTCGTCGAAGGCAAGCGGTTCACGCTCGGCGAGCCGAATGGATCGACGTCCGCGCGAATCCAGGCAGTCTCGGCGGCATTCACCCGCGCCGGATTCAAGGCGCCCGTGATCGCCGACATCCGCAACGAGATCTGGCTCAAGCTCTGGGGAAATCTGAGCTTCAACGCGATCAGCGCGTTGACTCACGCCACACTCGTCGGGCTGCTGCAGTTTCCGCAGACGCGCGAGCTCAGTGTGCAGATGATGCGCGAGGCGGAGGCGGTAGCCAACAAGCTCGGCGTCACCTTCCGTGTCAGCATCGACAAGCGCATCGCCGGCGCCGAAAAAGTGGGCGAGCACAAGACCTCGATGCTACAGGACGTCGAAGCGGGGCGGCCGCTAGAGATCGAAGCCCTGGTCGGCGCCGTCGTCGAACTCGGGCGCCTTACTGGCACACCGACGCCGCACATCGATGCCGTGTACGCGCTGGTGAGTCTTCTCGCCAAGCGTCTCGCCGACAGTCGTGGCAAGCTTTCCCTTGGTTCGCCCGAGTTCGCTCTATCACATAACGCTCAACTTCATACAACGGCATGAACGCAGGAACGATTCTCGAGCTGCTCAATGCGGGCGCGGACGATGCGCCAGCCCTGACCTCCCCAGGCGGCACGCCACTCTCTTATCGCGCGCTCCGCTCCCTCGTCACCGACATCATCGCATCGCTCGCGTCGCAGGGCATCGGCCCCGGCGACCGCGTCGGCATCGTGCTCGACAATGGCCCCGAGATGGCAGCGGCCTTTCTGGCCATTGGCAGCGCTGCCACCGCGGCGCCGCTCAACCCGAGCTACCGCGCCGAGGAATTCGAGTTCTATCTCACCGATCTGCGCGCAAAGCTCCTCGTTGTGGCCGCGGGCAAGGACACGCCGGCGGTTGGCGTTGCGCAGAAGCTCAGCGTCCCGATCGCCCGACTCGTTGCGCATCCGGAGCGCGGAGCCGGAACGTTCTCGCTCGAATACGAGGGCGCCGGCGGAGCCGCGCAGCCCGTGAAAGCGGCGACGCCAGACGACATTGCGCTCGTGTTGCACACGTCGGGCACCACGTCGCGTCCGAAGATCGTACCGCTCGCGCACAAGAATATTGCCGCGTCGGCGGCCAATATCCGTAAGACGCTTTCGCTCACGTCGAGCGATCGCGGACTCGTGATCATGCCGCTCTTCCACATCCACGGATTGATCGCCGCGCTATCGGCGCCGATCTCCGCGGGTGGCGAGGTGTGCTGCTCACCAGGATTCAGCGCGCTGAAGTTTTTCTCGTGGGTCGACGAGGTGAAGCCCACCTGGTACAGCGGCGTACCGACGATGCACCAGGCGATCCTGCTTCGGGCGCCAGGCAACGCGGAAATCGTCAAGCGACACCGCCTACGTTTCATTCGATCGTCCTCCTCGGCGCTTCCACCGACCGTGATCGCCGAGTTGGAGCGCGTGTTCGGTGTGCCGGTGATCGAAGCGTACGGCATGACGGAAGCCGCACACCAGATGGCGAGCAATCCATTGAGCGGCCCGCGCAAACCAGGAACGGTTGGCCCGAGCGGCGGTCCGGAGATTCGCATCGTCGACGAGACTGGAACCACGGTGCCGCGCGGCCACACCGGGGAGATCGTCATCAAAGGCCCGAACGTGATGACGGCCTACGAGAACAATCCCAAGGCGAATGCCGAAGCGTTCTACGACGGCTGGTTCCGCACCGGCGATCAGGGTGTGATGGACAACGACGGCTACGTCGCTCTCACCGGTCGGCTCAAGGAGATCATCAATCGCGGTGGCGAGAAAATCTCCCCACGTGAAGTCGACGAGATCATCATGGAGCATCCGGCCGTACACCAGTGCGTGACGTTCGCGATGCCGCACGACATGCTCGGCGAGGACGTCGCCGCGGCAATCGTGCTCAGGCAGGGGATCGCGGCGACCGACAAGGAACTGCGTGACTTCGCGTCGGCCAAGCTCGCACCGTACAAGGTACCGAAGAAGATTCTGATTCTCACCGAGATTCCGGTCGGCGCGACGGGCAAGCTGCAGCGCATCGGACTCGCGCAAAAACTGGGGCTCGCATGACGACGACCGCCGCACCGATCAACGCTCGCGCCTCGGCGCCGCCTCCGCTCAGCCCACCCGAGCGTTTGCTGATGGGCCCCGGCCCGAGCAATCCGGATCCGCGCGTGCTGGCCGCCATGGGTGCGAGCCCCGTGGGGCATCTCGACCCGTACTTCGTCGAGCTGATGGACCAGACGATGGGCGCGCTGCGCGCGGTGTTCGGCACGCACCACCATCACACGCTGCCGATCTCGGCGACGGGTTCCGCGGGTCTCGAGACGATCATGCTGAACCTTCTCGAGCCGGGCGACAGTGCCGTCGTCGGCGTCGGCGGCTACTTCGGACAGCGTTTAGCGGAGATGGCGCGTCGATCGGGCGCCGACGTGCGCACCGTCGAAGTCGGTCCGGGCGAGATTGTCGATCCCGCCCAGCTGGTAGCGGAGCTCGAGGCGCGCCCGGCGAAGCTCGTCGCCTTCGTGCACGCCGAGACGACCACCGGCGCGTGTCAGCCGATCGCTCCGATGGTGGAAGTCGCCAAGCGTTACGGCGCGCTCGTCGCCGTCGACTGCGTGACGTCGCTCGGCGGCGTTCCTCTCGAGATCGACGCGCTCGGCGTGGACGCCGCGGGCTCGTGCAGCCAGAAGTGCATCGGCGCTCCGCCGGGCCTCGCGCCGATCACGATCGGCCCGCGCGCCATGGAGGCCGTACGCGCGCGAAAGCACAAGCCCGCGACTTGGTACCTCGATCTCTCGCTGCTCTTCCAGTACTGGGGCGAAGCGAGCGCGTCACGGACGCGAGCGTTCCATCACACGGCGCCGATCGCGGCAATCTACGGATTCTATGAAGCCCTTCGCCTGATTCTCGAGGAAGGTCTCGAGGCGCGGTGGGCGCGGCACCAGGCGGCTCACGAGGCGCTCGTGCGAGGTCTCGATCGTCTCGGACTGTCGCTCTTTCCGCCGCCGGCGAATCGGTGCGCGACAATCAACGTCATCAACGCGCCGGCGGGCGTGGATGAGGCGAAGGTGCGCCGTCGTCTGCTCGACATGGGCGTGGAAATGGGCGGCGGGCTTGGCGCACTCGCCGGCAAGGTGTGGCGTGTTGGCGTGATGGGCTACAACGCGCAGGTGCCGCGGGTCGAGCGATTCGTGGGAGCACTCGGAGAGGCACTACGAGCCGAAGGGTGGTCGTAGAGGTCGGGTGCTTGGCAGCATCAACAACGTTGGGACCAGACCAGGCGAGACTGAGCCCGTTCACTGGTACTGCACGTATATCGGTCGCGGGCGAAGCCACAACAACTCACCCGGCGTTAGCAGCGGATCCCGCCGCTTCACATCGTTGTGAAAGAAGATCTTGAACCCCGTGTATTCCACGGGCTCGAGATCGATGTAGTCGCGGAACGACTCGAATTTCATCCATGGCGGCCCCCAGCCGTCCATGTGCATCACGATCTGCACCCGCGGGTCGAGCTCGATCTTGTCCGCGTTCGAGATCATCTGCTTCGTCCAGCGATGCACCACGAGCACCTTGGGAGGCAGCTTTTTCTCGGTCACGAGTGCGCGAAGCTGCTCCGACACCCAGTTGATGTCCTTCGCGTCGAACTGACCCACTCGCTTGCCGGGCGGGAACCCCTCCTTGCTGTAGTGCATCGAAAACTCCGCGTCCATCGCGAGGTGCACGTTGGGACGCGAGAGGAAGGGCATGAGCCGTGGCAGCTCTCGCTGCATGGTGCTCTTCGCTACCTGGACGTCGAGAAAGAGCAGTGCGTTCCGCTGCTGCGCCCATCCGTAGACCTTCTCGATGAGCGCCGAGTCCATGCGAGCCCGATACATCCCGTCTTTGCCGGGAGCGCCCTGAGCGACGACCGCGATGAGGTGCAGCGCGGGCTGCACGGGCGTATCGGGGTCCGCGCGCTCCCACTCGCGAACGGCGGTGTCGAGCTTGGCCAACATCGTCTCGGGTGGATATTCGCCAAGCACGCCCATCCGCTTGGAGAGCGGGTTGCCATAGAATGCGACGATGCGATGGCCTGGGAGAATCGAGCCAGGGAGCGGCGCGGGCGACGCGGGCCACTTCGCTTCCTGTCGGCGCCCGAACGCCACCGTCGATGCGAAAGCAACCGAGTCGTGTCTCGTGCGACCCTCGATCAGACGAGGTGCGCCGGTATCGTTCGGCGTGCGGGTTCGGCGTTCCGAAGTCCGCGGCGACGGCCCTGACGTCGAGAGACGGCTCGTCGTGTCCGCGCGAGACGTTTCTCCCTGAGTCGTGTCCTGGCGTCGCTTGTCCGGGAGGGACGTGGCGACGTGGGTCGTATCGCGCGCTCCAACCTCCGACTTGGCGTCCGGGTGCCCGCTACAAGCAAGCGACGCTGCACAGAAAACTGCGGCACCCACCGCGCGCCGCAGGGCGATTGTACTCTTCGACGAGATCTCGGATCCGGCTCTGATTTGCATGCTCGACGTCTCTAGAACTTCACACCAACCCACGCACGGGTTGCCACGCGCGCGCTCGACAGTCTCGAATCTGATCGCTCGGAGAGCAAAATGGGGAGCCTCATCGTAGGCCTACTGCTGGGAGCGTTGATTGGCGCGGCGCTGGCGCTGATGTACTCAACGATGATCGGCGCGCGCCGGGCGCGGGACATCCGACGAGAAGCCGTGAGCCAAAGCCGGGCCGTAACTCGCGGCCAGGTCTTCGAACAGTTCGCCGCCTACTTCCCGGATTTCGAGTTCAGCCCCAAGGACGCGCAATTCCTGGGAAAACCCGTCGACTTCGTCGTTTTCGACGGGCTCGACGAGGGCGAGCTGCGGCGGATCGTCTTCGTCGAGATCAAGACGGGCGGCGCGGGGCTCTCGACCCGAGAGCGCCGCATTCGCGAGGCCATCCAGAGCGGACGGGTGGAATGGCGCGAGCTTCGGCTGGGCGCTCACCGAATCGCCGCCGGCAGCCGGTCCAGATGAGTCTCGCTTCGGACCCGATGGTCAGCGAATCGCCACCCCGCACCAGCATCGAGACGGCAACGCGATACCATCCGCGCCAGCATACTGGATGAGCCGCGCATCGATCGCCGAGCGAACCGCGTCGCGCGCCTCCGCGGCGAGCGACCGAACCAACGGGCCGAGCGCGGTGAGATCGACGAGGAATTTCCAGTAGGCGTCCGCGTCGGCGAAACGCCAGGTCATGTCGACCGGCTCGAGATGGGTCGAGGAGAAGCCGATGCCATCGACGAGCGACTGAACGCGCGCGCGGTCGCCGAGTGCGAGAATCCCCGGCTGCCACGCGCCCGGCGCGGGCCGCTGCAGATGTCCGGCGTCGATCAAAACACGCGCGGGGAGCGATGCGAACGCGTTCTCGTCCGGTCCAGTGAACACGGCGAACACGAGCCGCCCGCCGGGCACCAGCACACGTCTGCACTCACGGAGGGCTGCCGCAGGATCGGGCATCAGCATGAATCCCCACCGACAGATCACGCCGTCGAACGACGCATCCGCGCAGTCCATCGCCTGTGCGTCGAGCGTTCGATAGTCGGCATTCTCGACGCCGAGCTCCGCGCCTCGCCTCCGCGCCGCGTCGACCATCGACGATGCGAGATCGGTCGACACCAGTCGCCCGCTGCCCAGCTGCTTCGCCGCAAGGAAACCTGTATCGCCGGGACCGGCGGCAATCTCGAGCACACGCTGTCCGTCGCGCGGCTCGAGCTTGCGCACGAGCCACTCGTGGATCGGCCGCGACGCCGTCAGCAGCGCGTCGCGCTCCTGATACCAACTGTTCGCCTGGCTCTCCCAGTCCTGCCTTACCCGATTCGTCGCGTCAACGCTCATCTCAATCTCGGCGTTCGTCTCAAGTTGTTTACGCGCCGCATGCTTCGCGGCGTTGTCCCCAGTTCGCGGAGTCAGTGAATGGCCACCGTTCGCCGAGCGGCGAACGGGAGCCATGAGCTCGAGCTTAGCAACGCGGCGGATGAAGCGTCTCCAGCGCAACGTTGATCGCCGTCCGCCCGCGCGCCGTCAAAGCCTGATTCACTGCCGTGAGCTCGGCGCCTCGCAGCCGCTCCCACGCGGTCACGACCGATTGCAACTCCTTGCACGTGGCCGAGAACCCGGCGATCGCCGCGCTGGTGGGGGCCAGGTCCCCGTTGTCCTGGGTATTGAGCTGCGCAATGAATGCCGCGTTCAGGGCGCGGAAGTTGGGGGCCGCTGTGCCGCCGCGGCCACCGCCGCCACGCCCGCGTCCCACGTCCAAACCAGCGAGCGTGTCGAGCTGCGCGGCCAGCGCCAACGCTCGCGCCGCGGCATCGCCGGGCTCCGGCTGTGCTCCGGCCGGCACCGCGCCGCGTAGCGCAGCCTGGAGCGCGACCGCCATCGTGTGGCCGGCGTACGCGGCCTTGATGCCTTCGACGAGCTTCATCTGCAGCGCGTGTTGTGCGCGAACCGCCGCGACGGTGGCCGGCGAACGCGGATCGTTACGGACGTTCACAGTTTGCGAGTAGTTGCGTCCACCCGCCGAAAGCCGGAGCGTGTACGTCCCTGGCGGTGCGAGCGGTCCTTCCGGCGACGGCGGCGTCAGCCCGGGATTGGCGTTGATCTCGAACGAATGAGTGAAGGCCGGCGGCGAATCGTAGCGCAGGTCCCAGTGCGTGCGGTTCGTTCCCGCACTCGCCGGCAGCGCGAACGGCGGAGCGACCCAGAAGTTCGGATGAGGAGGACGCGCGGCCTCCGTGACCGCCACGCTCGCCACGCTCGACAGATGACGCACCAGCGCGCCCGCTGAATCGAGCACGTCGAGCGTGATCGGGCTCGACGGGGCAGCGGCCAGCCAATAGTCGACGATCGCGCCGTCGAGCGGATTGAGCGCGTGCGGGACCTCGGGCGGGAACGGCGTGTCGGCGCCGACGTTGCGGCGAATCCGCACGGCGTCGCCCGGCTTGAAGAGATGCGTGGGGTCGCTCGCGATTGACGGCGCGATCTGACGCAGCATCGAATAGTCGTCGATCACCCAGAAGCCGCGACCGTACGTTGCCGCGATCAGGTCGTTGTCCTTGATCGCGAGGTCGCGGTACGACGTCGTCGGAAGATTCTGCATGAGCGATTGCCAATGGTCGCCGTCGTCGAACGAGACGAACATGCCGCTCTCGGTGCCAGCGAAGACCAACCCGCGCTTCTTCGGGTCGCCGCGCACGACGCGCGCGAAGCTTCCACTCGGCTGATTGGTCGGCAATCCGTCGACGATGCGCGTCCAGCTCTTGCCGTAATCGTGCGTGCGGTAGACGTACGGTGTGTAGTCGCCGATCCGGTGCAGATCTACGACTGCGTATGCGGTAGCCGCGTCGAAGTGCGACGGCTCGACACTGAGCACCTCGCCGCGCTGCGCGTTGGGAATCCCCGAAATCGACGCATCGTCCCAAGACTTGCCGCCGTTCTTCGTAACCTTGATCAATCCATTGTTCGTGCCCACCCAGATCATGCCAGGCACGACCGTCGAGAGGCCGATCGACTCGATTGCGCCGCCGGGAGGCGCGGTGGTTCCGGGCGTCGTCGGCGGAGTCGGAGGACCCGGCCGCACACCGAGATCGGGGCTTATGGCCGTCCAGTGCGCGCCACCGTCGACGGTCGACCATACCGATTGGAAGCCGGCGATGAGCATATGCTGATTCCATGGCGCGAAGGCGATCGGCTGGGAGAACGCCGTACGCAGCTTGCGCGACGGATCCTGCGCCGGGCTCACGTTGATCCACTGCTCGCTCGGATAGGAAATCCTGAGAATTCCCGAGCCGCTGGCGTACACGGTGTTCGGGTCGAGCGGATCGGGAACGATCGTTCCCCACTCCCATCCCGACACCGGATTCCAATCGAGCGGCGTGATCGCGCCGAGGTTACCGCGAATGCGCGTTCGAATGGCGCCGGCGTCCTGCTGTGTGCCGTAGACCCAGTACGGGAAGGAGTTGTCGACCGAGAGATGGTAGATCTGGTCGGTGGCCTGGTTGTACCAGGAGCTCCACGTCATGCCGCCGTCGAGCGAAACAATCGCGCCCTGGTCGTAGCCGAACAACATCCGCTGCCCATTTGTCGGGTCGATCCACATCTGCTGCGGATCGTCGCCACCCGGCGCGCCCTTGAACCCGGTGAAGGTGGCGCCGCCGTCGGTCGACTTGTAGCTCGCCGTGTTCAGCGTATAGACGATGTCGGGATTCTGCGGGTCCACGTAGACACCGCAGTTGTAGCCGCCCTGGCCGTTTCGAATTCTCTGATCATCGGCCGCCATCTGCTTCCAGGTCGCTCCGCCGTCGTCGGAGCGAAAGAGACCCCAATCGCCGATGACGAACACCCGCTGGCCATGCGTGTTGTTGGCCACGGCCACCCACGCCTTGCCCGTCAGTCGCGCCGGCAGACCACCGCCCGAGATCTCCGTCCACGTGAGGCCGCCGTCCGTCGACTTGAATAGCTTCGTGTTCGTCGGCCCGGCCGGCGCATTCCCGCGTCCGGCGCCCGCAGGTGCGCCCGCCGCGGGCGGCGGCGGCGTGAAGTGCGCCACGGTCGTTGCAAACAGCACGTTCGGCGTGTCGAACGCGCGTGCAATTTTCTGCGCGCCCGTGCTGTCGTTGACGAACAGCGTTTGGGTCCAGGTCGCGCCGCCGTCGGTACTGCGGTATACGCCGCGGTCGCGGCTCTTCACATGAACATCACCCTGAGCGGCGATCATCACGATGTTGGGATCGTGCGGGTCGACCGTCATCGACGGAATCTGTTTCGTCGCGTCGAGACCGATGTGGCGCCACGTGCGCCCGGCGTCGGTGGACTTGTAGACGCCGTTGCCCTCGTTGATTCCACCGCCGGTGATGATGTCGCCGGTGCCAACGTACACGATGTTGGGATCGGACGGAGCCACTTCGACCGAACCGATCGACGAGACCTCTTTGATCGCGTCGAACACGGGGAACCATACCTGACCCGCGCTCGTCGTCTTCCAGACGCCGGCCGCCGGCGTTCCGATGTAGAACGTGCCGACCGGCCCGATCGCGCCCGTCACCGCCGCGATCCGTCCGCCGCGGAAGGGGCCGAGATTGCGCCACGTGAGGCCAGCGTAGAGACGAGGGTCGACCGGCGCGCGCGATTGCGCGAGCGCGGGCGAGGCGACGGTAAACACGGCGAGCGCAATTCGCGCGACACCGCGGGTGACGAGAGCGATTCGCATTCGGGTAGCCCCAGGACGTGAGAACGAACTCCGCTGGTCGGATTATGGCCCAGCAGTCAAGGGGTGTGGCGCATCGGCTCGCCTACAGAAAGGCCGCCAGATCTTCTGGCGGCCGTTCTCTCGGAAGCATCAGCGCGAGTAAGCGGGCGATACTTCGTTGCCAGTAAGCGCCGTAAGGCGGTCAACCGGCGGCGGCATGGTCGCGCCGCCTCGCAGCGGCTGCGTAGCGAACAGATCGTACGTCGTGCCGTTGTTCACGCGCATGCTCGAGAAGATGATCCGCACTCCGTCCTTCGACCACGTCGGCATCATGTCGAAGACCGAGCCGGGGATGTACGCCGTCTGCGCGCCGGTCGTCGCGTCGACCACGAAGATGCCGCTGCCATCCAGGCGCTCGACCGCGATCTCGTTCGCGACCGGACTCCACTTCGGCCGGGTGCAACCCGGCGACGGACAGCTCACGAGCATCGTCTGATTGCCACCGCTCGCGGACATCACCCACACGCTGGGATTGCCGTTGGCGTCGTTCCTCTCGTACGCCATCTTCGACCCGTCCGGCGACCAGGACGGCGAGGCCGCGTTCTTTCCGGAGAAAGTGATTTTCGCAACCGCGCTGCCGTCGGCGTTCATTGTATAGATCTCAGAACCCACACCCGGCACGACCGCGCTGAAAGCGATCCTCGTTCCGTCCGGTGAGTACCGCGGCGAGATCGCGACGGTATTGAGGAAGGTGAGCCGCTTCCGCTTCGTGCCGTCGAGATTCTGCGAGTAGATCTCTGACGTCTGCCCGCTGGGGCTGAAGCGCGCCCAGATGAAGGCGGGGCCTTTCGGGGAGACGTCCGGATAACCGTCGGTCACGGTGTCAGTGGTCAGCCGGAACAGCGACGAGCCATCGGGATTGATGGAGTAGATCTCGCCGCTCGGCTCGTCGTGGGTGCCTGCGAAAAGAATCCCGTTGAAGTAGAGGGTCGGCTTGAGCCTCACCAACTCGGCCGACCCGGCCTGCGTCCTGGGTGAGGTCGGTCCATCCTTCTGGCAGGCGGTGACAGCGGCGAGCATGAATGCGGCGACGGCGAGGCTGCGGATCTGTCTGGTGACGTTGCGCGACATGGTGAGCTCCTGTCCGACGTGCGGACAATTCGGATTGGGCGGTATCGTTGGCCGGCGGCGCGGAGTTGCCCGCGGCATCTGGCTGCAACGATAGGCCGACCCGTCACGCACAAGTCACCCGCTAGCTGCATCTACAAGTCGTTATCAGACAACGTTGTATGAGTGCGGCCTCGGCTGCGCGCATGTCGAGGTGATATTCAGGCGAGTGCCTCGGCTGACGGCGGAATGCTACACGCTCCTGTTTGTGGAGAGTCGAGTCGATCCGCATAATGGACTTCCCCGCCCGTTTCTTCCGGGCCTGTGCGCATCCGGGATGTCGCCGTGCCGGGATCACCGCGAGCCGCGTTTTGCTGCCGCGCGGCATCCAGCCAACAACACTTATGGGGATCCGGCCGATGAGTGACCCGGCAGCTAGGCGCAGCGCTCCAACGATGGAGCGGATAAAACTTTGGGAATCGTTCGCGCCGCTCGGGCAGTCGAGGAAGCATACGTGAAGCGGCGGCCGTCGTGGTTCCACTGCTATTCGTCACGGGTGCCCAAGGGCACGAGCTTCATCTCATGCTGGTCGAGGGCGCGTCGAAGAACGCCGCCACGAAGGCGCCCAGCGCCTGACGTAGCGGACCGCCTCCGTCAGATTCCGCCGTTGAATCGGGGTTCTGCCCTCAGAGCGGCGGCTTCGGCGGCGTCTTGTCCGGCAGCGGCGTCATCGATCCGTCGGGATCGAACTTCAGCGTCACCACCGCGCGCACCGGCACCGGCTCGACCTCGTCAGCCTCGACGCGAACGCGGTAGAACCCGACGCAGGTGATCGTGACGCGCGCCCCTTCGTGGATGCCCTTGATGCCGTATGGCACAAGCTTCTTGGGATCGGTGACTGTTGCAGTCGCCGATTTGCCCCATTCCAACGAACGCGGCGCATCGGGCATCGGTGAGACGCCAAGCTTTTCGGCGACGACCGGCACCGGGACCGGCGGGACGTCGGGTTGCTGAGTTCGCACCCGGGTCGGAGGCGCGATGAGCGCGAGCGACACTCCGCACAGCAGGAGACCGCGAGCCATGGTCTCTCCTTGTTGGCTCCGATGGTATCGTGCCACCAAGAGATCACGACATCAGTAGGGGAAACGCCGAAGTCATGCGAGGGAAGGCCGCGCATCGCCGCGCCGATGCCGAGGGGCGGCACCCGCCGTATCTGCGAACGAAAACGGCCGCCAGATCTCTCTGGCGGCCGTCTCCACTTCATCACGCGTTCTACTTCGACTTGCTCTTCGACGCCTTTGGCGTATACCGCCCGAGCTGGTCGTGGTTCTCGTCTTCTCCGAACTGGAAGCCAACGTCACCACCACCGCTGATGCGCTCGACACGGAAGGTCTGCTTCAGCGTCTGGCCGTTCACGACGAGCGTGACGAGGTAGTCGCCGGTGTTCGCCGACGTCGGACCTGCGCCGCCACCGAAGCCGCCACCACCACCGCCGCGTCCACCAGCCGGAGCGGGCGGATTCAGGCCAATGAGCGCCCAGATGCGGCCGACTGGATCGAGATTGTCACCAGAGCCGGCCTGACCGCGCCCTCGTCCGCCGCGACCTGCTGCCGCTGCCGGAGCTGCCGGAGCTGCGGGAGCGCCGGCCACGACGGGTGCCGGTGCGACTGCGGAATCAGCGCCAAAGCCGCCGCGACGTCCGCCGGCCGTTTCCGCCGGTCGCGCGCAGAATTGCTCCCACTGCGTCGTCGGGTGATCGCATGCCTGACCACCAGCGCCGCCACGACCACCGCCGCCGCCACCACCACGGCCGCCGCGTCCACCGCCCGCGGCTGCAGCGTTCGGGTTGATCATCTGCGCGACCTGCGTCCGCACGGTCTTGACGGCCGTTGTGTCGTAGCCGGCCTTCGTAAGTGAATCGAGCACCGCCGGCGCACGCTGGCGGAGCAGGATGCTGTCACGCCGCTGTGACGGCGTCTGCTCGGCAGCCGCACGACGCGGTGCCTGCTGCTGGAAGTTCCAGCTCACGTGATGAATGCCAACGGCACCCGGTCCCGTGAGGTTGGCGAGCGTATCGCCAGCCGCGTTGCTCACGATCAGACGAGCACCACCGGCGGAGGCGGCGGACAGACGATAGACGATGTCCGCGCCGTACGTCGGGTTGGCGTACGTCATCACGGCCTGACCGTAGCCGTTGCCCGGAAGTCCGAGCTGCGGACCTTCGCCCCACTGGAACGCGGTCTTCGGCTGGAACAGATACGTGCCCGCCGAATAGACCTTCGGCGTCAGCTGCTCGAGCGCCGCGATGTCGACGATCCACAAGCTGCGGCCGTGCGTCGCCGCGATGAGCTCGTGGTCGCGCGGATGAATCTGCAGATCGAAAACCGGCACCGTCGGGAAGTTCGTGGCGAACTTGCTCCACGTCTTGCCGCGATCGATCGACGCGTAGGCGGTGCGCGAGCTGCCGACGAACAGCAGATCGCGATTGTGCGGGTCCTCGCGAATCACGTGCAGGTAATCCGCCGGGCTGCTCTTCGGCAGGTTGTTCACGATCGAGTGGAAGCTCTTACCACCGTCTTCCGTCGCGAACAGATACGGCGTGAAGTCGTTCCAGCGGTGATTCTCGAACGCCACGTAGAACGAGAGCGTGTCGAAGTGGCTCGGCTCCACGCGCACGACGTACGCATCGTTCGGAACGCCCAGCGTGGCGAATTTCGGCGTGAGGTTTTCCCAGTTGCCGCCGTCGTTGTGCGTGATCCAGAGATTGCCGTTGTCCGTGCCGGCGAGGAGCAGGCCGGGCTTGATCGGCGATTCCTGGAGCGCGACGACCGTTCCGTACGCCTCGGCGCCGGTGAGATCGAGCGTGATTCCGCCGGTGTACTTCTCCACCGTGTCGATACGGGCGAGACGCGCGCGCTCCTGCGCCGGATCCGTCTTGACCGACAGGTCGGGCGAGATCGGATAGAGATCTTCACCGCGCTTCGTCGACTTCAATACTCGGCTGCCGCCGAGGTAGAACACCTGCGGGTTGTGCGGCGAGAGGAAGTATGGCGACTCCCAGTTGTAGCGAATCTGGAGATCGGCCGAGTCCTTCTTTTGCTGCGTGCGGAACGCGTCGATGCGCGCCTGCATCTCCTTCGTCGCGGGCTTGAGCGGATCGCCGCGCACAACGGCGATCGAGTCTTCCCAATCGCGGTAGCGCGCGTTCCACGACGGCTTGTTCACGCGGCCGCGCTCGCCGGTCTTGAGGTTCGTCTGCTGAATGCCGGCGTTCTGCGATTCGCCCCACACCATGTTCGGATCGGTCGGGTCCTGCGCCGTATAGAAACCGTCGCCGCCCGAGATCGTGAACCACTGGTTGTTGTTCGCCGGAGTATTGCGACGCTTGCTCGGTCCGCACCAGGCGCCGTTGTCCTGCGCACCGGAGCAGATGTTGTACGGAACGGCATAGTCGAAGCTGACGTCGTAGAACTGGCCGAGCGGCAGATTCATCGGGTACCAGAAATTGCCGCCCTTGTCGAACGTGATCGAGATGCCGCCGTCGCTCGCGAGGAACCAACGCTCGGGATCGTTCGGGTCGATCCAGATGCCGTGGTCGTCGACGTGCACGCTCTGCGCGGCGTTCATCGTCGTCTTGCCGCCGTCGTTCGAGACCTGCAGCTCGGTCGACGAGAAGTAGACACGATCAGGATTCTTCGGATCGACGCGCACCTGCGAGTAGTAGAACGGGCGCGTGTCGATGTTGTTCATGTGCGACCAGGTCTTGCCGCCGTCCGTCGAGCGGTAGAGACCATTCGCCGCGGGATTGCGCTGGAACGTGACCGGCCCAGGCGCGACCGACGCCGCTTCCGTCAGCGCATAGACGACCTGCGGGTTGCTGCGCGAGATCGCGATGCCGATGCGGCCCTTCGGCCCTTCCGGATAGCCGTTGCCCTTGATCTCCGTCCACGTCGCGCCGGCATCGGTCGACTTGAAGAGACCCGAGCCGACGCCACCGCTGTTGAGCGAGTACGGCGTGCGGTAACGCTCCCAGAACGCCGCATAGAGGACGTCAGGGTTCGACGGATCGATCTGGATGTCGATCGCTCCGGTGTGACCGTTCGCGCCCGCCTTGATCATCTTCCACGTCGCGCCGCCGTCCGTGGTCTTGTACAGGCCGCGATCGCCGCCCGACTTCCACGCCGGACCGAGCGCCGCGACGTACACGGTGTTCGGGTTGCGCGGATCGATTTGCACGCGGCCGATGTGCTGCGTCTCGCGGAGGCCGACGAACGTCCACGTCTCGCCGCCGTTCGTCGACTTGTAGACGCCGGCGCCCGGCTCGATCGTGTTGCGCGAGTTCGGCTCGCCCGTGCCGAGATAGATGATGTTCGTGTCGGTCGGCGCGATGGCGAGCATGCCGGCCGACGAGATCTCCTTGTCGTCGAACAGCGGCTTCCAGCTCACGCCGTTGTTCGGCGACTTCCACACGCCGCCGGCCGCGGTGGCGATGTAGATGGTCTTGGACGGACCCGGAATGCCCTGAACATCCGAGAGGCGTCCCATGAAGTTCGACGGGCCGACGTTGCGCCACCGGAAGGCGCTCACGATCGACGAGTCGAGGGCCTGGGCGGCCAGCGGAGCGGCGGCGCAGACCATCGCGACTACTGCGAGACGAGTTCGTTTCATGAGGAAGGTTATAGGAAAGTCAAATACTAGAACCGGAACGCTTCGACCCCAGCGCGTACCGTCCGGGGCATTCCACGCGACACAATGAAGGGATTCGTTGCCGCGCCCGTACCACCGATGTTCACCTGATAGTTCGCATTGAAGAGATTGTCGACCCAGACGAACCCGCGCAGCCCCGGGCCGATCTCTCGCTGCACGTTGGCGTCGACGACGGTGTACGGCTTGAGCGCAAGGCCGCCGAGGGTCGTCGTCGTCCCCTCGTGTCGCCAGACCGCCGTCCAATCGCCGGACTTCGCCGTGGAATAGGTGGCGCGGATCGTCTGCTTGGGCGACGGCACCCGGTTGATGTGCGGCTTCGTGTCGTCCGTCGCCGTCGCGGGCAGACCGGACTGCTGCCGCGCGTCGTCGTAGTTCACGGCGGCGCTCAGGTACAGCGCCTCGATCGGGCGCAACGCGACATACATCTCACCGCCCTCGCTCCGCGACTTGTTGACGTTGAGGCGTGTGCGGCAGGTGGCGATGGGCCCGCAAATGCTCGACGACGGCGTCGAGGTCGCCGTGAGCGTCGTCGGGACGTTGAAGTTGTTGTAGTCGGCGACGTAGTACGTGCCCTTGAGCTGGAACCAATTCAGCGGCTGCCAGTCGAACCCGGCCTCGCGGCCCTCGGCGTTCTCCGCCTTGAGGTACGGATTCGGCATCGTGATCTGCGTCGTGCCCGAGAACTGTTTGCGATAGAGCTCGGCGAGGTTCGGAGCGCGGAAAGCACGATAGTATGCGCTGTGGAACGAGAGCGACGACGTCAGTTGATAGCGAATGCCGGCGCGCGGCGAGAAGGCGTTCTTGCTGCTGTCGCCATAGACCGTCGAGTTGTACGTCGTCGACGGCGGCGTGTTGTCGATCGAGTGACCGTCGTTGTTTTCCCAGCGATCGCCACGGGCACTCAGCTCGATGCGCAGTGGCGTCCACGGGGCGAGGATCGCCTGTACGAACACGCCGCTCAGGTTCTGGCTTCCGCCCGATGACACCGTGCGCGCGAGCGTGTGGCAGGTCGCCGCCGTGTTCGTCGCGCACCCTGCCGTATTGAAGTCGACTTCATTGAAATCGCCCTGATAGTGCCGAAAATCGCCGCCCACGCTGAACGACTCGACTATGCCGATGTTCGAACGCGTCCAGATGGCCGAACCGCCCCAATCGTGGCTTGGAATCACGGCGGTCAGGCTCGAGTCTTCCGCCGCACGAGTCGCCGCGACCCGGAATGCCGTCGATCGCTGAGACTCGATCTGACGACCGTTCCACCCACGGATCGCGAGCGTGCCGGTGGACGCGTGGCCGTAGTCGAAGCCGAGGCTCAGGTCACGCTGGTCGCGGTTGGCATACGAGAGCGGCGTGCCGAGTGAGCGCGAGTCGCCGAACCAGTGCCCGCCGACGAAGGCCGACAGGTTGGATGACGGCGCATAATTGAGTCGTGCCGACCCGTTTCGCTGGATGATCTGCGAAACGTTGTCGATCGAGCCGGGGATCGGCTGGTCGATCAGCATGTAGCCGCCGCCCTGCTGGTAATCGCCGGAAACGTTGGCTGTCAGGGCACCGAAAAGCGGGATTCCAGCGCCGACGTACGCATGTCGGGCGCTACGACTGCCGCCGTCGAACTGCGCGTCGATCGCGCCAGGCGCCAACGGCCGAGTGAAGAATGAGATCAGGCCACCCATCGCCCCGTTCCCGTACAGGCTCGACGTCCCGCCTTCCACCACTTCGACGTGGTCGAGCGTGGCCTTTGGCGTGCGACCCCAGTCGATCCACTCGCCCCAGGCATCGTTGATCGGGATGCCATCGGCAAGTACGGCGGTGCGACCTTCGTCCACGCCGCGGATCGAGACGATCTGCGCCGTGCCGCCCACCAAGCTGCTCGTACGCGGCAGCTCGACGGCCGGGATCTCGCGAAGCATGTCCTGCGATTCGCGCGACGGGCTCTGTCTCACCTGCTCCGGAGTCAGCACGTTCACGGTCGATGCGACCTTTCCGGCGTTCTCCTGGGTGCGGGTCGCCGACACGACGACGCTCGAGAGCATCAACGATCCATCCTTGAGCGAGACGTCCAGCGTCACCGTCGCACCGGCGGTCACCGTGACGGCGCTGCTGTCGGACTTGCGACCAATCCCGCTCGTCGTGACGACATATCGGCCGGCCGGCAGCTCGCGGAGCGTGTACGCACCGCGTTGATCGGTAATGGCCACGCGTTCGGGCGCGGAAATGGCGACCCGCGCCCCCATGATCGGGGTGTGCGTCCGGGCGTCCGTGACCGTTCCTCGTACGCCGCCGGCGCGAAGCTGAGCGCTCGCGACCGACGCCCCGAGGACCGTGGTAAACGTCGCGACGGCCGCCGCAGATACTGCGCGGCGGACGCCGCGAATGAGAGGTGACATCATGTAGGCATGTGGGGATGGGGGCACTGCTCGCGGCCACACGACCGCGATACTCCAAGCTACAATCGATACTACGACGATTACGCACACCTCTGCTAGTTTGTTCGACGTGACGCCCCCTCCCCCGGCTGCCCGCGTTCGCGTGGACGACCTCTCGAAGCGCTTCGGTCAGTTCTGGGCCCTGCGCGGCGCCACATTTTCCGTCCGCCCGAACGAGATCCTCGGCCTGATCGGTCCGAACGGATCGGGGAAAACGACTCTTTTTCGGTGCCTTGCCGGCCTGTCGCCCGTCGACGCCGGTTCGGTATCGATCGACGGAGCGCCTGTTTCGCCACCCGATCGCAAGGGACACCTCTACTTCGTGCCAGACGGCGTCCGCCCCTGGCCCGACCAGACAGTCGACTGGGTTCTCCAGTTCAACGCCGGATTGTACGGAACGTCATCCTCCACTGTCGCAGAGGCGGTACGCCTGTTATCGCTCGAGCGGCTGCTCGGCGAAGAGCTGCGGCATCTGTCCAAGGGCGAGCACCGGCGGGTGCTCACCGCGATCGGTCTCCTCACGCCACAGCCGCTACTCCTGCTCGACGAGCCGTTCGACGGCTTGGACCTGCGGCAGACGCGCGAGATGATGGGCGTTCTCCAGAGCCACGCGGCGACAGGCCGCACGCTCTTCCTGTCGATCCATCAGCTCACCGACGCGGCGCGGGTGTGCGATCGATTCGTGCTGCTCAGCAGCGGACGAGTGGTGGGCGAGGGTACGCTCGGAGAGCTCCGCGAGGCAGCCGGCGTGGAGGGTGGAGGCCTGGAGGAGGTATTTCTTGCCCTCACGTAGGACGACGGAATTCCTCTGGCTCCTGCGGAAGGAATTTCGAGAGGTCGCCGCCGCCCGCTCGTATTGGTTGCTGCTCCTCGTCGTCGGGGCGCTCGTCGGCCATGCGTTCATCTCGTCGACTGAGCTGTATGCCGAAGCCAGCGGCATCGCCGGCGGTCCGTCGGCGCTCGCGCAGGGACTTCGTCCGCTCGAGGGCGTCATCGTCCCGACCTTCGGCGCCTACGACCTCGCCGCGACGCTCCTCTTCCCCTTCGTGGTGATTCGGCTGGTGGCCGCCGAGCGACAGACAGGAGAGCTGCTGCTCACGCTGCAGGCACCGACGCCACTCTCGGCGACGATCGTTGCGAAAGGCGTGGCGCTCCTCGTGTCGTGGCTCTGCGCGATGCTCGCCGGCGTGGTGGCGCTCGTGCTCTGGACCTCGATGGGCGGCCACCTCTACGCGCCCGAAACAACCACGGTGCTCCTCGGGTACATCCTCCGCGGAACGCTCACCATCGGCATCGCATCGGCGGCCGCCGCGGTGTCCGCGAGTGCGGCGAGCGCCGCGATCGTCGCGCTCACGATCACGCTGGGGACATGGGCACTCGAATACGTTGGTGCGGCTCGTGGAGGTCTGATCGGTGCCGCGGCAAAGTACACGCCGTCGGCGGCGCTGCGCGTGTTCGAGCGTGGCGAGCTTCGCGTATCCACGGTGCTCGTGCTCGCGGTGCTCAGCATCGGCGGCCTCGTCATCGCGACGATTGGATTGCACGACGGACGCACGGTTCGATCGCGAACGCTTCGCGGTGTTGCCGCGTTGATCGCGATTGGCGTTTTGTGCGGGCTCGGCGCACAGTCGCGTACGAGTCGCGACGTGAGCGAGGATCGGAGAAACTCGTTCCCCCGGGCAGACGAAACAGCGCTCGAGTCGATCGACGCGCCGCTGCATGTCACGGTGTTCTTGGCGGCAGAGGACCCGCGTCTCGCGGATCTCGAGCGTGACGTACTGTCGAAACTCGAGCGCACGATGCGACAGGTGGACGTGACGTATGGCGCCGGAAGCCGCAGCGGACTGTTCGAGCGGCCCACGGATCACTATGGTGAAGTGTGGTATGAGCTGAGTGGGCGTCGCGAGATGACTCGTTCGGCGACGCCGGAGATTGTGCTCGAGACGATCTACCGCTTGGCCGGCATGCCTGCACCGCGACAGGAAGTTGAGGCCCCGTATCCCGGCTATCCGCTTCGGGCGCGCGCGAGAGCGGCTCCATGGGTGTTTTTCGTTCTGTGGCCGTTGGTGGTCGCCGCGATGTGGTTCGCCGTGCGTCGGCCACGATCGCGGCGAGTGAGTGTCTAAATGAGGATTCTTCGAATGAACAGACAGATGGTTGCCGGAATAGCGGGAGCATTGCTCGCCGTGGGTGCCGTCGCGGTTCAGGCACAGCAATCGACGGCCGCCGGTAAGCCGGTGAGCTTTGCCAAAGAGACGCCGGGCCGCGAGCCGACGAGTTTTGCGCCGATGGTCGGAAGCTGGGTGATCTCGCGCGACGGAAACAGGAATGTGCTGTTCATCGATGGCAGAGTATGGAAGCGCGGGCAGCCCGCGGGCGGTCTCGCCGACAAGGCACGAGAGCTCTACGGCGCGCGGAACGAAGAGTTCATCGAGAGCGTGAAGGCGTTCGCCTACTACCCGATCGCCGTCTACAAGGGCCTGGACAACTTCGAGAACGGCGAGATCTCGGTGCGCTTTCAGATGGTTGGCGGCACGCTCGATCGCTGCGCCGGGATCCTGTTCAACGTGAAACCGAACGGCGACTACCTCACCGTGCGATTCAACGGGACGGAGGACAATGTCGTGCTGTGGACCTTCAACAAGGGCGTCCGCAAGTTCGTGAAGCGCGCGCCCGAGCTCGTTCCGCTGGAGCTGGGCACCTGGCACACGCTCAAGATCAGTGTCCACGGCACACTGCTGCAGGCGTACCTCGACGGGAAGTTCATGATGGACTACACGCTCCCGGAGCCGGTGTCCGGCAAGATCGGCGTCTGGTCCAAGACCGACAGCATGATCGAGTTCGACGACTTCACGGTGACGCCGGCGGCGAAATGAGAAAGCGCGTAATCACTCTGCTCGGCATCGCGGCCACGTTGGTCCCACTCGCGGCGCATGCGCAACGCACAGCGCCCGCAACGTGCGGTTGGAAGACGACCGACGCGTGGGTGAAACGCCAGGCCGAGTTCTTCGACGACTCGAAGCACGACTGGTCCGACGACACGCTGCGCACGGCGTTGCTCGCCGCTGCGGGCATCTCCGCGCCGCTCGTTGCGCCGGCGCAGATGGGCGTCGAGATCGAAGGTCGCGAGCCGTCACTCGGACCGACGGCCGATGCGATGCGCGATCGACTCAAGCAGCTCGCGGCCACGCGTGGTTCGACATGGCCTACCAAGAGCGTCGTTGGCGGCGCGGGCGTTCACGCGGTGTATCTGCTCTCCCAACGCGATACCGGACTCGCGCGGGCAGCGCTGCACCGGATGATGGAAGCCGGACCCGCGGAGTCTCCCGCGGCCGACGTCGCCACCTTCGAGGACCACATGCGACTGGTCTGGGGCAGGAAGCAGATCTACGGCACGCAGTTCAAGGTTGGCGCGAATGGCGCGATCACGCTCGCGCCGATGGAGGATTCTGCCCACGCCGATCTGCGGCGCGAAGACGCAGGACTCCCGCCGTTCGCTATTGGTCTCTGCCTGGCCAAACGCAAATGACCGTCAGATTCTGGCGACAGTGGCACCGCTGGATCGGTTTTCCATCGGCGATCTTTCTCTTCTTCGCCGCGGTGACCGGCGTGCTCGTCGCCGGCACCGAGTTCTTTGGCGAGGACGAGGCGCTTCGCGAAGCAACGCGCGACCTGGTCAGTCCGGTCAAACTCTCGTCGGCCATGACGGCCTGGTCCGATCCAATATCTCGCGCGATCAACTCGGCTGCAGCGATCTCGCCCGGCGCGCCCGTCGACAAGATCGAAACTCAGTTCAAGGGCGATCATCCAACCATCACGATCTTCACCGGCAAACCGACAGGCGGTGAAGATCGGAAGTTGGTGTTCGACGCGAACAGCGGCTCACTGGTGAAGAACGAGGCGTACGCCGACAAGCCCTTTCTCTACCGACTGCACAGCGGAGAGGCCTTTGGCGACGGCGGCCTGGTCGTCGCCATGTTCTGGGGCACGGCGCTGGCCATCCTCGCCGCCACGGGATTCTGGATCTACTTCACGATGCGCGGACATCGCGAACGGAAGGGCATCAAGAGAGTCTTCTGGTAGCTCATTTCGTGATCGCGATCTCGCTCTGATTTGCCGCACGGAGCTTGGCATTCAGCGCGGGAATCGCCGTGGTGCGAATCGCGGTCCACCGTGTAACGAGGCGAGCCTGATTCTGGAGCGCGAGTCGGACCGCGGCCACCGCCTGAGTCGTTGGTTCGACGTCCGCATCCTCGAGCAGCGCCATCAGACTCTGAAGCTCGCCGGAGAGGGACGCGAACGTGGGCCCCGCGGCGGCGCCGCCCCGGCCGCGTCCTCCGCCAGCACCACCGCCTCCGCCGCCACCGCCACGCCGTCCACCACCCGCCGGACCCTGACCGGCGACGGCGACGATGCTGTCGTCGACGGCGGCGATCGCCGCAACCAGCGACGCGTCATTCGCGACGCGTTCGCGCGCTGCACGTAGCTGATCGCGCAGCAGGCGTGCCTGCTCCACGGCCGCCGAGTCGGCCGCGACGCCGTCGAACAGCGCCACCGCTAACGCATGCTCCTGCGCGATGGCCGGCGGCGGCGTCTTCACCCGCGGATCCATGCGGATCGTCAGCGTTTGCGAATACGATTTTCCTCCAACATTGAGGCGTACCGTGTACTGACCGGGAATTGCCCACGGCCCACGCGGTTCGCGCGGCGTGTTGTGCGGCGTCGCCGAGATCGGGTAGTCGCCCGGTTGGCCGCTCGTGCCTGCGGGCGGAGCGTAGTGCAGATCCCAGACGAAGCGGTGGAACCCGGGCACTGCCGACAGCACCTGCGTCGGGCGAATCCAATAGCGTGGCGTGTTGCCGATGTCCTGCGGCGCCATCGACGTGTCGCGACTCGAGTAGCGCCGGATCACACGCCCGCTCGATTCGACGATCTCGAGCGTCGCGCCGCCTGTCACGGCGCGATTCAGGTAGTAGTCGATGATGGCGCCGTCGGGAGGATTTTCCGCGTAGGGCTCGTCGGGCGGAATCGGCGTATCCGGATACTTGCTCCACCGAAAACGATACGCGGCCGCGGGCTTGAACAACGTCACAGGCGTTGCTGCGGTCGACGCCGACAACTGGCGAAGCGCGGCGATGTCGTCGAGGATGTAGAACGAGCGGCCATGTGTGCCGATGGCGATGTCGTCGTCCTTCACGATGAGATCACGAATCGACGTCGCCGGCATGTTCAGGCGGAGCGACGACCAGTGGTCGCCGTCGTCGAACGACACCCACACCTGATCCTCCGATCCCGCAAAGAGAAGGCCTTTCCGCTTGGGGTCCTCGCGCACGACGTTGATCACCGCACCGTCGGCGATGCCGGTCGTGATGTGTGTCCAGGTGCGACCGCCGTCGTGCGTCCGATAGATGTGCGGACGGAAATCGTCCAACCGCATCGTGTTGACGGCGGCGTATGCAGTCTTCGCGTCGAACCGCCCCGCGTCCATGATCGAGATCTTGCTCCACGGATGCGACCGTAGCTCCGCCGGCGTCACATCCGTCCAGTGCTGCCCACCATCCGTCGTCGTCTGGATCAGACCGTCGTCGGTACCGGCCCAGATGCGCTGGATGTCGACGTACGACGGCGCGACGGTGTAGACGACGCCACCGTGCCGCGCACGCGCGGCCGGCGATGTCGCATACACGCCGACGTTCGGCGGCACGATCGAGTCGGTGCGCGTCAGATCGGGGCTGATCTGCGTCCAGCTCTTTCCACCGTTGAGCGTTTTCCAAACGACGTTCTCGGCGAAGAACAGCGCGTGCGGGTCGACGGTCGAGAACACGAGTGGCGCCGTGCGAAGCGATCGGAACCCGGGCGTGCCGCGCCCAGCGTGCGGTCCGACCTGCTGCACCTGCCCGGTGCGACGGTCGTAGCGGGTGACCTTGCCACCGTATACGACATTCGGATCGAGTGGATCGGGCGCCGCATAGCCGTACTCCTCGATGCCTGCGGGATGCCAGTTCCAGTCGAGAATACGCCCGTCGTCACTCCGGCTGTCGACACACGCCGATCCTGACTCCTGTTGGCCGCTGCACAGTTTGTAGGGGAATCCGTAGTCCGCCGCGACATGATAGAACGCGGCCGTGGGCTGGTTGAGCCAGGAGCTCCACGTCAGGCCGCCATTTACCGTGACGATCGCGCCCTGATCGCTCGCGATGATCATCGTTCGTGGATCGATCGGGTTGATCCATATCCTGTGATAGTCGTCGCCGCCTGGGGCGCCACGGAACGCATTGAACGTCTTTCCGCCATCCGTCGACTTCCAGGTCACGACACTGGCGGTGTACACGACGTCCGGATTCTTCGGATCGACCTTCACTTCGGCGAAGTCCGACTCGCGCGTGGCGACCCGAGCGTCGGTCGTCGCACGATACCAGTGCTCCCCCGCGTCGTCCGACCGATAGAGACCGTCGCCACGTGCCGAGTTCACCGTCGCGAACATTCGGCTGGGCATGCTCGGCGCGACGGTGATGCCGATGCGCCCGAGACCATCCTGTTCGAAGGTGGGCAGTCCTTCGGTCAACTTCCGCCAGGTTGCGCCGCCGTCAATCGACTTGAACAGACCGCTCCCCGGTCCGGAGAACTGGCCATTCTCCCACGGACCCTGTCGCGATTCCCAAAGCGCGCAGTAGACGATGTCCGGATTGGCGGGATCGAGCACGACGTCGATCGCGCCGGTGTTCTCGTCCTTGAACAGTATTTTCTGAAACGTCGTTCCGCCGTCGGTCGACCGAAACAGCCCACGCTCGGCGTTCGGGCCGTACGGATGTCCCATCACGGCGACGAAAAGCCGGTTCGGATCGCGAGGGTCGACGGCGATCTGCGGGATCTGCTGTCCATCCCGCAGACCGAGATGCGTCCAAGTTTTTCCGGCGTCGGTCGAGCGGTAGACGCCGTCGCCCGTCGACAGATCCGGACGCTGGAGCCCTTCCCCGCTTCCGACGTAGATGATGTTCGGGTTCGACGGCGCGATTGCGATCGCGCCAATCGATCCGCTTGGTTGCGCGTCGAAGATCGGATTCCACGTGCGACCGTAGTCATCCGTCTTCCAAACGCCTCCGTCGACGGCACCGATGTAGAACACATTCGGTTGATCTGGGATTCCGACGGCGGCCTTGGTCCGACTCGCACGGAACGGTCCGATCATTCGCCAGCGCAACTCGGAGTACATCGAGGGCTCGATCTGCTGTGCGCCAAGGAGGCAGGATCCAAGCAGCGAGGCGGCGACGACGGCGAGCGAGCAACGAGACAATGACACGATCGATTCTCTTAATCAGAAGGCGTTTGGAGTGACCAGAGCGCATTTACGCAGATTCGGCCACGGCAAGTCTACTCGGCGCGGTCGGTCACCGCGACGTCGATCCTCCCGGACCGCGGCACGGCGTCTGCCATTTGAGCTACAGGGAGGTAGCCATGGCCGAGAATGACCGACCGAGACGGAAACTGGACCGGCGGGGCGAGGACGACGTGCTGACAGGCCGTAACTTCACCGCGGACTTGGACGAGTTCGTGACCGACGCAGAGATGGAAGCGCGCGAAGCGAACTCGAGTCCCCAAAGCGACGACGAAGATCGCAGCGCAGAGGCTCATTCAGGCGGCGACGGCCGCGGGGACGGGGCCGGCCGGCACTAACCGCGGTGTGTGACGCAC
>Ga0310811_10000884_pt1 | contig 38655 bp, 40 predicted proteins | sample YCmetagenome_FD_207642 | JGI IMG/M metagenome (GOLD analysis project Ga0310811, IMG submission 207642) | Soil microbial communities from experimental microcosm in Duke University, North Carolina, United States - YC | ecosystem: Engineered > Artificial ecosystem > Soil microcosm > Unclassified ... | reverse complement strand
GGTTCGATGGCTTTGCCGGAGAACTTGATGCTGGCAGTGACATCGTTTCCCAAAAACCTTTTGGCGAAGTGGTCGTAGATACGTGAAAACTCCAAAATGCGCCGATTGTGCTGCGCCTCCATCTGTTCAAGTTGCTTGTCCAAACCGCGCTTACCTTTGTCGAGACTGGTCAGCTTTTTCTCCAAAGTCTCCAATTCATCGCAAGCGGTCTGATAATTCTGCAATGCGGCCTCCAATGCCTCGGCTCGTAGGCGCGGAGCGTCCGCCTTCTCCATTTTCTTTTCGCGATCCTCGTGAAACTTCTGCAACGCAGTGTTCGCCGCGTCGCGCGCCCTTGTGCGGTCTTTGAGGATTTGGGCCAGCCGCGAACATTCCTGCCGCTGCCGCTTCACGATGACCTCCTGCCGTTCAGTCTGCGTCTTGGCCTGTTTCAAGGCCCGGTCCAATTCGTTGTCCGACTGGCGCAACGCCGCCAGCTTGCAGCCCTCACGCAATGCTTCCTCCAGCGGCGCAGAGCAAAATCCTCGGAACGGTTTCAAGTCCCGCAATTCATTTAGCTGCTGCTCTTTTTCGGCGGACTGCTGGGTGGAATACAGCGTGCCTTGAAGCTGGCTCAACTCCCGCTTGGCTTCCTCAACAGCCAGCGTCGCGAGCAACACCTGTGCTTCACCGCTGGCCAGCGCGTCCTGCAACTTCTTGTCCTTTTCCTCCTCCCGCAATGCCGCGCGCGCTTTCTTCGCCGCATCGCGCCACGTCTTCGCCTGCGTCTTGATTGCCTGTAGCAAGAGCGGATCGTCCGGCTTGGCGACTTCCTGCTTCGCCAAATCTTTCAATGCCAGCCGCTGCCGTTCGGCGAAGTAGGCACGGCTTGGGCGGTCGTCCACCAGACGACGGTGCTCGGCGGATTTTTCAGCGTGTTCACGAAGGAGCTTTTGCTCCGGGCCGTCAACCAATCCGAGAATGATGCGGACAAGGTTTTCTTTGTCTGCGTCAACCAATGCGGGGGATTCGTAATCGCTCGATTTGTGCCGCCACTCTAGCAAATCGGAAAATCGAGCCTCCTGGTCGCGCGCCAGCCATTGCAGGAGGCCGTCCCACTTGAGTCCACGGTTTGTGCCCGATAGATTCCGCAGCGTCAATTGGCCGAGGGTCACTTCCGCCAGCGCGGATTCATAATCTTCGAAGCTGCCCCGGAGCGGCTGCGCGCCGGTCGCGTCCGCGAGAGTTCCATTCTTCCGGGCGAACGGATGAAATCCTTGGTGACCGAGGGGACGCCCCACCAGCCACGGAACTCCGCCGACCATCACTTCCCCAAGCACCCAGCCGCGTGGAAACTTCGCTTGAAAACGCTGCCGGAAATCCTTCGTTCCCGCGTCAGCATCATTAAGGATATAACGCACCAGTCGGCAGAATGTCGTCTTGCCCGTTGCGTGACCACTGACGCGGTTCTTCATGCCGCGTGGAGCAGGTTCAGCCCACAATCTGAAGAACGCTCGGGAATACTTCGAGGAACACCTCTGTGCCGGGGACTACTACGATGAAGGTCAACGCGTGGCCGGCGAATGGGTTGGTTCGGGTGCAGAGCGTCTCGGATTGTCCGGGAAAGTCCATGCCGATGCATTTCTCCGGTTGTGCGAAAACCAGCATCCCGGCACTGGCGACAAACTGACACAACGGCTGAACACGACGCGGACTAAAGGCGACGAGAACGCGGCCAATCGCCGGATATTTTACGACTTCACTTTCTCACCGCCGAAATCAGTCTCCATCGCGGGCTTCCTCGGCGGTGACAAACGCATTTTTGAAACGCATACACGAGCAGTGCAAGCGGCGTTGAACGATTTCGAGGCGTTCGCCGCCACTCGTGTCCGTGTTGGTGGCGCACGAAAGGAGCGGCTGACAGGGAATTTCGTCGCCGCGAAATTCACTCACGACACCTCCCGCGCCCTTGATCCGCACTTGCACACCCACTGCATCGTGTTTAACGCCACATTCGATGCGGTGGAAGACCGATGGAAAGCACTTGAGAACTACGAATTGTTGCGAGCCAGGAAATTTGCAGAAAACGTCTATTACCACGAGTTCGCGCGCGAATTGAAGACTTTCGGATATCAAATTCGCAACAGGCCACGTGGCGATTTTGAAATTGAAGGAGTGTCGGAGGAACTCTGCAAACGGTTTTCCAAGCGAGATGCAGAAATTGATGCGGCTTTGGCAAAACTGCTTTCAGAACATCCAGAACTCGGTGGAGCGAACATCTCGGAATTACGCGCACAACTCGCCACCGAGAAACGAGCAAGAAAGCAGAAGGACATGAGTCGGGATGAACTGCGGACATTGTGGGAAGCTCAGTTGAGCAAGGCCGAGCGTGCAGATCTTCGACAACTCGGCCAACAACCAACCGCTGCTACAAACGAACAGAAACAAATCACTGCCACCGAGGCGGTGCAATGGGGAGAGGAACATCTGTTCGACAGGAATTCCGTTGTTCTGGAATGTCAGGTGTGGCAGGAGGCGTTGGGCCGGGCGCGGGGTGAAGATTTCTCGTTGTCTGAACTGAAGGACGTGACTCAGCGGCGTGGCTACATCCGGGATGAAGCACGTCCAGGTGAAGTGACTTTGCGGGAGGTCTTGTTACGTGAATGGGAAATTGTCCAGGCCGCCAAGGACGGGGCCGGCGACTGCCATCCGCTGGTCTGGAATCCTCCGCCGGCCAATCGATCTTTGGATGATGAGCAACGCAAGGCGCTTGACGCGTTGCTGTCCTCAACTGATGCAATATCACTCTTCCGTGGCGGCGCAGGCACGGGCAAAAGTTTTGTGCTTCGTGAATTGGTCGGGCAGATCCGGCAATCCGGCAAGCATGTAGTCGTCCTGGCACCGCAACGTCAGCAGGTCGTGGACATGGAAAAATCCGGTCTGCCGTCGCCGACGACAATTGCCAATTTTCTTCTCAAAGGCGAACTCGCTTCTGGTGCGGTAATCGTCGTGGATGAAGCTGGACAGATTGGCGGACGGCAAATGCTCCAACTGCTACGTCTGGCTCGCAGTCGCCATGCCCGGGTGATCCTGTCCGGGGATACGCGTCAACATGGAGCGCTCCTCGCGATTGAGCGGCATTCCGGGGTTAAGCCAGTGGAATTGCACAAGATTCGCCGACAAGATCCAACACTAGCGCGGGATTCGGACGAGCGCAGGCAAATCAGACAGTATCGAAAGGCAGTGGAATCGGCTGCGTCTGGCAAGGTGGCTGAATCATTTGATTGCCTCGATAAGCTTGGATCTGTGGTGTCCTGCGGTTTGGGTAATCAGGCGGACAAGCTTTCGGAGGAATATCTCCGCTTGGCACAGCAAAATGCCTCGGCAGTTGTCGTCTCGCAGACGTGGGCCGAAGTTCATCGGGTCAATTCGCGTGTGCGGGACGCTTTGAAAGGGAAAGGACTACTCGGCTCGACTGATACTGCAATCCAGGTCTTGGATCGGCTTGACCTGACAAACGCACAAAAGCGCGATGAACGTTACTACCCAAAAGACTCGGTCGTGGTTTTTAACCAGAAGATTCGAGGGGCCGAACCGGGAGTCCGGGGCAAAATGGCTGGCATCGTTAAGGCGGGCGTGTTGGTCGACGTGGACGGACGGCTTGTCACGATCTCAAACAAAATGCTCGACCGGATTTCAGTCTGTCAGTTGCGTGAATGCACAATCACGGTCGGCGACCGCCTGCATCTTAAGGCCAATCGTAAACTCGCTTCCGGCAGTCGTGTCACCAATGGTGAACTCGTCACCGTAAAATCAGTTCGATCCGATGGCGCTATTGAGTTGAATGATGGCCGCGTCCTGGATACAAGCTTTCGCGAGTTTCTTCCTGGCTACGCAGTCACGTCTTACGGCTCACAAGGCAAGACCGTGGATTATGTCCTGTTCTCCGATTCAACAATTAAAGCCGCCACGAACGCGCAACAATGGTACGTGACCATCTCGCGCGGCCGGCGCGGCATCCGAATCTTCACGCCGGACAAGCGCCAACTCCGTGAGAACGTGACGCGCTCCGGTCACAGACCACTGGCGATTGAATTGGTTGCAGCGTCCGCTCCGCGCAGTGCGGTCCCTCTTTGGCACCGGCTGCACCGGTATCTTCTCCGCTTTGGTCGACGGGCCGCTGACAACCTAGTGTGGTTGAAAAATGCCCGCCTTCGTTCACGCAAGCGTCAACTCAAGCAAAAACATGAATACCAAACCTCCCGAATGTTGGGCGAACGACCCACAAGCTCGCGCCGTTCGCGTCGAATTGTCCCCTGACAACTCCCTGCTGCTGCCGCATGACGAGTTCGCGTTTTCTGAACTCAAACGCGAGGGCAAGGAGCAAACTCTTCGGCTCGTTTTCGCCATGCACGAAGTCCTGATTCGCGGCCACTCCCTGCGCCGCATCGAAACCGCCATGCAGCGGATGGAATTGTCAGTACTAAACACTCTGCCAGCGAACCAGCGGTCGCTGGTCGCTGATGGCCAGCCTGTGGTGCTCGAAATCAAAGTCACGGAAGCGCAGGAAGAAGATTCGGCCTGGAAGCGGAGTCAGAATTCCTAATGCTTGGCCGTGAGGGTTGTAGTGTCGCGGATTTTGGGTTGTCCTGCTCGAATCAGATCACGTGTGATTTTGAAGCCGGCTCTGACCAATTGCTGTGCGGCAATTGCATCTTTTCTGGCCCTACGCTTTAATGAGCGGAGCCAGTTTGGGCTCCACGAGCTTTCAAGAAATCGGCTGCCGCAGGATGTTCCCATTTCGTCGCCCGGTCCAGCGGCGTCCATCCTTTCGAATCCAAATCATTTATCTTAGCTTTGTGATCGAGCAAAAGCTGAATTATCTCGATGTTCCCGTTTTGCGCCGCCATGTGCAGTGCGGTTAATCCATCCTGTGTCTTTGCCTCCACATCAGACCCTGCGTTCAAAAGAAATTCGGCCATGGCCTTCTGATTTTGCTGAACAGCCAAGTGCAAGAGAGTTGCGTCGTCCCATTCGCGAGCATTGAGAACGCTGTGGTTCTTTTCCACGGCGGTCTTAACGGCTTCAAGATTCCCGGCCGACGCATCGGCAAATACAGGTTTGTACGCTTCGATGTCGTGATTTGAGGATGTTAAAAGACCACAGCTTTGGCAGGCGAGTGCAAGCGCAACCAGAACCATTGAAAGACGGTAACGGTTATTCATAATTATGCGACATCAGGACGAGGTGGAAATGCAGCCAGCAAGTCCGCAAACTTGCCAGTGGTGTTGTCTGGATGATTCCGAATGTTGTCCAGGGCAACCTGAAAATTCTTGGGAATTGCAGCATCTGGAGTTGTGCCCGGCGTAAATCCCGCTGGGGGCGTTTCCTGGGCCAGATACGAATCCAGTGAAGGAATGATTGGAGCTGGCCGGACGGCGGATTCGTTGAGAATATCAAAAACACTTCCCACCGGGCGTTTGTCGACCAGATCCGAGTAGCTTCCGTTCTTCCCAAATTTCTGTCCGATGAATTTGAGAAGCGACGTGTGGTCCAGAATTTCGTTGTGAACCGTCTTGGGTGAAACGAATGGAGAAACCACGATCCCGGGAACGCGAACCCCGAGCGTCTGAAAAGCTCCTTCTTTATAATTTATTCCCGTTGGCGCGAGTGTTGGTATGGCGGGCGGCGACACATGGTCAAAAAATCCTCCGTGCTCATCGTAAGTGACGATCATTACTGAGCTGTTCCACACATCCGGCACTCTGGAGATGCAGCGATAAACTTCCAGTAGGAATTCTTGCCCTGGCTTCACTGCGGATGGCGCGTGATCATCACTGCTTTCGCCCAGGTGAGGAGCGTCCGTGTACGTCGGTTCGACGAAGATCACTTGGGGGAATTCGTCTGGCGGTTCGTTCTGCACATCATCATAAAACCGTTCCAACGGACGGAAATGATCTTCAGTCAAAATCGAGGGCAGCCATTTGAGCATCATTCCGAAAAAGGGCATACCCTGATGATAGACCCGCCAGCGAATTGCATTTTGCGTCAGCCAATCGTAAATCAGATCCTGTTCGGGTAACGGTAACTGGTTGACTTCGAGCTTGGAGAAACCGCTCATGGCCATTAGTCGATTCGGCTGAGTGCCTCCAGGCAAGGAGGAAAACCAATGATCGCAAACAGCAAAGTTCTGTGCGAAAAAATCGATAACCGGGATTTGCTTCGCACCAAAATATCCCATCACGGGGGGCTGGCTCCCCGGCTCGATGGCTTCCGCTCCTTTTGCGATCGCATAATTCTTCACAAAACCATTCATTGGATAAACTCCTCCTGCTGAATCACCCATCTGGACCGCGATGTTGTCGCGTTCGTGTGGCGGATCGGCGTCAATCGCATCAAAAGGATCGGTCAATGGGAACGGCGGAAAGCTTGTCCCGTTGTAGAGGCTGGAAGCTTTTGCAACCCATTCAGGATCGGTTTTGATCCCGTTTACATTCGGCCAATTATATGGCGGTAAACTGAGGTAGCCGAGAAAGTGGTCGAAAGACCGATTTTCCATCATCACGACCACGATGGTCCTGATCTGGTCCAAAGAGGGCTTCATGGGCGCCATCATCACCTTCAGTCCACATCATTTTCAATATGAAATTCGCAAACCAACTCGATCTAGCCTCTCCCACCAACCCCGCCCACGGTGTAATCGAAAATGTCTTTCCAGCGGAAGCAATTGTGAGATTACTGTCATAAAAACTGCCTAGTTTTTGTGACCATAAAAAAGCAGTTTCTCGCCAATTATTTGGCAACAGATTCAACAGGTGGGTCACGACGTATTTACCCACAGTTCGCGGATCATACGTGATGGTCCGTGCGGAGCTGCCGCGAGTTTCAGTCACTGGCCAAGGACTTGCCTGGCTTCCTCCATGAGCGGATGCTGGAACGCACTGGCGTAAGCATCAAGCGTCGTTGCTTTGAGCCTGAGCCGTTTGCCAGTAGTTTGCCAACTGGAGACCGACACGAATACCTCCCTGAGGATATTCCTCGCCTCGACAGTTCTGAGACCAAAACGCGGGGCGACATCCAGCGCGCCCGCAATGGTCGGTTCTGCCTGGTCTTCGGCGATGGAAGTCTTGTTCATGCGAACGCGATCTACCTCAGGCACGGGGTTGATATCGTAGGCCGGTGAAAGCGACCAGCGTCCGGGTTCACGCATCAGAAAACCATGATTGCGAAGGTGGTCGTCGTAGTTGCTGGCAAGCAGCGAAAAAACGAGGCGTCGCCACAGTTCGCGGAGTTCGCCTGGGACATCGTGGCCGAATTGCCGGATGCCGTCGGCGAGCAGCGTGTAAGCGCCGGGATCGCCTTGGGGCAGGCCGAGCAGGCTCGCGGCGGATATGAAGGGGATGCGGTTCTTGCCGTGGCGATCAAATCGAGTAATCACAGCAACGCTGTGCCCGCCCACCGGTACGAGCCGATGTTCCGCCACTTGAATGCGCGCCTGTGCCGCGAGAGTCAGCGCAAGAATTTCACCCGCTGCTATGTCCCGTGTGTCATCGGGCTTTGGAAACTTCGCCATGGCGAGACGTCCGTCCGCCAGACTCACAGCCGACTTCGGACGCGCACCCCCCAGCGGCGAGCCGGCGCCAAGCAGAAACCGCAAATCCTGGGCGGTTTCAGTCTCGCTATGAATGGCGTCCGTTGCGCGGAGCAACGCGCTCAGACGAACCAGCGGCGGCAACTTCCCGGTTGTCGCGGCCAGAAAAGGACTTTCGGCGTTAATTCGGAAACGCAGCGCACCGATACGCGCCACGTCATCCAGCGCCAGCACATAATCAATGTCCCGATATGGTTTCTGCGTCAGGACTTTCTTCCTGATCGCGCGCTCGATCAGCATTCGTCCCCAGCGGTCAGGCCCACAATCCTGAATCGCCCCAAACAGACCTGCGCCATGAAGCGGACCCCGCTGCAGCGGAAGGGATGTCGGATCAATCGCAAAAGCGCCGTCGCGCTGAAGCCACTCCATTGCGTACTCGAAAGAAACCGAAGCCCCGCGTTCCGCAGCGTGGAGTCGCCCCACGAGGCAGGTCTGTCCCAGCCAATCAATGTGAACTTCGAAACTCATACGCGCGGACGGCGGATGCGTTGTGGCAGACGGCGCTCGTCAAGACTGAGAGCGAGTGCATCACTGGCAGGCGCGGCGAGGTTTGCCAGGCGGTCATGTAAACCGAGAATGAACGTCGCTGTCGCCAAAGTCCCGAGTGCGACGGTCGGATCGCCGCGCTCCATACGCCAGAGCGTGTCGCGACTGACGAAAAGCCGTGCGGCCATATCGCTTGTGGCGATGCCGCGCTTGCGGCGCGCAAGCGCAAGATCGCGGCCCAGCTTGCGAAGCGCATGGGCGGCCGGCAACGGAATGGAGCCTTTTTTTGGCATGGGCGTAGCGTCCTCTATTTCAGACATTAAGTCAATAGCCGTCCGGCATATCGGACGTTGGCGGGGGTTTTGGCCGTTTTTTGAGGCCATTCGTGCCTCCCGACAATAAAATGGCCTCCATTTCAAGGAGGCCGAGATCGGCTTAATAAAAATAACCCAAGGATCGCAATGACGAATGGTTTGGATTGCCGATCACGATGTGGTCAAGAAGCTCTATCTTGAGAAGTTGTCCCGCTCGAATGAGGTCTCGGGTGATTTTGACGTCGGCCTCGGACGGTGTCGGTTCACCGCTTGGATGATTGTGTGCGATGATGATTGCGGAGGCGCTTGCCATGATAGCTAAACGGAATACCTCTCGTGGATGACAGAGAATGGTATCCATCGTCCCAATGGACACCAGATAGTGACCTTTTATACGGCGACGAGTGTTGAGGATGAAAACCACCAGGCATTCACATTCAGAATTGAAGTAAGGATGGGTCGCGATATGCGTTCTCCAATAGGCGGCTGCCTGATCCGGAGTTTCGCATTGTTGCATGGTGTCGGGTGTCGGACATTCCCGAAGCGAAACTATTTTCCATTCCTGTGGTTGCGGTGGGAATTTGATTGGTTTGACGATTGTGTTTTCCGGTTGCGGAGCAGTTGAGGGGCTTCCTGCGGAGATGAGGTTTTCTGTCGTGTTCATATTTTGCGTTTCGTTCTGAAGGAGCGGGACTGCTCTCTTCACCTCCACCCCGAGAGAGCAGGACCGCTCCGGACGAAACGCACCCGGCTGTGCCCGCGCCGCCGGGCAGCGGAGCATCAGCAACCGAGTGACGGCAGGCGCAAACATTCCCCCTTCTTTCGCCTGCCGGCGTGAGGTTGCGCGGAGCAACCAGAGGCGCGGGCACAGGCGGGTGAACACGACAGAGGACCACATCGGCGGATGCAATTTGCATCGAACGTGCTTTTCCAAAGTATCGCTTTGTTCGAAGAATCCGTTCATCACCGGCACGGTATTGAACGTGCGTGATGGTTGGGCCGCATAGCAGTGATTCACGGACTCGACAAAAGAACCGAGTAATGCAATCAATTCGGAATGGAAATCGATTGGTCGCAAGCTCCAAAGAACGCACGTTGGTGGGCAATGGATAAGACCGGAAAGGCGCGCTGGTTCTGTGCTCCCAATGTAGCGCCCTTCACCGATTTCTGGTTTTCTGAACCTCAGCCGGCGCCGAGCTTTGATTTCTCTGGTGATTGGAAGAGCAGCTTGGTTGAAAGGCCATTAAAGACGTAAAAATTCGTTCGGGCCAAGCGAAACTATGAGAGCCATTGCTATTTTTGCGGCGCTGTGCGGGATCACTTCCTCTTTCGCTGGCAACGCCACGAATTCATTGCAGCAGTTTTCTCCAAAATTTTCCACGAATACACAAATTGTGTGGGCGGCCCCAACAAATCAGTTGCCTAAAACCATTTGGATTTATAAGCGACTTCCGCCACGCCCATTCTCGGGAGTGATGATTTCCAACGCTATCGCCCTCGCCTCATTGCAGGGCAAGGCATTCCCAACGCATTCCACGAACTCATTCTTTGTATGGAGCACGCCAAACCCGTGCGGGATGAGTTACGACGTTTTCTCAATCGAGCCAGCCTCCGGTACGATTTCATTCTCATCAACGAATCAAAATCTGCTTACGAACAATGTGCCGGACGGGGAAGTTGTAGTGAAACGGGCCTTTGAATGCGCCGATCGATTCGGATTGAACAGTGCTGAACTGGCTCCGAGAAGGGTTTATGGGGCATCGAATGCGCCTGGATGCGATCCATTGACCACCGGCATTTGCGGACGTGGGGTCTTTCTGGCGAGAAAATTGGACGGGTTCTGCTTTTTCGGCGACACGGGTAACGGCTCAGATGGTTTTTCCATCGAGCTTGGGAGTCGCGGTCAAATACGCAGCTTTTCCCTGGTATGGCCGAACCTCGAACGTTTCAAGCAGAGCCCGTGTCTCAGCCCGAAAGAGATAGTGCGTTGCATCCGGGAACAGAGAATCCTCGTTGTGCCAGGCGATAATGAACAAACGTATTTTCAGCGACTTAAAATGCTGGCTGGGGCCAAAACATTCACGGTCACAAGAATCACTCCCGTCTACGGTGAGGGTATCTTTGGAGAAATGCCGCCGACAAATAATGTGCCTGCTCCGTTTTTTACACCTTTTGCCGAACTGCAAGCTGAGGCCAATTTTGGCACCAACAAAAGCCTGGTTCGCCTTTTATCTCCTCTAGTGCAACGGCAACAAATAGGGTACCCGCTGGTAAGCCGCGAAGTGGTAGCCAGCCGAAAGAAGGAAATATAAGTTGCTATTCCCGAGAAACAGTGGATAGTCCCTCATCTGTTCGAGAGCTTGTTACTTTCACGATATGGCGAATCCTCAGGTGAATTGATTCAATGATGATTTTAAACCCGATAGTCGGGAACAGTCTGGAAAAAGCAAAAGACAGTAAAAGATCATTATATGAATAATAAATTATATGTCGGAAATCTTTCCTTCAATACCACCGAAAACGACCTGCAGGATATGTTTGCTGCACATGGCACCGTAACCGAAGCCAATTTGATGATGGACCGGACGACCGGTCGTCCGCGCGGCTTTGGTTTTGTAACGATGGGTTCCGATGAGGAAGCTCAAAAGGCCTTGGAAGCGCTTAATGGCCAATCCGTGGATGGACGGGCACTGACGGTCAATATCGCCAGACCGCGTGAAGAGCTTTCAGGCGGCGGAGAACGCCGTCAATTCAGCGGCGCACGCAACCGCTATTGATTCTCGGCCGAGACCTGGCTCGTCCGGGTCTCGGCTTCATTGAGTAATATTTGTTGTACGCTCGAAACTTCTCTCCAGGGAAATTCCGCAATTCTTGATCTCTTCTTTGCTGTTTGCCGAAAGCTATATTTTAGGCACTTCCAGGTTTGGTTTCCTTTTTTAGCAGCTCGCAAAGGCGAAAGCCGTCGTGACTTTTATTTATGATTAATGATTCAAACCACGGACAAAGGGAAAACCGCCCTGAGACGGCCGCGTGGAAACAAATTGTGGTGCGCTACCAAAAGCCTTCCCCCGCGCGCGCCACTTGGCAGATGGTGAATACATTCGTTCCTTATGCCGGACTTTGGTGCCTGATGTATTTTACTCGAACGGTCTCTTGGTGGCTGACAATCCCCTGGCCGTACTTGCGGGTGCGATCCTCGTGCGGACGTTCATTATTTTTCACGATTGCGGGCATGGTTCGTTTTTCCGTTCGCCGAAAGCCAATCACATTCTCGGCACGATCACCGGTGTCCTTACCTTTACACCCTATTTTCACTGGCGCTGGGAACATGCCATTCATCATTCGAGCGCGGGCGATCTCGATCGCCGGGGCACAGGAGATGTATGGACGCTGACCGTTCAGGAATATCTGGAGTCATCGCATTGGAAGCGCTTCGCGTATCGGCTCGCGCGCAACCCGGTAGTGCTTTTTGTCGTTGCGCCACTATTTCTCTTTCTCATACAACAGCGCGTGCCTTCGCTGAAAGCGCCGGTGCGGGAGCGTTATTCAGTTTATGGAACCAATCTCGCGCTTGGCGCTATTGCAGCGGGTCTCATTGCGCTCTTCGGTTTAAAGGCGTATCTCGTGATTCAACTGACGGTTTTGATTACGGCCGCGGCTGCCGGGGTATGGCTGTTCTATGTGCAACATCAGTTCGAAGGGGTCTACTGGGAACGCTCAGAGAACTGGGAATATGCGGAGGCGGCATTGAAAGGCAGTTCGTTTTATAAACTCCCCAGGATTCTGCAGTGGTTTTCCGGCAATATCGGATTCCATCACATCCATCATCTCAGCCCGAGAATCCCTAATTATAACCTTGAGGCATGCCATCGCGCTGAGCCGCTGTTTCAATCGGTGAAGCCGGTGACATTATTTTCAAGTTTCAAATCATTGACATTTCGATTGTGGGACGAACGGCGCCGACGACTGGTGGGATTTGGGACTCTGAGACAGCACTTGCATACAATCCGTCAAAGGAAGACGGCTTAGTTCCCCGCGTATTCTTTAACCAATTTTCGCATTTTCTTTGTGCTTTGATTGCCGACACGGCGGAATTTCGGCTTTGAAGGATTAGCTTTTTCCCATTTCATCAGCAATCTGTCCCCCAGAAGACAGAGTTTCTCAAAATCGGCCAGATAGACATTTTCCTTTTTCAATGCCCGCTTGAACTCTTCGTGGCGCTTTAAATATTCCCATTCCGCCCGGGAAAATGCCGCTTCCAACAATCTTATATTGTGTTTTACTTTCCGCCCCATAACTTGCCGGCTTTAACGCAGGCCAGATTAAATTTAGCTGAAAGGGCTCGTTACGCAATGAGACGAGCGAAATGACACCGGCCTGGGTAATGTATCGCGGCCCCTTTGGACCATCCGGCGTAACCGCCAGATCGTAGCCCATTTTGCCGCGAGTCGTAAGTTCAAGCAGGGCTTGCGGGCCTCGGCGGCTGCTCGAACCGCGCACTTGCCCTACCCCGAATTTACCGAGCACCGCCGCCAGCAGCGCGCCGTCCTTGCTGGCGCTCACCAGCGCCGCAAGCTTCCGAGGATGGCGCCGGTGCACCCTCATCGAAATGGCCAGGCGATTGTGCCACAGACAGAAGATGCCCGGCTTGCTTTCAGTTGCATTTGCCAATCCGGAATTGTCCTCCCACTGGCAGCGTAATGACGTGGCCACCAGTCTTTCGACCAGAAACACCATTCAGGCAACCAGATGCTGGGAGCGTTTGGGCCGGTGCGGAATCACGAAGTTCTTAGAACCGGTCCGGGCGTTCTGGGATGTAATCGTGACGGAATTCGGCAACGTCCAGGTGGAACAGCATTTTCTACTTTCAGCAACCTCAATCCGCAACATTCGAAGCATCAGCGTCCGAGGTTTTTTATTTTGATGCTGAAAGTGTTGTTATGTGCAACGGAAGCAGTGACTCCAAAGCGGGCCCAGTTCCGAAAAAGATAATTGAAACGGGCATCACCGCACGCATTCAATTCCTTCATTTGATCGATAGTGGCTATGCTGTACAGCAGTTCGGCAATATTGTCGTTGGTGATGCCCGCTGGGCCGACAGCGACTTCTTCATTCCGTGTGGCGATGAATGGGGGTTTTTCAGACAAGATATGCAATTCGCCCCCGCCTTCACATAAAAGATGTTCCAGCAAATTATCAATGGTATACAACCCTGCCATGCTATTAAAGGGCGACGATTTTTCCACTCTCTGCCGGCCCAATGAGTGTACCCTTTGCGGCTGAGATCACGATTCGTTCGCCCCTGGCAAGTGAAGATCCGCGTCTGAGAAGCTCCAGACGGATAATCCTATAAAGCTCCCCGTCGGTGAGAGTGCGTGTGGCCATGACGACGTATGTTCGCTCGTTGGCCTCATCAACAACTACGTTTTCGATTGCTTCAGTTTTAATGGGTAAAGCCTCGATGTGAGTTTTTAGTGACAGCCGTCTTAACAGCAGTTTCTCAGTTCCAGATCGTAGCGGCCGTCGGCAAATTTCAGAACAATGCTCATCTCACGGAATGCGTGTGTCTGGGAATAATCCATGGCTGCGGGAGTAGTTTTGAAGTCCATTGCATCTGCGAATTTGTCTGTCCAATGAGCCGAATCCTTAAGGAATAGCTTGGTGCCCTTTTTCTTCAGCAAGACTTTCATACCGCACAGTAAGGCTAAAACATGGAATAGATAGTTATTTCACGAACTATATTTCCGAAACCTGATCTGCCGCGAATAAGGCGCCACGAAAAATAATGTGATTGTGCTTGTGGGTCGGGTCCGACATGCGAAAGTAGTTATGTATTAATATTCATCGCAAATCTCTCATTGGGCGCAACTATCCTTTCGTGCATGACTTGCAACAGACGGGACAACATTGAGTCGCGCTTTTTCCCCCCGGTCCTTTCATTCACGAGAACCGCTACATCGGCGAAACGGAAAAATCCGCGCCCGCGAAGTACGGGTCATCGACGAGCTGAAACAACAGTTGGGTGTCATGCCGCTGGATAAGGCGTTGCAACTGGCCCGTGCCAAAGGGCTAGACTTGATTGAAATTGCCGCCGCCGCGACGCCGCCCGTCTGCCGCATTGTGGATTACGGGAAATTCCTTTACGAAGAATCGAAACGCAGCAAGGAATCACGCAACCCGGCAGGCAAAGTCAAAGAACTGCAAATCTCCGCCTCCATAGATCCCCACGATCTCGGCGTCAAACGCGACCACGCCATCCAATTCCTTTGCGATGACATGAAAGTGCGGGTCAAAATGCGCTTTCGCGGACGGCAAAGGGCGCACAAGGAAATCGGGATAGGCGTGATGAATCGGTTCGTAAAGGAACTGGCTTCTTATGGTCAGGCCGATGCCCCGCCCAAAATGCTCGGCGACCGCGACCTGAACGTTTTCATCACCCCACTGCCGCGAAGCAAGCGGGCGGAGAATCCGCGCGGCACAACGGAGCCGGTCCCGGCAATCGACAGCGCGAGCGAGAATGACGGCGCGCCTCAGTCATCCGCGTGACGCGCTTTGAGCATCGCCGCGAACCGCGCGGCTTTCTGTTTCTTGCGCCTCCGTGCACTGGGCTTTTCGAAGCGCCGATGCAGGCGGACCTGCAGGAGGGTTTGTTCGCGATCCAGTTTCTTTTTGAGCCGTCGCAGCGCTTTATCGACGGGTTCACCTCTTTTTAAGTAGACCTCAGACATATCCTAAAGCCAGTTTGTAACGCAACAGGTTGCGGCAGGGCATTGTGTCTGACTTGGGCATGACGCGGCTCCCGTGGCAGCGAATTTCGCCTTCTACATTTTTGCGCCGTTTCGCCACTGCTTCGGCGACCGCGCCGCTCAAATCAAAATCACCCGCCAGACACTCTCCGTTCTGGCAAACGAAGGAGAACACCGATTTGGCATGGTCAACATTGACTTTGTACCTGACTTCTCCGGTTCTCGTCAGGCCGTCGGGTTCAAAGTAGGTAAGATCGACCCGCAATGATTTAAGTTTGGGAAATTTCTCGGCCAGACTTACCGAGCCATTTACACGTTGAATCTCGCGCAGGCGGTATTCCGCCCGCGGATTTGCCTTCCTCGAAGGTGTCATAATCATAGTCATAATCCTGAGTTTAGCCGAACAAGGAGAAGGCGGTCTGCGAAGCGCCCGCAAAAGGTTGGTCAAAGTCCACGGCACAGTATACCGAACGGGGGCCCACGGCAACCCGCATTTATTCGCGCGGCGAATCTGGCGAAACGCGGTAAAGAGGAAGAAATTCGAGATCGTCCGGCGTTTGCGCCGGGAACCGGCAATGATGTTGGGTGGTGACTGGCCGCCCGCGGCTTCGGTTTCGTCACCATGAGTCCTCCGAAGAAGCGGAGAAAGCGATTGGCGCTATGAACCAAGCACACTTCGATGGTCGCAATCTGACGGTCAATGAAGCTCGTCGGAGGTGGCTTCGGTGGCATGTGCGACCGGGGAAGGCGCGCGCATTTGAGTCGTTACTAAGAAATAATTTTGCGACAGCTATGAGACTGCACAAGTCTGACACCTCTTTCCGCGGGCCTCGGTTCAAAGGGTGCATTGCTGAGTTTGCCAATCTGGCAAATCACCCTGTTTGCCGTCTTCATTTCCTTTCAACTTTTCATTGCATTCTCCGGCTCGGTGCCCGAAGGTTTCGGAGATGCCGGGCATGTATAGCATGAAAGATTTGCTTAGGCTTGTCGCCGAGCAGGGAGCCACCGAGTTACGCCTCGAGCCCGACCGGCCACCAATGATGCTCCTGCATGGCAAGGTCAGGGTCCTTGATGGCCCTCTGATTACCAGCGACCACATTATCGAACTGTTTCGCAGCATCGCGACGGACGAACAGCGCCGTGAGCTCGAACTTTGCGGGAGCACTCGTTTCAGGTATGCGGCCGAGCACGTGGGACAGTTCACCGCGCGGGCCGACATGCACGGCGACAGCCTTAGTATGAGCCTCAAAAATCTGGAGTCCTAATCGGACGCAGGGTGAGAGCGATCCGGCTGATTTTCTTACTTATCGTTTTTCGCCAGGCAGAGCGGCAATGAAATCTGCAACCCGGCGATTCCCGTCCGTCACTTCTTCCCGGGTCATCTGGAGTATCACGAGTCCGCGAGCCATATCGGAATCCCGATAGCCCTGGTCATCTGAAAGTTGAAGCCATTTATACGCTTCGATCCTTGATTCGGATGCATTCGCCGGCCGTCGTTCCAGGCTGGCGCGATGATGGAACATACCAAGTCTATGCTGCGCGGCCGCATCGCCCAGGCGAGCGGCGCTGCCAATCCAAAACAGCGACTGAACTTTATCCACAGACATCCCCTGGCCTTCGGCGTACATAACTCCGAGATTGAACTGAGCCAGCGCATGGTTTTGCTCGGCCGCCTTAAGATACCAGTGCGCGGCTTGAGCGTAATCCAGGGCCGGCCCCGTCCCGTTCGCAAATTTCAATGCCAGGCTGAATTGCGCATCGGCATCGCCGTGCTCCGCCGAGATTTGGACACTTTCCTTTTCCGGAATTGCTGTGCCGCCGAACCAGCGGCGAAAAATCGATATAGTCATAATAGTGAACTTATACGTATTTGAAAAATGCCGCCTCTATTCCATGGCGGCCAATACTTCCTTGAGCGACAACGTGGCAAAGGTTGTGGCGTAGTCAGACATCGCGTAGGGAATGATTAATTGCCCTTTGAATACCAGGCTGCCGCACGAATAAACGACGTTGGGCACATATCCCTCGCGTTCGTTCTCATCCGGCTTGATCAATGGCTCGCGCAGCCGGCCGATGACTTTTGCCGGATCATCTCGATCCAGGAGGAAGGCGCTAATGCAATACTTTCTCATGGGGCCAACGCCGTGGCTCAGCACCAGCCATCCGGCTTCGGTTTCAATCGGCGAACCGCAGTTGCCTAGTTGAATAAATTCCCACGGGAACGCGGGCTTTAGCAACGGCTGCGCAGTGTTCCAGAAATGTAAATCATCCGAAAACATCAGATACAGGCTTTCCTGGTCCTGCCGGCCCAGCATGGCATAGCGACCGTTTATCTTTCGCGGAAACAACGCCATGCCTTTGTTCTGCACCGCCGGTCCATTCAACGTGATGAACTTGAAATGCAGAAAGTTCGCCGTTTCGATGAATTGCGGAAGTACGAATTTGCCATCGTAGGCGGTATAGGTCGCATAGTAAGTCTGCGTGCCGTCTTCATTTCGAAACAGAACGAAGCGGGCGTCTTCGATGCCATTGCTTTGTGACGGCGTCACGGGAAACAGCACGCGTTCAGACAGTCGCGAATCCGGCGGAAATTGGACCTCGTAATTTGATTGCGCCAGGGCCAGGATTTTTCTCGCGGCTCCCTCCGTTTCCTGGCCGCGCGCTTCATTTTGTTTTGCGACGGTGCTGATTGCGGCCCGCAGTTCATCCAAACTGAACACCTGTCCGAGGTTTTGAAGAACCGCCCGGCTGAAATCTCCCGTCAGGCCCAGTTCCTTCAGCTTCCGATCGAAAAGATCTTTTTCGTACGCGAGGCTCGGCGCTTGTTCCGGTTCCAAGTTGTAACGCGTCGGCTCGTTGATGGTGATATTATTTTTCGCGTCCAGAAATCCGGTGCGAAAAGTGACCGACGAAATATGCCCTTCCCCCGTTGCTCGCAGGCTCAATACGAAACGCAGCGAACCGGGTGGAAGATCCGACTGGTCCGGGTGAGGTACGATGGACGGATTGAATAGCGCGGCGGCTTCAAATGAGTATTCATGCGTGAAGTACGCACCCAGCAACAGTTCCCGCTCTTCCGAAAGTTTTCGGTCGGTGCGCAACCAGCGCCGCGCCTGTTGGCATCGCTTCCGCAAAAACTCCTGTATCTTCAAATGTCTTTCGCCAAAATCGGCCTGCACCTCTTTCAACAACGTGAGGACCTCGCTTTCCGGCAGCGCCACGACCTGGGCGCAGATGCGCGCGGCCCGCTCGTCGGTCGCGGGATAAAACGGCCGCGCCAGCACGCGTTTGCGATCCGGCTGCAACGTGATATGAGTGCGCCTGACATTAATGTGCTTCATGCAGCGGGAGAGCTTTAGCCAATGGGTTGGTTGAATACGGTGACCGAGTTTTGCACGAGCTGCATTTCGGCCAGTGCCAGGAGGAAGGCGAGCGTGGATTCCGCACCCTGGTTCCGATTTACCCGGTCCACGTGCAAGGCATCCCGGCAGCCGCCCGTGCTCGTGGAATAAACTTCCAGGCCGAGATCGTTCCACCCGAGAAACCAGTCAAAGGCGCGTTGAGCGTGCTGATACCAGGAGATATCGGTAGTGGCTCGGTACGCCTCGAGGCAGGCGGATACCATGGTTTGCGCTTCGATGGGCTGTTGGTCGAAATCGGCGCGCGGGCCACCCCGCCGGTAAAATCCATTGCTGCCAATAGGCCTCAAATGACCGTTTTCGGAAGTTTGCAATTCCGCCAGCCAGCCTAACGCCTGAAGGCCCCGCTCAAAAACCGGTTTTTGCCCGGTAGCACGTCCGCTGAGAATCAAGGCGTGGGCAAGCTTGGCGTTGTCGTAAGTCAATTCCTCTTCGAACCAGGGCCAGTCCGGCCGGGCGATTTTGTCGAACAGCTCCATCAGACGAGCCGTCAAGGTTTCGCGAATCTGATTCGCCAGCCGGTCGCCACTCAGCCGCCGCAGATATTCATGAATGCCAATGAGAACGAACGCCCACGCGCGCGGTGAAGTGAATTCCATCACCGCTGGCAGCGCCTGCGTAAATAGTTCTCCAGCCATGATCTGAAAACTTCGGCGCGGCGAACGCCCCACACCGACGCCCAATGCCCAAAGCGCACGGGCGTGGCTGTCTTCCGAACCTTGCTCATCAAGCCACCGCCGGTCGAAACTCATGTGATTGTGGAAGCGCCTGGTTTTTGGGTCGAACGCATGGTTCATGAACGCCGCATACGTCGTGGCCAGGGTTCGCACACGGTCCGGCTCTTCCTCCAGTTCATCCAGCAATACCGCCAGAATGAAGGCGCGGGCGTTGTCATCCGTGCAGTAGCCGTGGGAAAAATTCGGCACGGTATAAATGGCGTGTTGAAACATGCCGGTCGAGTCCGTCATTCGCGAAAGATGATCCAACCTCAACTCCGGCAATTCCCGCGGCTGCTGATCGAGTGTCTTCGTCGCGAATGATTTCCGGGACAAGACCGCTCCTTCCAGCCGCGCTTGTTCGAACGACCGAAGATAAAGCCGCGCCACATTGTTCCAGGTCATCTCGCGGCCCAGCTTGTAAGCGTTCTTTCGCATTGCATGCCGTCGTGTGTCATCGCGCAACAGGCCGGTCACCTCGCGGGCGATTGCCGGTGCGTCGCCGAATGGCACCAGGACTCCGCGATCCTCCGCCAGCAATTCGGCCGCATGCCAGTAAGGCGTCGAGACGACCGCTTTGCCCGCGCCGAAAGTATACGCGAGTGTCCCGGATGTAATCTGCGCCTCGTTCAGATACGGGGTAATATAAAGGTCTGCAGCCCCGATAAATTCTTTCAGCTCCTCTAGATCTACAAAGCGATTGTAAAAGATGACGTTCTTATCAACTTTGTTTTTCTTGGCAAGACGTTCGAGACTCAGCCGGTAGGCCTCGCCCTGTTCACGCAGTTCATTTGGATGCGTCGCACCGAGAACGATATAAACCACGTCTGGAAATTCCGCCAGGATCTGCGGCAGCGCGTTGAGCACCTGTTCGATTCCTTTGTTCGGCGAAAGCAACCCGAATGTAAGCAACACCTGCCGGCCTTCGACTCCAAATTGGTCCTTGTAGTAGTTCGGATCAACGAACGGGATGTCGGGAATGCCGTGCAAAATAAGATCGATTTTGGCGGGTGACGCCTGGTAAACCTCCTGCAGCATCCGCCGCCCGCGCTCAGCCATCACCACCAGGCGGGTCGAACGTGCGATCAATTCCTGCATCACCCGTCGTTGCTCCGCGTTGGGCGTGCTCAACACAGTATGCAGCGTGGTCACCACAGGCATCTTCAGTTCGCGCAACAACGCCAGTACATGGCTGCCCGCCGCTCCCCCGAAAATCCCGAACTCGTGTTGGAGACAAACAATATCTGCATTGCCGATATTGAGGAAGTCCGCCGCACGCTGATACGATGACAAATCCTGCTCCTCAATTTCAAAGCGCACCACGTCGGAGTATTCGTAACCGGCGTGAATGTCATTGACCGGGACGGCAAAGCATTGGCTTTGCGGATATTCGGCGGCCACAGCGCTGAGCAAATCACTCGTGAAAGTCGCAATGCCGCACTTGCGCGGAAGATAATCCCCCAGAAACGCAATCTTTCTAATGTTGGCGCTGTCGTTCATTCCACGAAAATACCGTCCTCAATAAAGATGGCTCATCCTGCGGCGAGGAGTCGCCCGTCCGTTCATTGACCCGCCGGGCTCTTTATCCGGTGTGGCTTCGCTTAACGTAAGAACACCTGTGCCGAGTGCTTTGCCACCCAGGGACTGTATGGCGGCCCGAGCCCCTTCCGGCGTGATCATCGTCACGAATCCATGGCCGCGCGGTTCAGGATTCGTGCGATCAACCGCGATATGAATATCCACCACATTTCCGTAAACAGAAAACAAATCCATTAACTCTCTCTCGGTAACGGTGGCGGCGAGATTGTTGAAGTATATCTTGGTATTCATAACATTTGTGTTTCGGTGTTCTTGACCATCGGAGCACCCATTACTTCCCGAGATATTTTGACGGATGACGTATCCGGTCCAATCGTTCTGCCTCCATTGCGTTCACTTCCGACCGTCGCCGCCGCCTTCGCAAGTCAGCCATGACAGTTTCCGGAAACGACCGCGCTTGCCTGGCGAGTTGGACGATCGTGAGGCAGATGAGCTTCACTATATACATGGGATCATAGCGGCGTTAGATGACCGTCCTGGTTCTCCGGGTCTGAAAATTTTCCAGCCCCAGGAAACCCGGGACATTTCCCCTGACCGGACCATCGGCCAACTCCACTTCGGATTCAAACCGCAACGGGAATACGCGCTTTGCGTCTTTCCCCAGCAACTCGTAGCTGCGAGCCAAACGCTTCGGGTCGGGCACCGCCGTGCCGCACCAAACGCGTAACTGTCCGCGGTCTGTGACGATGATCGGCTGCAATGTGCCGACGCCCGCGTCGCCCCGCCCGGGCGGCGTCAAATAGCCCCGCATCCTTGACCCATCAGCCAGAAAGAAAACCGCTCGCACAACAAACATGCGGCCCGCCGGGTCGAGCGGGCCGGATACAATACATGGCTGGACCCTTGACTCATCCTGGCTGTCCTCAGGCTCTTCATCCAATCTGAACTCCCAGACTGGAAATGTGCTCAGGTCGTGCAGAGTGAGCTCGTAAACCTGCTTTCTCACGCGCAGGTCGCGGGCGGGCGGCGACTTCATGGTTTCTCCTGGCTTGGGTTTAACCGCAGCCGCGCGATGTATGTTTTCAAGTGCAACATCAATCGCTTCTTCAGCCGTCTCGGGAGATTCTGAACCGCCTTCTCCTTCGAATCTGGATAATCGTAGGATTCTAAAAAGTTGATCGCCTCAACCGTTGGGGGAATGAAAATCAGACCCGGCTGGCGGGTTTTCATACTACTCATTTTATATTCATGTCTTTAGAACGCTCGGACTGTTCCGCCTTTCAGGAAATCGTGACCTCAATTTCCTGGGGGTTGGCTTTTTCATCTTTCATCAGGTGCACCGTCAGCAGGCCATCTTTGAATTCCGCGCTGATCTTCGCGGGGTTGACGTTGATTGGAAGTGAGAAACTGCGTCCAAAGGTTCCGTAAGCGCGCTCGACCCGGTGATATTTTTTTCCTTGTTCTCCGTTTTCAAATTTGCGCTCGCCCATGATCGTGAGCATGCCTGCATCCGCTGCGACCTTTACATCCTCCTTCTTCACTTCCGGCAACTCGGCCTTGATGAGGTACTCCCGGCCGTCTTCGCTGATATCCACGAGCGGCGACCACTCGGGAGCAGCCACAGGCTCTCGCTGCACGGGAGGATGGAGAGTTGAGGAATGCCGCAACAGGCTGTCCAGGTTATGCTGGAAGGTTTCTATGTCTTTTAATTGATTCCAACGTTTCAGAGTATTCATAATATTTTTCCGAGAGGCAGCTCCCGTGATGAAGCGGCCAAAAAGCCCGTCCCAACTCTTCGATCCCGATTGCCAGCGGGTCATTCATCCGAACATTCCGTTTGTCTTCGCAAGGATGCTTAACGAAGCGAACACGACGCTTTGAAGCAGCCTTGACTTTCCGGCAAATCGTAGTGTTCTGTAAGATTGGTTTCATCCGCATTACAGCATCTCCCATGCAGATGAACTTTGCCAATACCTTGGTTGCTTTTTGCCGATAGCCTTCTGCTATGGTTGCTCCCGGGCTCAGAGCCATCGAAGTGTCACATTGCCATCGAGGCGTTTGGACAAATCAATCGGGTCGCCCACGGAAACCTGCCGGGGATCCACCTGGTAAGCCCACACTTCGAAATGACAGAGTTGAGCTTCCCCATAAATGGTCGCAAAAGCTCCATCCACGGCATCAGAGCCATGGGCCACTTTTACGCGGCCAATGCGCTGAACGTTGTAACGCGGATCAAAGGTCAACCACTCCTGCCCAAGATAAACCTCGCAATACGCATGAAAATCCATCGGCGTTCCAGGATCGGCGTAGCCAATATCCGGCAGATGCCCCGTGACGTAGCGGGCGGGCAGGTTGAAAGTGCGGCACAACGCAATCGCTGTGTGCGCAAAGTCACGGCAAACACCATGGCGTCGTTCGATGACTTCGGACGCTGACAGGTCGGCGCGACCTGACAGGTAACGGTATTCAATATTGTTGTGGACCCAATCGCAGATAGCCTGCACGCGCGGAAGGCCGTGGGTGATCCGGCCGAATTGATTCCACGCGAAATTCATCAGCTTGTCGGAGTCGCAATAACGGCTCGGCAGCGTATAGCGCAATAACTCAAAAGGAAGCTGTCCCACCGGCAGGATTTGGCCGGGGATTTCCCGGCTGTCGGGCTGCGATGAAACGGCGACCAGGGCATCGTGACGAATTTCATTCCGCCCCGGCATCAACGTCGAACGATAAGTGATGTTGCCGTGGGAATCCTGAAACTCATACGACGGCAGCCCGATGCCGAACGAAAGCTTCTCCTGCATCACCAGCACCTTGCCTTCCAGCCGGGGCTTAAGCACGAACAGCACCGGCGTCGGCACCGTGGTCTCGTAAACGAGGTTGCAGCCGACACGAACAGTGAGATTCAAAGGCGTCCAACTCATAGCTTCGTAAAGAGCAACAATTGTCACCGGATTCAGTGCCGGAAGCTCTCGCGGTCGTCCGCTTCAAGCCAGTCGAACGTGGTGTTCATTTGCGGATTCAGTCCGAGCCTGTGACAGTCCTGAATAAAGTAATCGCGCTTGTCCGGGTTTTTAATCAGGCTGCTCGCCTCCATCTCATCTGACCAGGCCCTGATTTCATCCGCCGTTTTCGAGGTGCCGTTGATTCGCAACCAGGCGCCCACTTCATCGTAACTCTTGGCAGCTTGAACCGCCGCTTTGAATTGTTGAGCGGTGATGCCTTTGAAGCTGAAAAGCGAGTTATCGAGCGGGCAATCGTAGTGATATTGGCCCAACGTTCCCGCCGCGCTGGCGCGGCATTTGTCTATCGTGCGATTGGCAATCGCGAATCCGGCAAGGCGTTCGCGCGGGCTATGCGGTGCTTGTTTATTCAGGTCTCGGACGACAGAAGGAGTGCTCATAATTTTTGGTTTTGGTACTGGGAAAATTTATTGTGTTTCATAAAGGAAGTATTGGTTTGGTGAGGTCAATCGACGGTTCCAGCCGGAGTCAGATGATTGTCGGGATTTTTCTCGCAGGCTTGCCCGGCTAAATGTGCGAACACCGTGGATTCCTCATGCCGGATCCGTTCCACTTGTCCAGTTTCTATCAAAATTTCTTTGCCGGAAAGTCGGTGGCCGGTTTTGACAACGAGCTGGCCAATCGTCCAATTCTCGGCTTCCATCATAAAATCGCAAAGGTGGCCGATAATCCCGCCTCCCATCTGAAAAAGGTAACCGTTCACGGCTCGCGCGCTGCGCAAATGAACTTCTGGCTCAGGTTGTGGTCCAATTAAACCGGTTGCGTTGCCTTTCCAATACGAAGGCCAGCCGTAATACTTGTAATACTCTTCCTCGTATTGCCGTGACACTGGCTTGTGCGACCCAATCGACGGACTGTTTTCAATTTTTTTCCTGGTGAGCTCCACCTGGACGCATTTTCCAGGCGCCTCAAGACGGGTGAGCGAGTGCGGCGGGATGAGGACTAACTGCCCTGGCAACCATGTGCCTGTGTCCGCGACCAAATAGCGAATTGCCCAACTTTGAACATCTAAATAGAAATCCTTTATCTGGCCGATTTCGCCGTCCGACGCATCGAGTTTTGCGCCGTATAATTGTTTAAGGCTTCGCAACATAAATTGTCTTTCCTGTATTTTTCTATTTACTGTCTAGGTCGCAGTCCCTTGGGCGGAACATCGCCCACACGGAGGAAATCACGCCCGCACCTTTGGTGATGGAGTGCAGCCAGGCAGGTTCTCGACCATTCCGGGGCTTGCTTTGGCGCCGGAACGCTTTGACACCCGACACTAGCAACGCCGCCGTCGAGGCAATCGAACCAACCGTTCTCACCCTCGCGCTGAGGGTGCGATACCATTCAGTGGCCGCCTCCCATTCATCGGCCGTGGCGGCCATCAGCGCGCGCGCATCTTCGGCGAGCGTGCCCAGGTCATTGTCATTTGCTTGTGATTGTTTATTCGTCTTTTTATTGTTTGGGTTGTCGGCTATCAAACCTGTCCGGGCTTGACAGCCAGCAATAGAATCCCGCCAACGAGCGCGATTGCGCCTGCGGCTGGCGGAACAAAGTGGCTGACAGTCGTCTCAAAATGCATTCCCAGGAAGTCAATCGGCTTGCCGGGAGTCTTGAAAGTGACGCCCGAGTAAGCGAGCACCACAAGGCCCGTGACCACGAGGATCACGGCGATTATGGTTTTTGTGTTCATAATTTCTCTTCGATTTGATTTTCTCGATTAACGGACTGTTAAGTCAGCCGTTTTCGCCCAGAGATGAAGTTGAGCAGAACCATGACAATGGCGATGACCAACAGGATGTGAATGAACCCACCCATCGTGTAGCTGCTCACAAGGCCAAGCAGCCATAAAACCAGCAGGACAACCGCAATGGTGTATAACATAAATTCTCCTTCGGTTGGTTTTTTTGGCGGGCGCGCTTTCGCGCCCGCCAAAAACCGTTGACGGTTTAGTTACTGGCTACCGGCACTTCGATGGTCATATTGTTAATGACACTGCTCACACCGTTAATATCGGTGACGAGCTTCGTCACGAGGCTTTTTTCGGCGGCGTTCTTGGCAATACCGCCCAGCGTGACCACGCCATCCGTCGTTTCAACTTTTGTCTTCAATGCGCTGGTTGAGCGATGAGACATCAATGACGATTTCACCTGGGCGGTGATAGAGGCATCATCAATCTTCTCGCCGATCGTTTCGCCTGGCTGGATTGAGGCCTTCGCCACAGTCATCTCGTTTTTAACCTCTTTGACGTTGTCAATGTCCTTGGCGTATTCGGTGGTCAATTCCTTCTGCGCCTCGCTCGTGGCTTCACCGCTCAGAGTGACAATCCCGTCTTTGACGTTCACATCCGTCTTCGTCGCCCTCACGTTGCGATGGAACAAAAGCGCGGATTTCACTTTCATGCTGATCCACGCGTCCGAATGTTCGGCCGGGATTTCTCCTTTGACGATCAATTGATTGTCCACGCTCTTGACTCCGGGCAGGCCTTCCACCGTGTCCTGGGCCAGGGATTTGTGGGACGCTTCGGCAACCGTGCCGGTCAGTGTGACCGCGCCGCTCTTGGACTCCGTTCTAATCGCGTCGTCCTTCAGGTAGGTCTTGAAGACATAGGACTTTTGGGCGGATGACTCGATCCGGTCATCCGTTTCGGTGGAAGCACGTGCCGAGATGCTGAGTAAGATGGCGCTTGCGGCGACCACGGTGAATATTTTATCCATGTTTACAGATGCTTTTTTCATTCTATTTCCTTCTTAACTTGTTTACTGCGGGAAGCTGATTAGCAGCCTCCATCCAACTATTCTTAAGGTCTTTTGCGGTCTTGGCCGCCTGTCATTGGCCGGCCTGCCACTTTGGAAAAGTTTATTGGTGGTTTCTTCCCTGGTCAGCGGGGCGGTAATCCTCGTGGTTGTCGCGGCCTTGCTCCGGTGACCGCCACTGTTTCGGATACTGTTTCACAACCTCGGCATGGTGATGCGCCGGGGAATCGTGGAAAGCGATATTCACCGACGGCGAGGCAAACAACACGTTCACCGCGACGTGCGGTGGCAGCGGTCGCGACACCCATGAACGCCCGTCCAAATAGACGTATTGGCGCCGTTCACTACTGTAATAAACCTGGTAGGCAGGGTAATAGACATAGTCGTCCTGCGCTGCTACTCCGGTCTCGACATACAGAGACGAAGGCGGCTGCGCGTACACGCCGGCGTCACGTGGCCCGTCTACGTAGCCAATACATCCTGATGAAAGACCTAAGAGTGCCGTGCCGATCGCTAATCCGATTTTTGAGCTTATGGTTTTGTTCATAAATTGTTCTTCCTGCCGAAAGGCGAGATGTCATCACCCGTTACTGGCGCCACCGTCGGAATCAATCCTTCGCTGAAGCGAAGGCCTTAGGAGAAGTGTCTACACCGTGCGCTCCCGGGCTGAATCTGGCCAATACCTTGTTTGCTTTTCGCCGATAGCCCATTGCTATCGGGATCCATTTTTCCCTCGCAGTCGGCCAGGCGTTGCGAAGGGGGATCAATGGCTGAACGGCAAATTTTGCTTGATACGATAAACGTCGGTTGCCCCGAGCACTTTCGCATTGCGCAACGACCGCCGCCGTTTTGAACTTTTGCCCTGAAGCAAATGGCGCTTGCCGGCACCCCGGAACAGGATTTTGCCAGTGCCGGTTATTTTGAAACGCTTGGCTACCGATTTTTTGGTCTTTATACCCTTGGGACGTCGCATATTGGTTCTTTCATTTAGCGAGCACTTGAATATTCACGCGCTCAGGAAGGGTTACGGGAGATTTCAACCGCGATTTCGAGGCGCTCTCCCGTCAACTGGTTCAATTGGTCTCTAAATTCAACCTCCGCAGGATCGGTCTGGGCGCCGGGGCGCTGATACCAGCGGCGCAACCCTGGGCGCATTTGCGCGGATAGCAAATGTTCCAGCGTCTCGTGAACTCTGGCGGAATGAGGCCCCTCGAACATCTGAAACACATCCTGCATGGCGATCAGTGCCTGTATTGGGCCCAAGTCCTTGGAGACGTTGCTCGCCTCGCTGAGACTCTGATCATAGTACTTCTGCAATTGTCTATCTCTAAAGTTCATGCCGCACCCAAAAGGTTTTCGATGGATGTCTTGTTTCAACTCTCCACAAAGCGCACAAGGCTTAGAAAAATCCGAACCGGCCACGATTTCCTTCTCTGTGGATCTTTCTTTTTGGCCGCGAGCAGTGGGGCCGTGTTATGCTTCAATTCCTCGTGACAACTCGGACAGGCATCGGCGTAAAGGAAATTGCCGAGCTTAATACCGCAGAGGGGACATCTTGATTTACTCATCTGCGCCTCTATTGTAATGGAAACTATCCACGCCTTTAAATGCCCTCGGTATTTTCGAGGATTCATGGTCTTATTCCTTGTTGGCCGATGTTTTCAGTGCCCCCATTTTTTCACGCAGGCCTTGCTCCCCTGCCACACACCATCGGCAATGAATTGATACTCGTGTCGGCCCGGCGTTAGTGACACACTCAAATACCACACACCATCAGATCCCTTATACATCGGCATGTCTTCAGGATCCCAATTATTGAAATCGCCCGCCAACGACACTCGCCGGGCTGCGGCAGCCGGGAACACGAACGAAATCGTGGTTTGTCCTGCGCTGTTGTCATTCGATAGTTCTTTTGTCATGTTTAGTTCCTCGTGGTATAAGTCCGGAGGCCGACTCCGGCCAATACTTTGTTCGCCTTTCACCAATAGCCTACCGCTATCAGGCCAGACTTCGCGGTGACCCGTTTTTGCTCTACTGCGGTCGTCCGCCTTATCAATCCGCCAACAATTCGCGCACAAGCGCAATCGTTCCCACCGCGAAACCGAGGAGCAATAACACGTGTTTGATGGAGAGTACCGCCGCCCCTCGAATCATCCCACAGGGAACGATTGTGGACGTGAAGTGGTCCAGCGCCTTCGAGTCCTGGATGGCTGCCACTTTAATACCTCCCACAGGCCTTGTATGTAGCGCTTTCGTAAACGTTGTTTGTTGAGCCGTCCTCTGAGAACTGAGGCACTGTCGGTGAGCCAACAAACGAGAATCGGACCGCGGCCTCAGGCCGTCGAGGCGGAATGTCCTCGACCCGAAGGGTTGTCAGGCCGCCTGTTTGTTTTTTTCCCAATTGGTCTTTAGCCAACCAGGGGGCCGACTTCCATTTTGTTTGCTCGGGCGAACCAGTTGGACGATTTCAGGCATCTCGAATCCCATCTTGTCCTGAACGATTTCAAGCAGGGCAATATCGGCCACACGGAGATTTCCGGTGTGGAGGATGAAGGATCTGCCGCCGGCGTTCAACTGGCGCACCCGACGTGAAACCAGGTTTACCAGGACGTGCGGGTTTTCGACTCGTTCCAGTGCTTGCTTAACCAGTTCATTATTCATCGATTTTGTATGGTCATGGAAACGCCATTCTTTCATTTCCTAGAAGTGCCCGCCAATACCTTGTGGGATTGATGCCCATAGCTTGCGGCTATGAAGCCTTTGCTCGTTTTACTAAGACAAAGGACCGGCCTCCAATTCCGAGTGTGAAGATGAATATTTCAGAGCCCAAGCGCCGCCCGCTTCTTTACGACTTCAATATACCGCAAAAGGGCGCGGGAGCGATTCTCCCGATGCCAGGCAATCCAGTAATCGGCCGTCAACGGGGTTGTTAAAGGGCGAAAAACCACGCCGGGATGAGGCAAATTCTTGATTTGGTCGCGCGCCAACGTCACGCCCAGGCCTTCTGCCACAAAAGTCATCAGACCGGTTTCGAAGTCCACACCTTGCAAAATCCGCGGAATAAAGCCTGCGCTCTCGCATAATCCCGACAACCAAGCCCGTGAACCCGGGTGCGTCTCTTCGGACATCGCGACAAAGAACATCGGTTTGAGATCCGATAATTTAATTTTGTTTTTCTTCGTCAGGGGGTGATTTTCGGGCAATACCACCACCACATTATGATAGGCGACTCGTTCCCAAGCCAGCGCCGTCAGGTTCTTGCTTCCGGCGGGCGGGCGCAAGCCAACGAATCCCAAGTCAATTTTCCGCGCATCCAAAGCGCGAAGCTGCTCCCCGGGCGACATATCGAACACATTTACCGCAATCTCCGGGCAGGTTTGATAGAATATCGCCAGCGTTTCAGGCAGCAAATTGAAATTGAACTTGAACAGATAACCGATGTTCAGTTGTCCAGATTCGCCCCGGCTGATTTGCTGCACGGACTTCACGCTTTCCAGGCTCAATGCTACCAACCGCCGGGCATCGACGAGGAAACTGCGTCCCTCTTCCGTGAGCGAGACCTGATTTCTGCTCCGGTCCAAAAGACGCACCCCGAGTTCCGCTTCCAGATTGTGGATTTGACGGGTGAGGGAGGGTTGTGCCAGACGCAGCTTTTCCGCCGCCCGGGTGAAGCTGAGTTCCTCGGCCACGGCAACAAAGTACCGCAGATGACGCAGTTCCATATGCAGCTTAAGGTTAACGCCTGGAATCGCCCGCGAGCAACCAAAGAAACGAATGCCCAGAACTCTTTCAATTTCCAATCGCCGCCAGCAGCTCCCGAAGAAAGCTTTACTTCCTTGATCACCAGATACCGGTTTTTATCGTCGGCCTTGGCTTCGTTGAACCGTTGCACATCCTGGCTCACCGAGAAGGTTTCTGCCTGGCCTTGCGAGTCCTTCAGCGTTATCTCTCGATTCGCGTAATCAATATCAGTGATCATGCTGGTATAATTTCGGATTTCGCTCTCATCGCGGGTAAGCATTTTTGGCTGCTCCCGTCTTCTCCCAAACGATATCGTAGCCCTCTGATACCTGGACGATACTCGACCGGCCTGGATCAGTCCGGGCAGTAATTCTTGGCCTGCAGCATCCCAAAAAGCTTGCCGCGATTGCGGCAGGAACGGCAATTATTAGCAGACTTCTTTTCGTACGTGTGATGTGGCTGAACAGTTGTTTGTCAGAATTCCGTGGAGAAATGCGGCGCCGGGTGAGTGCGCCATCGGCGAACCCAGACTCACAGGAAATCGCTTCGGGCATCGATTCGTGCTGAACTCTGCGCCCATGAGGGAAAATTGGTTTTTCGATTTCCCGAGCATGGCACGGTAACGCTGGACCCGCAGCCTGGATTTTAAAGGTGGGTAATTACCAGCGTTCGCCGCAATATTGGGACGAACATACGATTGCGGGGCGCTTGATAAATTAACCACGGAGACACAGAGAAAATGCAAAGATAAAACTGCCTTCTGTCACAATTCCAAGACCTGCACTTCATTGCACCTTGGTGTAATACGACAATTCCGTTCGCAGTTATTAGGTTCGGTGGTGACTCGAACAGTTGCTCGATTCCTTATGAAAAGTCATTACCGAAACTGGTGGTGTGGGTTGATGATATTATTGTGGACAGGGTTATGCATCGAAGATGTCGAGACTGTTCGAGCCCAGCAAGCTCCTCCGGCAGCGCCGCAGCAGAATCCTTCCGCCGCTCAGCCATCAGGCGGGCAGGCGGCGCCAGCAGCGGAGGCTCCGCTGGCAAATCCAGCTGCGCCCCCGTCCGAAGCTCCGAAGAAAAGCAAGGATGATCTGGAAAAACTGGTTGCGCCCATCGCGCTCTATCCCGACCCGCTCATTGCCACGATCCTGCCAGCATCTGCTTACCCGCTGGAAATTGTGGAGGCAGCGCGTTTCGTTAAGGACACGAACAATATCGCAAAGCTTGATGAACAGAAGTGGGATGACAACGTCAAAGCCGTCGCCCGCATCCCGGACGTCATCAGTCAAATGGACCAGAATATTTCTTGGGTAGGCGATCTTGGAGACGCATTTATCAGCCAACCGAAGGAGTTGATGGACGCTATTCAAGCGATGCGCACCAAAGCTGAGGAGTCCGGCGCGCTCAAGACGACGGAGCAGCAGGCTGTCATCGTTACCAACACCGTCGTCACCAACACCGTCCAAAACGAGATTGTCTACGTCACCAATCAGGTCACCCAGATTCAGCCCGCTCAACAAGATGTTGTCTACGTACCCCAATATAATCCAACCGAGGTTTATGCAGGCGCCCCGGTTGCGTATCCTGGTTATGTAGCTCCGCGGCCGTTGGTTGGCACGGCCCTTACGTTTGGGGCCGGCATGGCCATGGGAGCATGGATCAACAACGATTGCGACTGGGACAACGGCGGCTGTTGGGGGGGAAACTATCACTCAGACGTGAACGTCAATCGGAACGTTAATTACAACCGAAACGTCAATTACAACCAAAACGCGAACGTCAACAGGAACGGGCAAAAGTGGCAGCCGGACCAAAATCGACTCAAGAACTCGGGCGCGTCCTTAAGCAGTGCGGAGAACCGCCAGGCGCGAGGATATGCTTCCGGAAACGGCCAGGCCGCAAACCGTTCCGCCAACGCGGCCAATCGCGCATCAACCGGTAACGCAGCAAATCGCGCGTCAGCCGTTGAAGCCGCCAATCGCACGGCAACCGAGAGAGCAGCCAACCGACCTTCAACTGGAACCGCCGCCAACAGGCCCGAGACTGGCACCGCGGCGAATCGTGCTTCCGCTGCTGGTCAAAATGCGGCCGCAAACGGCGCCGAGCGCGATCGCCCAGCGACCGGCGCGGGAGCCGGCGGCTCCTCAGTTGCGAACAATGGAACGCGACCTTCAACTGCGAACACCGGCAACCGGGCATCTGCGGGTACTGGGGGAACCGGCGCTGCTGCGAACCGAAGCGAGGGCAACCTGTCAGCGACGGGGAGCCGCTCTGGTGGGGCCGGAAACAGTGCGCAATCGAAACCGAGTTCATCAGCGTCTTCCGGTGGCGACGCCTTCAGCGGTGGTAGCGCGTCAGCAGCGCGAAGTTCGAGTTCGCGTGGGGCGGCCAGTCGGAGCGGAAGCGAGGGTGGTGGTGGCGGTGCCAGCAGGGGCGGCGGTGGTGGTGGACGCCGTAAATGAAATGTTTCGTTACAGAAAGGACTATATGAATGGGTGTGGATTCAAATGCGGCAATCTCCTGAAGGCCGTCGCTACTTTATTCCCGATGGTTGCCCTTGTCACATCAACAACTGCGGCCGGAACCTCCGACCAAATGGGCAAAGGTTTTCCGACACCGCAAGCCGCGGTTTCAGCGCTGTCGCAAGCCGTCAACTCGCTTGATGTTTCCAAAATGCGCGAGGTTTTTGGGCCGGGGCTTGAGGCATTGAAAAACCCCGACCAGGTCCAGGCGACGAACGAATTGGAAGCATTCGCAACCGACCTGAATGCAACCAATGCCCTCGTCCGCCAGTCAGACACAAGCTTCGAACTTGACATCGGTCCGGACGCGTTTCCGTTTCCCGTTCCCATCGTTCAGAAAGACGGCCAATGGTATTTCAACACGGAAGCCGGCAGGCAGGAGCTCCTCAATCGCCGCGTCGGACGCGACGAGCTGGATGTCCTTAAGACCATGCGCGCCTACGTGGATGCTCAGCGCGAGTATGCCAGCAAGGACCGCATGGGCGACCAGGTGCTGCAATACGCCCAGCTAATCGCCAGCACGCCCGGCAAAAAGAACGGCCTTTATTGGCCGGCTGATACCGACGCCGAAGAAAGCCCACTCGGTCCAATGGTCGCCGATGCCCGCGGCGAGGGATACAGCGTCCAATCAAGAGGCCAGCAAACGAGCCGCGTGCCTTTCCACGGGTACTATTTCAAAATCCTGACCCAACAGGGCAAGGACGCTGCCGGCGGCAAATACAATTACATCATCAACGGCCGTATGATCGCTGGTTTTGCCATGATCGCCTGGCCAGCCGACTACGGAAACACCGGCGTCATGACGTTCATCGTGAACCAGCAAGGCCGCGTGTACCAGCGAGACCTCGGTCCGAAAACCGAACAACTCGCTCCGGCAATCACAGAATTCAATCCAGGTCCGGGCTGGACGACATCGCCGGATTGAGCCATCGGTAGGCAAAAACAACGATGCAACGCGTCTTTAATTTCGCCCGAGTGACGCTGATAGGAGGGATTTTTTTTCTCGTGCCGGTCATTGTGATGGTCGCTGTGATTCAAAAGGCGCTGGCCATCGCGAACAAACTCGTTACCCCCCTGACCAATCTTATCCCCTTCGGCTTCGCGACGCCCAAACTTCTGGCGGCCGTTCTGCTGATCGCGATTTGTTTTGTGGCGGGGATTTTTGCCCGGGTTGCAGTTGCAAGAAAAATTACCGCTTGGCTGGAGACGACGCTGCTTTCAAACCTGCCGGGCTATGAATTTCTTAAGAGAATTGGTCAGAGCGCTCTCGGCGTCGAAAGCGAAGGATCGCACAAGGTGGTTCTGGTGGGGAAGGGAGACTCATGGCAATTGGGCTTCCTGATCGAACGGCTCGAAGGGGGCTATCTGGCGGTGTTCATTCCCGGCGCGCCCAATCCCCACTCCGGCTCTATCCAATTTTTGAAGGAGGACAGGGTCAGGCCAATCGAGGTTCCGGAACAGTCCGCTCTGAAGATTCTCAAGCGCCTTGGAGCAGGAGCGAGCACTTTGCTCGCCAGCCAAATGAACTTGCCGGCATCGGGCTCTCCGCCGGAAGCAGATGCCTGCAGCGAACTTTCTACCGCAAACCAAATCTAGAATTCCGAAAAAATGATGTGAAACCAACACCTGGGCGGATAGGCGCCGGCTCGGGACGACCAGTGACGCTGCTTAATGTGCGCGGCCTGGCCTGATCAGTGAGTTGAAGCCAGGTCTTCCTATACATTTGAAAGGGAATTATGAATAAGGAACAAGAACGATTAGAGAAATCGCGCGACGCGAAGATTCCGTGGAAAAAATGGGGGCCTTACCTGAGCGAGCGCCAATGGGGCACAGTGCGCGAGGATTACAGCGAAAACGGCGATGCCTGGGACTACTTCTCGCACGAGCAATCCCGATCGCGAGCGTATCACTGGGGCGAGGACGGCCTGGCCGGAATTTCTGATGACCGTCAACTGCTTTGTTTCTCCCTTGCGCTTTGGAATGGAAAGGACCCGATCTTGAAAGAGCGCCTGTTCGGCCTCACCAACGGGGAGGGCAACCACGGTGAAGACGTTAAAGAGTATTATTATTACCTGGATAGCACGCCGACGCACTCGTACATGAAGTACCTCTACAAGTACCCGCAGTCGGCCTACCCATACCATCGGCTGGCCGCCACCAATCGGGCGCGCAACCGCCTGGAATTCGAATACGAACTCATCAATACCGGTGTGTTCGATGAGGACCGGTATTTTGACGTGTTTGTGGAATACGCCAAGGAATCGCCCGAAGACATCCTGATTCAGATCACGGTGCACAATCGCGGGCCCGAACCTGCAAAAATCCATGTGCTGCCGACTCTCTGGTTTCGGAACCGGTGGTCGTGGGGGCGGGATCATCCGCGGCCATCCCTGCGGGCGGAGCCTGGCAAGGCTTCCCTTGTGCAAGCGACGGAAGCAGATTTGGGCGAGCGCTATCTTTATTGCGACGGAACCGCTGAGTTGCTGTTCACCGAAAACGAAACGAACAACCAGAAGTTGTTCAACGGTACGAATCGCACTCCGTACGTGAAGGACGGCATCAATGAGTTTGTCGTCCAGGGAAATAGCGGCGCTGTGAATCCCGCCAGGACCGGCACGAAGGCGGCAGCTCATTACCAGTTGACGGTGCGGCCCGGGGAATCCGAGACGATTCGGTTGCGTTTGACCCCTACGGCGGCTGCGGGTTTGAGCAAAGCCTACCGAAATGGGGACGGCGCATTCGGCAGGCATTTTGATCAGGTGATGAAGACCCGGCGGGAAGAGGCGGATGAGTTTTACGAGTCGGTGATTCCGCCGTCGCTGAGTGCCGATCGTAAAAATGTGATGCGCCAGGCTCTGGCTGGCATGCTGTGGTCCAAGCAATACTATAACTTTGACGTTGTTCGCTGGTTGGAAGAACGGGGGTGCCATCCGTTTCTTTCTTCGGGCAAGCGGGCCCCGCGCAATGAGCAATGGCATCACATGCACAATGCCGACATCATCTCGATGCCTGATAAATGGGAATACCCCTGGTATGCCGCCTGGGACCTCGCGTTTCACGTGCTGCCCTTAAGCCTGGTCGACCCCGATTTCGCCAAGGGGCAACTCAGTATGATGCTGATCGAGGATTACCTCCATCCCAACGGCCAGATTCCCGCCTACGAATGGAACTTTGGCGATGTCAACCCGCCGGTCCATCCCTGGGCGACCATTTTTCTGTATCGCCTGGAAAAAGCCCAATCCGGCCAGGGAGATATCGAATGGCTCAAGCGCAGCTTTCAAAAACTCGTGCTCAATTTCACCTGGTGGCTGAACCGGAAGGACCGTTCCGGCAAGAACGCTTTCGAGGGCGGGTTTCTTGGATTGGACAACATCGGCGTATTCGACCGTAGTTCGCCGCTGCCCACCGGCGGCTACCTCGAACAGGCCGATGGCACCGCGTGGATGACGCTGTTCAGCTTGAACATGCTCGAGATCGCCATGGAACTGGCTATGGCTGATGAGGCTTATATCGACATGGCCGTGAAATTCGGCCAACACTTCGTCGCCGTTGCTTCGGCCACGATGCATTTCGGCGGTGACACGGGCATGTGGGACGAGGAGGACGGCTTCTTCTATGATGTGCTCCAACTGCCCGACGGACACCAGCAGCGATTGAAGGTCCGGTCCATGGTCGGCCTGCTGCCACTGTGCGCGGTCACGGTATTCGAGACCGGGTTCCGCAAAAAATATCCGGCCTTTACGGAGCGGATGATGGAATTTTTCCAAGAGCGTCCAGCGCTGAGGGCGTTCATCCACGATCCCGTCGAGCTCGGCCAGCATGGCCGACGGCTCGGCGCGATTTTGAATGAGGAGAAACTTCGACGCGTGCTGGCCAGGATGCTAGACGAAAATGAATTCCTCAGTCCCTATGGCATCCGGGCGCTGTCACGTTATCATTTAGAGCATCCTTACGTTTTCCACGTTGGCGGCCAGGAGTACAAGGTCCCGTATTTGCCGGCCGAATCCGACTCGGGTATGTTCGGCGGCAACTCCAACTGGCGTGGTCCCATCTGGATGCCGGTCAATGCGCTGATCATCCGTGCGCTGCTTCAGTATTACGCCTTTTACGGCAACGATTTCATGATCGAATGTCCGACCGGCTCCGGTAGAAAAATGAACCTCTACCAGGTCGCCGAAGAAATTTCCGACCGGCTGACGGCCATCTTTTTGAGAGGAAAGGACAATCGGCGGCCGGTCTTTGGCGGCGAGCGAAAGTTCCAGGAAGATCCTCACTGGAAAGATCACCTGCTGTTCTATGAGTACTTTCACGGCGACAACGGCGCGGGACTGGGAGCCAGCCACCAGACGGGTTGGACCGGGCTCATTGCGAGAGCAATGCATTTATTTGCTACGACGACCGCGGAACAAGTGCTGGAGCTGGGAAAACGCGCCACGCATGTTCGCACAGATGTGCCGGCCGAAGTCAGCAGAAAGGAGATGGCCGGCCAGCACAGGCCTTGAAGTCGAAAACGTGAAACCGCTTTATCCTTCGCTCTACCAGATCACCACAACGGGTGCGGCTGACACAGCTGTCGCGCAACTGGAGAATCCAAACCACCCGTCATTCCGATGGCAGAACAAGAATTGACATTTCAACACGCTTGAAGGTGTCTGTAATCCTTGTGCTGCAACCAGGACGGAGGCTCTATGCGGTCCAAGCCGCCGTCCGAATTCACATCAAACCGAGCGGCTGAACGGACCATAAAAGCGGTTAGATTCGCCCCGTCGAATTCCTTCACGACGTCTCGATTTAAGGTCACGTCCAAAACGTAGCTGTCCACGGGATCGGTTTCCTTGATCCTCGGCCGTTGGGTGTAGGCAGCCAACTTGACCTCTTGTGCCAGCGGCAAATACGAAAAAAGCTCAGCGGCCAAAAACACACCATATCCAATGACCAGCTGCGTATAATTACTTTCTCGCTCTTGTTTCGTCCTGCGTTTTTCTCTCGTGTTTCCGTTTTTCAAAATTTCCTTTGTGGTTTCCGGAATCACCTCTTCCATCTCCGGCAAATCCACGTGCAGACAGACTAAATGATTGTCTTCCAGGAAATAATCACATTGGGCTTTGAATGGTAATTGCAAGCCCGTCAACACCTCGGCGATTGTGTGATTTATCTCTTCCAAATCGCCGGCCAATAATCTTTTTACCCAATCAATTCGTTTCGCCTCAGCCTGTTCCCATGCCGACTGATCCTGGGCCAATTGCTGCTCATATTGTTGATAGCGCTCAGTGTATTGCTGTTGGAACTGATTTTCTCGTTCCGGCCAGACAGTTGTGAATTCAGCCTTGGCTTCGTTCCTGGCAACGAAACCGGGCAACAACTTGTTCAAGCCAGTCTCGTGCTTGCTTGTCAGTTCATTCATCAGCCTGGCCTGCTCCTGCTCAATATTCGGTTGCATCGGTGGTGGGAGGTGCGATTCAAACGGGCGCATCTCCATGGCTGCTTTCCACTCGTCAACCGTGGCGATGGCAGGCAAAGGCTTCCAAAAATTGAGCAGGTGCTGATATTCCTCGGCTTCCGTTTGCAGTTGGACCTGAAGTTGATCAATCTTTTCCTTCAGGTCATCGGCCTTTATAATTGCTTCCAATCTCTCCGGTGTAATGCGTCGTCCAGTTCGAGGGTTCGTGAGCTTGAACCTGGGATCGGCGACGTAACGTCTGGCTTCATCGGGTTTCATCGATACGGTCTGAGAGCCTTCGCGAAACAGTTTTAGAGCGGTTTCGTCATTCTCCC
>Ga0310811_10000883_pt1 | contig 38711 bp, 44 predicted proteins | sample YCmetagenome_FD_207642 | JGI IMG/M metagenome (GOLD analysis project Ga0310811, IMG submission 207642) | Soil microbial communities from experimental microcosm in Duke University, North Carolina, United States - YC | ecosystem: Engineered > Artificial ecosystem > Soil microcosm > Unclassified ... | reverse complement strand
AATACTTGTCGGAGTGGGATTGGGGATGGCCGTATTGCCGGCCATGGCCGAGGACTACCCCACGCGCACGATCACCATGGTCGTTCCATATCCGGCTGGCGGTCCGAGCGACGTCGTCGCGCGCATCGTCGCGGACGGCATGAGCCGGGTGCTCGGGCAGACGATCATCATCGAGAACATCGGTGGTGCCGGCGGCACCATCGGCTCCGCGCGCGTCGCCGAGTCGAACCCCGACGGCTACACGATCCTCGGCGCCAGCATGGGCTCGCACGTGTCGGCGCCCGCGCTCTATTCCAATTTGAGATATGATTCGACCAAGGATTTCGTGCCGATCGGCCTGACGCTGCACGCGCCGGCGGCCATTGTCGCGCGCAAGGATTTGCCGGCCAACAACTTCAAGGAATTCGTCGATTACCTCAAGAAGAACGGCGACAGCGTCAAAGAGGCGCACGGCGGCATCGGTTCGTCCTCGCACATGGCCTGTCTGCTGTTCACCTCGCAGCTTGGGCTCAAGCCCAGCATGGTCGCCTATCGCGGCACCGGTCCCGCGCTCAACGACGTCATCGGCGGGCACGTCGATTTCTTCTGCGAACAGGTGGTCAGCGTGAAGGGCGCCGTGAAGGGCGGCGCGCTGAAAGCGTTTGTCGTCTCAGGCGACGAGCGCTCGCCGGCGCTGCCCGATGTGCCGTCGGCGAAGGACGTCGGCGATCCAGATTTCGGCATCAATATCTGGAGCGCGATCTTTGCGCCGAAGGGTACGCCGCAGCCTGCCGTCGATAAGCTCACAGCTGCGCTCAACAAGGCGCTCGACGACCCGCAATTGCAGCAGCGCATGATCGAGCTCGGCGGCACCGTGCCGGACAAGGCGGATCGCGGTCCGGAGGCGCTGGCCAGCGTGCTCAAGGCCGACATCGCCCGCTGGAGCCCGATCCTGAAGGGCGCGGTGGAAAAGACGAACTGACACCGGGACGGACGCGGGCCGCACGGTGCGGCCCGCGCTCACCGGCAAGCGTGATACGGAGTGAAGATGCTGACGCGGAATCCCGAGAGCGACAACGACCGTCACATGCGCGAGCGCGCTCGCGCGGTGGCGCAGGCGGGCGGCATAGACGAGGCGCTAGCCAAAGGCGCATTGCCGAAGCTGGTCGATACGACGCTGTCGGAGGCGCTCGTGCTCGGCCTCATGAAGCAGGGGGTGCGTAAGTATTTCGCCATCTTCGGCCACGGCTCGACCGATCTCGGCAACGTGCTGCGCATCTACGAGGAGGAGGGCGCCACCCGCACCGTCAATTGCCGCAACGAGGTGGAGATGGCGCACGCCGCCACGGCGCTGCGCTGGCAATATGGCGAGCTCTCGGCAGTGGTGACGTCGATCGGCCCCGGCGCCTTGCAGGCTTTCGCCGGTTCGCTGGCCGCGGCGTCGAACAGCGTCGGCGTCTATCACATCTATGGTGACGAGACGACCTTCGGCGAAGGCTACAACATGCAGCAGGTGCCGAAGGAAGAGCAGGGCCTGTTCGGCCGCCTCACGGCCGTGCTCGGCCAGTCTTATGTGCTGCACACGCCGGCAGGCCTGCGCGATGCGCTGCGCCGCGGCGCACTCTGCGTGAACCATCCTTATCGCGCCGGGCCGTTCTATCTGCTGCTGCCGCTCAATACGCAGCCGGCGCAGGTGACGATCAATCTCGCCGCGCTGCCGGCGCGCCCGGAGTTGCCGAAGCTCGCGCCCGCCGACGATGCATCGCTCGATGCGGCGGCGGCGATGATCGCCAAGGCCGGCAAGGTCGCGATCAAGGCGGGTGGCGGCACGCGCGGCCATGACACCGCGATCCGCAGGCTCGCGGAAGCCGCGGGCGCCGCGGTGGTGCTATCGCCGGGCTCGACCGGCGTATTGCCCGACGCGCATCCGCAGAACATGCATGTCGGCGGCTCGAAAGGCTCGATCAGCGGCAACTATGCCATGGCCGAAGCGGAGCTGTTGCTCGTGATCGGCTCACGCGGTGTGTGCCAGGCCGACTGCTCCGGCATCGGCTACAAGAAGGCCGAGGCCGTGATCAACATCAACGGCGATCTCGGCGACGCGCTGCATTACAACAAGACGGTCGCGCTGGTCGGCGACATCGGTATCGTCGCCGACAGGCTTGCGGCGAAGCTGGAGGCGGCCGCCGCGAAGAAGAACAAGAGCGCCTGGCTTTCGGCCTGCGCCGCCGAGAAGGCCGAATGGGCCGAGTTCAAGCGCAAGCGCTTCGCCCTGCCGCCGCTGCAGGACGCCGCCTGGGGCAAGCCCGTGCTGGCGCAGCCGGCGGCGATCAAGATCGTCTGCGACTTCGCCAAGCAGATCGGTGCGACGAAGCTGTTCGACGCCGGCGACGTGCAGGCCAACGGCTTCCAGATCGTCGAGGACGAGCGGACGGGCGAGACCTATACCGAGACGGGCGCGTCCTACATGGGCTTCGCGGTGAGCGCGCTGGTCGGCGCGGCGTTGGCCGAGAAGCCAAAGTATGCAATCGCCTTCACCGGCGACGGCTCGTTCATGATGAACCCGCAAGTGCTGATCGACGCGGTCGAGCACGGTGTGCGCGGCATGATCGTTATCTTCGACAACCGCCGCATGGCGGCGATCTCCGGCTTGCAGCTCGCCCAGTACAACCGTGAATTCCGTACCAACGACTCCGTAGCGGTCGATTACGTGCAACTCGCGTCGTCGGTGTCCGGCGTGCTCTCCGTCTGTGGCGAGGGCGGCGCCGACAACCTGCGCACGGCTCTGAAGACCGCGCACAGCCACGACGGCCTCTCGGTCGTGCACGTGCCGGTCTACGCCGGTCCGGAAGAATTGGCCGGCCTCGGCGCCTGGGGCCAGTGGAACGTTGGTAACTGGTGCGCCGACGTGCAGGACGCCTGGATCAAGCAGGATTTGTGATCGCCACGGCCTGTCCGTTGCGCGCTGACCGGGCGACCGCCTCGGTCACCGCGACGGTATTGACGATCTCGCCAGGCGGAATCACAAATTTCACTTTGCTCGCCACTGCGTCGGCGAAGGCTTCCAGCACGGCGCGCTCCTTGTCGACGATGTCGTAGGCGATGCGCCGGACATTGCCGGCGAGGTCGGAGAGCAGCAGCTCCGTCTCGCCGCGCATTTCCAGCGCGCCTTTCGAGCCAAACACGTGGATGCGGTAGAAGGCGCTCGCGGCGTGCAGGGTGCCGAGATAGCCGGTGCCGCCATTGGCAAAGCGCAGGAGACACGAGGTCGTGTCGTCGACATCGATGGCGTGCTGCTGGCGCTCGCTAAAGGCGAAGACCGTCGCGACCGGGCCGGCGATATGCACCATGCTGTCCACGACATGGACGCCGCGTGCGGTCATGGAGCCTCCGGGGCTTTCGACCTGGTTCGACCGCCAGTTGTCCGGCTCGGTCTGGTAGCTCGCGGGGCCGGAGAATTGTCCCTCGATATGGCGCAGGGCGCCGATTTCGTCCGCGGCGATCCGGCGGGTCATCTCCACATAGGCCGGTGCAAAGCGGCGGTTGAAGCCGACATGCAACGTGACGCCCGCTTCACGGCAGGCGGAGATGGCGGCTTCCGCGTCGGCGCGCGTCAGGGTGAAAGGCTTCTCCACGAAGACGTGCTTGCCGGCTTTCGCCGCCGCGACGATCTCGGCGGCGTGTTGCGAGTGCGGCGTGGCCAGCACCACTGCGTCAACGTCAGGGTCGGCCAGCACCTCGGCGTAATTCGCGGTCAGCGCCAAGCCGAAGCGGTCGGCGAGGGGGCGCTTGGTAATGGGATCGCGGGTCACCGCCGCGACGAAGCCGATCTTGTCGCTCTTGCCGTGAACGGCCTCGAGCAGCCTCGTTCCCCAGTGTCCCGCTCCGTTGATGGCCGCGCGCAGCATTCCTAAGTCCCCCGATGTTATGGCGGAGAGAGGCTTTCGATTCAGGTCGCGGAAATCAAGTCCCCGCTGCCAGGAACCGCGAGCGGTGCGGGATCGTTGCCGGCATGAGCGGAGGAATTCCCTCGTGTCCGAACAGCCCGCCATCAAGTCGCTGAAAGCGCTGCGCGCGGCGGAAGCCGAATGCACGCGCTGTCCGCTTTACAAGCACGCAACGCAGGTGGTGTCCGGCGAGGGGCCCTCGCGCGCGCGGATCATGATGGTCGGCGAGCAACCGGGCGATCAGGAAGACAAACAGGGGCACCCTTTCGTCGGCCCGGCCGGCAACGTGCTCGAGAAGGCGCTGGAGGACGCGGGTATTCCGCGCGACGAGGTGTTCATCACGAATGCCGTGAAGCATTTCAAATTCGAACTGCGCGGAAAGCGCCGCCTGCACAAGCGGCCGAATGCTTACGAGATCGACCGGTGTCACTGGTGGCTGGATTTCGAGCGGCAGATCTTGCGCCCCGACCTGATTGTCGCGCTTGGCGCCACCGCCGTGCGCAGCGTCTCGGGCCGGTCCGTCGCCATCAACAAGATCCGCGGCCGGGTGATACCGCTCGCCGGCGGAGAACGCATGCTGGCGACGATCCACCCATCCTACATCCTGCGCATCGAGGACGAGGCTGACAAACGCGCGCAATACCGGAACTTTGTCGCCGATCTGAAGGTCTGCGCCAAGACTCTCGCCGATTTGGCGGCGTGATCCGGTTACCTGATCGCCCAATTTATGGCCAGTTTACGCCGGGAACGTCCGCTCACATCACGGGTTCTATGACAAGCGGTTGAAGCGCACGGCATTTTGACGCGCGCCAAAGGGAGGCTCTCATGGTGGCCAACAACCGGCACATGTCAGATATGAACAACGGCAAGCCCGTGAAGGAACACGGCAAGGAAGAGCGCGACCGCATCGTGCGCGACGAAGACGACGTCGCGCTGAGTTCCGACGAGAGCTTCCCGGCCAGCGATCCGCCGAGCTGGACACCCGTGAGCGGCGTCGGCTCAGGCGAGAGCCGCAGGGGCAAAAAGAAGGTGACCGAGCATTAGGCTCCGTCCGGCCTCCTAGAACGTCATCCTCAAGAGCTTCTCGGCGTTGCCGCAAAACAGCTTGCGCTGGTCAGCCGGCGCGAGCTCGAGTTTTTTGACCGTCTCGATTGTCGGCGCGATGGGCCCCAACGGCGCGTCGGTCGCGAAGACCACCTGGTCGGCGCCGAAGAATTCGAAGCCGCAACGCGTGGCGTGCACGCCGCCGCCAAACATGGCGGTGTCGGCGAAGAAGTCGTGCAGATAGTCCATGTGCGGCCGCTTCAGCGACGGCAGGATCTGTGAGTAGTCTTCGTCGGAGGTGCGCTGGCCGAGCACCTGCAGGCCTGGGCCGACGCGGCCGTCGTAGTAGGGGATCATGCCGCCGAGATGGTGCGTGATGATCTTCAGCTTCGGATAGCGATCGAACAAGCCGCTGAACACCATGCGCACCATCGCCACCGAGGTCTCATAGGGCCAGCGGAAGCACCACCACATCTCGAAGCGCGATTTCTTCTCGGCGGGATAGTCCGGCATGGCGGCAGTGCCGGCCGGATGTAGCCAGACCGGCAGGTCGAGCTCGGCCATGGTCGCGAAGATCGGCTCGAATTCGGGATCGTCGAGCGGGCGGCCGGCGACATTGGTGTAGAGCAGCACGCCGCGGGCGCCGAGGTCCTTCACCGCGCGGCGCGCTTCGGCAATCGAGCCGGCGACGTCGGTCATGCACAGCGCCGCGGCGAAGCCGGGAAAGCGTTCGGGATATTTGCGGCAGATTTCGCCCATCGCGTCATTGGCGATGCGCGCGAGGCTCAAGCCGACATCCGGCGGGGCAATGTCCTCGATGGCCGGGTTCGGCAGCGAGATGATCTGCCGGTAATCGCCATACTCATCCATCTCACGGAAGCGCGCATCGAGATCCAACAGCTTGGTGATGCCGCGCAGGCGCTTGCCGATATTGGTGAGGTTCGGCGCGACCTTGGTCATCTCCTGGAAGAAGCGCTCGGGGAAGATGTGGCAGTAGATGTCGATGATCGTATCGGCCATCGGCTCAAGCGTCCTTCGCACGTGCGGCCTTGAGATGCTGCAAGACCGTCGCGCGCAAGGCCGCCTGTTGCGCGGGCGTCCAGGTGCGGAAGCCTTCGCCCGACTTGAAGCCGAGCTTGCCTTCTTGCACGAGGCTCTCGAGGTAGGGCGATGGCCCGGGGCGGCTGTCGATGGCGGGTAGCACCGTCTTGTGGATGGCGAGTGTCAGGTCGGTGCCGACCATGTCGGCATTCTCCAGCGGGCCGAGCACGGCCAGACGGCGGCCGAAGGCGGCCTTGATGACGGTGTCGACCGTCTCCGCATCGCAGATGCCGTTCTCGACGAGCGCGATCGCTTCGCGCCAGAGCGCGTGTTGCAGGCGGTTGCCGATGAAGCCAGGCACGTCCTTCTTCACATGTGCCGGCTTCTTGCCGGCTTCGGCGTGCAGCGCCATCGTGAAGGCGACGGTCTCCGGCGATGTCCACTGCGTCTCGATCACTTCCACCAGCGGCACGAGATAGGGCGGATTCCACCAGTGGGTGCCGAGCGCGCGCTCGCGGCGCTTCAAGCCCTGCATGATGTCCGTGATGGGAATGACCGAGGTGTTGCTGGCGAGGATCGTGTTCGGGCGCACATGCTGCTCGATCTCGGCGAACAGCTGCTGCTTCAGCGGCAGATCTTCCAGCACGGCCTCGACGACATAGTCGGCGTCGCGCACGGCGGCGGCGAGATCGGCTTGCGGGGTGACGCGGTCGACGGCGCTCTGGTCGTCACCGAGGTCATTCAGGTTGGTGAGGATGCGCTCCTTCGCGCTCGCCAGCATCTGCGCGAAGGAGTCGTAGATCGTCACGTCGTGTCCGGCGAGCGCGAACACCTGTGCGATGCCATGGCCCATCAGCCCGGCGCCGATGACGGAGATGCGCGCTTTGGCCATTGTCTATCCTGCCGTATAGCCGCCGTCGGCGTAAAGGATGTGGCCGGTGTAGAAATCCGACGCCTTGGAGGCGAGAAACAAGAGCGGTCCGGCCAAGTCCTCCGGCTCGCCGAGCCGGCCTTTCGGCACGCGGGCGAGGAAGCCTTTGCGCACGGTCTGCGCCCGCTCGGTGTCTTCGTACATCCAGGCGGTGAGTGGCGAGCGGAAGACGGTCGGGCCGAGCGCGTTCACCGTGATGCCGCTGTCGCCCCATTCGCAGCCGAGCGCCTTGGTGATGCCGTCCACCGCGGACTTCGACGCGCAATAGGCTGAGTATCCGGCCGGATGGCCGAGCAGCCCGCGCGCGGAAGAGGTGAGGATCACCTTGCCGCCTGGTTTGCCTTCTTGGCCTTGCTTGAGCATCTGCCGGCCGGCAGCGCGCGCCATCAGCCAGGACTGGTTGACGTTGGCATCCATCACGTCGAGGAAGTCCTCGACCTTCTGATCGACGATCTTTGACACTTTGTTGAGGCCGGAGGCGACAACAAGGATATCGACGCGGCCGAACGTATCGACGGCGGAGCTCACGATCTTGTCGCAGTTCTCTTCTGAACTGGGCCGCAGCGCAACGATCGCGGTTTTGGCGCCGAGTGCTTCGCATTCGGCCGCGACCTTCTTCAACTCGTCCTGCTTGCTCGCCGCCAGCACCACATTGGCGCCGGCGCCGGCCAGCACCTTGGCCGCCAGCGCGCCGAAGGCGCCCGATGCGCCGGTGACGATGGCGGTCTTGCCCTTGATGTCGAACAGCCCAAGGGGATTGCGAAGGAAGGCTTCGGACATGGTCTCCTCCCGATGTCTTTCTTTTTTCACCTCTCCCCGCAAGCGGGGAGAGGGAGCGCGCCTCACTTCGGCATCGCCACCGCGACGACGATGGTGCACACCTCGTTGCCGCGATTGATGATCTCGCGCGTCTCGTTCGGCTCGATGACGCAGGAGTCGTTCGCCTTCAGCACAGTCTCCTTGCCGTCGACGATCACCGTCAGTTCGCCCGCCAAAACGAAGTAGACTTTCTCCGGCGGCGAAGCGTCGGGACCGGCGCCGCCGCCGGGCAGGAAGTGCGAGAGCCCGACGATCAGGCCCTTGGTGCCGCCGGCCTCGGCGCCGAACAGGCGCAAGGACGTGCAGGCGCGATGGTTCGGCGCGTCATAAGCCTTGGCGTCGGCGAAGCGTTTGACCTGCATTAGAACGTCTCCCCGCGCTCGATGCGATATTCGCCCTTCCGGTCGATCATCGCGACCAGGCGGATGATGCAGCCGTCGCCGCGATCCCAGTTCCACGGGAAATAAGCGAAGGTGCAGCGCTTGCCGGTGACCTTGTCGAGGTCGCCGCCGACGTTCTCGATGCCGAGAATGCCGTTGGTGAACAGCTTGCGGTGCACCGGCTCCCATTCCGGGTGGTCTTCCTTCCAGTCGCGTCCGCCAGACCACTGTTTGTATTCTTCCGCGAGATGCGGATGCAGCGGGCCGTTGCGATGCGGGCCGATGGCGGTGGCAAGCGGATGGTCGTTGGCCTGGGTGTCGTGGCCGACGACCTTGACCTGCTTCTCGACGAACCAATCGCCGGCCGACTTCACGAAGCCGGGGCACTTGCAGAAGTAGTCTTCGCTGTCCTCGTACTGGTGGTGCCAGCCAGTGTTAATGATGACGACGTCGCGCGGGCGGACGATCTTGCCGGCGGCCTTTTCGAGATCGTCATAGGTGATGGGCTCCCACATCTTCTTCGGCAGTGAGACCACGATGCCCGAGCCGAAGAAGTGCGGCAGCGGCACCTCGTCGATGAAGGGCGTGCCCTGCACGACGTGTGCCGGCGCGTCGATATGCGTGGTGTTGTGCATCGAGGTGGTGATGCGCTGCGACAGCACGCCGGACTTCGCCATGTAATGGATGCGCTCGATCTGCACGTCCTGGAAATACGGCCAGTTCGGCGACTGGTAACCGAAGCGGTGGGACAGGTTGTAGAACTCCAGCCCCATGCTGTTCTTGAGGTTTTCTTCAAACATCACGCCGCGAATTTTCTTCGCCACGGCATCCTCCCCTTTTTGGCGCCTGCTTGGCGCTTCATGTTTCTTCGAAAGATCGTCTGTCGTCGGCTTTGCGGTCGCTTGGTGCTTATTGCGCCGGCGCAGCCCTCATATGTGCTTCCAGCGTCTGCTTGGTGGCGATGAGCCGTTCAGCGATCAGCGCATGCTGCTCCTCGAAGCGCTGGCTCGGCACCGGCACGGAAATCGCGACGGCGTTGCCGAGCGGATCGTGCAGCGCGACGCCGGCCGCGGAGATGCCAAGGCTGTGCTCCTCGCGATCGAAGGCGACGCCGGTGCGGCGTATGGTCCTGAGGTCGGCGAGCAGTGCGTCGAGCCTGGTGATGCTGTTCGGCGTGCGCGCTTCGTAAGCGCGGCCGATCAAGGCTTCCACCGCGGCATCGGACAACTGCGCGAGATAGGCCTTGCCGTTGGCGGTGCAGTACAGAGGGAAAGTCTCGCCGACGGCCGACACCGTGCGTAGGCGCTGCGAACCGATCACCTGGTCGATGAAGACGAGATGGTCCTTCTTCACCGTCGAGAGATCCACGGTCTCGTGCAGCTCTTCCGACAAGCGCTCGAGATAGGGACGCGCCAGCGCGATGAAGTCGCTGCGTACGGACGCCGCGAGCCGTAGGATCGTGGGACCCAGCCGCACGCGGCCGTTCGGCGTGGCGGCGATGACAAGCTTCTCGGTTTCGAGCGCGGCGACGATGCGCTGTACCGTAGAGCGGGCGAGGTTCACGCGCTGGGCAATCTGGCCAAGGCTGAGCCCTGAGTTTTCGTCTTCAAGGGCGCGCAGGATTGTCGCCGCGCGGGCGATCACCTGTACCTGACTCTTCTCGTTGGCGACGAGGCGGCTGTCTGACATTTCCATCCCTGTGTGCCAGCGGTCTTTGCCGCCTTGCATCCTGGGACAGCTTAACCCAATATCCGGTACAGAAAAGAGAAAAATTCAGCGCCGTTTCACGGCGCGGAAACGCCCGAGGAAACGCATGGTTCAGAAGATCGCGCTTGAAGAGCATTTCCTGTCGCCGGGTCTCGTCGACTATTGGAAGCCGACGATGACCGAGGTTGCGCCAGCTTTCGCCGAGCAATTGTTCAAGCGGCTCACGGACTTTGGTGACGCTCGCCTGGAGACGATGGACAAAGCCGGCATCGCCAAGGCTGTGCTTGCGGTGTCCGGTCCCGGAGTGCAGGCCGAGCGCGATCCGGCAACGGCGACGCAGAAGGCGCGCGAAGCCAACGACTTTCTCGCCGAAGAAATCCACAAGCGGCCGGACCGCTACGCCGGCTTCGCCCACATCGCGGTGCAAGATGCGCGAGGCGCCGCCGACGAGCTCGAGCGCTGTGTGCGCGATTTGAAGTTCTGCGGCGCGATGATCAACGGCCATACCAACGGGCTTTACCTCGACGACCGCTCCCTCGATCCGTTCTGGGAGCGCGCCGAGGCCCTGGGCGCGGTCGTCTACATCCATCCCACCGATCCACTAACGCCGGCGCCGGTGCTCAACGGCGTTCCGGCTTTGCGCCGCGCGACCTGGGAGTGGGGCTTCGAGACCGGCTCGCATGCGCTGCGGCTGGTGTTCAGCGGATTGTTCGATCGCTTCCCGAAAGCGCGCGTCGCGCTCGGGCATATGGGCGAGACGCTGCCGTATCTGCTCTGGCGGTTCGACAGCCGTGCGAAGCTCTACGGCGTCGAACTCGCCAAGCCGCCGTCACAATACATCAAGGAGAACATCTGGGTCTCGGTCTCGGGCGTGTTCGCCGCCGAACCGCTGCGCTGCGCCGTCGATGCGCTCGGGCGCGACCGGGTGATGTTCGCCGCCGACTATCCGTTCGAGAATGCGGAAGAGGCGGGGCACTTCATTGACAGCGTCGATATCGCGGAAGATCTGCGCGCTGACGTCGCCTACAACAACGCGGCGAGGTTGTTGGGGCTGTGACTTGCGGCGATCTCTCTTTCCCTCTCCCCTTGTGGGAGAGGGTGCCCGAGCGAAGCGAGGGCGGGTGAGGGGGCTGTCTTTCAACTGAAGCGCTGACCCCTCACCCGGCTCGCGCTCGCTATCGCTCCGCGCTCGCCACCCTCTCCCACAAGGGGAGAGGGGAAGCGAGTAAGCGGCGCGTCCAGAAAATCAGCTGATCACCCTTACCGGCTTCTTATCCAACCACGCGCGGATGTCCTCGACGATGTCGGGGAAATACTTGCGGTAGTTCTGATCGCTCACGTAGCCGAGGTGCGGCGTGATGACGACGTTGTCGAGCTTGCGATAGGGATGATCGAGCGGCAGCGGCTCGACCTCGAATACGTCGAGGCCGGCGCCGGCGATCTTTTTCTCCTGCAACGCTTTCAAGAGCGCAGCCTGATCGACGATCGGCGCGCGCGCCGTGTTGATGATGTAAGCGGTCTTCTTCATCCGGCCGATGTCGTCGGCATTGATCAGTCCGCGCGAGCGGTCGCTGAGCTGATAATGGATCGTCACGAAATCGGCGTTGCGGAACAGGTCCTCGCGCGAGGCGTAGTCGACGCCCGCCTCTTTCGCCGTCTCCGGCGTGAGGTTTTGGCTCCAGCCGATCACCTTCATGCCGAAGGCCTTGCCCACATCAGCGACGCGTTGCCCGAGCTTGCCGAGCCCGACGATGCCGAGCGTGAGGCCCTCAAGGTCTTGGCCGATGGTGATCTGCCAGGGCGCGCCGGCCTTCAGCCGCGCATTCTCGAAGCCGATGCGGCGGGTGAGTTCCAGCATCAGGCCGAAGGCGATGCCGGTGGTCGGATTGCCCACGCTGCCGGTGCCGCAGACGGTGACGCCTCGCTCGGTGGCGGCCTTGATGTCGAAGGAGTTGTTCTTGGCGCCGGTGGTGATCAGGAGCTTCAGGTCGGGCAGCGCCTCGATCACCTTGCGCGGGAAGGCGGTGCGCTCGCGCATGCCGACGACGATGGCGAAGCCTTGCAGCGCCTTGATCGTTTCGTCCTGGCTGAAAAAGGGCTTGTCGAAGATCTTGATCTCGACATCCTTGGCGATCGGAGACCAGTCGGCGTAGCTCATCGCCACGTTCTGGTAGTCGTCGAGAATAGCTGCGCGGAGCATCCCTACCTGCCTTGTAAGTGCGACCCGGACGTTCCCGGGCGGCGGCAGATTAGGGCGGAGATCTCAGCTTGTCATTCGGGGGCGCGCCGTCCCGTCGGTTGTCATGCGCGGGCTTGACCCGCGCATCCCGCTTAGGATGGCACTGCCTCCATAAGCGAGATGGCCGGGACGAGCCCGGCCATGACCAAGAATCTCACCCCTGCGACTTGATCCCGTGCTTGGCGTGCCAGGCAGGTCCTGGGCCGCGCATGTAGTGCTGCTCGGGCCGGTAGGGCCGCACGGCGTCGCGGGTGACCTCGTGCCAGAGGGCGGCGAGGTAGCGGCGGACGCCGGCGAAGGGACGCGGCATCCAGGGGGTGGAACCGGCTAGGTTTTCCATGGCGCGACTCATGACACTCTCCCCACTCTGACCGCGGGCCGTTTGGGTCCGCATATCCCTTCGTCGCCACCACAAGCGCGAAGGTTCATGGAGCATCATGGCAATTGGGCCGTTAAATTCGGGTGAGGAAGCTCACAGTTCGACAAATTTTATAATCAAGCTTTCCGAAATCCTGTCATTCGCCCAGTAAGGTTACCGCGAAGGCGCAGCCCGCTTGCCCTTTCGGGTTCCCCTCGTTACATCACCCCCGTATTTCCCGAACAAGGCGCCCGGCGGCGCGCGCGGCGCGCATGGGCTGATTCAAGCCGGAAAACAAGGGTTTCAGGGTTCAATGAACGGTCGCCAATTCATCTACCATATGCAGGGCCTGACCAAGGCCTATCCGGCCGGCAAGAAGGTCCTGGAGAACATCAACCTCTCCTTCTACCCGGACGCCAAGATCGGCGTGCTCGGCGTGAACGGCTCGGGCAAGTCGACTTTGCTGCGCATCATGGCCGGCCTCGACACCGAGTACACCGGCGATGGCTGGGTGGCCGAGGGTGCCCGTGTCGGCTATCTGCCGCAGGAACCGCAGCTCGATCCGGAAAAGTCGGTACGCGCCAATGTCGAAGAGGGCGTCGCCGAAAAGCGCGCGCTGCTCGATCGCTATAACGAGTTAGCGATGAACTATTCCGACGAGACCGCCGACGAGATGGCGAAACTTCAGGATATCATCGATAGTCAGAACCTCTGGGATCTTGATTCGAAGGTCACACAGGCCATGGACGCGCTGCGCTGCCCGTCCGACGACGCCGACGTCGCCAAGCTCTCCGGCGGCGAGCGCCGGCGCGTGGCGCTGTGCAAGCTGCTGCTCGAGGAACCGGAACTGCTGCTGCTCGACGAGCCGACCAACCATCTCGACGCCGAAAGCGTGAACTGGCTGGAAGGGCACCTGCGCAACTATCCCGGCGCGATCCTGATCGTCACCCACGACCGCTACTTCCTCGACAACGTCACCAGTTGGATTCTCGAGCTCGATCACGGCCGCGGCATCCCCTACGAGGGGAACTATTCGTCCTGGCTCGAGCAGAAGCAGAAGCGGCTGGAGCAGGAAGGGCGCGAAGACGAGGCGCGCCGGCGTACGCTGGAGCGCGAGCAGGAGTGGATCCAGTCGTCGCCCAAGGCGCGGCAGGCGAAATCCAAGGCGCGCTATCAGCGCTACGAAGAGCTGCTCAAGATCGCCAACGCGAAAACCAACATCACCGCCCAGATCACCATTCCGGTCGCCGAGCGACTCGGCCAGAATGTGGTCGATTTCGAGGGCCTGCAGAAGGGCTTCGGCGACAACCTGCTGATCGACGATCTCACCTTCAAGCTGCCGCCCGGCGGCATTGTCGGCGTGATCGGCCCGAACGGCGCCGGCAAGACCACGCTGTTCCGCATGATCACAGGCCAGGACAAGCCGGACGCAGGCACGATCAAGATCGGCGAATCGGTGCACCTCGGCTATGTCGATCAGTCGCGCGACGCGCTCGATGGCAAAAAGACCGTGTGGGAGGAAATTTCCAACGGCCAGGACATCATCCTGCTCGGCAAGAAGGAGATGAACTCGCGCGCCTATTGCTCGCTGTTCAATTTCAAGGGCGCCGACCAGCAGAAGAAGGTCGGCACGCTTTCCGGCGGCGAGCGCAACCGCGTGCATCTCGCCAAGATGCTGCGCTCCGGCGCCAACCTGCTGCTGCTCGACGAGCCGACCAACGATCTCGACGTCGATACGCTGCGGGCGCTGGAAGAGGCTCTGGAGGATTTCGCCGGCTGCGCCGTGATCATCAGCCACGATCGCTGGTTCCTCGATCGCATCGCTACCCACATGCTTGCCTTCGAAGGCGATAGCCATGTCGAGTGGTTCGAGGGTAACTTCCAGGACTACGAGGCCGACAAGATGCGGCGCCTGGGCACGGACTCTGTTGTTCCGCACCGGCTGAAGTACAAGAAGTTCACGCGCTGACCGAAGGACCGTTGGCTCGATGCAAGGACAGCCGAGCCGCACTGCAAAGCGCGCCGCCCTCTATCGGGCGGCGCATCAGGTGATCGACGGCGGCGCCGTCTTCGCTGACCCCTTCGCGTTGCCGATCGTCGGCGAAACCGCACAGAACTTTCCGCGCGACACCTGGGACAAGCCCGGCGACCGGCTCATGCGGCTGTTTGTGGCGGCGCGCAGCCGTTTCGCCGAGGACTGCGCGGCGGCGGCGGTCAAGCGCGGGGTGCGCCAGATCGTCGTGCTCGGGGCGGGGCTGGATACGTTCGGCTTGCGCAATCCGCATGTCAAAGAGGGTGTCGAGGTCTTCGAAGTCGATTACCCGATGACGCAAGCCTGGAAGCGGGCGAGTATCGCCAAAGCCGGCATCGCGATGCCCGAATGGCTGCACTTCGTCGCCATCGATTTCGAGCGCGAGGGCCTGGCTGCGCGGCTCGCCGCGTCGGGAGTCGATCTCGCACAGCCAGCATTCTTCATGTGGCTCGGCGTCGTCGTCTATCTCACCAAGCATGTGATCCGCGCCACGGTGTCGACGATCGCGCAGGTGCCCGGCGGCGAAGTCGTGTTCGACTATGGCGAGCCGCCCGAGGCGTTTTCGGCGGACCGCCGCGCGGCGGTCGCCGCGCGGATGGCGCGCGTGGCGATGCTCGGCGAGCCGTGGCTGAGCTTTTTCGCGCCGGCCGAATTGGACGCCGAACTGCGGCAGACGGGCTTCTCGGAGATCGCGGATTTGGGGGCAAGCGAGATTGCCAAGCGCTATTTCGGCGAGACCTTGCAGTCGGAACGCGCGGGCGCGCACCTGATCCACGCGCGGCGGGGATAGTCAAACCTCAGGCGTCATCCCCCGCGAAAGCGGGGGATCCAGTACGCCGTGTTGTCTCCGATGGACTGCGGCGTACTGGTTCCCGGGTCTCGCGCTATCGCGCTCGCCCGGGATGACAGTCGTGCGGTGTGAAAGCTCCGAAATTCCTTACTTCATCGCCATGGCCGGATCGATGAGATCCTTGCCGACGAACTTGGCGTAGTCGGGCTGGGCTGCGAGATTGCCCAGCGCGATCTGGGTCTGCATCGCGATTTTCAGCGCCTCCGGCGTGATGTCGACGCTCTTCGGATAGACGCCATCGCTCAGCATGCGCTTCACCGAAGCCTCGACCACGACCGGGTCGAGCGTCGGGAATTCCTTCTTGGCGATCTCGACAGTCTTGGCTTCATTGGCCTGCATGAAGCGCATCGCCATCTCCATGCCCTTCACGACACGTTGCGCCGAGTCGGTGTCGACGTCGGTGCGGGCGGTGACCGAAGAGAAGGCGTACGCGCCGTAGAGTTTCGGAAAGCCGACCACGACCTTCATGCCTTTTGCCACGACCTGATCCAGACCGGGCTCATACATCACCGCGACCTTGGCCTGCTTGGCGAGGAACGGCCCGGGCTCCGAGCCGATCTGCACCTGGATCATGTCGACGTCTTTCTTGGCGTCCATGCCGTTCTCTTGCAGCAGCTTGATGAACAGCGAGGTGCTGGTGGTCGGCATCAGGCCGGTGACGACCTTCTCGCCCTTGAGATCCTTGACACTCTCGAACTTGAAATCCGGTGTGGCGGCGATCCATACGGCGGCGCCGTTGACCACGTTGGCGATGATGTGCACCGGCGCGCCCTTGGAGGCGGCGATGGCGGTCCATTCCGGGCCGTGGATCGAGAACTGCGCGCTCTTGGAGATCACGGCGGAGAGCGCGACGCTCGGCGCGCCGGCGGTCTCCTTGGTGACGTCGAGGCCCTGCTGCGTGAAGAAGCCCTCGTCGATCGCGACATAGAGCGGCAGATAAAGCATCGACTGGAAGGCCTGCGAAATCACGACCTTTTTGCCTTCGGCGAAAGCCGGCGCGGCCGTGGCGAGCGCGGCGGTGATCGCGGCCGCGTGCATCAATCGAGACAGCAAACGCATCGAACGTCTCCGTAGTGTATGAAAAAATAGGATCTAGACTTGAACTTGAGTGTGCGTGGTCGCCTGCTTCCACGGCAGAGCCAGGCGCTCGATCACGTCGATGACGTGATAGAGAACAAACCCCATCAGCATGAGGACGAAGAGGCCGGCCCAGACCGTGTTGAGGTCGTAGAGGCTCGAGGCGTTGTAGATCAGGTGGCCCAGGCCCTGCTGTGAGGAAATGAATTCGCCGACCACGGCACCGACAAGGCCGAAGCCGATATTGATGCGGAAGGTGGCGATCATCGCCGGGATCGTGGACGGCACCACGGCCCGGTAGAAAATCTGATGTTTGTTCGCGCCCATCGAGAAGAGCAGCGATTGCAGATCGGGGTCGGCGTCCTTCGCGGCCTGATAGGCGGCGATGAGCGCGACGATGGCGGTGAGCGAGACGGCGAGCGCGACCTTCGAGATCAGGCCGGTGCCGAACCAGAGGATGACGATCGGCGCGAAGGCGATCTTCGGCACGCTGTTGATCGCCACGATGAAGGGCTCGACCAGGCGCGCGACGAAGACCGAATACCAGAGCGCGAGGCCGGCGATGGAGCCGACCACGGTGCCGATGATGAAGCCGAGCGCGGCTTCCATCAAAGTGTACCAGGTGTCGGTCAGGAGCTGACCGCTCATGAGCATCTGGTAGGTTATTTTTGCGATGCCCGAGGGCGCGCCGACGAGGAAGTCGGAGATCCAGCCGGCGCGAACGCCCAGCTCCCACGCCGCGAAGAAGGCAATTACGGCGACGAGCTGGAGCAGGCCGCGGCCAGTGGTCGTGTCAAAGGATCGGCGCTTGCGCGCGGGCGCGGCGGCTTTTGATTTTGGTGCGGTCTTGTCCACGGTGATCGAACTCATGACGCCGCCGCCATCGTCTGGATGTCGAGCTCGCCGCACAGCATGTGGAAGTAGCCCGAGAAGCGCGGATTGCCGCGCGCCGCGACCGGCGAGGATTCGGCGATGTCGATCTCGTGCACCGCCTTTACGCGCGACGGCCGGCCGCTGAGCACGACGACGCGCTTCGACAGCGCCACAGCCTCGTCGATGTCGTGCGTGACGAGCACGACCGTCTTCTTGAACTTCTCCACCGCCTCCTTCAGCACGCCTTCGAGGTAAAGACGCGTCTGATAGTCGAGCGCGGAGAAGGGCTCGTCGAGCAGCAGAATGTCGGGGTCCATGATCAGCGTGCGGATCAGCGCCACGCGCTGGCGCATGCCGCCGGACAGAGTCTTCGGATAGGCGTTCTCGAAACCCGAGAGACCGAACGAGGCGAGATGCTGGCGCGCCTTGTCGACCGCCTCGCGGCGATCGACGCCGCGCATCTCCAGTCCCAGCAGCACATTGTCGAGCACGGTGCGCCAGGGGAACAGGAGATCCTTCTGCATCATGTAGCCGACATGGCCGCGCAGGCTGGCGATCTCTTCGTTGCGGTGGAGGAGGGTCCCCGCGTCGGGCGCAATCAGCCCGGCAACGATGTTGAAGATCGTGGATTTGCCGCAGCCGCTCGGGCCGATGATGCTGACAAAGTCCTGCTCGCGAATGTCGAAGTTCAGGCCGTCGAGAACGTGGACGGTGCCACCTTTGCCGGGGAACGACTTCTGGATATTGCGAACGCTAAGCTGAACTGACGCAGACGCCATGAGGTCTCCTTTGGCGACGTCTCTCGCAACATGCGTGCCAGTTCCATTGGACGGCAAATGGCGCGCAATGTAAGGCGTTTAGGCCATTTGTCCGCGCCTCGCAGCGCGATCCCTGCCGCTCGGTTGTGCAATGCCGGGCCGGCACGCCGCTCCGCTGTGCACGGCGGAGCCTTCACACGGCAAACTTTCGCAAAAGCATGGCGTTACGCGCCGTCCGCGACGCGATGTCGCGCGGCCTCTGGCCAGCGCCGCCGGCCGGGGCGGTCATCCTTCGGCCATTCCGAATCGCATATAAGGAACCGCGCTTTTTGTCGGCGCTGGAGCGCCGTTTCGCACCTGAAGGGGTGATTTGCATGTCGATGGCCGCCGATGATCCCGTGGTGCCGCCGGATGCACCGGGCTTGCGCCCGCTGCCGCAGCTCATCTTCTCCTCGCGCTGGCTCCAGCTCCCGCTCTATCTCGGCCTGATCGTGGCGCAGGGCGTCTACGTCGTGCTGTTCCTGAAGGAACTCTGGCATCTCGTGCTCGGCGCCATGCAGTTCACCGAGCAGGAGATCATGCTGCTGGTGCTCGGCCTGATCGACGTGGTGATGATCTCGAACCTGCTGATCATGGTGATCGTCGGCGGCTACGAGACCTTCGTGTCGCGGCTCGAGTTGGAACGTCATCCCGACCAGCCGGAATGGATATCGCACGTCAATGCCAGCGTGCTGAAGATCAAGCTTGCGATGGCGATCATCGGCATCTCCTCGATCCATCTGCTGCGCACGTTCATCAATGCCGGCTCGCTCGGCCGGCCGGATGTGCCCTATACCGAGGCGGGCGTGATGTGGCAGACGATCATCCATGGCTTGTTCATCCTGTCGGCGATCGGCATCGCCTATGTCGAACACCTGAGCCAGTCTGCCTATGCCAGGGCCGCCGCCAAACACTAGGATCGCTCTTGCGTATCGTTGCCGGAGTTTTCATTGCGCTCGCGCTGCTGCTGCCGGCGCAAAGTTTCGCGGCGGACGCAGCCTTCGACGAGTGGCTGCAAAGCGTGTGGCCGCAGGCCGAGGGGCTCGGCGTCTCGCGCGCGACCTTCGAGACGGCGACGCGCGGCCTGGAGCCGGATTATTCGCTGCCCGATCTTGCGATCCCAGGCCGGCCGGAAAAGCCGCCGCCGGGGCAGCCTGAATTCGTGCAGACGCCGTCGCAATATCTGCGCGAGTCGACCTTCGACCGCCTCGCCGCGCGCGGCCGCCAGCTTGCCGCGCAATATCGCGACACGCTTGCGCGGATCGAGCGCGAGATCGGCGTGCCGGGCAACGTCGTGCTGGCGATCTGGGCGCGGGAGACCGATTACGGCGGTTATAAGCTGCCGCATGACGCCATTCGCGTGCTGGCGACGCAAGCCTATGTCGGCAAGCGCAAGGACTTCTTCCGTAACGAGTTCCTGCACGTCTTGAAGATGTTGCAGGACGGCGTGCCGCGCGCCGATCTACGCGCGTCGTGGGGCGGGGCCATGGGGATGACCCAGTTCCTGCCGTCCGAATATTACAAATACGCCGTCGATTTCGACGGCGACGGCCGTGCCGATATCTGGCGATCGGTGCCGGACGCGCTTGCCTCAGCGGCGAAGCAACTTGCCGGGAAAGGCTGGCAACGCGGCGAACGCTGGGCCTACGAGGTGCGCGCGCCGCAGACTGCGGATTGCAGCATCGGTGTGCCGGACGTGACGATGCCGATCGGTGAATGGGTGAAGCGCGGCTTCGTGCCGCTCGGGCGCAAGCTCAACGCGGCAGAGCTGGCGCTGCCGGCCTCGCTGTTGCAGCCGGAAGGCAGCTATGGGCCCGCCTTCCTGACGCCGAAGAACTACTACGTGCTCAAGGAATACAATTACTCCGACCTTTATGTGCTCTTCGTCGGCCATCTGAGCGATCGTATCGGCGGCGCGGCGTCGTTCGTCACGCCCTGGAGCCAGAATGCGCAGCTCAAGACGGCGGAGGTCGAGCTCATGCAGCACCGGCTCACCGCGCTCGGGCTCTACAAGGACAAGATCGACGGCAAGGCGGGCATGCTGACCCGCGCCGCGCTCGGCGCCTATCAGAAGAAGAACGGCCTGAAGGTCGATTGCTGGCCGACGGACGGGGTGCTGGCGCACATGCGGCGTTAAAAAGCAAAACGCCCGGCAATCAGGCCGGGCGTTTGTATGGTCTCGAGCGCTGTCCCTTTGTGTCAGTCGCAAACCTGGACGCGGCGATGCTGCCAGCCGTAGCCGTCGACCCACACACGGCGACGTTCGGTGTGGCAGACCGGGCCGTCGTCATATTCCTCGACGTAACGCGGCGGCGGCGGGGGTGCGACGTAGACCGGCGCCGGCTCGACGTAGCGCGGCTGGCTGTTGGCTATCGCTCCGCCGATGATGGCGCCGGCGGCAAGACCGCCGACAACGCCGGCAGCGACGCCGCAGCCGCCGCATCCGGCCTGAGCGGAAGAGGGGATGGCGGCGGCCACCAAGCCGGCCGCGGCAAGTGCGATGATCGTGTGCTTCATTGATAGTTCCTTACGGCCGAGAGGGTTGGCCGGATGATGCGCCCCCATCCCTTACGCGAAGCTTAAGGGCAGATGAATCGCGGGCGGCTCCAGCCCACGAAGTTCCCCCAACGGTCGTGCAGCGGACGGCGCGCCCAGTACCCGCCCGGGCAAGATGCCGGATACGGTGCGGCGTAGCCGTCGTAGGCGACATAGCCTGGGCCTGGCGCGTAGTAACGCGGCTGGCTGTTGGCGATGGCGCCACCGATGATGGCGCCGGCGGCGAGGCCACCGATTACGCCGGCGCCAACGGCACAGCCGTAGCAGCGGGCGTCAGCCGCCGTCGGCGCGCCCAGCGTGCCGACGGCAATGGTCGCGGCGGTCGCAACCGCCAGGATTGTCTTCTTCATAGGATTTTCCCTTAGGTGACGGCGAAGCAGTCCAGACTTTGGCCGCCCGTCCCCCGCGGCCAAAAGAGAATGTTCCAATATGTCGGAATTTAGGTCGGGTTTCCCCTGTCCCCCTCATAAAAGGCCCGGTTTCTCCAACGAAACCGGGCCTTTTTGGTCGTCATGTCATGCCTGCTTCGGCTTTCGTCGCAGATGCGCGTCAGGCCTTAGTTACAGACGCGCACGCGGCGCCAGCTCCAGCCCCAGCCGTCCCACACGCGTTGACGTGTCCACCAGCACGACGGGCCGTAATAGACCGGGCCGGGTCCGTAGGCGTAATAGCCGGGTCCCGGGCCGTAGCCGTAGTAAGGGCCATGCGCCGCGGCCGAGCCGATGATTGCGCCGGCGGCAAGGCCACCGATGACGCCCGCGGCAACCGCGCCGCCGCCGTACCCCCACCGCGCCTGCGCCGGTTGGGGCATGGCCACGGCCGTGAGGCCGAGCGCTCCGACAGCGGCAAGGGTTGTCAGCGTCTTCGTGATTTTCGTCATAGCGCACCTCTCCAGGTTCGCGGGGTCGTATTCATTCATTGAACGACCGAGTTGCTCAAGTCCTGCGATTTGGTCCGCAGGGACAACGTCTCTCTTGTCAGCCAGGTTCCCGCTTTGGCCGTGAATGAAGGGTGAATGCTGCGTTTGGAAAGCGCCTTCGGCGCGGCTGCAACGGATTAAATTTTTGCAAGATTTGCGGCGCGATTGCGGCGTTCGCGCTTGCGAACCAAACACTGCGAACCAAACACAATGTCGTCTCGCGACAAATAGGGGACGATCCGCCTATTGGTGTCCGCGCTTGCGCTTTGCCTTTGCCGCCGTGCGCCGCTTCGCGGGCTTGGCGTGCGAGTTCGCCTTGCGGCCGGTGTGGCGCTTGCGACGCACCAAGGCGCGGCCGACGCTGCGTAGGAACAGCTTCTCGAGCGGATAGCTCAAGCGCCGTACCGCGGCCGGCAGCGGCAGCCATTCCACCGCGGCGATGTCGCGCATGAGATCGCGGCTCGGATTGGCCGCAGCCTGCATGTGCCAGAACTGCACAAGCTTGGGCCGGCCTTGTGCACGGTAGGTGATGGCGCCAAGGAACTCGCGCACCTCGACGCGGTGGCCGGTCTCCTCGAAGACCTCACGGCGTGCGCCGGCGACCGGGCGTTCCTTCACCTTCAGCTTGCCGCGCGGGAGCACCCAGCGATCGTCTTTGCTGCGCTGGACGACGGCAATACGGGGGCTTGCGCCTCTGCGCACCACGATGCCACCTGCCGCCTGTATAGGCTTCCGCGCCATTCCGTTGCGATTCCCCCGAACGCCAATCTAACGTCTAGCAAAAATGCGTCCGGCCCTGTGAATGAAATTGCTTGCGCCTGTGTGTTTGTGGGGATTTCTCCGCTGCATGCCCGGCGTCACATTTCTGTCGCGGCGCTCCGTAAAGAAGTTGTCGTCCCGGGCGACCGAGCGAAGCGAGGGAGAGCCGGGACCCATACTCCGCAGTTTATCGAGAAGGCACGGCGCATAGGTCCCGGCCTTCGCGGGGACGACAGCGAAGAAGAATTTCGCAGAAGTACATGCCGAAAACATAATGGCCGGGACGAGCCCGGCCATTACGGCACAGCGGAGCTGGGGAGGTTACTTCCAGCCCGCCTCGGCGTCGCAGGCTTTGCGCTCGGCGACGTGCGTCTTTTCCCACTGGGTGATCGACTGGGTCTCGCTGTCGTCCATCTTGTTGTTCATGCAGGTGCAATATTTCAGCACCACGCCCTCCGGCGCGTCGCCTTTGTTGTCGGCGAGACACCGGTTGATCCACTTGACGTCGTCGGTCGTGGCGGCGAACGCGGCAGTGTTCGCGAGGCAGGCGCCGGCGAACAGCAGGGTGACGGCTTTCTTCATAGGGTTCCCCCGATTGCGTGAAATCGATGGCGCTTCGGTTACACGCAGCGCCCGCGATCGGGTGTGGCATTTCGCACAAGGGGCGTTGAAAGCGCCGTCGCTCAGTTGAACTTCAAGCCGGCCGCCTTGGCGATCTTCAAGTTCAACGCGATCTCGCGCCTGATCATCTCGTCCATTTCCGCCGGTGAGAGCGGCGAAGGCTCGACGCCCTGCACGGCGAGCCTCTTCTGAACGTCCGGCAGCGCCAGCGCCTTGGTCACTTCGGCGTGCAGCCGTTCGATGATCGGCCGCGGCGTCTTCACCGGCGCGAGGAGACCGTTCCAGTAGTTGAAATCGGAATCCTTGTAGCCGGCCTCGAGCGAAGTCTGCACGTCGGGCAGCGATGGCGAGCGCTTGGGCGAGGTGACGACGAGCGGCAGCAGTTTGCCGTCCTTGATGAAGGGCATCGAGGAGGAGATGCCGATGCAGCAGAAGTCGACGCGACCGGTCATCACCTCGGTGAGCGCCTCCGGCCCGCCGCGGAACGGGATGTGCGTCGCCTTCAGGCCGGCGCTGACGATGAAACGTTCGGCCGCCCAATGCGTGGCGCTGCCGACGCCCGCCGAGGAGAAGGTCATGTTGCCGTCCTGGGCCTTCTCGACCAACTCCTGCACGGTCTTGATGCCTTTCGACGGCGAAATCAGCAGGACGTTCGGCACGCTGCCCAAGGAGGCGATGCCGGCGAAATCGGCCGCGGCATCATAGGGGAGGTTGGGGTAGGCGGCGGGTGCGCCGGAGTGCGCGGCCGCGTTGATCAGCAGCGTGTAACCGTCCGGATCGGCCTTGGCGACATAGGCCGAGCCGATGGTGCCGCCGGCGCCGCCACGATTGTCGATGATGATGGTCTGACCGAGTTGCTGCGACAGCGGATCGGCGATGATGCGGCCGATAATGTCGGTGGTGCTGCCAGCGGTGAAGGGCACGATGGCGCGGATCACACGGTCCTTCGGCCAGGTGTCCGCCAAGGCGGCGCGTGAGATCGCCGGGGCCGCGAGCGCGGCAGAGGCAAGCGTGAGAAAGCGGCGGCGGCTGGTCGGGCGCATAGGTTTCCTCAGTGTGTTGTCAGGTGCACGGGCTCGTTATGTGTCCCATGGCGTATCGGCGCGGATCATGCCTATCGCGGTTCCCAGCGGGAAGGGGCGACCGAAAAAATAGTTCTCCGGCATCGTGAAAAAGGGCCACTTAACCCGATCGTAACGGCGGTCGCCGTTTCATGGCCGCATGCAGACGGCAGCCGTGCCGAGGATGGCCACCACCGTGGCGCGCAGCTTCGTTGCCGCCGCGGCCTTCGCCTATGTGTTCGACCTCCTCCGGCAAACACACGATCATCTGACGAACGGCACGGGGCGCACGTTCGGCGACGACTTCATCAATTACTGGTCGGGCGGCTATCTCGCGCTGCATGGCCGCGCGATGGAGGTTTACAGCTACACCGGATTCCATGCGTTCGAGCAAAGCGTGGCTGGGCCGGCCACCGGGCCGTATCACTACAGCTATCCGCCGGTGATGCTGTTGCTCACCATGCCGTTCGCACTCTTGCCTTACGTGCCGGCGTTGTTCGTGTGGCTGGCGACGAGCTGGTACGCCTTTTATCGCGCGCTTCTGCTGGCGATGCCGAAGGGCGGAGCGCTCTTGCTGGCGCTGGCGACACCAGCCGTCTTGGTCAACGCGATCGGCGGCCAGAACGGCGCCTGGACCGCGGCGCTGTTGTGCGGTGGCCTCGGCCTGATCGAGCGCCGTCCGGCGGTAGCCGGCGTTCTGCTTGGATTGATGATCTACAAGCCGCAGCTTGGTCTATTGCTGCCGGTGGCGTTGATCGCGGGCCGGCATTGGCGCGTCTTTGCGAGCGCGGCGCTGACGGCGGTGGCGTTGGTGGTCCTGACCGCGCTGCTGTTCGGTCCGGAGATTTGGCTGACCTATGCGCACAATCTCGCATTGCTGCGGCAAGCGATATTGGAAGACGGCACCGGCGTGTGGAACCGCTTCGTCTCGGTCTTCGTCGCCGCGCGATTGCTCGGCGCCTCGGTCGAGACGGCTTATGTTGTCCAGGCTTTCATGGGCCTCATTGCCTGTGCAGCGGTCGCGGTGGTGTGGTGGCGCGCGGTTCCCGCCGGAATCAAGAACGCCGTGCTCGTGCTCGGCACCTGTTTCGCGACGCCCTATTTGCAGGACTACGACATGGTGTTCGGCGCGGTCGTGGTGGCTTGGCTCGTGGCGCAGCCGCTCGTGCTATACGCCTCCGAGCGCGCGTTGCTGGCCGTCTGCGCGTTGATCCTGCTCGTGCCGCTCGTCGCATCGGCACTGGTGAATCTGACCGGCCTCGTGTTTGGGCCGCTGTTCATTCTGCCGGCCTTCGCGCTCGCCGTCCGTGCGGGCTTGGCTCCGGCGCCGACCGGGCATCTTGATCATTGCCGCGCCTGATCTCTCCCGCCATAGTGCGCCCGCGACGACATCTGGAGACTTAGAGCCATGGCCACCTTGACCTGGGATCACATTCATTTGCGCACGCCGGATCCGGAAGGCATGGCGCAATGGTTCGAGCGCATGCTCGGCGCCGAGATCATCCGCTCGACGCAGGGCGGCAAGCCGCGCATCGATCTCAAGCTCGGCGGCGCCAAGATATTCATCGCCGAGGTGAAGCCGGGCGACGGCGTCAACGCGCCGCCCACGACGCCGTATCAGGGCCTCGATCATTTTGGTCTGTCCGTCTCCGGCATCGACGCCATCGCCGCCGAATTGAAGGCGAAAGGCTGCGAGTTCACGCAGGAGCCGTATGTGCAGCGGCCGGGCATCAAGATCTGCTTCCTGCGCGGGCCGCAGGGCATCTCGATCGAACTCCTGGAGCGCGATCCCAAATACGTGTGATCTGCGCGGCAGCCGCGCCGCCGGCGCGGGATTTCGTCCGTGTTCTCGCCATTTTTGCTTGGGACAAGCTGCCGCCGGCGGTTGCTTACGCCGGTGTGCCTCGCCTAAATGGCGCGGGGACCTCTATCGATTCAGGAGGACGTTTGCATGCGTGTGCTCGCACTCGCAATCGGCGCGGCTATGGTTATCGGTACGCAAGCCGCGGCGACCGATGCGCGTTTGGAGCGCAGCCTGCAACTGCTGACGCCGAGTGAACGGCTGCTGCAGCTTTGCGACTACACGGCGATGAACGAGATCCGCAAGGACAAGGACGCCCGGCATTTCCGGCCGGACCGGACCGTGGCGGGTGCCATATCGGAGCCGGCGCTGCAGAACGACACCGTCACGGCAAACGGCGCCGCCTTCCGCAGCCGCGGTAAGTGGTTCGCGGTGTCGTATAGCTGCACCGGTACGTCCGATCATATGAAGATCGTGTCTTTTCATTACAAAATCGGCGCCGAGATCCCCACCACGAAATGGGCGGCGTACGGCCTGTTCCAGTGAGAACCCGCCCGCTAGCTGCGGCTGTCACCTGTAGAATTCGGGTTGCCCAGGCGATGTGTGCTGCATTGGCCCTCGCCATTATTTACAACCTTTGATTTTGTATAAGTAAGTATATTACTATTAATTGTACCGCGGGTGTCGGCGCAATGCCGGCGCGCCGCGTCACGAGGAATTGCCAGGGGAAACGTCCATGACATGTCTGTCGTTCACGAAGCTTGCGCGCGGAGCCGCGCGTGTCTCGTCCGTGGCGGCTTTCGCCGCTCTGCTTGGCCTCAGCTTCGGCCAGCCCGCTGCCGCGCAGCAGGCGAATTGCAACGCGCCGCTGGGGTGGTGGGAATCGAAAGGCCTGCAACCGTTCTTCATCAACCCCAATGACGGCTCGCCGCAGACCGACTGCGATTTCCAGCTCTGGTCGTGGAGCGCGCTGGTCCACTGGGTGCAGACCGATCCGAAGACCGGGCTGCCGCTGTTCCTGCTGCTGCCGACCTATGATGACTTGAAGCCCGGCCTGACGGTCGCGGCCACGGTCGGCCCGCGCACGCTGGTGCTGCGGCCGCGCAGCGAGAAGCCGAAGTCGATCGGTTCGTTCGAGCAGGCGGGCCCGGGCGGCGTCCTGGTCGATCAGAACGGGCGCGCGGTCTACTACGCGACGCACATGGATCCGATCTATTTCAACGTCACGCAGAAATACTTCGGCCCGGCGCGGTACAAGAACGCGCCGCCAACGCTCGCCTATCCGCTCGCCGCGACGGTCATCAAGAGCTCCTGGCGCATCGTGCAGCCGGGCGAGGACACCAGCAGCTTCTACACCACGACCGCGACCATCGAACTGCTGGAGAGCGACGGGAAGGGCAAGCTGAAGCCGAATGGCAAGACACAGAGCAACGTCACGGTGGCGTTGGTCGGCATCCACGTGGTCGGCGTGATCAAGGATCATCCGGAGTTCGCCTGGGCGACCTTCGAGCAGATCAACAACGCACCCAATCTGCCGCCGAACGGCGATCCGCATTCGCCCAATCCGGTAAGTGCGCAGAGCTCCACTTTCTACAAGGGCGGCACGCCGGCGAATGCCAGCAACGTGCTGTCGAAGAATCTCAGCATCGACCCGGCGACGCAGGTGATCTCACCGATCACGAACGTGTTCCGCCAGTTCGAGTTCGGCGGCGCGACGCCGGACTCGCGTGTGGCGGACATCAAATCGATCAACGCCAACTTCCAGGCGGCGATCAAGCAGCAGTCGAGCAAGACGGTGAACCCGGTCTTCGCCAATTATGCGCTCGACGGCACCGTCTGGATGCTGGCCAACACGCTCAAGCCGGGCGACGGAAACATGGACGAGGAGGCGATCGGTTCGATCGATCTCGCCAATGCGACGCTGGAGACCTTCGTGCAGGGCACCGGCACCAACTGCTTCTCGTGCCACAACACCAGCGGCGGCAGCACCTATCCGGGCAAAGACATCAACATCAGTCACATCATCCTCAGCGTGCTCAAGCCCAACCCGGCGATCTTCCGCGCCCAGTGAGGGCGCGGATGAATGGCCAGGCCATCCGGCTACTGATGTTGGACGACGACTTTTGTGCCGACCGGCACGCGCCCGTAGAGATCGGTGACGTCGTCGTTGACCAGACGGAAGCAGCCGGACGAAACGGCCTGGCCGATCGTCTCCGGCGCGTTGGTGCCGTGGATACGGTAGACGGTGGTGCCGATGTAAAGCGCGCGGGCGCCCATCGGGTTGCCCGGTCCGCCCGCCATCCAGCGCGGCAGATAAGGCTGGCGCTCGATCATCTCCGGTGGCGGCGTCCAGTCGGGCCATTCCGCCTTGCGGCTGATCTTGTGGATGCCGCCCCACTGGAAACCATCGCGGCCGACGCCGATGCCGTAGCGGAGCGCGACGTTGTTGCCGAGGATGAGATACAGGAAGCGATCGTTCGTGTTCACGATGATCGTGCCCGGCGGATATTCGGTGCGGTAGAATACCGATTGCCGGCGCAACTCAGGCGGCAGATCGACGTCCCGCGCGGTGTGATCGATGCCGGGATCGACGTCCGCCATCGTCGTCTTCGGCATCGGATTGTACAATTGCGCAGCGGCTGGCCCTGCGAGCGCAAGCAAAAAAATAACGGCGGCGGCGCGATTAAAGAGCCGACGCATCCCCGACAGCGTGGTGTTCATGCCGGCAATTATAGCAGCGCCGGCGCGGATGACCATGCCACTCGCAGAGTTCCATCGCCGATGGCTTCAGTGCTCTGGTTCGAGCGGTAACGCCGCGGCCACCGCAGCGACGATGACCGGCAAGGCCAGCGACCAGAAGCCCCAGAGCCAGTAGAGAAATGCCGACGCCGCGCAACCGGCGACGAAGGTGACCATCGCGGTCGCGAGACGGACGAAGCGCAGACGCGTCTCCGGCGTGCGCCCCGCAGGCGGGCCGAGCAACAGGTCGACGAGGTCGACGCTGAACTGTGTGCTGTTACCGGTCATGATCGTCGTGGTCGGCAGATGGGTCAGATGAACGCGCTGTAGTCCGTTCTGAACGGCCATCGCGGCGACCGCGCTGAATCCGGTGAGCAAGGCAATCGGGCTGTCAGGATTGGAAAATGGGCCGTAGCACACACCGAGCAGGAAGAACGCCAACAGTAGCACGGCAGTGGCCGCAAGCATCACACGCAGCGCCGGCGCTTGACGCGCCCGCAGCGCGGTGCCGGCAAGGCGCGCAAGGGCGATGACCAGAATGAATTCCGGCAAAGCCAGCAACTTGCCGATGATGCCGTGCGTACCGAAGACCAGCGCAGCGCCGAGCGTCACGAAATTACCGGTGACATGCGCGCTGAACAGACCGTGCAGGCCGAGGAAGCCGGCGGTGTCGATGAAGCCGCCATTGAATGAAAGCAGGGCGGCGATTTGCGGCATGCCGCCGATTTTTTTCATGGCCCGGAACTTCTTTGGAACCGCCGGCACCGCGGATTCCACCTCGAAGTGACGCCGTCACAAGCGCTTAGGGTCAATGTCGGCCTTTCAGTGTGCACTGCAGCGGTATCCGCAAGAGCCCGGATGATCTTACCGGACTGTTATGCAAGGATGTGGAGATAAGAACAGTCTAAAACTAGGGAGGCTACATGACGACCATTGGACGCCGGAGCTTTATCACCGGAGCGGCGGGTCTTGCTTTGGCGGGCGGCGCCCTGCCGGGGCTAACACTTCCCGCTATCGCTGAATCGGCTTGGCCGAACCGGCCAGTGCGCATGATCGTGCCGCTGGCGCCCGGGGGTGCCCTCGACTTCGCTGCCCGGCAATGTGCCGAAGTGCTCTCGCGCACCATGGGTCAGCAGTTCTTCATCGAGAACCGCACCGGCGCGGGCGGGACCATTGGCATGGATACGGCGATGAAGGCGACGCCGGACGGCTACACGATCCTCCTCACCAACGACAATGCTGCCAGCGCGCCGCACATTCTCAAGCTGAGCTATGACTACACCAAGGTCATGCTGCCGATCATCGGTGTCAGCCATCAGCCGCAAGTCTTCGCCGTGCATCCGTCGCTCGGTGTCAACTCGGTGGCGGAGTATGTCGCCTACGCGAAGAAGAATCCGGGTCTTGGATTCGCCAGTTCCGGCGTCGGCTCCAATCAGCACGTGATCGGCGCCTGGTTCGCCAAGACGGCGGGCATCCAGCTCGAGCACGTACCCTATCGCGGCGCCGGCGCGGCGGTTGGCGATTTGATTGCTGGCCACGTGAAGTCAGCCTTCCTTGGCCCGACTGCTCTGATCGAGCACCATAAATCCGGAGCCATCAAGATCATCGCGCAGACGTCCGCGAAGCGCGCGCCGACGTTGAGCGATATCCCGACGCTGGAGGATGCGGGCTACAAGGGCCTGGTGTTGGAAAGCTGGTATGGCGCCTTTGCCCCTCAGGGAATGCCGGCAGAATTGATCGGGCAGGCCAACGCGGCAATCGCCAAGTCGCTCACCGACGCAAAACTGCTGGCGAACTTCGAGAAGGGGTCGATGGAAGCGATCGGCGGAACGCCCGAGCAACTCGGTCAGCTCGCGCGCGCAGACTCGGAAAAGTATGCGCGGCTGGTGAAGGAGCTCAACATCACCGTCGCGGGCTGAAGAGGCGATGAGGCGGCCGCGCACGTCTGTGCGCGGCCCTTCAGCGAAAGCCTATCTGCCCAAGCGGCGTCTCAGCCCTTATCCTTGACGTGGGTGGCCGGGCGGTCGGTACCGGGGGCCGTCTCGCTATGCCAGCGGCCCTTGGTATCCTCGTATTGGATTTCCTCGGTCTGGCCGGGCACACGCTGCTCGGCGGCGGCTGCTTCCGCCGCCCTCAGCGCCGCGGCATGCGTCGGATAAGGCTCAGAGAAGACGCCATCGACCTTGTAGGCCCAGCCGCCGTCGTGCTGGACGATCTCGTAAGTGACATCGGACATAGTGGACCTTCTCGGACTGCGTTGCGGGTGTCGATCACATGGCACGGATTTACATGAGCTCCAACGTACCACGGTAGGGCCGGGTTGCGCGGGTAAAATGGCTGCGAGGGCGCGCCCGCCGGAGCGCGTGCTTGCTCCCGCCCGCGGAGGATGAGACGCTGGCGGCCGGATCGGGGCGATCATCATGCGATACCAGCACACACGCCTGCTTGCGCTTCTGCTGTTCGGCTCCCTCGGCGATCCCGCCGCGGCGCAGGAGGGCAAGGACATGCACCTGGAAGACGCCGGCTTCATCATGCGTACGGCCGATACGCCGGAGAAGCTCGCCGCCGCGCGGCTGTTGCCGCCGCGCAAGTTCGTCACGCGCACGAAGGACGGCCAGCGCTATTACGTCTATTCCGATCCGGAGCTCTGCAAGTGCGTTTTTGTCGGCAATGAGATCGCGATGAAGACCTTCCGCGATATGCGCGCGAAGGCGCAGCTGCAGATGACGCTTGCGCCCGGCATCACTCCGGAAGGAGAGATCATCCAGGACATGGACCGCGACGTGTCCGACCAGATCGATGACGGCAACATCCTCGATTACAAGTTCTAAAATTCCCGAGGCTGGATCAATTTCGCGTTTCGATGCGTTGAGCCAGGAACCGCATTTGCGACGCGCCGACGAACGCGCGCGCGGCGGTCAATCAACGTAACCGGAGGCTCGATCATGCCGGACAAACGCACCATCCAGAAGGCGCGCGACGACAAGCGCGAGGGCAAATCAGCATCGACCCAGGCGGGAGAATTCATCCACGAGGAGATCGACAAGATCCGCCGCGGCGAGCACGGCGCACGCTCGACCAAGCAGGCTATTGCGATAGGGCTATCGGAGGCACGCCGCGCCGGCGTCGATCTGCCGCCGCCGAAGCGCGGACGCGTGAAGCGCAGCACGCGGCGCAGTGCGAAGTATGCCTACGAGGCCGGGCAGGGCAAACGCAAGACGACGAAGCGGCCGCGAGTGGCGCGCGCGGTCAAAAACGTGCTCGAGCACGAACCGCGCCGCGCGGCATCGCATCTCGCACTGTCGCGGCAAACCAAGAGCGCAGCATCGCGGCGTAGCGCTGCCTCGCGGTCTGCTGCCGCACGCAAAGCATCGAAGACAAAAGGGCAGGCGGGGCGGGCGCGAGCGGCGCGTAAGGCCGCTCGTACGCGGGCGCGTCACCGCACGGGCGCAAGGCGCCACGCCCGATGACCGAAATGAAATGTGCGGAGTGCCGGCGTGGCGCTCCGCACATCGGTTCGCCGTGCTAGATCAGGCAGCGGCCGTGATTATAGAGCGCTTGCTTGGCGCGCAGCGCCTGACCGAAGGTGCGCAGCGGCGGCGTGAGCGTGCGGTAATTCGACGGGATCGGCCGTCCGCCGAAACCGAAATCGTAGATCTGGCAAATGCGGGTAATGTCCCACTGGATCACGCGATAATCCGGCTCGGCTTTGGCCGGGGTGGCCGCGAACAATCCGACCATCGCAAGACCGGCCGCGGTACTCAGGGCAACACTTCGGTTCAGCATTCTCGTCCTCCCATGCAAAAGAATGATTTTACGCGGCCGCCCGCCGCGGCCGCGTCCGATGACGCGGACGTAACGCGTAGGACGCTCCGCCCGTTCCCGGCCGGAACTCTTGGCGCGCCGTGCACGAAAGTGTGACGCAGCGCAAAGCTGGGAAGCGCCAATGGCATGCAACCTGCGGCGAGGCGTCGCGTTTTCCGGGTGAGCGGGATGCAAAGCGAGCACCCCAATGCGGACACTGACGACAGTCTTCCTTCTGGTGATGATGCTGACCGGCGCGGCGGCGGCGCAAGACGCGACCGCGCCGGCAACAGGCAACTCGCCGCCACCGGCTACTGCCCAAGACCGGCCGTTGATCAGCGGTACCAGCACCAACGGCTTGGGCTCAGTCTGGCAGGCGCCGGTCGGTCATCGGCAGCCGACGCTGAACGGCCTACCGCCCGCCGTACGGCACGACGAGCGCTCCGAGACCGACGGCCAGCGCGTGGTTGATCCCTTCGCCAACGTGCCCAACATCTGCTCCGGCTGCTGACCTGAGGCGCGGCGCGCCGTCACAGGCTGTTCGCGGTGTACGATGCATTTGAGCCAATATCATTATCTGCCGCTGACGCCGGGGTTCTTCGCCATCCTCGTCGGCATTTTTGTCGTCGTGATCGTGCTCATCCAGGTGGGCGCGCTGCGCTACGCCTACATGAGCCTCGGTCTGAGCTCCGGCACGGCCATGCTGCTGTTGTTCGGCTCGCTGATCGGCAGTTATTTCAACATCCCCCTGGTGAACCTGCCGGAGCAGCACGTGGTGTCCGGCGAGGTCGTCGACTTCTTCGGCATGCAATATGTCGTGCCGGTGGTCGAGAACTGGCCGGGCACCTTGCTCGCGGTGAATGTCGGCGGCGCGGTTATCCCCACGCTGGTCTCGCTCTATCTGGTGATCAAATACAATCTGTGGGTCAAAGGCGCGGCGGCGGTCGCGTTCGTCGCCTTCGTGTGCCACTGGCTGGCTTATCCGGTGCCCGGCATCGGCATCGCCGAGCCGATGTTCGTGCCGACCATCGCGGCCGCGGTGGTCGCGCTCGTGCTGTCGCGTCCATACGCCGCGCGGCTGGCTTACGTCGGCGGCTGTCTCGGCGCGCTCATCGGCGCCGATCTCCTGAACCTCGACAAGGTGCAGGGCCTGGGTGCGCCGGTCGCCTCGATCGGGGGCGCCGGGACCTTTGACGGCGTCTTCCTCACCGGCATTCTGGCCGTGCTGCTGGCGGGCATTTTCCCGTGGAAGCGGCATGCCAAGTCGGCGCCTCAGCCAGGCTGAAGCACCATCCACGCCGCGCGGCTCAGAGCCCGCGCTCCTGCTTCATGTGATCGATCATCTGCGCGACGTCCGGCGGCAGCGAACGCAAGCCGCGCGCGCCGGCCTCCGACAGCATCGGCCGCAAACGCGAGCCTGCGAGGAACGCCGGCTCGTGCCCGGGCGGGATGAGGCGGTCGAACACCAGCACCAGCAAGATCGCGATGAGGCCGATGCGCACGGCGCCGAGCAGGGCGCCGGCGAGGCGATCCGGCACGCTCACATGCTCGCCGGCGATCTCGCTCACCGCCGCGCGCGCGCCCGCGCCGAGCGCGATGCCGATGAACAAAAAGAGGATGAAGAACAGCACGCCATCCTGCGCCGGCGGGCGCGACCCGTGGCTCGCCTGCATCAGCGGCGAGATGATGCCCGCCGCGGCCACCGCGAGCGGCGCCGAGACGACATAGCTCACGATTGTCGCCAGGCTGCGCAGCAGCCCCGCGTGAAAGCCCATGACGACGGCCACGGCGAGACACAGCAAGACCGCGGCGTCGAAGAGGTTCATGACGGGCCAAGTCCGGTACGGTTGTGCCTGCCTCATTTACGCCCGATGCCTTTCGAGACGGTAAAGGGAAAGCATCGCTTTCACCGCGGCCGTTCTCCCGATACCCCCCTGGCAACCGCGTACGATTTGGCCGATGGTGCCCGTGCGATCCGGCCCGTGCGGCCCGGACCGTACGCGTAACGACCCACCACGTAGCAATGCGCCGCAATGGCGCCGGGGAGATCACACAATGCGATTGTCATCGGGATTTCGCGCGAGCCTTATTGCCTTTGTCCTGTCGCTGACCGCGGCTTTCTCGTCCGCGGCCTATGCCGACAGCGGCACCATCAGCATCCGGATCGTGAAGGCCGGTTTTGTGATCGGCGGCTCGGCCGGCAGCGGCGTGCTGCATTTCCATGGCCGCAACTATCCGCTGTCGATCGGCGGTCTCAGCTATGGCTTCACCTTCGGCGCGTCGGAGACGCGTTTGCGTGGCCGCGTTACCAATATCCGCAGGCCGTCCGATGTCGAGGGCGTCTATGGCCAAGCCGGCGCCGGCGCGGCTGTCATTCGCGGTGCGCAGGCGGTGGCGCTGACCAACCAGAATGGCGCGTTGCTCACGCTGTCGGGCATGCAGACCGGCCTCATCGTCAGCGCCGATCTCAGCGGCCTCGCGCTGTCGCTGCGGCGGTAAGCGCGCGTTCTCCCGTGTTCAAGAGATGATGCAATGGCCGGGGATTTTCCCCGGCCATTTTTTCAGCGCATGCGGCGCTGTTCTTGACCGTCAGGCGGCGCGCGCCGGCGTCTCGAGCGGCGGTGTGCCGTCCTTGATCGCGCCGCGCAGCATCTCGCGGAATTCCGGCGTGTCCTCGTGGTGATGCACGCTGATCGCATGCTGCACGGCGGCCTCCAGCAGTTCGTCTTCGCTGTCGGCGCTGATCGCGATGGTGCAGTTCGATTCGCTCGGCACAGTGCGGCAATCGATGTATTTGCGCGGCATGACTTCCTCCCGTTAGCGGTGAACGACAGGATGCGTGGTGCGCGGCGCGTTGGCCGGCACGCTCACGATAGGCCCGTCGCGACGCCCGCGAAAGCAACTGCCGGTCGGCGGGACAGCCTCTCCGCTGTCATGGCCGGGCTTGACCCGGCCATCCATGAGGCCGACCCGCAAGCAGGGGAGTACGTACGCCCCGCATTCGGCGCACGTCATCATGGATGCGCGGGTCAAGCCCGCGCATGACGCTGAGCGTGGGGCGAGCCTGTCGCCCGGATGAGCCAACGGGTCCGCGCGAAGCGCGGCCCGATGACAGGCTTCGCGAAATCCGCGATTCACAGGCACAGGCGTTGCCCGGGGTTTCGCTGCGCTACGGGCTGCGCCAATCCGCCTCGCGTGCCGCTAGCCGCAAACCCAGACGAACCCGATCGGCGTGCTGCGCCAGCAGGAGCCGACGCCATACGGCCACCACCGGCCGTGCCAGTAACGGCGCCCGGTGCCGTACCATGTGCCGCCATAATAACGGCCGCCGATGCGGCGTGCGCCGCCGCGGTAGACGCCACCCCGGTATCCGCCACGCACCGCAACGTTACCACGCGGCCCGCGTACGGCCGCTGCTCCACGTGGGCCACGGACGGCAACGCCGCCACGCGGCCCGCGTGCGGCCACGCCTCCGCGCGGACCGCGCGCGACAGCGCCTCCACGCGGACCGCGGCGGGCCTGGGCCGACAGCAGATCGGAATCGCCGGTCGCCGCATTGACCGGTTGCGAATTGGCCGGCACGGCGCGTGCCGCGGGGTAGTCGGCTACCAAGAACAGCACGGCGATCGCGAAAGGTATCGTCCAGACGCTACGCATGTCAGCCTCCCTTGAACTTTTCTGTTGGTGCTTCGATGCAATTCCCGGTGATGATTGCGGGTTCCTCACTATTCCGAATAAAGGGGGTACTCCGGCGTGCCGATAGCCGCACGCAGCCCGCATAAGCGCAGCGACTTGCATCGCGGACCCGCTTCAGATCGGAAGCGGCGTTAGCCGAAAAGAGGATCATCCGATCCGCTGCGATTGCGGCCGCGGCAATTCGTGACCGGTGCCCCAGCTTTCGAACCAGGCTTTCACGTCATGCGCGGGATCGCCTCGCGGGTCTGCCGGAACGCCTGCAAGCGGCGGCGATCCTCAGTGATGTCCGGGTTGCCGCTACAGTTGCTTGCGATAAACCGCGAGGTGGCCCCACCCGACTCCGCGCTTCGCGCGGAGCCACCCTCCCCTTTCAGGGGAGGGATAAGCGCGCAAGGGGCGCGGCCTGACGTCCAGATGTCGCTGCGCTCTAACGAGGCACGGCACCGTAGGGTGGGCTAAGACGCGGTTTGTCCGCCGAAGCCCGCCGGGCGAAGGCGGAAACGCGCCGAGCCCACGCGCCGGCGAGGTCGCCCCGGATTTCGCTTCGCTCATCCGGGCTACATTTGCTATAATTGAAGTCTGCGCCAATCGACATTGCCCGACAAATTGTGAAACTGACCGATACTGCTCATTATTAGAGGTCCATATGGATGATAATTCACAATTGCCCTTACCACCTGGACCAGTCTCAGCTAAAGCCCCAATTTCAAAGAGCCAAGTACGGTTGCTACTTAGCGCAATTCTCGATTCATTAGCGCCAATGGTTAGGGGCGATCAGCGTTTCTCTGCTAAAATGCTGTATGGCAAGCGAGGATTTACCGAGGCTGGGTCTAAGTATTTGACGGCTGCATTTGAGCTCTATGAAACGTGGGAGGAAAAGAGCTTTAATGAGTTGCTTGTTCACGCGAGAGATTTTGCAAAAGTCGTTCAAGATCTTTTCCCAAACGACCACGCTAGAATGCGGACTATATTGAGAAGGCAAGTGGGTCCCTCCATGTCCGTACTCTAATCCAATTCATGGAGCTCGGATTCGCGGATGAGTCCTTTCTTGAGCCGATCAATATTCCCGAACAGCGGCCGTCTCCCATCCACACCAAGGTGATGGATGAGCGTATTACTTTAGATGTCGGCCGAAGTTTGCATTCGTTTATTCGTCGTGAAGGAGTTGCTGAAACACGACAATATCTACGGCAAGAATTGAATGCACTTCACGCCACCTTGAAAGCTTCAAATGTCGATCGCAAGTATGTTGAAGCGTTCGGCAAACTTCCCGAACTTATTGATTTTCAGGACGACGCTGGAGCGATATCTTTTGGATTGCACGTTAGACTAATATCGCAACTAACCAAGCGGATTGAAGATGAGTTGTCCGATATCCTTGGCGTGCAAATAGCCGCGACGCTTACCCACGCCGGTTATTTCGCGTCTCAGTATAAGGACTGGATAGAGTTTCTTCATAACGCTCAAAATTATCCGTCGCGAATTATTGTTGAAACGGAGATTGATGAGGCGCTGGATAACGTCGCAGCTTTGCTGGCGAATAGCCCAGAGACAGTTGATGAGCGTATTCCGCAGTCAATACGATTGATTGGCGCTTTACTTAAAGGAAGTTCCGAAGACCGGGTGAACGCGATCTATGCAGGTGTTCGAGGTATTGAAAATATCTGCATTGCGACAATAAAATATGCATACGAGCAGGCTATTTTACTCTTGCAAGAATCTGGTCAGAAGGCGCGGCCGACGGTGATAAGAATTGGAGCGGTTGCAATTGTCAGCCTAACCCTCGCCATGATTTCGAACTTCATGCCGGTCATCAAGAACGCATCGGAATTAGCCTGGATAGTTGAAAATCTGCCTCATATTGAGAAGATAAATAGAATTCTAAAATGACGATCAGCCTGGATTCATTGCAATGCAGGTTCTGTTGGTCGCCGTGCTCAAGACTGTAGGCCGCCGCGAATTGCGACGCGCGCAATCTACGCTCTAAAAACGGCGGATCGCGCCTGTGGCGGCCCCCATCTACAGATCAAAACGAGGCCGCCCCCATCCTTCGAGACGCCGCCTTTGGCAGCTCCTCAGGATGAGGGCGGAGAGAGTCCGTGCGCTGTGAATAAACCGGGGTCCCGGATCAGCGGTGCACCATGTCGCTGCGCGCCATGCTGCACCGCGTCCGGGACACGAGTCAGAACGCCTTGTTGCTTTCTTTCACGAGCTTCGCATTCTTCGCCTGATGCTCGGCTTCCGAGTCCAAAGCCGTCGTGCGCGGCGCCTTGACCTTATCGGCATCGACATAGACCTGCTGGCCCATGGCATTGAACTTGTCAGACATTTCTTTCATGCCGGCTTCGGCGGCAGAGGCATCGAGTCCTAGCGCGGTCTTCTCATTCCCGCCCAGGCTCGCCGCATAATCCCTTACATCCTGCGTGATCTTCATCGAGCAGAACTTCGGGCCGCACATGGAGCAGAAGTGCGCCACCTTGTGCGCATCCTTCGGCAGCGTCTCATCGTGATAGTCGCGCGCGGTGTCGGGATCGAGCCCGAGGTTGAACTGGTCCTCCCAGCGGAAGTCGAAGCGCGCGCGTGAGAGCGCGTCGTCGCGCAGTTGCGCCGCCGGGTGGCCCTTGGCGAGATCGGCCGCATGCGCGGCGATCTTGTAGGTGATCACGCCTTCCTTCACGTCG
>Ga0310811_10000882_pt1 | contig 38741 bp, 38 predicted proteins | sample YCmetagenome_FD_207642 | JGI IMG/M metagenome (GOLD analysis project Ga0310811, IMG submission 207642) | Soil microbial communities from experimental microcosm in Duke University, North Carolina, United States - YC | ecosystem: Engineered > Artificial ecosystem > Soil microcosm > Unclassified ... | reverse complement strand
ACAGCCGACAAGGCCATCGATCTCGGCCTCGCCGATCGCGTCGGTGATCTGCGCTCGCTCGTGCGCGAGCGCTACGGCGAGAAGGTGCGCACGCCGCTTATTGAAGGCGACCGCAGCCTGCTCGGCCGCCGGCTGGCCGGCGTAGGCCTCGGCCGCCTGTTGGGCGATCCGGCGCCGCTTGCGGACGATCTCTTGTCGTCGCTGGAGGCGCGCGCGCTGTGGGGCCGCTACGGGCTGTAAGGTCGTCCGCTACCGCCCCGAAATCGCCTTGTTCAGGCGTGAGTCTGAGGGTGGCTATTTCGGGGTCACAATCCTTCGGGGATCGTCATGCCGCCACTTTTTCTGTCGCCGCTCGTGAAATGGACGCTTGTTGCGGTCGGCGGCGCCATGGCCGTGCATTGGGTGGTCAAGGAAGTGCGGCGGGTCAACGAAGAGCTCGACGCGCGTCGCGCCATGGCGCGCATCCGCGACCAGGAACGGCGCCCGACTCTGCGGCGCGATCCCACGACCGGCGAATATCGCCCCTACTGATTCTTCGACGCGTGGAGGGCGCTGCAGCCCGCCGGCGTTCAAGCAGGACGGCGGCTTGACCCTCCATGGAGCCATGGATAGGGTCCGCGCCCATTCCACTGCTTGAAAATCAGTGTTCACAATGGCTGAAGCCGACCTTCTCGCCAGGGATCGCGCGCATCGCGACACTCTGGACCCGTCCCGCTCATTCCAGGGCCTGATCCTGGCGCTGCAACGCTACTGGGCGGACTGGGGCTGCGTCATCCTGCAGCCTTACGACATGGAGGTCGGCGCCGGCACGTTCCATCCTGCCACGACGTTGCGTGCGCTTGGACCCAAGCCCTGGAACGCGGCCTATGTGCAGCCCTCGCGGCGGCCGAAGGATGGCCGCTACGGTGAGAACCCGAACCGGCTGCAGCACTATTACCAGTTCCAGGTGATCCTGAAGCCGTCGCCGCCGGACATCCAGCAACTCTATTTGAATTCGCTGAAGGCGATCGGCATCGACTTGTCCCTGCACGACATCCGCTTTGTCGAGGACGATTGGGAAAGCCCGACGCTCGGGGCCTGGGGTCTCGGCTGGGAATGCTGGTGCGACGGCATGGAAGTGTCGCAGTTCACCTACTTCCAGCAGGTCGCCGGCTTCGAATGCGCGCCGGTCGCCGGCGAGCTCACTTACGGCCTCGAGCGGCTGGCGATGTATGTGCAGGGCGTCGACCGCGTCTACGACCTCAACTTCAACGGCCGCGACGACGACAAGCGCGTCACCTATGGTGATGTGTTCCTGCAGGCCGAGAAGGAATACTCGCGGCACAATTTCGAGGTCGCCGACACGGCGATGCTGTTCGAGCAGTTCAAGATGGCCGAAGCTGCCTGCCGCAAATATCTCGAAGCCGGCTGGGCCAACGGCAAGAAAGAGCGCCACCTGATGGCGCTGCCGGCCTACGATCAGTGCATCAAGGCGTCTCACGTGTTCAACCTGCTCGACGCGCGCGGCGTGATCTCGGTCACCGAGCGACAAAGCTACATTCTGCGCGTGCGCGAACTGGCAAAAGGTTGCGGCGAAGCCTGGCTTGCCACCGAAGCCGGCGGGGCTGCGTGACATGCCGGATCTTCTGCTCGAATTGTTCTCCGAAGAAATCCCCGCGCGCATGCAGGCGAAGGCGGCCGACGATCTGCGCAAGCTCATCACTGACCGGCTGGTTGCCGCCGGGCTCGTCTATGAGGGCGCCAAGGCCTTCGCCACACCGCGGCGACTGGCGCTCACCGTGCACGGGGTGCCGGCGCAGCAGCCCGACGTGAAGGAAGAGCGCAAAGGCCCGAAGGTCGGCGCGCCGGAGCAGGCGATCGCCGGCTTCCTGCGCGCGGCCGGGCTGACCTCGATCGACCAGGCCAAGGTGCAGGCCGACAAGAAGGGCGACTTCTACGTCGCCGTCACCGAGAAGAAGGGCCGCCCGGCTATCGAGGTGATCGCCGAGATCGTTCCCGACGTCATCATGAACTTTCCCTGGCCGAAGTCGATGACCTGGGGTTCGCCTGATTTCGTGAAAGCCGATGACGGCTCCTATATCCGCAACAATGACGGCAGCTACGTATTCGCGAAGCCGTGGCTGAAGTGGGTTCGGCCGCTTCATTCGATCATTGCCACCTTTGGGCCTGAGACCGAAGAACCTGAAATTGTTCGTTTTGAAGTTGGCAATGTAAAGTCCGGCGACGAGACGCGCGGTCATCGTTTCATGGCGCCGGGTGCCATCAAGGTGAAGCGCTTCGACGACTATGTGGCCAAGCTCGACGCCGCCAAGGTCGTGCTTGATCCGGCGCGGCGCGCCGACATCATCCTCGCCGACGCCAAGAATCTCGCCTTCGCGCAGGGCTATGAACTGGTCGAGGACGAAGGCTTGCTGGCGGAAGTGTCCGGCCTGGTGGAATGGCCGGTGGTGCTGATGGGCTCGTTCGACGCGGCTTTCCTCGCCATCCCCGACGAGGTCATCCGCGCCACCATCCGCGCCAACCAGAAGTGCTTCGTGTTGCGCGATCCGCAGACGGCGAAGCTCGTCAACAAGTTCATCCTCATCGCCAATATCGAGGCGACCGATCAGGGCGCGGCGATCGTCGCCGGCAACGAACGTGTGATCCGCGCGCGGCTCTCCGATGCCAAGTTCTTCTACGACACTGATTTGAAGACCAAGTTGGAGGAGCGGCTGCCGAAATTCGAGCACATCGTCTTCCACGAGAAGCTCGGCACGCAGGCGGAGCGCATCGCGCGCATCGTCGCGCTCGCCGGCCAATTGGCGCCGATTGTCGGCGCCGATGTCGCCAAGGCCGAACGCGCCGCGCAACTGTGCAAGGCCGATCTGCTCACCGAAGTCGTCGGCGAATTCCCCGAGCTGCAAGGCCTCATGGGCCGCTATTACGCCGAGGCGCAGAACGAGGACGAAAGCGTCGCGCACGCGCTTGAGGACCACTACCGGCCGAAGGGGCCGGACGATCTGGTGCCGGCCGATCCTGTGTCGATCGCGGTCGCGCTCGCCGACAAGATCGATACGCTCGTTGGTTTCTGGGCCATCGACGAGAAGCCGACGGGTTCGAAGGATCCTTATGCGCTGCGCAGGGCGGCGCTCGGCGTGATCCGCATCGTCATCGAGAACCAGTTGCGGCTGCCGCTGCGCGTCCTGTTCTGGCGCCATTTCGGCGCCATCGCGCGTGACGAGGCGCTGGCGCAAACGATCACGCTGCTGCACCCACTCAACGAGCAGATCCTTCAGATCAGCGCGACCGACATCGAGCTGGCGATGAAGCTTGAAGTGCTCGCCTCCGAGAAGGCAAGGCAAGCGACGCGCCCGTTGCTGGTGCAGGCGCACAGCTATCTGCATCAGACGCTCAATCTGTTGTCCTTCTTCGCCGACCGCCTGAAGGTGCAACTGCGCGAGCAGGGCGCACGCCATGACCTAGTCGACGCCGTCTTCTCCCTCGAAGGCCAGGACGATCTGTTGATGATCGTCCGCCGCGTCGAAGCGCTGGCGAAATTCCTCGACACCGACGACGGCAAGAACTTGCTCGCCGGCGTCAAGCGCGCCTCGAACATCCTCCGCATCGAGGAGAAGAAGGACAAGCGCGACTACATCGGCGCGCCGGACGCCGCGCTCTATCAACTCGACGAAGAGAAGGCCTTGGCCGGGGCCATCGGCATCGCCGAGCAAGAGGCTTCCGCCGCCGTCGCCAAGGAGGACTTCGCCGCCGCGATGACCGCGATGGCGCGGCTTCGTCCGAAAGTCGATGCCTTCTTCGACAAGGTGACCGTCAATGTCGACGATAAGGCGGTGCGCGAGAATCGACTAAAGTTGCTGAACGAGATCCGTGAGGCGACGCGTTCTGTGGCGGATTTCTCGAAGATCGAGGGGTGATCACCTCTCCCCGCAAATGCGGGGAGAGGGAAAAACGGAACCCTTCCTGGCCTTCGCCGTTTACTCCTGTCCCGTTCGGAGCCCTGCATGGTCATCGGCGTCGCAAATATGCAGCCCATCGTCGCGCTCATTGCCGGCGTTCTTATTCTCGTCATGCCACGGCTCTTGAATTACATCGTTGCGATCTACCTGATCCTCGTCGGCCTGCTTGGCCTGGGGGTCTTGAGGTAGTCCCAATCCGGGCTTGCCTCGGCTGGCCCGGTGGTGCTTCCTACCCACGATCGATCCTTTCACCGACTGTTCTCGAGCCATGGCCAAAAGCAAACCCTCGCGCGTGATCCCGAAAGCCAAGAAACCAGCCGCCCGCAAGGTGTCGAAGCCCATCGCAAAGGCTCCGGCCAAGGCGGCGAAGGCGAAGCCGAAAGCGCCTGCGCGCGCGGCAAAGGCGCCTGCAACCGGAAAATGGGTGTACAGCTTTGGTGGCGGCAAGGCCGAGGGCAAGCCCAATATGCGCAACCTGCTCGGCGGCAAGGGTGCGGGCCTTGCGGAGATGGCCAATCTCGGCCTGCCGGTGCCGCCCGGCTTCACCATCACGACCGACGTCTGCACATACTATTACGCGCACGACAAGCAGTATCCGAAGGAGCTTGAGGCGCAGGTCGAGAAGGCGCTCGCGACCGTCGGCAAGATCACCGGCAAGGTGTTCGGCGACAAGGAAAATCCGCTGCTCGTTTCGGTGCGCTCAGGCGCGCGCGCCTCGATGCCGGGCATGATGGACACGGTGCTCAATCTCGGCCTCAACGACGAGACCGTCGAGGCGGTGGCGAAGAAGTCGGGCGACCGGCGCTTTGCCTATGACAGCTATCGCCGCTTCATCACCATGTATTCCGACGTGGTGCTCGGCGTCGGCCACGAGCATTTCGAAGAGCTGCTCGACCACCACAAGGAGCGCCAGGGCTATTCGCTTGACACAGACCTGACCGCGGACGACTGGGCGGAATTGGTCGAGCGCTACAAGAAGCGCGTCAAGGACGAGCTCGGCCACGACTTTCCGCAGGATCCGCACGAGCAGCTCTGGGGCGCCATCGGCGCCGTGTTCGGCTCGTGGATGAACCAGCGCGCCATCACCTATCGCCGCCTGCACAACATCCCGGAGAGCTGGGGCACCGCGGTGAACGTGCAGGCCATGGTGTTCGGCAATATGGGCGACACCTCGGCCACCGGCGTCGCCTTCACGCGCAATCCGTCGACCGGCGAAAAGAAGCTGTACGGCGAATTCCTCATCAACGCGCAGGGCGAGGACGTCGTCGCCGGCATCCGCACGCCGCAGGAGATCAGCGAGGCGGCGCGCGCCGAGTCGGGCTCCGACAAGCCGTCGATGGAAAAGGCGCTGCCCAAGGCCTATGCCGAGCTCACGCGCATCTACAACACGCTCGAGCGCCACTACCGCGACATGCAGGACCTCGAGTTCACGGTCGAGCAGGGCAAGTTGTGGATGCTGCAGACGCGCTCCGGCAAGCGCACCGCGAAAGCCTCGCTGCGCATCGCCGTCGAGCTCGCCAATGAAGGGCTCATCAGCAAGGACGAGGCGGTGCTGCGCGTCGATCCGTTGAGCCTCGATCAGCTCCTGCATCCGACCATCGATCCGCGCGCCCACCGCAAGGTGATCGCCACGGGCCTGCCGGCCTCGCCGGGCGCGGCCTCGGGCGAGATCGTGTTCTCCTCGGATGAAGCCGCGCAGCTCAAAGCCGACGGCAAGAAAGTCGTGCTGGTGCGTGTCGAGACATCGCCCGAGGACATCCACGGCATGCATGCGGCCGAGGGCATCCTCACCACGCGTGGCGGCATGACCTCGCACGCCGCCGTCGTCGCACGCGGCATGGGCAAGCCCTGCGTTTCCGGCGCCGGCACCCTGCGGGTCGACTACAACGCCGGCACGATGTCCGTTGGCGGACAGACCTTCAAGAAGGGCGACTTCATCACCGTCGACGGTTCGACCGGGCAGGTGCTCGCCGGCAAGGTCGAGATGGTCGAGCCGCAGCTCTCCGGCGAATTCGCCACATTGATCGGCTGGGCCGACAAGGTGCGCAAGCTCGGCGTGCGCGCGAATGCCGACACGCCGACTGACGCCAAGGCGGCGGTGCGTTTCGGTGCCGAAGGCATCGGCCTCTGCCGCACCGAACACATGTTCTTCGAGGAAGACCGCATTCAGGCGGTGCGCGAGATGATCCTCGCCGATGACGAAAAGTCGCGCCGCGCGGCGATCTCCAAGATTCTGCCGATGCAGCGCGCCGACTTCGTCGAATTGTTCGAGATCATGCGCGGTAAGCCGGTGACCATCCGCCTGCTCGATCCGCCGCTGCACGAATTCCTGCCGCACGGCGAGGAGGAGATCAATGAGGTCGCCGCCGCCATGGGCGCCGATCCGAAGAAGCTCGCCGACCGCGCCAAGGAGCTCGCCGAGTTCAATCCGATGCTCGGCTTCCGCGGCTGCCGCATCGCAATCGCCTATCCCGAGATCGCCGAAATGCAGGCGCGCGCGATTTTCGAGGCGGCGTTGGAAGCCGCGCGCCGCACCGGCGAAGCGGTGGTGCCGGAGGTGATGGTGCCGCTGATCGCCACCAAGGCCGAGCTCGATCTCGTCAAGGCGCGCATTGATGCGATGGCGGAAGCTGTCGCGAAGGAGCAGGGCGCCAAGGTCGACTATCAGGTCGGCACGATGATCGAACTGCCGCGCGCGTCGCTGATGGCCGGCGAGATCGCGGAGACGGCCGAGTTCTTCTCCTTCGGCACTAACGACCTGACGCAGACGACCTTCGGCATCTCGCGCGACGACGCGGCGAGCTTCCTCGGTATTTACACGCAGCGTGGCATCCTGCCGTCCGATCCGTTCGTGTCGATCGACCAGCAGGGCGTCGGCGAACTCGTGAAGATCGGCGTCGAGCGTGGGCGCAAGGTGCGCGGCAAGCTCAAGGTCGGCATCTGCGGCGAGCACGGCGGCGATCCGGCCTCGGTCGCCTTCTGCCACGAGGCGAAGCTCGATTACGTCTCGTGCTCGCCCTTCCGCGTGCCGATCGCGCGGCTCGCGGCGGCGCAGGCGGCGCTCGGCAAGACCGCGGCGAGCCAGGCGTAGGAAGTTGTCATCGCCGGGCTTGTCCGGGCGATCTCGCTCAGGCGGACGCGGTGCCTCCCCAATCGGGATGGCCGGCACGAGGCCGGCCATGACAGAGGAGAGGCTTTGGCAGCGACTACACCGCCACCTTGGCCAGGAAATCCTCGACCTCGAGACGCAGATTGGCGACTGCGGATTCCACCGTCTCCGACGCATCGCGCACCGTCTCCGCCGAGGCGCGCGTCTCGGTCGCCGCGCCCGTCACCTCGCCAAGCACGGCGACCACATGGCCAGTGCCTTGCGCCGCGCTGGCGACATTGAGCGAGATTTCGCCGGTCGCCGCGTTCTGCTGCTCCACCGACGCCGCCACCGCTGCGGTGAACTGATTGATCTCCTGCATGCGCGCGGCGATCTGGCGGATCGCTTCCACAGCGCCGGAAGTGGAGTTCTGCACCGCCAAGATGTGGTTCGCGATGTCTTCCGTCGCCTTCGCCGTCTGCACGGCGAGTGATTTCACTTCCGCCGCGACGACCGCGAAGCCTTTGCCCGCTTCGCCGGCGCGCGCCGCCTCGATCGTGGCATTGAGCGCGAGCAGATTGGTCTGTCCCGCGATATTGCGGATCAGCTTCACCACGTCGCCGATCTTCTGCGCGCCAGCCGCCAGGCCTGCGATCTCGCCATCGGTCGCGCGCGCCTCCTGCGTCGCGAGGTTCACGATGCCGTTGGTGTCGCCGAGCTGGCGGCTGATTTCGGCGATCGAGCGCGACAATTCATCCGCGGCCACGGCGGCGGTCTCGACATTGGTCGAGGCCTCGTTGAAGGCCTGGACCGCGCTCTCGGCGCGTTGCGATGTCCGATCGGAGAAGCCGAGCAAAGCGCTTGCGGTCGAACGCATGGCGGACGCACTGCCGCTGACACTCGACAAGAGCTTTTCCACCGCTGGGCGGAACGACGCGATCGCCGCGTCGGTCACCGTGCGCCGCTGTTCCTGATCGCGGATGGCGGTGCGTTCTTCCTCGGCGCGGCGCTGTTCGGTGACATCTTCGTGGGTGGCGACCCAGCCGCCCCCCGGCAACGGCTCGGTCTTGGCCAGCACGATGCGGCCGTCGCTCGCCTGCACATAATGCGGTGCGCTGGCGCCCTTGCCGATGCTGTCCAGGATGCGCTGGCAGTAGGTATTGATGTCACCCGAGAACAGGCCGGTGTCTTTGCGGTGCTGGATCAGTTCGTGCAGCGTGCATCCCGGCTTCACCACGTCTGGCGACAGACTGTACATCTCCAGATAGCGGCGATTGACGAGGACGATACGGCCCTGCGCATCGAACATGTTCAGGCCTTGCGACATGTTGTCGATGGCGCTGAGCAGGCGTCTGTTCTGCGCGCCCAGGCGGCGATGCAGCACGGCGACGAACGTCAGCGCGGCGATGCCGAGACCGGCAAGCAGCAGGGCCTGGCCCGTGAGGGCCGATGGCGTGAGAGAAGCGAACATGCCGGCCCTTCGGGTCGCGTGGTGCTGCGATATATGGACGTTGAGCAATTGCGATATGGTTAAGCGGCCTACCCGCGCGCGTTGTACGTGCTGCCGGCGTTGACCAGTTGTTTACGTCTGTGGCGCAGCGGCCGTCGTTAACGGCTCCGCAAGGTTAATCCCTTCATAACAAATCCCGTCGCATTGTCGTGACTTGGCGAGGTGACTGGGCGAAGTCGTGTGCCGGCAAGTCTGGCGGGATGTTGCGGTGTCGCGTGAGCAGGGTCGAGTGGAGATCGCGTAAGCGTCGCCGCCAGCGGGCGCGGGCCATAGCCCTGACCGCGTTCTTTTTCGCGCTTGTCCCCACGCAGATCGGCTTCCAGGATCTCGGGGCACTTCTGGTGCACCAACCCGGCGTGGCCGAACGCTGGCGCGAGCATCTCATTGCGTCGCCCTTCGGCACGATCCACGCCGCCATGTTCAGCCTGCCGAGCCCGATCGGCACAGCCATTCCGCATCCGCCTCTTTATGCGCTCGCGAATTTCGATCCGACCGACGTCGCCGATTCGATCGGCGCGCAGCCGCTCGGCGATCCCAATGCGCCACTGCAATTTCCCAAGCCCAACCGCGCCGACAAGCGCGACTCGCTGATATCGCGCAAACGCGACCCCATGCCGCCTCTGCCGCCGCTCCTTGCTGTCGAACCGGCGCCGCAGGCCGACGTGGAGACCGCAGTGAAGAAGGACGAGGAGACGGCGCGCTTCGATCCCTATTCCGACTACGAATTCGCCACCGCGTCCGATGCGCAGCCGGAGCCGGACGTCGACCTGCCGTACAAGGATCTTCCACCGGCGCAACTCACGGCGCCCGCGCATCCGGCGGGCAAATCATCGGCGCGTCTGTTCTTTGGCGCCGATCCACTCGCCGCCGGTGACGAAGCGCTTGCGCCCTGGGCGCCGGGCGAAGCGCCGGTGGTGATGGCGGCGCGCGGCGATCCTGACATCAAGCAGTCCGCGCTCGCGCCGACGCCGGAGAGCGAAAGCAAGGCCGGCGAAAGTGTTGCCAGCAAAGGCCAAGTCACCGGCGAAGACCAGCGGCCGAAATCACCGGCCGAGCGTCTCGGCATCGCGGGCAAAGCGCGCGCCAAAGCCGAGAAGTGTCTCGCCAACGCGGTCTATTTCGAGGCGCGCGGCGAACCGGTGCGCGGCCAGATCGCGGTGGCCCAAGTGGTGATGAACCGCGTCTTCTCGCCGTTCTATCCGAAGACGGTGTGCGACGTCGTCTACCAGAACGCCAACCGCCACAACGCCTGCCAGTTCACCTTCGCCTGCGATGGCATCCCCGACATCGTCACCGAGCCGGAAGCCTGGGAGCGCGCCAAACGCATCGCGAAAGACATGCTCGACGGCAAGCTGTGGATGCCGGAGGTCGCGAAGTCGACGCACTATCATGCCTACTGGGTGCATCCGAGCTGGGTCGCCGAAATGAAGAAGATGTACCGGCTTGGCGTTCACACCTTCTACCGCCCGCGCAATTGGGGCGACGGCTCCGACGAACCACATTGGGGCGATGCCAAGACCACGGCGATCGAGACGCGCAAACTCGACAAGATGTGAGAGGGGCACGGCAGGTACAGCCTCATATCCCGGGCGCAGTGCACCCTGCCAGTTCCCACCATCCATCCCCCGAATGAGTTCGATCACCAGAATTCGTTGGGATTCATTGCTTTGACCCCCTATTTTCGACGTTCGGCCGGGCGAACCAGACCGGCTGCGCGGAACATCTCATCCTTACTTCGCGAGCCTATTCGGTCCGGAGCCTTGGACATGTCGGTTCAGTCAGCAACAGCAAGACCGGCGCTCGCCGACTGGCGCACGCCCGCGGTGATCGTGGTATGCGGCTGCATCATTGCGATGCTCAGCTTCGGCCCGCGCTCTGCGCTCGGCTTCTTCCTCACGCCGATGTCGCAGGAGCACAACTGGGGCCGCGACGTGTTCTCGATGGCGCTCGCCATACAGAACCTGCTGTGGGGTGTCGGCCAGCCTTTCGCCGGCGGGATCGCCGACCGCTTCGGCACCATGCGCGTACTTGCTGGCGGCGCCATTGCCTATGCAGCCGGCCTTGCGCTGATGAGCGCATCGACGACGCCAGGCATGCTCGACCTGTCGGCCGGCGTGCTCATCGGCTTCGGCCTGTCTGGCTGCTCGTTCACCATCGTGATCGGCGCCTTCGGTAAATTGCTGCCGGTCGCATGGCGCTCGATCGCTTTCGGTGCGGGCACGGCTGCCGGTTCATTCGGCCAATTTCTCTATTCGCCGGTCGGCGTTGCGCTCATGGACAAGTTCGGCTGGCAGGCCTCGTTGCAGATCTTCGCCGCGTTGACGTTGCTCATCCTACCGTTGTCGATGGCGCTGGCGGTTCCGCGCGCGACGACGGACGCGACCGCGCCGGCCGCCGTCCCCTCACAATCCCTGCGTCAGGCTCTGGCGGAAGCGTTCGGCCATCGCAGCTACGTTTTGCTGGTGCTCGGCTTCTTCACGTGCGGCTTCCAGCTTGCGTTCACCACGGTGCACCTGCCGTCTTATCTGATCGACCGCGGGCTATCGGCCCAGGTCGGCGGCTGGACGCTCGCCGTCATCGGCCTGTTCAACATCGTCGGCTCGCTGGCGTCGGGCTATCTCGGCAGCCGGATGCCCAAGCGCTACATCCTCTCGGCGATCTATTTCGCGCGGGCGCTCTCGATTGTGTTGTTCATCACGCTGCCCGCGACCCCTGTGAACACGATCGTCTTCGGTGCCGTCACCGGGCTATTGTGGCTCTCCACCGTGCCGCCGACATCGGGTCTGGTCGCGGTGATGTTCGGCACGCGCTGGCTCGCGATGCTGTTTGGCTTCGCCTTCTTCAGCCACCAGGTCGGCGGCTTCCTCGGCGTCTGGCTCGGCGGCATCGTGTTCGACACCACCGGGTCCTACATGCCGGTGTGGTGGCTGTCGGTGTTCTTTGGCGTCGTGTCGGGGCTCATCAACCTGCCGATCGTGGAGCGGCCGGTGGGCGAGCCCGTGCCGGCCGCGGCCTAGGGTGCTTGCGCGCTTAAGGCGCGCGGGCCATGAATGCCCGGTCCTGTCCCAAGCACCGAGGCGCACGTGGCCACATTCAAAGCGATGGTGATCGAGAAGACGGACGGCGGCACCAAGGCAGCGCTGACCGATTTCGATGAAGCCAATCTGATGGATGGCGACGTCACCGTCCGTGTCGAATATTCGACCGTGAATTACAAAGACGGTCTCGCTATCACCGGCAAAGGGCCGGTGGTGCGCCGCTTCCCGATGATCGCCGGTGTCGATTTCGCCGGCACGGTGGAGACCTCCAGCCATCCCAACTGGAAGCCGGGCGACAAGGTCATCCTCAATGGCTGGGGCTGCGGCGAGACGCATCTCGGCGCTTATGCCGAGAAGGCACGCGTCAAAGGCGATTGGCTGGTCGCGTTGCCGTCCAGCATGAGCATGCATGACGCCATGGCCATCGGCACCGCCGGCTACACGGCGATGCTGGCTCTCATGGCGCTGGAGCGCCACGGCCTCACGCCCGAACGGGGCCCGATCGCCGTAACCGGCGCGGCCGGAGGGGTCGGCTCGGTCGCTGTCGCGATCCTTGCCCAGCGTGGCTTCACCGTGCACGCGGTCACCGGCCGCACCGAGGAGGCCGACTACCTCAAGAGCCTCGGCGCCACCGAGATCGTCTCGCGCGCCGAGCTTGCCGGCACGCCCAGGCCACTGGCCAAGGAACGCTGGGCCGGCGCCATCGATTCGGTCGGCTCGACCACCCTCGCGAATCTCTTGTCCATGAGCCGTTATGGCGGAGCAGTGGCGGCCTGCGGCCTGGCCGGCGGTATGGACCTGCCGGCCACCGTCGCACCGTTCATTTTGCGCGGGGTGTGTCTTTACGGCATCGACTCGGTCATGTGCCCGCTTCCGCAACGCCAGGAGGCGTGGAAAAGGCTCGAAACGGACCTGGATCGCCGCAAACTTGCCCAGATAACGCGTGACATCGGCATGGCCGACCTCGCCGAGGCTGCCAACGCCATCCTTGCGGGCCACGTCCGAGGTCGTATCGTGGTCAAGATCGGGTAAACACGTTCAGGATTTGTCGACGAACGGCGGGCATACTCCCTGAGCTTTTGGTAAGCTTCTGTTCGTCCCAGTCAGTGGCGTAGGCGGAGTGCGGCAATGTTGCGTGGGGTGATGGTATCGATCGGCCTTCTGGCCGCAGTGCCGGCAATGGCGGGCGAAATGAACGCTGACGAGGCGCGCCGCTTCGTCATCGGCAAGATGTTCAACTACACCTGCTTCGAAGGCACACGCGGCACGGGCCGGGTGCTGTCGGACGGTTCGGTCGCCGGCTCCGTCCAGTTCCAGGGCAAAGGCGACGTACGCTACGCCCATCTGCCGGCGGGCACGCTGAAAGTGAAAGGCGAATCAGTCTGCGCGTCGCTGCGCGGCATGCTGATCGAGCCTTGCTTCAGCCTCCAGCGCGTCGACAATAACAGCTTCCGCGGGTCGATCTCGGGCCTGAGCTTCGCCTATTGCGAGTTCACGCGCCACCATGGCCGCCCGGCCATCGCCCATGCGTCGACAAGAGCCGAGCCGCTGCGGCTGCGTCCGTCGCTGACGGCGAATAACAACTAGTTCTGCAAGGCACTCTGTCGTCTCTCCCGCGAAAGCGGGAGTCGGACGCTCTACGTCTTCCCCGGAAAGATCATGCACGTCGTCGTGGCGTGCGCGTAAAGCTTGCCGGCGCGATCCTTGAGATCGCCTTCCGATGTCGCCACCGTCCGGCCGCGATGCAGGACCCGCCCTTCGGCACGCACCGGGCCGGTATCCTTGGTCAGCGGCCGCACGAGGTTGAGTTTGATCTCGAGCGTGGTCCAGGTATCGCCCTTGGCAAGCGTCGAGAAGATCGCGCAGCCGACCGCCGAGTCGAGCAACGTCGCCGCGAAGCCTGCATGCACCGTACCGATCGGATTGTAGTGGCGGAATTCCGGCAGCCCCTCGAACACCGCGCGCCCGTTCTCGACTTCGGACAGATGAAAGCCCATCGTCTGGCTGATCGGCGGGTTCGGCTGCGTGCCGTCGATGATCGCTCTGAGAAACGCCAGCCCGTCATAGGCGGTGAGGATCTCTGGCGTTACGACGCCATACTGTGTCTCGGTCACACCGCTGCCCCTCGCTGAAAGAGCGGCAGTCTAGCAGGCCGTTAGGCAATATCGAGACGGAAAGGCGTGCCTTCCAGCGCGGCGTCGCCCGGGCCGATGGTCTCGACCGCGCGCACCATCCGTCCCTCGCGATTGAGCAGGCGGTCAGCGATCGAGACGATGCGGGCGTTGGGCTGCGCCGTGCGCGACGCGCCGCGGATGGCTTGCGCGATCTCCATCTCGTCACGCTTGGGATTGAGCGCGCAGGCGGTCACGAAGGCGGCGGCGGTCGAGCGGCTGATGCCGGCGAAGCAATGCACCACCATCGGCGCCGCGCGGTCCCAGCTGCCGGCGAAGTTTATGAGACGCTTGACGTGATCCTCGGCCGGCGCGGTGTAGCCGTCAGCGGGCGCGGTAATGTCGTCCACCGCCAGGATGAGGTGGTTCTCGGCGAGAATATGGTCCGGCCGCTGCACGCGATCGGTAAGGCGCAGCAATGTGACGATGTGGCGCGCGCCGGTCTCATCGATGGTGGCGTAAAGGCGCGCGAGTGAGCAGACGTGGATCATGAGCGCAACAATGTCCCTAAAACGGTCTATCTAGTCCGCTCGCGCCGGTCTGCAAAGCATCAGGCGCGTAACAATTTCTCAAAACGCTCGCGGAACCGCGTTTCCGCGGTGCTGGCGGCCCAAGGCGTCAAATAGTCACGCTCGATCGCCGCGGAAAATTTCGGTGGCTGCCCGAAGAACTGCCGCGCCTCGGCTTCCTCGAAGCCGGCGAGGCGTGTCGCCTCGAGATAGGCGGCGCAGCGATCCGCGGCTTTGACCAGCGTCTGCAGCGTCTCCGGCAGCTTGGCCGGCAGGCCGAAGCGCAGATGAATGGCGGCAAGCAGCCGCTTCTCGATCGACTTGTAGCTGTCGCCGATCACCGCCTTGAATGGCGAGATCATGTCGCCAATGACGTATTCGGGTGCGTCGTGCAGCAGCACCGCGATGCGGCCGCGTGCGTCGAGCCGCGGAACCTTGGCGCGCGCCATCGCTTCGACGAGGAGCGAATGCTGCGCCACCGAGAAGATATGCGCGCCCTTGGTCTGCCCGTTCCAGCGCGCCACGCGCGCGAGCCCGTGCGCGATGTCGTCGAGCTCCACATCGAGCGGGGAGGGATCGAGCAGATCGAGCCTGCGACCCGATAGCATGCGCTGCCAGGCGCGGGCGCTCTTGGCTGTGACCGGTGCTTTGCTCATCGCTTCTTAGCAAGCTTGGCGACAGCCGCGTGACGGTGGCAGCCGGTGAGATGGTCGTTGACCATGCCGACGGCCTGCATGAAGGCATAGACGATTGTCGGCCCGACGAACTTGAAGCCGCGTCCGATGAGCTCCTTCGACATCTTCTTAGAAATGTCCGTTTCCGCCGGCACTTGGCCGCGCCGGGCGAACTGATTCTGCTTCGGCTTGCCGTCGAGGAAGTCCCACAGCAGCGTGGAAAAGCCCGGCCCCTTCTCCATGATGTCGAGATAGGCGCGCGCCGACTGCACGGCGCCCTCGATCTTGGCGCGATTGCGTACGATGCCCGCATCGCCCATCAGCTTCTCGATCTTGCGCGCCGGGTAGTGGGCGATGATCTCCGGCTCGAAATTGTCGAAAGCTTTGCGGAAATTCTCACGCTTGCGCAGGATGGTGATCCACGACAGGCCCGCCTGGAAGCCGTCGAGCATCAGCTTCTCGTAGAGCGCGCGATCGTCATATTCGGGTACGCCCCATTCATCGTCATGATAGGCGACGTAAAGTGGGTCTTCGCCCGCCCAGGGACAGCGGACGAGACCATTGCCGGGAAGCGGTGCCTGCGTTGGTGCATGCAAGGCCTTCGCCGATGTCGGGCGGGATTTGCTGGCGGATTTCGTCATGGCAGCACGGACCTGTTCACTCCGCGGCTTTCTTTCCGCCCGGCCACGGAAACGTCGCCCAACCAGGCTTCACGGCGCGGATCGCAATTCCGCCGGCGAGAAGCGGCGTGCCGGCGGCCGTTGCATCCTCGACGCGGTCAAGCCGCAGCATCGCCAGACCGCGGCCTTGCGCGGTCGAGCCAAGCGTGCCGACCTGCTTGTCGCCGGCCATCACGTCGAGTCCCGGCATCGGGGCGAAATCATCGTAGGCGATCGGCACCACACGGCTGCGCGCGCTCGCGCGATGCTCGACACGCGAGACGACCTCCTGGCCGACATAGCAGCCTTTGCCGAAATCGATGCCGTGCAACTGGTCCATGTCGGCTTCGTGCGGAAACGTATCGCCGTAAGCGAAGTCGCTGCCGCCGCGCGGCACGCCGAGCAGGATGCGATGGGTCTCGTAGGCTTCCGCGTCGACGAGCGCGGCGCCGAGATCGGCTGCCGCTTTCGCCGCAAGATGCGGCGGCAGCATGATGCGAACCCCCAAGTCTGCAAGGCGCGGGTCGGGATAGCAGAGGCCATAATCGGTCTCACCCGCGCCGTCCCACACGGCCATCACGCCAAGCACGGCAGACAAGTCTTCGCACATGACCTTGGCGCGCAGCTTGTAGAAGTTGAGCCTCTCGACGAGCGTCGTCGCCAGCGCCTTGGGACAATCGAGGAAAAAGCCGCCACCATCCTCGGCCGGCGCTTCCGCCACAATGAAATCCGCGATGATCTTGCCCTGCGGCGTCAGCAGCGCGGCAAAGCGCGGGCTTCCAGGCGCGACCTTGGCCGCGTCGTTGGTCACCAGCCCATTGAGGAACGCCCGGGCGCCGTCGCCCGTGACTTTGACAACCCCACGATCGGGGAGAAGTGCTGCCTGCATCGCTCGTCCGCCGGGTCTTTCTGCCCAAATGTCTTGCCAGAACTGGCCTCGAAACGTAAGCGCTATTGGCCGGGCCTCAAGGGCCCCGTTTAGAGCGGCTCCAACATGGCAGATACCTTCGATCTGATCCTGCGCGGCGGCGTCGTGGTCAACCACGATGGGGAGGGCCCGCGCGACTTGGGCATTCGCAATGGGCGTTTCGCCGCCATCGGCGACCTCGCGCGTGCCTCTGCCGGCGAGGTGATCGAGTGTCACGGTCTGCACCTCCTGCCCGGGGTGATTGACAGCCATGTGCATTTTCGCGAGCCCGGCCTGACCCACAAAGAGGACCTTGAAAGCGGTTCGCGCGGGGCCGTCCTCGGTGGCGTCACCGCCGTCTTCGAGATGCCCAATACCGAGCCGACGACGACCGGCGCTGAGGCTTTGGCGGACAAGGTCAAACGCGCGCATCACCGGATGCATTGCGATTTCGCCTTCTATGTCGGCGCCACGCGCGAGAACACGCGCGATCTCGGTGAGCTCGAACGGTTGCCCGGCGCCTGTGCGGTCAAAGTCTTCATGGGCTCGTCGACCGGGTCGCTGCTGATCGAGGACGATGACGGTGTGCGCGCTGTGCTCAAGGCAATCCGCCGCCGCGCCGCATTCCATTCCGAGGACGAATTCCGCCTGCGCGACCGTATGGATTTCCGCGTCGACGGCGACCCGCGATCGCATCCGGTGTGGCGCGATTCAACCGCCGCGCTCCTGTGCACCCAGCGCCTGATCACGCTGGCGCGCGAGACCGGCAAGCGCGTGCACGTGCTGCACGTGACCAGCAGGGAGGAGGCCGCCTTCCTCGCCGAGCACAAGGACGTTGCGACGGCGGAAGCGACGCCCGCACACCTCACGCTCGCAGCGCCGGACTGCTATGAGCGCCTTGGCACGATGGCGCAGCTCAATCCGCCCATCCGCGATGCTTCACATCGCGAAAGTCTTTGGCAGGGACTTGCCCAAGGCGTCATCGACAGCATTGGCTCGGACCACTCGCCGCACACCCGGGAGGAGAAGGCACATCCCTACCCGAAATCGCATTCGGGCATGCCGGGGGTGCAAACGCTCGTGCCGGTCATGCTCGACCATGTGAACGCCGGCCGGCTCTCTCTGGCGCGATTCGTGGATCTGACAAGCGCTGGTCCGGCGCGTGTTTTTGGCATCGCCGCGAAAGGCCGCATCGCCGCGGGTTATGACGCCGATGTCACCGTGGTCGACCTCAAACGCCGTGAGACCATCACGGACGCCTGGACGGCTTCGCGTGCCGGCTGGACTCCGTTCAACGGCCTCAGCGTGACCGGCTGGCCGGTCGGCACCATCGTGCGAGGCCACAAAGTGATGTGGGAGGGCAGTCTCTCCACGCCGGGCCAAGGTGAGCGCGTGCGCTTCCAGGAGACGCTAGCGAGCTAGGCGCAGGCCAATTGGCGCTAGGTTGGTGTGATTGCGCCTTTCAGCCACGGTCCGCGGCGATCGGCGGGTTTTCCCCAGGATTTCCCCAAGCGCTCCATGCGACCGCAGTTCGGGCGACGGCCGCTTCGTGTACAAGCACGCGGCGGCGGGTAATTACGCACCCTTGTTGAGCGGAACTTGCGGGGCGTTCAGGGGCAGGGACTGGCATGGGCGACCTCGTATCGCTCCGGATGTTGGTGGTCGGTGCATCCGACACCGATAGCGTCTTGTGGCGCCAAGGTTCTGCCTTGGCTTCCGTGCCGGTGGAATTTTTGGCGATCGACGCGCCTTCCGCCCCGAGCATTCTTGCGAACAGCGGCGTCGACATCTGTGTCGTGGATGGCGATTTGCCGGATGACCACAAGGCGGTGGTGGTCGCGGCCGCTCGGGCGGTCAAGCCAGCGCCGCTTCTGTTCGTGTCGGCGAGGCATCACGATGCACGTATCGACGGTGCCGACGGCATGCTGGCAAAGCCGGCCAGTGTGGAAGATGCACGCAGGCGTGCCGAACTCTGCATCCGTGCGAAGATTCCCACACGCGTGTTGATCGTGGACGACTCCAGCACGATGCGCAGCATCGTGCGCAAGATCCTGGCGGCAAGCCGTTTCCCGCTGGATATCTATGACGCCGCGGAAGGCATCGGGGCGCTCAATCAGTTGCGCAACGGCAACTTCGGCCTCGTCTTCCTCGATTACAACATGCCGGGCTTCAACGGGATCGAGACGCTGTCCGAGATCAAGCGTGAGAATCCCAACGTCGCCGTGGTGATGATGACCTCGGCGGTGGACAACGCCATCGTTGCCCGTGCGCAGGCAGCCGGCGCGCTCGCGTTCCTGAAGAAGCCATTCTTTCCGTCGCACATCGACGCAATGCTCGAGCGCTACTACGGGTTCACGATCCCGGCCATTTGACCCGGTCTACTGCCGCGCCATGTCGATGGAAAATTCGCCGTTGCGGATGCGCTTGCCCAGTCCCTCGGCAAACGCTGCCGCAGCCTCTTCGCCGTAGGTGGAAACGAATTCAGCAAAAGCCGTAAAGAGGCTGGCCTGCGCCAAACAGTCGCCGTCCACGCCGTCAAGGCGGGCTTCAGCCCAGGCTTCCTGAAGATAGCCCAAGGCCACGCGCTTCTGTTCGTGTTCCGGCACCTGCTCGCGCGTGTGAATCGAACGGTCCGCTGTCGTCATAAGCACTGTTTCTTTCGTTATGTTCTTTGCGCGACGCGGCCACGAAGGGCCGTCGTCTCGATTCCGATGAGGACGTTAGCACGGAGGCTCCGCGCCCACAGGGCACAATAAAGAAAAGGTTAATTACAGGGCGCTAATTGGCATAGCGCGCGGTGATATCCCGCGAAATGCGCGCGCCTTCATCGAGATATCGGCGGATTGCGATGTCCGCAGCCGGGGTGCAGGTACGATAAGCCTGTTGAAAACCCTGGTAACCGCGATTGAAGCTGGCGACGATCTTGCGCCGCCGCTCGCCGTTCGGCGCCTCGGCATCGATTAGGGCCTGCATCTCGTTCCGCCACTTCTGCCCTTCCTTGGAGCCGCAGACGGCGCGCAGATAGTGCAAAGCGCCAAGGATTTCGGCGAGCCGTTGCAGGTCGGCATCGAACGGTGCAGGAGCCGACTCCTGCGCCTGCGCCGGCAGCGCAAGGCAGAGCAGCATCGACCCTATGGTGAGGAGCTTCTTCATCGGCTGGTCGCGAATGGATATGCGCCCACGTTACGGCAACCGCAAGGCATTGCGCGGGCCCCACTCTGCAACTTGTGCGATTGCCGATGCGACGATCTCCGCCAAGCCTTCCGTGGTGCGCATCGTGGCAAGCTCCGACGGATCGATCCAGCGCGCGTCGTCGAGCTCTTCGTTGAGCACCGGCTCGCCCGCGATCCAGCGTGCGGCAAAACAGAGGATGACGAAGTGCCGCTCGGCGCGCCCTTCACCGTCGCGCACGATGACTTCGCGATGGCCGGCGAGGGGGCCGACCTCGATCTCGAGTGCGGTCTCTTCGCGCACTTCGCGGACGACGGCCTCGCCGAGGGTTTCGCCGGCTTCGACCGCGCCGCCTGGCACGGTGTAGAGATCGAGCGCCGGCTTGCGGGCGCGGCGCACCACCAGCACCTTGCCGTCGCGGATGATGGCCGCGCTGACCGCGAGATAGGGCCGATCGGGGTAGGTCCGGGGGTCGGTCACTCAGACAGCCGTTTCATCAGTCCATCGATGACCGCCTGCGGTGCATCGCGAAGGCTGGCATCGCTCTCGCCGTTGATCACGGCTCCGGCGCGCGCCACCAGGGGCTTGAGGAAGCCGGTGGCACGCGTCGCGAGCGCACCGGCGGCCTCGGGCGAAAGGTCGGCAGCGAGTGCCGCACGGGCCGCCTCTAGCACGGCCGTCATGCAGGCCGCCAGCGCGTCCAGCCGGCCGCGGAGGGCCGGATCGGCCGCCTCATAGGCCGCGATCGCCAGCGCCCGTCCGGCAAAGCGCGAGGATTCGAAATGCGCGCGATAGCTGAGCGGCCGCCAGGCAAGGAGATCGCCTCGAAAGTCGTCGAGGCAATCGGGGCAGCTCGCCACCAGGTCGAGCAGCATGATCGCCTCGTTGAAATGGTTGAGGTAATCGGTCGCCAGCCCGGTGGCGGGGTTGATATTGGCGTCGTCAGGGCAAGGCGCGGCGTCGGCGGGCTCGCCGTCGCACGATCGCCCGGCTGCTTGCGCAGCGCCGACGCGCTCCTGATATTGCATGGACCCGCCCGCATTTCCCCCGCTTGAGTGTTATTCGGCCGGGTTAAGGTGCGTTTAACTTTGCGTCAGGACCGGATCTTCGAACGATGTGCGGCCGCTACACTGTGACATCTGCGCCGGAAGCGCTCCGCGCGCTGTTCCGCTACGACGAGCAGCCGAATTTTCCGCCGCGCTACAATATCGCGCCCACGCAGCCCATTGCGGTCGTCCGCCTGTTCGAGGGCAAACGGCAGTTCGTGTTGATGCGCTGGGGACTGCTGCCCTCCTGGGTGAAGGATCCGAAAGCCTTCTCGCTGATCGTGAATGCACGCGGTGAATCCGTCGTCGACAAGCCGGCCTTCCGCGCCGCGATGAAATACCGCCGCTGCCTGATCCCGGCCGATGGGTTTTATGAATGGAAGTCGGCGGATCGCGGGCGAAAGCAGCCGTTCTATGTGCATGCAAAGTCCGGCGAACCGCTGGCCTTCGCCGGTTTGTGGGAGACCTGGACCGGTCCGAATGGCGAGGAGCTCGACACCGCGACGATTGTCACCACGCGCGCCAATGCGACGCTTGCCCCGCTGCACGATCGCATGCCGGTCATCGTCCCGCGGGAGGCCTTCGATCTGTGGCTGGACGGCACGCACGTCGATGCCAAGACGGCGGAGACACTGATCGCGCCGGCGCCGGACGACATGCTCGAGGCCTATCCGGTCTCGACGGCGGTCAATCGCACGGCCAACGACAATCCGGCGCTGCTCGCGCCGGTTACATCGCAGCCGGCAGCACAGGAACAAGCCGCTGTCGAGCAGCGGAAGCCAACTGCTGTGAAGCGAAAAAAAGACGACCGCCAAGCCGAGCTGTTCTAGCGCCGAACGGGCCTACGAAAACCGCTCCCACGCCGCTTGCCGCGAAATCCCGAGCGCCTCTCCGATCGCGGCCCAACCAATGCCACGCGTGCGCAAGGTGTTCACCTGCGTCTGCAGAAGTTCGCGCACGGAGTCGGCCGCGGCGGCGGAAGGTCGCAATGCCTTGAGCAGTTGTTCGTCCGACATCTTATCCCAGCCGGTGAAAGGCGTCGGCGTGCCATCCAGGATCTTGTTGCAGGTGCCGACGCAGCCGTCGCAGATATGAACGGCCGGGCCGGCGATCAGCCTGTCGACGTCGTGCTCCGTCTTGCCGCAGAACGAGCAGCGCAAAGCGCCGCGCTTCCATTTCAGGCGCATGATGCATCTCCCTCACGTCAAGGGTATCTTGACAGACCACCGTGTCAAGGCTGCCTTGACGCGGCGGGTTGTGACGGCGGGTCCGCGCGGGCGCCAAGACTCTGCTAACCAGTTGTTCAAATGCGCCGTGTGCGGCAACGCGATATTCAGCATGTCCGGCGAGGCTGCCATCAACAGCAATGGTGACCTCATGCCCCAGATTTGGATGACCTACGGCGAACTCGCCGATCTCATGGAGTGCGGCCTGGCGCAGGCGAGCGAGCACGTGCGCAAGGAGCACCTCGATCGCAAGAAGAGCCGCGACGGCAAGACGCGGGTGAAGCTCGACCTCGCTCTGATGGAGCTCTTCGTCGCCAGGATCAGGGCAACGGCGGACCGGTCGCTCGATCAGGCCATCCACGATCTGCGCGGTCTGCACGCGCTCATGCAGCGTTATGAGGGCCAGGACCGCGGCATCGAGGGCGGTGCGACGGCACAGGACGACGTCACCGCACGCTCCGCGTAGCGGCCCTTCCTCCGATCACGATACGGCCGCTAGGGAGTCGGCGGCCGTCCGTCGAGCCATTTGGCAAGGACGGTGCGCGGCTGATCGAAATAGCCAAGCGACTGGTAAAAAGCCTGCACCGCGGCGTTGTCCGGCCGCACCATCAGCATGACTTTGGTGATGCCTCGCGCCGACAGCCACTGTTCGGCCGCTTCGGTGATGCGCCGTCCATAGCCGCGTTTCTGCATCACCGGATCAATGCCGAGATAGTAGAACCAGCCGCGGTGGCCGTCGTGGCCGACCATGACGGCGCCGATGATCGCGCCATCGGCGCGCGCGGCGAGAATGGTGGCGTTGGGACTGCTGCGCGCCAGCGCGATGTCGGCCCGCGGGTCATTCCACGCCCGCACCAGCCCGCACCGGATCCATAGCGCGACGACAGACTCGATGTCGCCGTCGCTGGCCTCGTCGATGACCAGAGCGTCGGCCATGCGAGCTTAAAGGACCTTGCCCGGATTGAGGATGCCGTTCGGGTCGAGCAGGCGCTTGATGCCGTGCATCAGGTCGATCGCAACGGGATCCTTGTAGTCCGCCAGGATGTCGCGCTTCATCACGCCGACGCCGTGCTCGGCCGAAATCGAGCCGCCATATTTCTTGACCACGGCGAAGACCACGGCGTTGACCTCGTCCCAGCGCGCCAGGAACTCGGCCTTGTCGGCGCCTTCCGGCTGCGTGATGTTGTAGTGAATGTTGCCGTCGCCGACATGGCCGAACGGCATCGGCCGCGCGCCGGGAATGAGCTTGATCACCGCCGCATTCGCTTCTGTAATGAAAACCGGGATCGCGGCGACGGGCACCGATACGTCGTGCTTGATCGACCCGCCCATGTGCCGCTGCACTTCGCCGAACATTTCGCGGATGCGCCAGAAGGCCTTCGCTTGGTCGAGGCTGTCGGCGATGGTCGCATCGGTCACGAGGCCGCGCTCCATGCCTTCGGCCAGGATTTCTTCCATGACATCGCGCAGGCCCGTACGCTGTTGCGACGACAGTTCGATCAGGACGTACCAGGGATGAGGAGTCGCCAGCGGATTGCGGCTTCCCGGGTCGAACTTGATGACCGCTTCGACGCCCATGTCCATCATCACCTCGAACGAGGTCACATTGCCGCCCGTCCGTTCCGCCGCGATGTTGAGGAGATCGACCGCGGCTTGCGGCGAGGTGACGCCGGCGAAAGCCGTCTCTATCGACCGCGGCCGCGGCACCAGCCGCAGCACGGCGGCGGTGATGATGCCGAGCGTGCCTTCGGCGCCGATGAACAGATTGCGCAGGTCGTAGCCGGTATTGTCCTTCTTGAGCTTGTTGAGATTGTTGAGCACGCGGCCGTCGGCCAGGACAACTTCGAGGCCGAGCACATGCGAGCGCGCGATCCCGTGCGCCAACGCGGCTGTGCCGCCGGCATTCGTCGAGAGATTGCCGCCGATCGTGCAGGTGCCCTCGGACGGCAGCAATTGCGGATAGAGGCGGTCGGCATCGGCGGCCGCCTCGCGCGCGCGCTGCAATGTCACGCCCGCTTCGACGGTCATCGTGTTGGAGACCGGGTCGACCTCGCGGATCTTGTCCAGCCGGGTGAGTGACAGCACGACCTCGCCATGATGCGGGATCTGTCCGCCGACGAGGCCCGTGTTGCCGCCCTGCGGCACGATCGCGGTCTTGGTGTCGTTGGCGAGCTTGAGGATATTGGAGACTTCCTCGATCGAGCCCGGCCGCAGGACCACCGGCGTCTGCCCGTGAAACAGGTCGCGCATCTCGACGAGATAAGGCTCCTGCATCTGCGGATCGGTGATGGCGTATCTCTCGCCAACGATGGCGATGAAGCGTGCCAGAAGATCGGGCGCGAGCGAGCGCTTGGGCTCAGACTTGATGAGGATGTTCATTGCCGGTCTCACGATTTGGGCGCCGCGGCCCGCACAAGGCGATCATTGATCGCCTCGCCCAGGCCTTCGTGCGGGATCATCATTACCGCCACGTGCGACGCGCCGGAAGCATCGAGCGCCCGCAGGTGCGAAAACAGATTGGCGGCCGCCTCGATCAGGTTCCCATCGGGCGAGAGGTTGAGCATGACGGCCGCGTGCGGCGGCGTCGGACCGAAGGCGAGCAGGGCTTCGCCCGCCTGCGGCGCCTCGGCATTCAACCGCAGACGCGCCTTCGGCGCGTAGTGCGAGCTCAGCATGCCGGGCGCGAGCGGCGCCTCGGCGTCCGGCGTGGGCGCGACCGCCAGAGGCCGTCCGAGTACGTGCTCGATCGCCTCGCGCGGAACACCGCCCGGACGCAGCAGGGTCGGCTCGCCGAGGCAGCCGACAATGGTCGACTCCACGCCGACGTCGGCCGCGCCGCCGTCGAGCACCATATCGATGCGCCCGCGCAGGTCGGCCAGCACATGGGCGGCGCTCGTCGGCGACACATGGCCTGAGCGGTTCGCCGAGGGGGCGACCACCGGGCCGCCAAAAGCGGTGAGCAGCGCGTGGGCGACCGGGTGTGCCGGAACCCGCAACCCCACGCTGTCGAGCCCGGCCAGCGCCAGATCGGCGACGCCGCAGCTCGGCCGTTTCGGTACGACCAGGGTTAACGGCCCCGGCCAGAAGGCCTCCGCCAACGCCTCGGCGGCGCCATCGAACAGGCCGAGCCGTCGTGCCGCGGCGGCGTCGGCCGCGTGGGCAATCAGCGGATTGAAGGCCGGACGCCCCTTGGCGGCATAAAGCCGGGCGATTGCCTCGCCATTGCCGGCGTCGGCGCCGAGTCCGTAGACCGTCTCGGTCGGGAAGGCCACCAGCCCCCCGGCGGCCAGGCAGCGCGCGGCGGCCTTGATCGCATCGGCATCAGCCTTTAAGACCCGCGTTCCCGGCTCGGCGGTCATCTTCGCTCCCAAGCTTGCGTTTAAGTTCGCGGGGGTTATAAGACCGCCACCAGTCGGAGTGTAGCGCAGTCTGGTAGCGCACCTCGTTCGGGACGAGGGGGTCGCAGGTTCAAATCCTGCCACTCCGACCATTTCGGTTCTTAAGGCCCGCCAAGGGCTTAGCAACCATCGCAAATCTCCACAATGGCTTGGTGTAGAAGTCGCGGCCGCTAAGCGTGCCCCCGACAAGCGGACGCTTGCCAGCCAAGACCTCGGTCGGCCGGCGCCTCGGGAAAAGCCGTCGCCTGGCGTCCTCACGGGGCACTTCTCCGCGCCGGGCCACCTCGCATCGACTTAGTTCGGCAAGAGGTGCGCGCGTCGCCGGCAATAGGCTGGTGACAACCAGCCCGGCGCCCGTTGCCCGAACTCATTGCATTTGATACGGATTGCAACTTATTCGGGTATTGATTTATGTATTCAATTGTCACTCCGAACCGGAACCGAATTGAGCCGCTCAAAGCCGTCATTCCAAGCTGGCAGTCTCAAGATCTGATCTCAGAAATCGTCGTCGTTGATTACGGCAGCGAAAATCCCATCAGGCTTGATGACTTTGCCTCGGCTGAAAAGATTAAAATCGTCAGAGTCGAGGGTACCGATGACTGGCGCATCGGACACGCAACGAATATCGGGGTGGATTGGGCGACGCGCCGATACATTTGCAAGTTGGATTCCGACGTCCTGATCGAACGGTCCGACTGGCTTAGAAATTTGGTTTTGGACGCATCGTTTTTCCGGGGCCACTTCCAGACGACCATTCCGAATGGAGAGGTTCTTTTCTCAAAAGACCATTGGAAGGCGCTTGGAGGCTACAACGAATGGCTCAGCGGCTACGGATTTGACGACACCGATTTCTATATTCGATTGCGATCGTTTGGCGTGAAGGAACGTCACATTCCGCCATCGTTCCTGCGAACGCTAAAGCACGCGCAAGCCCAAAGAGGGGGCTACAAGAACACATACAGATTCATGCATATCGAGGACCCCTCCACGAAGGCGGCGGTGGATCAGTACAAAAATACGCTTCTGTCCTTCATGCACGAATGGAATGCGAGCCTTCGTACCCCTTATACGGTCCTCGCCAATGCGGACCACGGCGTGACCGTCAGAACGGAGCGGCTGCGGGATAACTACAAGTTCCAGGACGCAATTGCTGAAACCATTTCGGCGCTTTGTATCATGACGCGAGATGACGCCACTAAGCGCCATATCGAGGGTCTTATCGCATGGCTCGTCAAAGAGGCCGGCGGCTTCGGCGAAAAACCCGAATGGTGAAGCAAAAGCCAGAAGGTTTGCGGCGCCGGATCGTTTCGTCTATTTGACTTGGCCCCCGTCCCCGGCTCGGAGGGCAGCTTCGCTCCCAACCTCTCGGGCTATTTTAGCGCCGTTTAGCAGTCACCTCGCACGTTTGCAGCGATGCTAATTCTCGGCTCCGCAAAAGAAATCAGTCGCGCGCTGATGGTGAGGCATGCACCGAGCGCAGACTGACGTCGCGGTGTCACAACTGACGTTGATAACGTGTTGCGGGTATGTACAAACTCGCACATAACAACGGTCGGAATATTAGTAAATATTATGGTTTTGTGAATGCGACGAATATCTCTGCGTGCTGCGTTGATCGTGAGCACGGCCCTAACGGCACTTACATTTGCGCAGGTTGCGCGTGCCGATGATCTCCTCGATCTCGGTTTGCTTCCCGGTACGACCCTAACCCACGCCAATGGTGTTAGCGCCGATGGTCTGGTGGTCGTTGGTCACGGCGACAACACGCGGAGCGGTACCAGTCAGGCATTGGTATGGACCGCTGGCGGACTGACGGCGCTTCCGTTTCTTGCCGGGACCTCGTCCAGTTCCGCCAACGCCGCAAGCGCCGATGGCTCGGTCATCGTAGGAACCAGCGGCAATCAAGCCGTCATATGGAGCGGCGGAACGGTGAGGTCGCTCGGCTTTTTGTCAGGCATCCCCTTCAGCGGCGCTAATGGCGTCAGCGCGGACGGCACGGTCGTCGTCGGCGTGAGCGGCGTGGAAGCGTTCCGCTGGACCGCGGCTGGCGGCGGCACCATGACCGGGCTTGGCTTTCTTCCCGGTGGGTTGTTCAGCACGGCCAATGCTGTCAGCGCCGATGGCTTGGTGGTCGTTGGCAATGCCAGCGATAGCAATAACTTCTACAAGGCGATCCGCTGGGCCGGCGGCACTATGACGGACCTCGGAACTTTGGCGGGCGACGTCGCCAGTAACGCGACGGCGGTGAATGCCGATGGGTCGGTGGTCGTCGGCTCCAGCGGCACCGATCCCAGCCATCCGCGTGAGGCATTCCGCTGGACCACCGCGGGCGGCGGCACCATGAGCGGTCTCGGCTTTCTGACCGGCGACACGGTAAGCCAGGCGAATGCCGTGAATGCCGATGGTTCCGTCGTGGTTGGGTACAGCCAGGGAGCGGCGGTGGGCAGCCAGAAGGCGTTTCGTTGGACCTCGGCGGACGGAATGCAATCGATCCACGACCTGCTGACATCTGCCCATGTCAATGTGAACGGTTGGTCGCTCAACGACGCCGTCGGCGTTTCTGCCGACGGATCGATTGTTGTTGGCGATGACTCGAGCGCTCAGGACACGCGGTCGTGGATTGCGCGCTTCGGATCGCAATATGGCACCGGCATCATCAGCCCCGAGACCGTCGCACAATCCTTCGCTGGGCAGGCCGCGATCAGTCAAACGGGCAATGAGGTCATCAACGACGATCTCACGGCCTTCACCCAATACGCCACCCAATCCCATTTTGTATCGGGCAAGACGCCCTACAATGTCTTTGCTTATGGCACCTACGACAGCGATCCGGCCGCGTCCGGCACGTTCGGTGTCACAGCGAATCTTCCGGACTTCATGATTGTTGGCGGGGCGCTGAGCGCCGATTACGTCCGCACGAACACGGTCTATGACGGTAACGCAACCATGTGGGGCGGCTCCGGCGGTGTGTTCGTGGCGCGCGTTCCGGACGCGGGCTTGCAATGGTTTGCGGGCGTTGACGGTGCGTCCCTCTCGGGCGACGTGACGCGTGGTTACCTCAATGGCAACGGCGAAGCGTCGTCGCACGGCAATACGGACGCCGCGGGCTACGGCGCGACCGTGCGCATTGGATGGACATTCGACAAGGTGTTGCCGCATACGCAGTTCACGCCGTTTGCTTCGTACACGTACACGGACCTGCATGTGAACGGATATACGGAGACCGGCGGCCCGTTCCCGGCGCAAATGGACTCTTTCGATGCCAGCGAACAGACGTCGCGGCTCGGAACTGATGTACGCTTTGACTTTGAGCCCGGCGGTTGGGTGTGGGGCTCCCTTGCGTGGGCGCACCGTCTGGATGGTGCTAATGAGCCGGAGATTAGCGGCACCTTGCTGGGCCTGTTCAGCATGAGCGTACCAGGTGCATCGGTTGCCCAGGATTGGGCTGAAGAGACGATTGGTGTCCACGTCCCCGCGTGGACCAACGGAGCTATCTCTGCATCGGTTACGGCTGAGACGCCGGAAGATTACGCGACGACATACGTCGCGCGTTTGGGCGTCACTCAAGCGTTCTAGCCGCGCGCGGCCTGCCCGCACTCGCTCAGCGAGTAGACTTGTGCAGGACCGCGCCTTCCGCGTAACGTCGTCCCCATAAAGAACAACGCGGCCGGACATCGATCCGGCCGGAATGGGGAGGATGACGTGATGACGCCATTGCGCGCCAAGGCCAGGATTCTGTCTTGTCTACTGCTTGGGCTCGCGGGCCTGGGCGTTATCGCGGCTCCGCAGGCTCGCGCCGCGGACTATCCCACCAGGCCGGTGCATTTCATCGTCGGCTATCCGCCCGGCGGGGCGACCGACATCTTGGCGCGCATCTTCGGCGCCTATCTGTCGGAGAAGATGGGCCAGCAGTTCATCATCGAAAACCGGGCGGGCGCCGGCAATAATCTGGGCACTGAGGCGGTCGTGAGGGCGGCACCCGACGGCTACACGGTGCTGTTGGTCAATCCGGCCAACGCCGTCAATGCATCGCTGTACAAGAAGCTGCAGTTCAATTTCATCCGAGACATCACGCCGGTGGCTGGTTTCGTTCGCGTGCCGAATGTGATGGAGGTGAATCCGCAAGTCCCAGTCAAGACCGTGGCCGAGTTTATCGACTACGTGAAAGCCAATCCGGGCAAAGTGAACATCGCCTCGTCTGGCAACGGCACGTCGATCCATCTCTCCGGTGAGCTGTTCAAGATGATGACCGGCTTGCAGATGACGCACGTCCCCTACAAGGGCTCGGCGCCCATGATCACCGATCTCCTGGCCGGCCAGGTGCAGGTGACGTTCGACAATCTGCCGGCCTCGATCAGCTATATCAAAGCCGGCAAGCTGCGCCCGCTCGCCGTCACCACCACGGTGCGCTCACCCGAACTGCCCGATGTGCCGACCGTCGGCGACACGGTGCCGGGCTACGAGGCGAGCGCTTTCTTCGGCATCGGCGCGCCCAAGGGGACGCCGAAGGAGATCGTCGATCTCATCAATAAGAACGTGAACGAGGCGCTCAAGGATCCTGCGATGCTGAAGAAGCTGAGCGATCTCGGCGGTCTTCCAATTCCCGGCACGCCGGAGGACTTCGGCAAGGTGGTTGCCGCCGAGACGGCGAAGTGGGAAAAGGTCGTCCACGCCGCCAATCTGTCGATCGAGTGATCGTGCAAGTTCTTCGGACGCATGCCCCATGAAGAGCAGTAAACGTCCGGAGGATCTGCGCAGTCATCGTTGGCTCGGCGTCAATGACCTGCGCTCCTTCGGCCATCGCGCACGCCTGCGCCAGGGCGGCTTCGACGCCGCCGATTGGACGGGCAAGCCGGTCATCGGCATCATCAATACCTGGAGCGACATCAACTTCTGTCATACGCACTTGCGTGCGCGTGCCGAGGACGTGAAGCGGGGTGTGCTCCAGGCCGGCGGCTTCCCTGTCGAGTTGCCGGCGATGTCGCTGTCGGAGCCGTTCGTGAAGCCCTCGACCATGCTCTATCGCAACCTCTTGGCGATGGAGACCGAGGAGCTGTTGCGCAGCCATCCGATCGACGGCGCGGTGCTGCTCGGCGGCTGCGACAAGACCACGCCCGGCCTCATCATGGGCGCGCTCAGCATGGGCGTGCCGGCGATCTATGTGCCGGCCGGTCCGCAGCTCAACGGCAACTGGCGCGGCCAGAAGATGGGCTCCGGCTCCGATGCCTGGAAATATTGGGACGAGAAGCGGGCCGGGCGCATCAGCGAAGCCGACTGGGCGGAGCTCGAAGGCGGCATCGCGCGCTCCTTCGGCACTTGCATGGTCATGGGCACTGCTGCGACCATGATGGCGATCACGGAAGCACTTGGTCTCGCGCTGCCCGGCTCATCATCGATCCCCGCCGCGGACGCCTCGCATCCGCGCATGTGCGCTGCCGCCGGCCGCCGTATCGTCGACATGGTGTGGGAAGATTTGACGCCGGCAAAAATCCTCACGCCCGCCGCCTTCGACAACGCGATCCGCGTGCACATGGCGATGGGCGGCTCGACCAATGCCATCATCCACGTGGTGGCGATGGCGCGCCGCGCCGGTTTGCCGCTCGACATGAAGCGCTTCGACGAGATTTCGCGCGAAGTCCCCGTCCTCGCCAATGTGCGTCCCTCCGGCGAATTCTTGATGGAGGACTTTTTCTATGCTGGCGGACTGCGCGCGCTCATGGCCGAACTGAAGGACGTGCTCGAGCTGTCTTGCGTGACAGTCACCGGCAAGACGATCGGCGACAACATCGCCGGCGCGCAGGTCTATAAGCGCGAGGTGATCCATCCGCTCAACGATCCGATCTCGCGCGAAGGCGCCACGGCCGTGCTCACCGGCAATCTCGCGCCGCGCGGCTGCGTTATGAAGCCGTCGGCGGCCGAGAAGCGTCTGCTGAAGCATCGCGGCAAGGTCATCGCCTTCGAGGATTACAATGAGATGGCGCGCGAAGTGGAGCGCGATGATCTCGACGTCACGCCCGACCACATCCTCGTGCTCAAGAACGGCGGCCCGAAGGGCGGACCCGGCATGCCGGAGTGGGGGATGCTGCCGATCCCCAAAAAACTCGTGAGAGCGGGCGTACGCGACATGCTGCGCATTTCGGATGCGCGCATGAGCGGCACCAGCTACGGCGCCTGCATCCTTCATGTTGCGCCCGAAAGCTATGTCGGCGGACCGCTCGCCTTCGTGCAGACAGGCGACGAGATCGAAGTGGATGTAGATGCACGACGCATCCATCTGCATGTGAGCGACGAGGAGCTGGCGCGCCGCCGCGCAGCATGGACGCAACCGCCGCCGCGTTATCCGCGCGGCTATGGCGCCCTCTATTCCCAACACATCGGCCAAGCCGACGAGGGTTGCGATTTCGATTTTCTGGCGCCGCTCGGTCCCATTCCGGAACCGGAAATTCACTAGAAACTCATCCGGCAAAAGGCCGGCAAGGCTTACCAGACGCGAAACACGCTTCGCGTTCCGCTTTGCTGCAGGAGCGCGCGAGCAAGCTGGTGTCCGCCGGCGGTGAGCTCGCCGCGCGCGTCGAGCCAGCCATGGTCGGTTGCGAAACGCGATACCTCGTCCGCGGTTTCGCCGCCAGACAGCATCTCCGTAAACTCCAGGACGATGCTCATTTCGTCCGGTGCGGACATATCCTTATGATCGGCCGGCATTGCACGAACTCCTCATTCATACGCAGAGCACGACGTTCGCCGCTTCATGGCGCACGCCGGTCTGTTTCGTTGGTGATGGCGCGGTGATTAGTGATTAAATGGTGACTGGGAGGATCGGCTTTCAATTCCGCCGACGAACACTTCGGGGTGATCCGGAATCGCCGGCGGTTCGTGCCGATTGGGAATAACTGACTGTCCTCGGACGCGGATCGGGGCATTCGGCGACGAGGCGCGGGTCAACAATCACGATCAGGCCGCAAAAGCCGCGGTTCCTCCGGCGGTCATGATGTTGCCTTGACACTCGGCTTTCTTCGGCCACAATTTTCAACGCGCTGGGAACCCTACATGCGGATGACGCGAGCAGTTTTGTTGATCTCTCTCTCCGCGGCCGCCGTTGCGGCGACGAGTTCCACTCACGCTCAATTGTCGACGCCGATCGACGTCGTCGTGCAGAACGGACAATTCCAGCCGTCGAAAGTCACCGTGCAGGCCGATTCGCCTTTTGTGTTGCGCGTGAAGAACCTCGACCCGAATCCGGTCGAGTTCGCGAGTTCGATGCTGAACGTGGACCGGCTGATCTCGCCGAACACCAGCGTCTATATCCAGATCGGGACTCTGCGGTCCGGACGATATACATTCACCGACGTGGCGCATTCCGGCACCGACGGCGTGCTGATCGTCCAGTAGCCGCGATTGCTTACGCTGGCATTGAATTCAAATCAGGAACGGGATCAGCGCGGGCACTTCCGCGCGGTAGCGCCCATAGGCGTCGCCGAACTGCTCGGCCATGAACCGCTCCTCGACGCGCATCTTGTAAAGGAGCCCGGCAATGAGGATCACGAGTGCGATCAGCGCGCGCCAGCGGTCGACTACAAGCGCGGTGCCGAACAGCGCCAGCAGCAGGCCGGTGTAGATCGGATGGCGCACCAGCGCGTAAGGCCCGCTGCGGATCAACTCGTGCCCCTGCTTCAAAGTCACCGAGCCGCTCCAATTGCTGCCCAGCCAGGCGCGGGCCGCGATGGAGAATGAAATTCCGGCCGTAGTGAGCGCGACGCCCACCCAGAACCACGTGAAGGAAAAGGCGTGAAATCGCTGATCGAGCGTGCGACCGAACACATGCGGCACCCCGAGCAGCACGGCGCCGGCCACCATCGGCAGTCCGTGGGTGAGGCGCGACAGGCGGGTTTCGCGCCGGACGGTTTCCTTGGCGCCGATGGCAGAGACGAGCCAATAAGCGAGCCAGATCAGCCAGAGCGCCGGAATGATGGACAGATAGAATATTCTCATCACAGTTCGACTATGCACCAATAATGGCCAAAACCGGTGTAGTACCGGATTATGGCGCACACGAAACCCACGGCCAAGAGCAGAACGCGCAGGGCCAGCGCTGCGAGCGACGGACGCAACGGCATGAGCGACGACATTCCCTTCGACAAGACTCTCGACCTCGCCCCCGACACCGTGGATGAGCCGATGCCCGGTGTCCGCCGTGTGATGGCCAACAATCCCGGGCCGTTCACCTTCAAGGGCACGATCAGCTACATCATCGGCCGCGGCAAGGTCGCCATTGTCGATCCGGGGCCGGACGATCCGGCGCATATCGGTGCGCTCTTGGACGCCGTGCGTGGTGAGACGGTGACACACATCTTCGTCACCCACACGCACCGCGACCATTCGCCGGCGGTGCCGGCAGTCAAGGCGCATACCGGCGCCACCGTCTATGCCGAAGGCCCGCACCGGGCCTCCAGGCCTCTGCACATCGGCGAGCACAATCCGCTCGACGCCAGCGGCGATCGCGATTTCCGTCCGGATGTCATGCTCAAGGACGGCGAAGTCGTCACCGGCGACGGCTGGAGCATCGAGGCGGTGACCACGCCGGGCCACACGGCCAATCACATGGCATATGCGTGGAAAGAGAAGAACGTCATGTTCGCGGGTGATCACGTGATGGGCTGGGCGACCACCATCGTGGCGCCGCCCGATGGCGCCATGAGCGACTACATGGAGTCGCTGCAGAAACTCACCGGGCGCGACGAGACGATCTATTTCCCGGGCCACGGGCCGGCCATTCCCGACGCGCAGCGCTTCGTGAGCTATTACATCCTCCACCGCAAGGCGCGTGAGGCTTCGATCCTGCATCGGCTCGGCAAAGGCGAGACCGACATCGCGACGATCGTGCGCGCGATCTACATCGGCCTCGATCCGCGGCTTACGAACGCCGCCGGGTTATCGACGCTGGCGCACATGGAAGACCTGGTGACGCGCGGCCTGGTCGCCACGAACGGCCAGCCGTCGATCGACGGCCTCTACCGGTTGGCGGGCTGACGGCTCGTCGGCCGTTTGGGGGCGGGCTTCGCTTCCGGCTTCTCCGGCTCGACGCGCGGCTCAGGTGCGTTGCCGACGGCGTCGTCGATATCGTCGAGCAGCACGCGGATCCGGCGTGCATTGGTGCCGAAGTCGCTGGTGCCGTAGCGCGAGGCCGAGCGCACGTCGACACGCGCGCCGGTCCCGACGGGTGTGATGCGGACCACGACGTCGTCGCGGAAGCCCATGATCGGCGTGCGTGCCACCGCCTCGATGACGGCGTCGCGGCGCGTCGGCGTCGGCCCGCGCGCATCCACCACCAGCCATTTGCGCTTGGTGATGATGCCCTGCACGATATCGAAGACCGGCTTCACTGGCATATCGAGTTGCAGCGGCAAGATATCCGGATAAGCGGCGCGCTGCTGAATGGCGAAGCGCTCACCCGGATAATCGGTCGTGCCGCGCGGGCGCAGGCGCGCCAGGACGTCGAAGCGCGGCGGATTGGCGGTGTCGGTGGTGATGTCGTCGATGCGCGGGAGCGTCAGGCCGCGATAGCCGAGATAGGCCGGGTAGGCGAGCAGCACCGCGCCGATGAGGATACCGAGCAGGGCGCGTCCAAGCCCGGCCAGGCCCTGGCGCCAGATCGCGACGAAAGCGGCAAAGCCCAGCAGGATCGCCAGCACGGCCAAGGCCAGCGCCGCACCGAAGGTCGAGAGCGCCGGTACGATCTCCAGGAGTCCCGACCGCAGGATGATGACGGACAAAACCGTCACGGCGAGCGCGAACCACCCCAGCCGGGCGGACCATACCGCCAGCCGTGACAAGGGCTCGTCGCCGAATTGAGGTCGTCGCGCCATGCTTCTCCCGTCCCGCCAAGATTCGTTTCAGGCCCACGCATTCTGCCGCATCGACAAATGGCGACGAAGGGCGCGGGCCCGCAAGCCTGTTGATAGCCCCGCGTGTGATAAGTTGGCTATCGCGCCAAATCAGCGGTTACGCGGCTTTGCGCGCCGCTTTGGCTTGGCCAGCGCATGGGCATAGGCGGTCTGCAGCGCGGCCTTTAGCTCCGCGGGGCTCAGCGCGGACAAAGTCGCGCTGGTCCAGCCCTGCTGCCCCCAGGCGTTCAGGATCGGCGCAAAGGCCTCCGGCGCGACCGTGCACTTGAGCGCTTGTTCATCAGGCGTGAATTTGAAATTGGCGGTGCGGGCGTCGCCGGCCAGCGTCACGTAGATGCGCTCGACGCGAAATGCCGTACGGTCGAAATGCGGGGCTTCGGTCGTGCCGTCGAGGGCCAGGGCAAGGCGGCGCAGGTCCTTGCCCGTTGCCATCGCGCTCAGCGCCGGGCGTTTTCGAGCAACGTCTTGCCCAGCGACCACACCGCGCCTGGCACTTTGTGGCTGTCCGCAATCACCGTGTCGAACGCGGTCTCGATCCAGGTGCAATCGTTCTCAGACAACACCAGCGACGGCAGCAGCTTGATCGTGTGGCTGCCGTGACCCGCCACCTGCGCCATGATCTTGTGCTGCTTGAACAGCGGAATCGTGATGAGCTGGCAGAACAGGCCCTTGTTGGCTGTCTCGAGCAAGTGCCAGGCCGCCTTGAGCTTCAGCGATTGGGGCGCCGCGAACTCGACGCCGATCATGAGGCCCTTGCCGCGCACCTCGGACAGCATCTCGTGGCGCGGGATCATCGCCTTGAGCGCGGCGATCAATCGCGTGCCGAGACGGTCGGCATTTTCGACCAGCTTCTCGGCCTCGATCACCTCCAGCGTGGCGATGCCTGCGGCCATGGCGAGGTCGTTCTTCCCAAAGGTCGACCCATGCACGACGGCGCGGTCCATGCGGTCGAAGACCTTGCTGAAAACCTCATCGCGCGTCAGCACCGCGCCGACCGGCACGTGACCGCCCGACAGCGCCTTGGCGAGCAGCACCATGTCGGGCTCGACGCCCCAATGCTCGACGGCGAGGAAGCGTCCGGTGCGCCCGAGTCCGGTCTGCACCTCGTCGGCGACGAAGAGCGTCCCGTGACGGCGGCACAGCGCCGCGGCGTCCTTGAGGTAGTGATCGTCGGGCACGTTCACGCCTTTGCCCTGGATCGGCTCGACGATGAAGGCGGCGATATCGCGCCGGCGCAGCGCTTCCTCGAGCGCGGCGAGATCGTTGAACGGGATACGCCGGCAATCCGGCAGCAGCGGTTCGAAGCCTTTGCGGAAGATCTCGTCGCCGGTGAGCGACAGCGCGCCATAGGTCAGGCCGTGGAAGGCGTGGTCGCAGAAGACGATGCCCTGCCGTCCCGTCGCCGCGCGGGCGAACTTGATCGCCGCCTCCACCGCTTCGGCTCCGGAGTTGGCGAAGAACGCGCGCTGGAGATAGGGCACCTTTGCCAGCAGCCGCTCCGCGAGCAGGCCGGCCAGCGTCGAGACGTCCATCTGGACGAGATTGGGCAACTCCGCATCGAGCACGCTCTTGAGCGATTCTCGGATGGCTGGATGGTTGCGCCCCACGGCGAAGACGCCGAAACCGCTCAGCAAATCGAGATAACGGACATCGTCCCGGTCATAGAGGTAGGCGCCGGCGCCGCGGCAAAAGCCGACGTCAAAGCCGATGGTCTTGAGCACCCGCACCATCTGCGCATTGAGATGGCGGCTGTGCATGTCATAGCGTTCGACCTCGTGAGCGGCGAAGAGGTCGCCCGCATCGATCGTGGCCAGCGGCTTCGGAGTTGGTGTCAGCATGTCCCGGCGAAATCCGACGAAGTATCTTTGCTCTGCGGAGCCTTTCGTACGATGCCGGATGCGACGGAAACGCGGTCAGCTCCCCCGAGGGAGGGTCCTGTTACCGCGCGTGCGCCCCACAGCGGAAAGACTTGCAACAGCTACGATAGCACAGTGTGTGCGCGGCCGGTGCCACAAAACGTTTCGAATGGTATCCGTCGCTCACAATGCAGATCATTCAACACAACCACAGTATTGAAATAACCCGGGGATTCTCGTCAATTCGGCCAAAATTGCCGCTTCTCGCACCTGCGCAGATGACGCAGAGCGATTTCGAATGGCCGGAACTTCGCGCTATGGTCGCGCAAGAAAAAGGTGCACGCGCCGGGAACAGGTCAGACGTCGAACGCGTACCGATGCGTTGGTGCCGCAGTCAGAAACCGGCAAAATCAACTGCGTCCGTCTTCCCCATTGTGGCCGGTTGACACCCGCCGCGTGCACTTTGAAAACGCGCCGCCTGCGCCCGGCGTTCCATGAAACGCCGGGATCGCGCGAGGGGATTCAGGCTTCCAGGTTGACGTGTTTTGTTTCCGGCGTGGCGAGGATCGCGTAGATCGCCAGCAGCGCGTAAACCATCACCAGTGATGCGATGTAATAGTGCGCCTGGTGGATGCCGTAGGTCTTCAGGATGTATCCGGCGACGATCGGGATCAGGCCGCCGCCGTAGACCTGCGACACCTGATAGCCGGCGCTCGCGCCTGAGGCGCGATACCGCGTCGGAAAATTCTCGGTGTAGAAGGTCGGGATCGCGCCATAGCCGAACCCGAACACGAAGCCGAAGCCGATGATCTCCGCGATCGTCGCGAGGACGAAATTGCCGGTATTGACCAGATAGAAATACGGCAGCGCGAAGACCAGGAAGACGAGCGCGGCAATCAGCAGGATCGTCCGGCGGTTGATGAGATCGGCGAGGAGCGCGCCGATCACCATGAAGACGAACATGCAGCCGGCCGCGATGAGGCCGATCACTTCAGGCGTCGAGCCGGTGAAGCCAGCCGCCTTCATGTAGCTCGTCCCGAACACGAAATAGAGGAAGAAGGCGCCGCCGAACATCGCGTTGACCAGCGAGGTGCGCAGGATGGTCCCCGGCATTTCACGCCAGACCTGTGCGGCCGGATGCGCCAGCACGTCGCTTTGTGCTTTGTGCCTCTCGAAGACGACACTGTCCTCGGTGCGCGTACGGATGAAGATGCCGACGATCGCCACCAGGAAGCCGATGATGAACAGGATACGCCAGCCCCAGTCGTTGAAGCTGTCAGCCGTCATCAGCGATTTGGTGAACAGCACCGAACCGAAACCAAGCAGCAGGCCGATCGGAATAGCGAATCCGACCCAAGCGCCCCAGAAGGCGCGATGCTTGGAGTGGGCCGCCTGCTCGACAACCCAAGTCGACGCCGTGCCGAACTCGGCCCCGAAGCTGATCCCTTGCGCCAGGCGGAAGATGATCAGCAGCACCGGCGCGACAGAACCAATGCTGTCGTAGCTGGGCGTGAGGCCGATCAGCAGGGTCGAGATGCCCATCAAGATCAGCGCATAGACCATCGCATCCTTGCGCCCGCGGCGATCTGCGATGTGGCCGAAAATGAAGGCGCCGACCGGACGAATGATG
>Ga0310811_10000881_pt1 | contig 38757 bp, 40 predicted proteins | sample YCmetagenome_FD_207642 | JGI IMG/M metagenome (GOLD analysis project Ga0310811, IMG submission 207642) | Soil microbial communities from experimental microcosm in Duke University, North Carolina, United States - YC | ecosystem: Engineered > Artificial ecosystem > Soil microcosm > Unclassified ... | reverse complement strand
TCGCCAGCAATGTGAAAAAATGCCCGGCCGTCATACCCCTGTCAATTGAGGCGGGACCAATTGCAGAACATCTGCACAGCCTCGCGCCGCATCTTCATTCGAGATGCATCGATGCGAGCGGATCCTGGTCGCGATCGAACTGGTGCGCCGGAGCAAGCGGCATCACGGCGTGCTCTGGCTTGCGGCCTTGCAGATGCGCCAGCGCATGCTTGCGAACGAGCGCCATGGTGAGTGCCTCGCATTCCGTGGGTTCACCGGCCCACGCGCAGTCGACGCTTGACGACTGTCCGGGCCAGGCCTGCGCCGGGCCGGCAATTGCAAGCGACAATATGATCCGCAGGGCGGCAGTGATGCTTGTCTTTGTCATGGGACGCTCCAAACCTTTCTATCCCAGGGATCGGATGGGGCAGGCAATATTCCGCGCCGCCGCATTCTCGTGCGACGGCTCACGCGAGGTTCAACGTCCGTGAGGCTGGCGTGAGGGAACCCGCATTGAACCGTTGCACCAAACGTCGGGCTTTCAAGCGTCATCTTCCCCGCCTAGTTTGAGGCACTTGGGGAATGAGGACGACGCAATGAAGAAGCTTGCCGCTATCGCCGCGATTTTGTTCTGGTCGACATATGCCTATGCGCAGGACCGCAGCATCACCGTGGCCTCGACGACGTCGACGGAGCAGTCGGGCCTGTTCGGCCATCTGCTGCCGCTGTTCTCGAGGGCCGGGGGCGTCGCGGTGAAGGTCGTCGCCGTCGGCACCGGCCAGGCGCTCGACATCGGACGGCGGGGTGATGCCGACGTGGTGTTCGTCCATGACAGGCCGGCCGAAGACAAGTTCATGTCCGAGGGGCAGGGCGTGAAGCGCTTCGACGTCATGTATAACGATTTCATCATTGTTGGCCCGAAGAGCGATCCCGCGAAGATCGCCGGCGACAAGGACGTCGCCGACGCCCTGCGCAAGATTGCTGCGGCAAAGGCGCCGTTCATCTCGCGCGGCGACAAATCCGGCACGCATTCGGCCGAGCTGCGGTTGTGGAAAGAGGCCGGCATCGACCCTGCCAATGGCAAAGACAGCTGGTACCGCGAGATCGGCCAGGGCATGGGCCCGGCGCTGAACATGGCGTCGTCCTCGAACGCGTATCTGCTGTCAGACCGCGGCACCTGGCTGTCGTTCAAGAACAGGGGTGAGCTCGTGATCCTGACCGAAGGCGACAAGCGGCTGTTCAATCAGTACGGCGTCATGCTGGTCAATCCGGACAAGCATCCGAACGTGAAGGCGAAAGACGGGCAGGCCTTCATCGACTGGCTGATCTCACCGAAGGGGCAGGATGCGATCGCCGGCTACAAGGTCGGTGGCGAGCAGCTATTTTTCCCCAACGCGTCCCACTAGCAGGAAGGCGACCGTCGAGACGGCGACGCTGAGTGCGAGCAGGATCAGCCCCAGCCCCAGCGCCAGCGGCAGGTCGCCCTTGCTGGTCTCCAGCGCGATCGCCGTCGTCATCGTGCGGGTGAAGCCGCGGATGTTGCCGCCGACGATGATGATGGCGCCGACCTCGGCGATGGCGCGCCCGAACGCGGCGAGAAAGGCCGTCAGCAGCGACGTCCGGCCGAGCGCGAACAACAGGCCGATGCTGCGCAGCGTCGAGAGGCCGTCGATCCGCGCGAGGTCGCCATACTCGGCCCACAGCAGGCTCGCCGGCCGGTGCACCAGCGCGACTACGATCGGGGTCGCGAGCAGCGTCTGCGCGACGACCATGGCCGTCGGCGTGAATAGCAGGCCCGCGGCTCCGAGCGGGCCGGAGCGCGACAGCAGAAGATAAAGCGCAAGCCCGACCACGACCGGCGGCAGCCCAAGCAACGCATTGGTCAACACGATGATGACCTGCCGCCCGCGAAAGCGGGTGATCGCAAGCAGGGCGCCGAACGGCGCGCCGATCAGAAGCGCGATGATGCTGGCCGTCAGGCTGACGCGCACCGACAGCGCGACAATACCGAGCAGCTCGGGATCGGCTTCACCAATCAGCGTGAACGCGGCAGCGATGGATCGCGTGAAGTCGTTCATCCCGGATTTTGTGCCGAGGGCAACAGATCCAGCACCAGTTCGGAGGGACGGCAAAGCCTCACGCCTTTCGGCGTGACCACGATCGGCCGGTTGATCAGGATGGGATGGGCCATCATCGCATCGAGCAGTTGATCGTCGGTCAAGCCAGGATTGTCGGGCCCAAGCTCCGCATAGGGGGCAGCCTTCTCGCGAACCGCCTCGCGCACCGAAATTCCCATGCGGGCGATCAGCTGCTGGAGCAGCGGGCGCGACGGCGGCGTCTTCAGATATTCGATCACGTGCGGCTCGATCCCGGCATTGCGGATCGTGGCAAGCGTGGAGCGCGACGTGCCGCATTCGGGATTGTGGTAGATGATCGCGTCCATCGGCAGGCACCTTCGATTTCAGTCGGGATCGGCAAGCGTCTTCGTCGTGCGTTCGCTCGGGCAAGTCAAGCCCGCTCAGGAAGGGATTCGCCGTTACAGAAATTCGGAAATGCCGCATATTGCGCAGTGGACCGCGGTGCCGGCCGGCGTCCGACCTTCCCTGCGCCCTCGGCAGTCCCCGGGGACGACGCCAGCCGAACAACTCGGGCCGGTCAGGCCGCGAGACCGCGAAATCATGCCCATCGCGGCCTGAAAGGCGGCTTTATTCTCGCCACGGATGCTTTAAGGAAGAGCCTGGATGCGGCGCAGCACTTAAGACGCCGCGGCTCGAAATTCAGGTCAAACCGGGCACGTCGCCGTGAAGGCCGGGCTCGCTCAACGAGAAGGACGTCATTCCATGATCAATACCGTCGGCATCATTGGAGCAGGGACCATGGGCAACGGCATCGCCCAGATCAGCGCCGCGGCCGGACTGTCGGTCGTGATGGTCGACATCTCCGATGCGGCGGTGAACCGCGGCATGTCGACCGTCGGCGGCAGCCTCGAGCGCCTGGTCAAGAAGGAGAAGATCTCGGCGGCCGATCGCGAGGCGACCCTCAAGCGCATCACCGGCACCACCGACCGCGCAAAACTGTCCGATTGCGATCTCGTCATCGAGGCTGCGACCGAGAACGAGGAGCTCAAGGTCAAGATCCTGAAGGATCTCTGTGCCACGCTGTCGCCGCGCACGCTGGTTGCGACCAACACCTCGTCGATCTCGATCACCAAGCTTGCGGCCGCGACCGATCGCCCGGATCGCTTCATCGGAATGCACTTCTTCAACCCGGTTCCGGTGATGGCGCTGCTGGAACTGATCCGCGGCCTGCAGACCTCGGACGACACCCACGCCAAGGCGCTCGATTTCGCCCAGCGCGTCGGCAAGGTGGCGATCACGGCCAAGAACAGCCCGGGCTTCGCGGTCAACCGTATCCTCTGCCCGATGATCAACGAGGCGATCTTCGCGCTCCAGGAGGGCATCGCCACCGCCGAGGAGATCGACGCCGGCATGAAGCTCGGCTGCAACCATCCGATCGGGCCGCTGGCGCTGGCCGATCTCGTCGGCCTCGACACCATGCTGTCGGTGATGGAGGTCTTTTATAAGGGCTTCAACGATCCTAAATATCGTCCAGCCCCCTTGCTCAAGGAAATGGTCGACGCCGGCCATCTCGGCCGCAAGACCGGGCAGGGGTTTTACAGCTACAGCGCCTGATGTCGGCGCGGGCGGCGGGCTTGCATACCCGCCGCCCGATCCCGCAATTTGCGCTATGACAAAGATGTCGCGGCGTTTTGGCCCGACAATGTCGAACGGGCGGCTCGCGGGAACAACGGACGGAAAACGAAGAATATGTCGGATCGACTGAAGGCCGAGCGCGAAGCGGCGGCGACGCGGCGGAACCTGCTGACCCAGGATGCGATCGAGCGCACCGGGATTACCGAGGACATGATCGGGGAACTCGTCACCCGCTTCTACGGACGTGTCCGAGAGGATGCGCTGCTCGGACCGGTCTTCGCGATCGTCCAGAACTGGGACGAGCATCTCGCCAAGCTCAAGGACTTCTGGTCCTCGGTCGTCCTGATGAGCGGCCGTTACCACGGCTCGCCGATGCGGGCGCATGTGCCGCTCACCCTGGTTGGCGATCATTTCGACCGCTGGCTCGACCTGTTCGAGCAGACCGCCCGCGAAGTCTGCCCGCCGCCGGCGGCGGCATTGTTCATCGACAAGGCGCGTCGCATCGCCGACAGCTTTGAGATGGCATCGGCCACCATTGCCGGCCGCATCGCGGCGCCGCGTCATCTGCTCAGGTCGTCCTGACGACGGCGAAGCTGCCTGCAAAGCGTGCAGTTGTATCGCGTTGCGGTTGCGTTGCGTGAGCGACGAGCGCTCCCGCAATTCCCGCATCATCGGTGTGATCTGCAAAATATGATGCCGATCGCGCGCCATGACATTGAAATGGCAAAAACGCGTTGAATGCGTTCAATCGTGTTCAATCAAAGCGAGTAAAGCCATATTGATGCACTGCGGCGCCAAATCTGCGCCTTCATTTCGGCAGAGTTCCAGCGCCTGCTATGGTGCATGGCGCACGCATCATTCAGCATCACCCCGTCATCCTCCGATAGCACTGCGGAACCTGAAGCTGACGTGAGCACGGAGCAAACGCGGCGCACGCTGGTGCTTGGTGCGCTCGCGACCACTGCGTGTCTCGGCTGTTCTGCACCGGTGCGCGCGGGCGAAGATCCGCCCGGCTCCGACGAGCGGCCGCAGAAGGGCGACCTTCTGGTTTTCTCGGAAGGCGACGGCGAAGGAAAGCTCATCAAGGCAGCTGACCTGACGCTTGGCGGTCCGCCGGTGCATGCGTGGCCGCAGGATCCCAGGACGTCGGTGGTGCGCAGCGCCTCGCGGCTCAACGAGCTCCTGATCATCCGGCTCGATCCCGCCGAACTCGACGAGCAGACCAAGGCGCGCGCCGTCGACGGCATCCTCGCCTATTCGGCGATCTGCGCCCATGCCGGCTGTCCCGTCACCGCCTGGGTAAAGAGCGATGTCGGCGACGCCGAGGTATTCAAGTGCGTGTGCCACAACTCCGAATACGATCCGCGCGCGGGCGCGCAGGTGGTGTTCGGGCCGGCGCCGCGGCGGCTCGCCGCGCTGCCGCTGGCGCTTGCTGACGGCTCGCTCAGCGTTGCGGGTGGCTTCATCGGAAAGGTAGGTGGTGCGCAGCCGGGATGATGGACAACGCGGGATATGCCCGCGTCACGAGAGGCCGCATCCGCCGAGGGGCGGATTTCGGGACGAACGACAAGAATTCAAAACAAGAATTCAATCGGATCAAAAGGGGAAACGTCCATGAAAAGGTCAATGACCAGGAAGCAATTGCTGCTGTCCGGATTCGTCGCCTTCACGTGTGTTGTCTCGACCGCTGCGATCGCCGGCCCGATCGAGAGCTACGCGCCGGTTACCCAGCAACGCCTGGAGAATCCCGAACCGGGCAACTGGATGCTCTATCGCCGCACCTATGACGGGCAGGGCTACAGCCCGCTCGACCAGATCAACACGTCCAACGTCAAGGATCTCACGCCGGTCTGGACTTTCGCCACCGGCGTGGTCGAAGGCCACGAGGCGCCGCCGATCGTCAACAACGGCGTGATGTTCGTGGCAACACCGATGGGGCAGGTGATCGCGCTGAACGCGAAGACCGGCGATGAATATTGGCGCTACAAGCGGCAGCTCCCCGACGATCTGTTCCAGCTGCATCCGACCAGCCGCGGCGTCGGCCTGTGGGAGGACAAGCTTTATCTCGCGACCACCGACGACCACGTCGTCGCGCTCGACGCCAAGACCGGCAAGGTGGCGTGGGACACCAAGGTGCAGGATTACAAGAAGGGTCAGTACATGACCCTGATGCCGCTGATCGTCGACGGCAAGGTCATCGTCGGCGGCTCCGGCGGCGAGTTCGGCGTGCGCGGCTACGTTGCCGCCTTCGATGCCAAGGACGGCAAGGAGCTGTGGCGCACCTACACCATTCCCGGCGAGGGCGAGCCCGGCCATGACACTTGGCAGGGCGACGACTGGAAGAACGGCGGCGGCTCGGCCTGGATGACCGGCACTTACGACAAGGACACCAAGACGATCTATTGGGGCGTCGGCAACGCCGCACCATGGCCCGGCGAGATGCATCCAGGCGACAATCTCTACACTTCGTCGGTGCTCGCGCTCGATCCCGGCAACGGCAAGATCAAGACCTATCATCAGTACCACCAGAACGATTCCTGGGACTGGGACGAGGTCGATGCACCGATGCTGATCGATCTTCAGCGTGACGGCCGCAGCATCAAGAGCCTGGTCCATCCCGGCCGCGACGCGATCTTCTGGGTGCTCGAGCGCACGCCGACCAAGATCAACTACATCGCCGGCTGGCCGTTCGTCTCGACCGACGTCTGGAAGGGCATCGACGAGAACGGCAAGCCGATCCTCGATCCCGATCACAAGCCGGTGGTCGGCAAGCGCGTCGAGTTTTGTCCGTCACTGTGGGGCGGCAAGGACTGGCCGTCGGCGGCCTATAGCCAGAAGACGGGCCTCGTTTACGTGCCCGCCAACGAGAACTTCTGCGGCGGCTTCACCGGCGAGAAGGTCCCGCTCAAGCCCGGCGAACTCTGGCTCGGCACCAAGCCGGAGGACATCGGCCTGAAGACCAAGCCCGGCGCCGATCATTTCGGCGAGATCCAGGCTTGGGATCCCGCGACCGGCAAGAAGGTGTGGCAGCACAACTTCCCGAAATCGCAGATGTTCGGCTCGGTGACGGCGACCGCGGGAGATCTCGTGTTCGCTGGCGGCACCAACGACCGCAACTTCCGCGCCTTCAATGCCAAGACCGGCGAGCTGTTGTGGCAGCAGAAGACCAACTCCGGAATCATGGGCATGCCGATGTCCTATGAGATCGACGGCACGCAGTACATCGCCATCCAGTCGGGTTGGGGCGTGGACGCGCAGCGCATCCAGGACGCGCTCGTGACCAACAATATCGGCATCGAGGCCAACGTGCCGCAAGGCGGCGTGATCTGGGTGTTCGCGCTGAAGAAATAAGCTCCGCAGGCGGATCGAGAGAAGCGGAGCGAGAGGGGGCAAATGCGGCGGACGGCAACGTCCGCCGCATTTTGCATGCGAGATAAGATCGCTGCCCTCACCACGAACTCGTCATGCCCGGGCTTGTCCCGGGCATCCACGTTCCCAGTTCTGTGGCAAAGCTCGTGGATGGCCGGGACAAGCCCGGCCATGACGGCGAGAGAATCTCAGTCCGCGAACGCCACTACTTCCCCTGCCTGTCCACCTTGTCCTTCTCCTTCTGGTTCATCTCCCGAACCTTCGGATCGGTGCTGCTCTGTCCGGTGGTCTGGGTGGTCGAGGCGGGCGGGGCGGTGGCGTTGGGAAGCGAATTCTGCTCCGGCGCGGTGGGGCGCGTCGCCGTCGTCGGTGGCGTCGTGGTGCTCTGGGCGAACGCGGCTGTAATGGTCAAAAGAAAGGCGCTCGACAGCAGCGAGACTGCGAGCGCCCTGGGAATGTTGGTCATCGATCTGCTCCTGTCAGATCGATGGAAACGGCGCGAGGCCGCCGGATGTTCCGCCTCAAGCCTCCAATTGCTTGCCGATCGGAAGCGCGCGGATGCGCTTGCCGGTCGCGGCGAAGATCGCGTTCATCAGCGCCGGCGCGAAGGGCGGCACGCCGGGCTCGCCGACGCCGCTCGGCGGCGTGTCCGACGCGGGCGGGACGATGTAGACATTTGTCACGAGCGGAGCCTCATCGATCCTGACGACCTGGAAGTCGTCAAAATTCTTCTGCTCCACCTTGCCGTCCTTGAAGCTGATCTCACCATATTTGGCGAGGCTCAGGCCCATGATCGCGGCGCCCTCGATCTGCGAGGCGATGCGCTCGGGGTTGACATAGGTGCCGCAATCGATCGCGGTATCGACCCGCGGCACCGTCAGCTTGCCCTTCTCGTCGACGGCCACCTCGACGATGGTCGCGATGTAGCTGACGAAGCTGCGGTGCACAGCAATGCCGAGTCCGTGGCCCTTCGGCACCTGACGGCCCCATTCGCCCTTCTCGGCGACCAGCTCGACCACCTTGCGCAGGCGCGCGGTGTCGATCGGGTAGCTGTCATAGGGCTCGCCGTAGTTCCAGAGATCCTTGACCGCCGGCTTGACGATACGGGGCGTGCCGATCAGAGCCAGCAGCGTCTCCTTCTGGTCGCGGCCGGTCGCGTTGGCGATCTCGCCCACCATCGACTGCACCGCGAAGGCGCGCGGGATGTTCGAGACCGAACGGAACCAGCCGATGCGGGTGAACGCGGCTGCCTCCGGGTTCTCGCAGGAGATGTTGGCGATCTCGAACGGCATGTCGACGAGACCCATGCCGAGCTCGAACGCCGCCTCGTGCTTGGTGCCTGCCGCGAAGGTCGAGCCGATGCTCGGCGCGACGCTGCGGTGACGCCAGGCTGTGACCTTGCCGTCCTTGTCGAGGCCCGCCTCGATCCGTTCGACCGAGACGGTGTGCAGGAAGTCGTGGCGGACGTCGTCCTCGCGCGTCCACTGCACCTTCACGGGTACGCCGAGCTCCTTCGACAGCAGCGCGGCCTCGAGCGCAAAGTCGCATTTCGACTTGCGGCCGAAACCACCGCCGAGCAGCGTGACGTTGACGGTGACATTGCCCTCGGGAATGCCGAGAGTCTTGGCGACGTCCTCGCGGGTGCCGCCGGGGCTCTGCACCGGCGCCCAGATCTCCGCCTTGTCGCCCTTGACGTCGGCAACCGCCACCGGCGGCTCCATGCTGACATGGGCGAGGTGGGGCAGGTAATATTCGCCGACGACGACCTTGGCGGCGGACTTCAGCGCCGCGTCCGCGTCACCCTCCTGGCGCACGACCAAGCCCGGCTTGCGCGAGGCCTCTTCGAGCTCCTTGCGGTAGGCGACCGAGTCGTATTTGCCGTTGGCGCCGTCGTCCCAGACCAGCTTCAGCGCGTCGCGGCCCTTGATCGCCGCACCTGTGTTGCGTGCGATCACCGCGACGCCGCCGAGCGGCTGGAATTTCGATGGCCAGGGCCAGCCCTGGACCTTCATCACCTTCTCGACGCCCGGCACCTTCAGCGCTGCGTCCGGATCGAACGAGGTCAGCTTGCCGCCGGTCACCGGCGGGCGCGCGATCACGGCGTATTTCATGCCGGGAAGACGCACGTCGGCGCCGTAGCCCGCTTTGCCGGTGGTGATGTCGTGGAGATCGACGATGCCGACCTGGCCCTTGCCGAGATAGCGGAAGTCCTTGGGGTCCTTCAGCTTGAGGCCTTCGATAGCAGGCACCGATTCCTTGGCAGCATCAGCCGCGAGCTCGCCGAAGCCGAGCTTGCGTCCGCTGGCGCTGTGGACGACCTCGTGATTGACAGCCTTCACTTCGGTCGCGGGTACATTCCAGCGTTTCGCTGCGGCCTGCTCCAGCATGGTGCGGGCGGAGGCGCCGATCTGGCGCATCGGGATCAGATAATGCCGCGTGCTGCGCGAGCCGTCGGTGTCCTGGTTGCCGAACTTGACCTCGTCGCCATGGGCCTGCTGCACCTTGACCTTGGACCAGTCGGCCTCCATCTCCTCGGCCACGATCAGCGGCAGGCTGGTGCGTACGCCGGTGCCCATTTCGGAGCGGTGGGCGAGGATGGTGACGGTGCCGTCCGGCGCGACCGCGACGAACACGCGTGGATCGACCACGACGCCATGCGGCATTTTTCCTGCGCCGGTCTCATAGGCAAAGGCCGGGCGCGTCATTACGGGGGCGGCGAGCACGAAGCCGCCGGTGACACCGAGCCCCTTCAGGATGCTGCGGCGTGAGACTTTCTCGACCTTCAGATGCTTTTCGAAGCCGCGGAGCTTGCCGGGTTTGTCGATGAAATTCATGTCACACTCCCGTTGATGCGAGGTGGACGGCATTCTCGATGCGCTGGTAGCAGCCGCAACGGCAGATGTTGCCGGACATCGCCTCGCGGATCTGGTCATGCGACGGCTTTGGATTGTCCATCAGCAGCGCAGCCGCCTGCATGATCTGGCCGGCCTGGCAGAAGCCGCATTGGGGGACATTGACCTGGCGCCAGGCCTTCTGGACAGGATGATCGCCATCCGGGTGCAGCCCCTCGATGGTGGTGACTTCGCGCCCCGCCACATCGTTGATCGATGTGATGCAGGAGCGGACCGCCTCCTTGTCGACGATGACGGTGCAGGCGCCGCAGAGGGCCTGGCCGCAGCCGAATTTGGTGCCGGTCAGGCCGGCTTCGTCGCGCAGAAACCAGAGTAGCGGGAGATCCGGGTCGCCGTCCCAGCTCTGTTCCTGGCCGTTGATCTTCACCTTGATCATGATCGTCCCTCGCTCTTCATAAGCTTTGCTGATGTTGGAATAGCCGACATTGGTCGGCGCAATGGTCCGTGAGTTGGCGCGACCGCATGTCCGGCCCATTGTCCTGCGCGGGCAAATCCCGGCAGGGAGGCTGGCATACGAATCGTGATGTCCGGATGTGTTCGATACCTCCCGTTTTGTTCTTATTTGATTGAACTCGCGCGGCATCGTGACGACGCGATCGTAGCAGAGATCGCGGCGGATCGGTGTTCACAGCCGAGTGTTCCTGGTCAGCTGTCCCCGACGTGAACAGGTTGCATCCGGGGTTTGTCAAAAGCGGGGCGCGGTAACAGCTCGCGCGGTCGGCAATCAAAAAAATCGAAGAGATCAAAAAAGCTTCGTCCGCCAGAGGGACTGCGCGGACGAAGCAGTAGTCCTCAGTCGAGGGAGGGAGAATCGCCGGGCCGCGCTGACTTCAAGCAGGAAGGGGGCGGCACTGCGCAGTCATTCAGAGACCAGGACTGAGGGAGCGGAGCGCGCTCGCATACGCAGAGTGCACAGGCGGCAAGTATCGCCGCGATCATTCGAGAGTTGCGCCCGGCCAGCTCGCTGGCGAACCAGCGAGCGGACGGGACATCGTGATGCGGCCTTGCTCAGGCGGCCTTGGCCTTCGCGACGTGGGTCGCGATCGCATCCATCAGCGCCGGCGACAGGCAGTCATAGGGCTCGAGCCCGATTTCCTTCAGCCGCGACCGGATGCCGGCCATCTGCTCGGGCTTGACGCCGGATTCGATGATCGAGGAGACGAAGGCGGCGAATTGCGGCGCCTGCGAGCCCTGCTCCTGGAACAGCTCCGGATGGACGAAATCGAGACCGTAGAACGGATGGTTCTTGTTCTCGATGCGGCCGTACATATGGGTGCCGCAGGCCTTGCAGGCGTGACGCTGGATCACCGCGGACGCGTCGACGATCTGGAGCTTGTCGCCGTTCTCGAGCACGGTGACGTTCTGGCGCGGCACCACGGCCACGACGGAGAAGTTCGCGCCCTGCGGCTTCCAGCACTTGGTGCAACCGCAGGCGTGGTTGTGTGCCACGTCGCCCTTGATGCCGATCTTGACCTGATGGTCCTTGCATTTGCAGGCGAGCGTGCCGCCGGCAAAATGGCCGGTGCCTTGTTTGAGGCCGTTGTCGATCGAGGGATGCAGTGAAGTCATGGGTCGATCCTCCTTGGGTGTGACGCTTGCGAGCTAGAACACGACGACTGAACGAATCGATTTTCCCTCATGCATCAGGTCGAAGCCCTTGTTGATGTCTTCGAGCTTGAGCGTGTGGGTGATCATGGGGTCGATCTGGATCTTTCCGTTCATGTACCAGTCGACGATCTTCGGCACGTCGGTGCGACCGCGGGCGCCGCCGAATGCGGTGCCGCGCCAGTTACGGCCGGTGACGAGCTGGAACGGACGGGTGGCGATCTCCTTGCCGGCTTCGGCAACGCCGATGATGATCGAGGTGCCCCAGCCGCGATGGCAGGCTTCCAGCGCCTGGCGCATCACCGTGGTGTTGCCGGTGCAGTCGAAAGTGTAGTCGGCACCGCCGTCGGTCAGGGTGACGAGATGCGGGACGATGTCGCCGGTGATCTTCTTGGGGTTGACGAAGTCGGTCATGCCGAACCGGCGGCCCCATTCCTCCTTGGAGTCGTTGACGTCGACGCCGATGATCTTGTCGGCGCCGGCCATCTTGGCGCCCTGGATCACGTTGAGGCCGATGCCGCCGAGGCCGAACACGACGACGTTGGAGCCCGGCTCGACCTTCGCGGTGTTGACGACGGCGCCGACGCCGGTGGTGACGCCGCAGCCGATATAGCAGCTCTTGTCGAAGGGGGCGTCCTCGCGGATCTTCGCCACCGCGATTTCCGGCAGCACCGTGAAGTTGGAGAAGGTCGAGCAGCCCATGTAGTGATAGATCGGCTTGCCCTTGTAGGAGAAGCGGCTGGTGCCATCGGGCATCACGCCCTTGCCCTGGGTCGCGCGGATCGCAGTGCAAAGATTGGTCTTCTGGCTCAGGCAGCTTTTGCACTGCCGGCATTCCGGCGTGTAGAGCGGAATGACGTGATCGCCCGGCTTCACCGAGGTCACGCCTGCGCCGATCTCGCGGATGATTCCCGCACCCTCATGGCCGAGGATCGAGGGGAAGATCCCTTCGCTGTCGAAGCCGTCGAGAGTATAGGCGTCGGTATGGCAGATGCCCGTCGCCTTGATCTCGACCAGGACTTCGCCGGCCTTCGGCCCTTCCAGATCGACTTCGACGATCTCAAGCGGTTTCTTGGCTTCGAAAGCGACGGCGGCACGTGTCTTCATCGGTAGCTCCTCAAATTCTCGCGGGATGCCAGGACTCAAGTCTCAGGCGTGCCCTAAACGTTCACTTCTTGCCCATGCACGAGTCTTCATTCTTGGTATAGGCGTCGTTCTTGTCCTCATGCTTGCCGGGACGGACACGGCCCCAGGCGTCGTTGGAGCGGGCGCGCAGATAAACGTAGAGATCGTCCATGTAGCAGGCGACGTTCGGGTTATCGCCGAAGGCCGGCATCACGTTCTCTGTGGCGGTCGAGATGTTCTTTCGGCCCGAGGCGACGACGCCGAGAAAGTCGGCGTAGCTCATCGTCTTGAGCGAATCCTTCAGTGCGGGCGCATAGCTCGAGCCCATGCCGTCGGGGCCATGACACACATGGCAGTCGGAGTGATAGCGGCGGTATCCCGAATAGGTGTACCAGTCGACGGAGTCGCCGTTGATCTTGTAGGTCGGGTTACCGTCCTTATCGAGCCATTCGCCGGTTTCGTTCTGCTTGACGGCAGTCGGGTCGCCCGAGCCGTCAGCGACAGCAATTCCTCCGGACGCAACGAAGATCATCGCAGCAATGACAGAGCAGATTCTACGCAAGAGGTGTTCCTCGAAGGCATCAGGTGGAGACGAGCCGGCGCGTGGATGGAGTTGATCCACGCGCCGGAGCGAGACTGAACGGAGGCTAGTTGGGCAGCGAGAACACGGTCAGCGTGCCGCCGAGTGCCGTGTAGTTGCTGAGGGCCGCGTAGCCGCCGACCGCGCCGAGACCGGCGGTCGGATCAGTCAGACCTGCTGCCAGACCGATACCGGCCCAGCCGCCGACGCCGGAGAGCACTGCGACATATTGCTTGCCGCCGTTCTCATAGGTCGTGACGTTGCCGATGATGCCGGAGGGAGTCTTGAACTTGTAGAGCTCCTTGCCGGTCTTGGCATCGACTGCCTTCAGGTAGCCTTCGAGCGTGCCGTAGAACACCACGCCGCCGGCGGTTGCGAGCGCACCCGACCAGACCGAGAACTGCTCCTTGTTCGACCAGACGATCTTGCCGGTCTTGCCGTCCCAGGCGATGAAGTTACCCATGTTGGTATCGCCCTGCGGCGGATACATCGAGAGCGTCGCACCCACATAGGGCTGGCCCGCGGTGTAGCTCACCTTGAACGGTTCGTAGTCCATGCAGACGTGGTTGGTCGGGACGTAGAACAGCTGCGTGTCGGGCGAGTAGGCCGCCGGCTGCTCGTCCTTGGTGCCGAGCGCGGCCGGGCAGATGCCCTTCACGTTGTGGTCTTCGCCGGCCTTGTCGGTCGAAGCTGCGTCGAGCACCTTCGGACGGCCATAGGTGGCGGAGTTCTTGTCCATGTCGACGCCGGAGGTCCAGTTCACCTTCGGATCGTACTTCTCGGCGACCAGCAGCTCGCCGGTGGCGCGATCGAGCGTATAGCCGAGGCCGTTACGATCGAAATGCGTCAGCAGCTTGCGGGCCTGGCCGTTGATCGACTGGTCCGAGAGGATCATCTCGTTGACGCCGTCATAGTCCCATTCGTCATGGGGCGTCATCTGATAGACCCACTTGGCGACGCCGGTATCCGGGTTACGTGCCCAGATGGTCATCGACCATTTGTTGTCGCCGGGACGCTGCTTCGGATTCCAGGTCGAGGGGTTGCCCGATCCGTAATAGATCAGGTTCAGCTCGGGATCGTAGGAGATCCAGCCCCAGGTGGCGCCGCCGCCGATCTTCCACTGATCGCCCTGCCAGGTCTTGAGGCTCGAATCCTTGCCGATCGGCTTGCCGAGTGCGGTGGTCTTGTCGTCGACCAGGATCTGGTCATCCGGACCTTCCGAATAGCCGCGCCAGGCCAGCTTGCCGGTCTTGATGTCGTAGGCGCTCATGTGAGCCTGAACGCCGAACTCGCCACCGGAGATGCCGATCAGCACCTTGTCCTTGATGACCATCGGCGCCGAGGTGCCGGTCTCGCCCTTGCTCGGATCGCCGTTCTTCGCGGTCCATGCAACCTGACCGGTCTTGGCGTCGAGCGCGACGAGAGTCGTGTCGGCCTGATGCAGGAAGATCTTGCCGTCGCCGAACGCGAGGCCGCGGTTAACCGTATCGCAGCACATCACCGGGATGACGTTCGGATCCTGCTTCGGCTCGTACTTCCAGACGATCTTGTTCTCGTTCGAAAGGTCAATGGCGTAGACCTTGTTCGGGAACGGCGTGTGGACGTACATCATGTTGCCGATGATCAGCGGGCCGCCTTCATGGCCGCGCAGCACGCCGGTCGAGAAGGTCCAGGCAACCTGGAGCTTGCCGACATTTTGGGCGTTGATCTGGGTCAGCTTGGAATAGCGGCTGTTGGCGTAGTCACCGGTCGGCATCACCCAGTCTTTCGGGTTCTGCGACATCTTGATCAGCTCGTCATTGGCTGACGCGGTCCCGACGGCAAGAGCCGCCGCTGAGCCGAGAAAAGTCGCCAGTAGCACCTTGCGCATAGTCATTCCTCCGTTGGTCTCGTTTATTGTTTCCGAAGCATTGCTCAATCACCGGGCTTCTCGTCCGGCGTCTGCTCGTGCAGGGCGGTCACGTTGGGGACCAGAAACGATGCTGTGGTGTTTCCTCCTCCTGATGAGAGCTACGGGTCCACGTGCAGGAGCGGCCCGTTCTTGTTGTTCCTGCTTTAATCCCTAACGACTTCGTCAACGGGAAACTTGCCCAAGAGTGAACCGGCTTTGCTCGACAGCGCACGGAGGCGAAGTTTTTGATTTTGCGGTAGCGAATTCAGCGGCTTCCATGCGGCTTGGCGCCGCGCGCAACGGTCAGGTTCCCCTTGACGGCGCTGCAACTAAGGCGGAGGATTAACTTTCAAGGATGGCGATGGAGCGATGGCGCTCGTTTCAAGAGACCGTCCAAATTTGAGGTAAACGTCACGCAATCATGGCTGAGGGCTCCAGCAGGCGCTGGCCGCGATTCGCGTCGAATCTCCGGGTAACACCAGTGGCTGGATTAATGTCCGACACAATTCATACGCTCTCGACGACAGGACTGACGCCGAAGCGACAGGTCCAGAGCTGGATCGACGGGCTGACGAGTCTGTGCGGACATTTCGATGTCGACCCGCTGGAAGCGTCATCGCTCGAAGGGCGCATCGACTACACCACGGTCTCGCGGTTGAAGCTCTGTCAGATCGAGGTGAGCCAGCATCGCATCGCGCACACGCTTGCGCGCGCCAAGGCCAATGAACATCCGTACATCAAGATTCACTTCCAGACCTACGGCGTGTCCTATTTCGAGCAGGAGGGTCGGCACATCGAGCTGAACCCGGGCGACATCATTGCGTATGACGTCTCATGTCCGCATCTGATCGTCAGCCCCGCGTTCACGCGCCATGATGTGGTGATCGTGCCGAAGGCACTGCTGCGCGATCGCGGCTTCCCGTCGCAGCGCATGCCGGCGTGCAAGCTCTCGGCGAAGACGGGGACAGGGCGGATCGCCCACGACTTCGTCCATGCCACGTTCGACGAGGCGGCCAAACTGTCGGCCAACAGTGCGGTCGGCGTTGCCGATTCCTTGATCGACCTGCTGCTGCTGCCGCTGCGCGAAGCCGACACGATGTTCGATCGGGTCGGGCCCGAGGCGATGTACGTGCGTGCCCAATTCTTCATCCGTGAGCATCTGCGCGATCCCGATCTGTGCATCGACCAGATCTCGGCCGAGCTCGGCTGCTCCAAGCGCTATCTGCACATGCTCTTCTCCGAGCGCGGCACCACGGTGAGCGACTACATCTGGCAGGCGCGCCTTCAGAACTGTCGCCAGGAGCTCGAGGCGCACGCCGGCAAGACCATCACCGACGTTGCGTTCTCCTGGGGCTTCTCCAGCTCATCGCATTTCAGCCGGGTATTCCGGAAATATTTCGGCGTGGTGCCGTCCTCGATCCACAAGGCGCAGCAGGTCGCCGTGGCGACGGACGAGAATTAGGCGCGCTCCGGCCACGCGGCGCTGGGGGCATTCCGCTCCAGACCGCGTCCGCATCACCCGCATCCCTGGCACCGAACTGCGTCCATCTGCTGCACGAACCACGGGCGCCCCAGATCGGATGCCTTGACCTAACCCGATGTCGGGGCTTTTCGCACCACGCGCTGCCAGACGATATCGGTGAGGGCGACCGCGACGAGTCCGAACGCGCCACCGATCATCACGTTGGCGACACGCTCCTCGGCAATGCCGCTGGCGCCGCCGGCAAAGGATGCGGCCAGTGCAATGAAGAAACAGCGCAGGCCGAAGCCGACGACATAGCGGGAGAACGAGATCAGCGTCAGCGTCGCGGCGAGAACTGCAAGCGCATATCCGACGCGGTTCTGCGTCAGAGCCAGGCCGGCGAGGAAGCCCAGGGGCACGCCGACGAAGGCGCCGATGGCGCGTTGCTTCAGCTTGTCGGTGGAGGCGGAGAGATCGCCGACCACGACGCTCGCAGCCGACCACATCACCCACTGCCCCTGCGCGAGGTTGAGGATCTCGACCAGCGCCGCTGCGGCGAACACCGCTATGGCGGTGGCGGCCGCGGGCAGCAGCCATTCGGTCGCGGGCGGTCCGAACGAGGTCGCGGCCTCGCCGCGCCGCTGGTCGTAAATCTGGATGCCGCAGACCAGCGCCAGCGCGATCGGTGAGGCGACAATGATGATGCCGGCATGACGCAGCGCTTCCGACGCGTCCACGCCCTCGCGGACCTCGCAGGCGAGATAGACCGCCGCGATGAAGACCCAATTGCCGAGCGTGCGGAAGTGCTCGCCATAGCGTGTTGCCGCCACGGCGAGGAAGCCGGTGAGCGCTGTCAGCACCACGAATAGCGGCTTGATCGGTGCAGCGAGGAAGAGCGCGGCGAAGGTCAGGAGGATCGCAATATAGTGCGACGCGATCACTTTTGGCGGCAGGTGCAGCCGCAGCGCCGGGATCAGGAGCGACACGGCGATCAGCCCCAAATTGAGCAGCGCTGCTTCGCGCAAGATGAAATAGGCCGCAATGAATGGACCAACGACGATCAGCGCGCGCAGCAGTTCGCGGCTTTTGATCTCGCGGGAGAGGAGATCGCGGAGGCCGGCAGTGGGCGGGGCGGTCGAGGCGTTCACGGGGCCCCCAAAGGACGGATGATTCCGGGCTCGCCCCTTGGGCGCCCGGAATGACAATCAAATCACCGCTGAAGGATCTTCGTCCAGACGTCACCGAGGACGGCCGGCTCGCGCGGCGGCAGATAGGTCAGGCCGGCCTGCCTGCCGAATTCGGCGATCTTGCCTTCGGCGGCAAGATCCGACAGCGCCTTGTTGACGGCTTCGATCAAGGCGGGATCGCTGCCGAGCCCGACATAGCCGCGATTGGCGCCGATGGGATAATAATAGCCAGAGGCAGTGATCGCCATGTCGGGATGCGCGGCGTGATAAGCGTCGTAGCGGGCGAGGTCGATCAGGGTCGCGTCATAGTCGCCGCGATTGAGCGCGCCCAGGAGATCGTCGCGCGCGGGAACGAGATGGGTGATGTCGTCGATCAGCCGTCCCTTGTCGAAGGTCATCAGGATGGCATCGCCGAGAGAGCCGCTTTCGATCGCGAGGCGAAGACCGGCGAGGTCGCCGATGTCCGCGATCTTGCGCCCGCGCGCCTTCGGTCCGAGCACGACCGTCATCGGCGAATAGACGTAAGGCCTGGTCGGCGCGAGCACGCCGAGGGCGACGCGGCGGCGGCGATCGTCGCGCGTGGCGCCGGCGAAATCCGGCAGGCGCGCCGTCGGCACGCCGGGCTTGACCAGCGAATCCGTCGTCAGCGCGTAACCGCCGATCAGCGCGCAGCGTCCGTCGGAGAGCAGGGCGTTGGCCTCGAGTTGCGGGCTGGAATCCTCGTCCAGCTTGCTCTCGAACCATTGAATTTTGAGCGGCCGTCCCATCCGGTCCGCGATCGCCTGCGCGAGGAGCACGTCGAAGCCCGCATCCGGCTTGCCCTTGTGATGCGCCGAGAGCGGCGGGCGATCCTCGTCGAGACAAACGCCGAGGGGATCAGTTGCCCACGCGGCCGTCGCCGGGGCCGCAAGCATCATGGCGAGACCGATCGCTGCGAGCCTGCCTTTCATGGCTTCCTCCGGCTCGAGATGAAGGCCCAGAGATTGCCGATGTCGTCGTCACTCAAGATATCGCCCCAGGGCGGCATCTTGTTGTTCTTGCCGTTCTTCACGGTGGTGACGAAGCGCGTCTTGTCGTCAGGAAAGGCGCGCAGGTCCGGCGTGATGGTGCCGGAGTTCATCAAATTGGGGCCGTGGCAGTGCGAGCATTTTTCGGCATAGGTCGACTTGCCGTGGTCGATCTGCGCCTGCACGGGATTGCCGCTTGAATCATCCGCGGCACGAACGGTCGCCGCAAGCGCGACCGTCAGCACCGCGACGGTGGCGAGGATCGCCACCGTCTTGTGAGCTGTGTCTCTCAACGTGTGTTGCCGTTTACTGCTTCACCGCAAAGACCCACAGCGAGCCGCCCGGCGGCACCTTGGCCAGCCGTTCGTCGCCGGAGAACAGCGAGTAGACGCCGCCATAGCCGGAGGTGACGGCGATGTACTGCACGCCGTCCTGCTGCCAGGTTACCGGCTGTCCCTCGATGCCGGAGCCGGTCTGGAACTGCCAGAGCTTCTTGCCGCTGTCGGCGTCGAAGGCCTCGAACTCGCCGGTCAACGCGCCGGTGAAGACGACGCCGCCCGCGGTCGACAGCACGCCGGAGAAGCGCGGAATGTCGCTTGCCGCCTCCCACTTCGCCTTGCCGGTCATCGGATCGATCGCCTTCAGGTGGCCGCGCGGACCGTCACCCCATTCCCAGGGATCGGTCAGGTCCATGCCGAGATACCATTCACCCTGCTTGAAGGTGGCCGGCTCCGACTTGTACCTGCCGCCGAAGGCGAGCGTGTTGGCGTAGGCGAGGCCGGTCTGCGGGTTGAACGACATCGGCTCCCAGTTCTTGCCGCCGAGGATCGACGGATAGACCACGACCTTCTTGCCCTCGCGCGCGTCCTTGACGACGTCGGTCTCGATCGGCTTGCCGGTCTTCAGATCGACGCCGGTTGCCCAATTCACCTTCACGTAGGGATTGGCCGCGAGCACTTTTCCATTGGTGCGGTCGAGCACGTAGAAGAAGCCGTTGCGGTTGGCATCCATCAGCACCTTGGTCGGCTTGCCCTCGACATTCATGTCGGCGAGCACCATCTCGGCCACCGAGTCATAGTCGAACGGATTGTTCGGCGAGAACTGGTAGTGCCACTTGATCTTGCCGGTCTTGGGATCCATCGCCAGCACGGAGCAGGTGTAGAGGTTGTCGCCGGGACGCACGGCCGCGTTGAACGGGCCGGGGTTGCCGATGCCCCAATAGACGGTGTTCAACTCGGGATCATAGGAACCCGTGATCCAGGTCGAGCCGCCGCCGAGCTTCCAGGTGTCGCCCTTCCAGGTGTCGCCGCCGGGCTCGTCCGGCGAGGGGACCGAGTGGGTGCGCCAGAGATGCTTGCCCGTGGCCGGATCCCAGCCGTCGATGAAGCCGCGGGTGCCGAACTCGGCGCCGGAGATGCCGGTGATGACGACACCGTCGGCGACCAGCGGGGCCACCGTCATCGAATAGCCTTCCTTGATGTCGGCCGCCTTCTGCCGCCACAACTCCTTGCCGTCCTTGGCGTCGATCGCGATCACGTTGGCGTCGAGCGTGGTGCGGAACAGCTTGCCGTCGAACAGTGCGGCACCGCGGTTGATGATGCCGCAGCAGACGATGCGCGGGGTCTCCGCCGGATATTCGATCTTGGATTTCCAGATCTGCTTGCCGGTCTTGGCGTCGACCGCCATGGTCGCGTTGTGAGAGGTCACGTAGATCACGCCCTGGTACACCAGTGGCTGCGATTCCTCGCTGCGATCGTCGTTGAAGGAGTAGTTCCAGACCGGGACGAGATTCTTGACGGTGTCTTTGTTGATCTGGTTCAGCGTCGAGAAACGCTGAAGATTGTAGCCCATCCCGTAATTGAGAACGTTCGACGTATCGGTTGCACCCTTGACCAACTGATCGGTCGTTTGTGCGCTCGCAACCGAGCATGCGGATATGACGAGGCTCGCGGCCATCGCAAGGCGTTTCATCCGTTCCTCCCAATATGCGCGTCTTTTGACGCTGCGATTGCAACACTCGGCCCGAATGCAAAACCCGTCAATACGAAAGTCGAAGTTCGCTGCCGATATGTTGGACGTCTGACGCCGGTCACCCGACGGAAACCCGACGATCGGTTCTGACTTGTGTGCAGGCGCTGAAAAAATTCCGCCGCATGAGAGAGCAGCGGAGCGTTGACCGTCCGGGCCGCCCGAGCTCCCGGTTGTACGGGACGCGGGTGGCAATCGCGGACTTGAACCGTAACCGCCTTGAGCCTTTATATCGTTCGATCCCGATCGAATCGGGGCTCATGGTCTGGGAGATCACAATGATATCGCGTCGCTCAGTTGTGCTTGCGCTCACGTTCGCTGTGCTGTCCGGTCCGGCCTGGTCGGCATCCGCCAGCGCCGTCAAAATGTTCGACACCGACAATGACGGCACGCTCGATCTGGCCGAGGTGAAGAAGGCCGCCGCCGCGCTGTTCGCAAAGCTCGATCCCGACCATGACGGCACGCTCGACGCGCGCGAATTGCGCGGACGGTTAACGGCGAAAGAACTCGCCACTGCGGACCCCGACCACGATGGCACGCTGACGCTCGACGAATATCTCGCCGTGGTGGAGCAGCGCTTCAACGCCGCAAATCCCGACAAGGACGGCACGCTCGACTCCAAGGAGCTGAACTCGCGTGCAGGCCGGGCATTGCTGCGATTGCTGCGCTGAGGTCAGCCGCGCTTGACTGGGAGCGAAGGCGATTTGCCCGAGAGTGAAATTTGCGCGTGTTTCGCGATACTTCGCTGTGTTCGCGGTCAGATTCCAGACTTGCACTGGGCCTGACGCAGCCCTAGGTTTTCGCCGGCGCGATGTCGCGCTCAATACTTGGGGAGACCCGAATGGCCTGGAAAGCTCCGAAGATCGTGGAAGTGCCGGTGGGCATGGAAATCAACATGTACGCCTGCGCTGCGCGCAAGTAAGACTGACGAACCTGCCGCGGCTTCGATGGTCAACGCCATCGAAGCCGTTGCTGTGTTCGGGATCGGCATCGCGGCTTGTGATGTGGCCCGTCGCGCCGTTCATTCAGAACCACATCTGATCGGGCCCGGGCACGGTCCTCTCCCCGCCAAAGTCCACCCCTTGCTTTTCGCCCACCGTCTGCGCTGAAGCCCGGTCAGCGCTGCGCTTGAAGCTTCGCATCGTCGCGCTCCCGCGTGCCTTCGGGATGGTTCTTGAACCGCGCGTATCGAAGCGCCAGGGTCGGCAGGACCAGCAGGCTAAGTGCCATCGACGTCATTAACCCGCCGAGGATGACGATCGCCATCGGCCCTTCGATTTCACGTCCCGGCTCTCCCGCGCCGATCGCAAGCGGCAACAACCCCAGGCCTGTCACGAGGGACGTCATCAGAATCGGCACGAGACGGTCAGCCGCGCCTTCGATCGCGGTATCGAGGTTCCACACGCGGCCATCGATCAGGACGAGATGTTCGTAGTGCGAGATGATGAGGATGGAGTTGCGCAGCGTGATGCCGAACAGCGTGACAAAGCCGACCATCGATCCGAGCGAAAGCAGGCCACCCGTCAGCGCCAATGCGAACACACCGCCGACGAAGGCAAAAGGCAGATTGATCATGACCAGCAACAGATTGCGCCAATGGCCGGTGACCATCGCAAGCAGGACGACGATACCCGTTCCGGCCAACAGGGAGTTGACGATGAGATCGCGGCGAGACCGGGCCTGGGCCTCGGCTGCGCCGGCAAATTCGAGGCGGGCACCCGGCGGGAGCGTGACCTCGCGGGCCAGCTTGCGTTTGGCCGCGGCCACGAAGGATTCGAGGTCGCGTCCGCTGACATTCGACGTGACGGTCTGAACCCGCTGCGCGTTCTGGTGCTGGATTTGATAGCGGCCCGAGGTTTCGTAGACGTCAGCGATTTGCTTGAGCAGAATATAGGCGCCGCTCGGCGTGCGTACCGGCAACTCGCCGATCTGGGTAAGCCGCGCGCGGACATGCGCATCGAGAATCACGATGACATTGAAGACGGCATTGCCTTCATATCCCTGGCCGACGATGTCGCCCTGATAGGCGGTGCGTACCAGTTCGAGCACCTCGACCGCATCGAGGCCCCAGCGCTGCAGATCGGTCGGGCGAAGCGTCACATTGACCTGCGGCATTCCCGGCGGAGTTCGGCGCTGCACATCGGCCGCACCTCCGACTTCGTCGAGTTCGCGCGCGACGTCGCGCGCGGCGCGGTCGAGTAGGTCGAGATCTGGCCCGTAGATGTTGATCACCACGGCCGCGCTGAATCCGGAGACGGTTTCCTCCACGCGCTCCGTCAAATAGGTCTTGCTCGAGAAGGAAATTCCCGGAAAGTCGGCCAGGGCGGCCCTGATGCGTGCTTCGGTTTGGGATTGCGCCTGACCCGAGAGCTGCGGCTCCAGATCGACCTCGAACTCGCTGGAGTGCGGACCGACCGTGTCGACACCAGCCTCGGCGCGCCCTGCATGCTGCGCCACCCTGCGGATGCCCGGGATGTGTTGCAGCGTATCCGTGATCAGTTTGCCGATACGAAGGGATTCGTCGAACGAGGTGCCGGGGATCGCAGAGACGTGCAGGATCAGATGGCCTTCGCGCAGATCCGGCAGGAAAGTTCCGCCGAAGAAGGGCAGCATCGCTGCGCCGGCGATGGTGATGGCCGCGGCGGCTGCCATCACCAGCTTCGGGAAGCGGCCGATCCGACGCAGCAAAGCCTGGTAATGGCGACGGGACCACCGCACCGCAGGCGGTCCACGCAGACGTTCTCCGCCGGTTCTGCCGACGAGGAGCAGCATGGAGAGAGCCGGCGTCACCGTCAGAGCGACTGCGAGCGAGGCGATCACGGCGAGGATGTAAGCGATGCCCAAGGGGCCGAACAGGCGGCCCGCAATGCCGGAAAGGGTCAAGACCGGAAAGAACACCAGCAGCACCGCGAACGTCGCATAGGCAACGGCGGTGCGCACCTCGAGGAAGGCGTCGAGCACGACGCGAGCCTCGGGTCTCGGCACCGTCGCGCGGCGATTTTCGCGCAACCGGCGTACGACGTTTTCGACGCCGATGACGGCGTCATCGACGACTTCGCCGATCGCGATTGCGAGGCCGCCCAGCGTCATCGTGTTCAGCGTCTCGCCCATCCATTGCAGCGCGAGCACGGCCGCGATCAACGACAGGGGGATCGCGGTGCAACTGATGATCGAGGTGCGCCAGTCGAACAGAAACAGAAAAAGCACGACGACCACGAGCGCCCCGCCGATCAGGAGGGCGTTGAGGACGTTCTTCGTTGCGGCGTCGATGAAGTTGGCGGGACGGAATATGTCCGCGTGCAGCTTGACGTCGTCGGCTTCAAGGCCGGGGCGCAACTCCTCGAGCGCGGCTTCCGCGCGGATGGTGACCTCTCGTGTGTTCGCGCCATATTGCTGGCTGACCATGAGCATGATGCCCGGCACGCCGTCGATGAGGGCGGCCCCGATCGGCGGCTCGGGAGCGGTGACGACGGTGGCGACGTCGCCGAGGACCACGCTGGCACCGCCTTCATGCAGAAGAACGGTACGCGCAAGTTGGTCGGGCGTCAGCGACTGACCCTGGGTTTGCAGGGTGATGCGCTGATTGGCGGTATCGATGAACCCGGCGCCACGCACGCCCGTGGCCTTGCGCGCGGCAGCCAATACGTCGTTCAGGCCGACGCGAAAGCGGATCAGATCGTCCGGACGGACCTGAACCTGGAGAGACCGGACGTCTTTGCCGTAAATGGAGACTTGCGCCACGCCCTGGACGGCCAGCAGCCGTCTCGCCACAGTCCAGTCCGCAATGGTGCGCAGGTCCATCAGCGATCGCTTGCCGGACGTCAGGCCGATGACCAGCACCGTGCCGGCGAGCGGAGTCAACGGCGTCATCGACGGCGGTTGAACGCCTTGCGGCAATCGCGCGGCGACGGCCGCGAGGCGTTCCGTCACCAATTGCCGCGCGCGGTAGATATCGCTGTGCGGCTGGAACACGACGGTCACGACCGAGAGGCCCTGGATGGATGACGAGCGCAGGCTGTCGACGCCGGCCAGGCCGTTGATCGACGTCTCGACCGGCTGCGTGACCAGGATCTCGACATGTTCAGGGCTGAGACCGGGAGCTTCGGTCTGGATCGTCACTTGAGGCGGCGCGAATTCCGGAAAGACGCCGTATTTGGCGTCGCCGAGTGCGAACAGGCCGTAGCCAAGCAGCGCGAACGAAAGCGCAAGCACGATGCCACGGAAGCGAATGGCGAATGCGATGAGAGCGGCTTGCGGCCCTGGCCTGCCTGAGCCGATGTCATCAATCGTCATCGCCGCCCCGAAGCTCGCTCTTGGCCTCCTCGGACAGCAGGACCTGTGCTCCGCGCATGACGATTTCGGACCCGGACGGGATGTCGCGGACGACGTAGTCGTCGTCAGAGACCGGCTGATCCATGCTGATGGGGTGCCGTCGGAAGCTGTCGGGCGTCACACGCAGGTAAACCCACGATCGCCCCTGCCAGCGCACAATCGCCGTGTCCTCGATGAACACGCCCTCATAGGTATTGCCCGACGGCACGTAAACGGTGGTGTTCATGCCGGGCAGCAGCCCGCTGTCGCCGGGCGCTGAGAAAAAATAGCTCAATCCCTGAATCCGAGGGTCGGTGCGCGTTGCCGGGGAGATGTACTGGAGATCGATATTGGCATTCCGCGTCGGTGCCTGCGCCAGCGCCGTTCCCGGAGTGCCGGTGACGGTTACGCCGGGCGGCAGCGTCACCTGAACCAGAAACTGGTCGCGTTCGATCAGTTTGACAACGGCAGGCGAGCGCTCGACGATTCCCCGGCCGATGACCGGCCCCCATTCCTGCTGCGCCGTTGCGGTGAGAGTTCTGAGCTGGGATTCCGCCGCGGCCAGTGCGGCCTTGTCGATCCGCAACGTTCCTTCGGCGGTCTCGGCTTCTTTCTTCGGGAGCGCGGCGGAGTCGACGAGATTCTTGGTTCGGTCGTATGCGCTCTTGGCGACTTCGAGCTTGGCCTGCGCCGTCTGGAGTTGGGCTTGCGCATTGGCGTAGTTGTTTGTGAGCTCCGTGATGCGGGAGATGTCGAGCACGGCGCCGTAGGCGCGGAATTGCTCGGGATGGGGCGCCGCCTCCAGAGCCGCGGTTTCGAGCCCGACCTGTGCCTGCTGGCTCGGCGTCAGCTTGACGACCGGCTGGTCGCTGTCTGCGGTGCGGGAAGGCTCGGTGCGGCCCGAATTCGATTTGTCCGGCGGCGTCTCGGCGGCTGCTTGCCGGACGTAACCCGTGACAACCCAGGTGCCGGCGATGAGCACCAGCACGCAGACTGCGGCCGCGACGCCGCGGCGGGAGGTTTCCGTAAGAGCCATCAGCCTGTTAGCAGTTGTCGGGAACCAGCTTATTGACGAAATGAACGGGCGGCAAGGCGCCGGTTGCACGGTCGTCACCGCGGTGACGACCGTTACGTGTGGAGCAAAGCCGTGACCGTTCCGGCATGACTCACACCCGTTTGAAACTTCCCGCTGCCCGAGACGTAGGTTTTTATGGTAGTTTCCTTGCGATCCCTGAAGGATGCCCTGCATGAATCCGATCGACCTGGTGGTGACCGTGTGTGCGTTGCTCTCGCCTGCGACCTGCGAGGAGCAGCATCTGGTGTTCAACTTCGGCGGTTCGCCGGCGCAATGCTCCATGGCAGCGCCGCCCTATATCGCGCAATGGATCGGGGAGCATCCGAAGTGGCAGGCAGTGCGCTGGCGCTGCGAATACCCGCACACGCACGACAAGGCGTGAGCCGTTACTTCGTGCAGTCCTTCAAATCCTTGTCGGCGATCGAGAACACCGCATCGGCCTTGATCTCGATGTCGCGGACCACGCATTGCCGCGAGCTGGGATAGCTGACCTTGGCGTCATAGCGGCCGGGCTCGACGCCGGTGATGCGCAGCCGCTCGTCGTGGTCGACCTCCTTGTCCTTGTCGTTCAGGCACTGGTTCGGACCCCAGTCGGTCTTGCCTGATGGTGCGAGCTGGAATCCGGAGATCGTCTCGCTCGTCAGATTCCAGAGCCGGACGCCCTTGCCCTTGGTCTGCGCAAGCGCCGCACCCGGCATCGCAACCAACAGGATGCCGATCGCAATCAGTTGACGGCGCATGGTGACCTCCCTCGACAATCTCGCTCGATGCAGTTGATCACGACTTCTCATTTCGATTCAAGCTGCAACGTCGCAAGCTCCGCCCTGATCCGGACAAGCTCGGCCTCGCTGCGATCTGCGCGCGGAATCGCGATCGGCACCTCCTGCACGATGCGCGCCGGGCGTGGCGACAGGAAGAACAGCCGATCGCCGAGACGGATGGCATCGTCGAGGCTGTGGGTAACGAGCAGCGTCATGACCGAACGGCTCGCGACCAGGGTCGCGATCTCGTCGCGCAGCCGGCCGGCAAGGGCATCGTCGAGCGAGGCGAGCGGTTCGTCGAGCACCAGCAGATCGGGCTCGACTGCGAAGGCGCGGGCGAGCGCGACGCGACGGGCGAGGCCCAGCGACAGTTCGCCGGGGAAATGGGTGCGATGTGCCTCCAACTCGAGGATCTTGAACAGCTCCGACAGCTTGGCATCGGTCACATCAGGCGCGGCCAGGCGCACGTTCTGCTCGACCGAACGCCACGGCAACAGCCGCGGCTCCTGGAACACCATGCCGATCCGCGCCTCGGGCGGGCGCGCGACACGGCCATCGTAATCGCGGTCGAGCCCGAGAATGATGCGCAGCATCGTGCTCTTGCCGCAACCTGAGGGGCCGATGAGGACGCCGACCTCGCCGGATTGAAGCGCGAACTTGACCGGCGCCAGCACCTCGTGCGTTCCGCCCGCCGCGCTCCGGTAGGTCTTGCCTGATATCTCGACCTCAAGCCGCACGGGGCCGCCATCGCGTTGCGCGCGCCTCGAACGGTTGCACCAGCGCCGTCTCGATCACGAGCACGACTGCAGCGAAGGTCAGGGAATAGGCGAGCAGGCGCGGCGTGTCGAACAGCTGGAACGCGACGCCGATCTCGAAGCCGACGCCGTTCGGCCGTCCCAGCAGTTCGGCGACCAGCACGATCTTCCACACCAGCGACAGGCCGGAGCGGGCGGAGGCCGCGATATAGGGCGCAAGCTGCGGCAGCACGACATGGCGGAACGCGCGCCAGCGCGGCATCGCAAACACCGTTGCCATCTCGTCGAGCGAACGGTCGAGCGCGCGCGTGCCCTCGCGCAAGGTGACGACCGCGGTCGGCAGCTTGTTGATGGCGATGGCGGCGATCGCGGCGGCCTCGGTCAGCCCGGCCCAGATATAGGCCAGCACGATCACGACCAGCGCCGGCAGGTTGAGCAACAGGATCAGCCAGGGATCGCCGAGCCGGTCGGCGAGCTTCACCCGTCCCATCAGATAACCGATGGCGCTGCCGAGCGACATCGCCAGCACGAAAGCGAGCGCGACGCGTGCCAGCGTCGCGCCGAGATGGAGGAACAGCGCGCCGCTCGCGGCCTCCGCGATGATGACGTTGAGCACGGCGGGCGGGGAGGGCAGCTTGGCGCCGCCGACGAACAGCGCGGCTGTCCACCAGATCGCGAGAAACAGGGCAAAGGAGAGAAGGCGCAGCACCTCAGTCTCCGGGGACAGCGTGATAGAACGTGCCGGGATCGAGCTCGGTCGCCGGCCCGACCAGATCGCGTCCGCCGATCTCGGCGAGCACGCGATAGAGCACGCGCGCGTCAGCCTCCTCGTCATCGATGCTCCGGCGCGGAATGCCGTCGCGATAGCGATCGCGATAGGTCTTGAGCATGGCCGGATCGCTCGCGCCGGTGAGCGGAGCGATCTTGTCCCAGGCTGCGTCCGAGGTGACCAGCAATTGCTTGGCCTTGCGGGTCATGGCGATGAAGCGCGCCACGGCGTCGCGATGTTTCGCGGCCCAGCCCTCGTCGAAGACATAGCCGACGGCGGAGACTGCGCCCTTCGCGCCGAGTTTCGGCAAGATGTCCTCGATTCCGGCGAGGCGCCGAAAACCCTTGGCCTCGAGCTGGGCGCAGAAATTCCAGAAATTCAGGCTCGCATCCATCTCGCCGTCGAGCGACTTGGCCGCGATCAGAGGTGGCGCGCCATAGACGATGGTCGCATCCGACTTCAGGTCGATGCCATACTGCTTCATCCGCGCCTGCAGCAGCAGCCAGCTTTTGTCGATCGGACCGCCGCCGACGGCGAGCTTGCGGCCCTTGAGGTCGGCAAGCGACTTGATCGGCGAGGTCGCGGGCACCATGACGGCACCGAGCGCACTGGAATAGGGATAGAAGGTGAGCTTGGCGCCGAGCGCACGCTCACGAGACACCCACAGCCAGTCCGACAGGATGAGGTCGGCGCTGCCGGCGCGGAGCGCGATCTTGCCGGCTTCGGGGCTCGCAAGCTCGGTGACCTCGAGCGCCAGATCGGCGTCCTTGTCGAGCCCGGCCTCGCGAATGGTTGCCAGTTCCCAGGAGAACGTTCCGGTCTTCTGCACCGCCAGGCGGATGACATCAGCGGCATGAGCCGTCGTGCCCAGCGCCAGCGCCAGCATCATCGCGAGCGCCAATGGTCGTGCCAAAACTCTCATCACCTTGTGAGCCGTTTCCTCTGACAGAGTGCTTTTCAGGACAATAGGCATAGCATAGCTTCCATCGCAACCAGCGGGAGGATGCTCATGAGTTTTGCGGGACAGGTACGACCGATTGTCGCCGCTGTATTTGTGCTCGCGGCAACCGCGTATGCGGCCGGGGCCGAGGAGGCCAATGACTATCCGACCTCCGCGCGCGCGGAATATGTCTATGGCTGCATGAAAGCCAATGGCGAGACACGGCAGGCCATCGAGCAGTGCTCCTGCTCCATCGACGTGGTCGCCTCCATCGTTTCCTACGAGCGGTACGTCACCGCCGAGACCGCGCTCAGCATGTCCCAGGTCCGCGGCAACCTCGGCACCCAGTTCCGGACATCAGAGCAGGCGAATTCGGCCGTCAATGATTTGCGGCGCGCGCAGGCCGAGGCCGAGGTGAGGTGTTTCTAGCTGTTGCGGCACAGACGGTGCAATCCTTTCTCCCCTTCTAGGAGAAGGCGGCGCGAAGCGCCGGATGAGGGGGTCTATCGGCAAATTCTGGCGAGAGAAGTGTGTGCGGAGACAACCCCTCACCCGTCTCGCCGCAATCCACCCTCTCCCACAGGGAGAGAGGGGAAGCGAGCCCTGGCTACGTCCCCGGCTTCCCAACGTCCCACTCATTGCGGAACACGTGTCCGTCCGTGTCCTTGGCTTCCGCGCGGAAGCGCTTGGCGCCGTTCGAGACATAGGTGAAGCGCAGATTGGGATCTTCCGAGATCGAGATGCCGCCTTCCATCGACAGCACGGGGCTGTCGTCCTGCGTCAGCTTCAGCTGGTTGATGAAGAAGGCGGGAATATAGAGCTGCGTGACCTGGTCCATCTGCAAGCCGGAATTGTTGGGATGGCCGATCATGATCTGGGCTTCGCGGATGCGGCTTGCCGGCGCGTCCTCGCGTGCGAATTGGCGGTAGCGCATCTGGCCGAGGTGGTTATTGGCCTCTTCGGCATTCTTGCCGGCCGGTGCCGAACAGCCGCCTGATGCCTTCACATAGACTTTCGAGACATAGAGCTGGCCGTCGCTGAGCTCGGCCACCGCATGGACGTCAGTGTAATTGTTGACGCGCACGCGCGTGGAGATTTCGGTGACGTTGGCATCCGGACCGAGCTCGAATTTTGCCGCCATCGGCGCTGGGTTGCGGTCAATCACCAGCGTGATCGAGCGGATGCGCCTGCTGTCAGCGGGCGACAGCTTGCTGCGCAGGGTCACCGGCACGATCGCCGCGTCCTCCGCGCGATAGGGCATCTCGATCGCGATGACGTCGCTGCCGTCGTTCATCGGACGGTTGTTGAAGATGTCCTGCACCAGGCCCGGCCACGGGTCGTAGGCCTCTTCGGCGCTCGCAGGCAGCGCAAAGGCGATGCCGAGCAGCGCGGCGATCAGGGGCAGGCGGCGTGTGCATCCCATCATGGTCGTGGTCTCGCACGGGCGAAGCAATCACCTAACGTAGCGCGCCCGCTACTCCCATTCAATTTCAGAAAATGCTGCGGTTGCGTTGCGGGCGTTGTAATCATCGAACAGTTCCCAATGCGGCCGCTCCGGGGCCGCGGCCTTTTCGGCGGCGGCCCGGATCGACTCGCCCTTCTTGTTCGAGGTACGGACGTCCGACAGCAGCGTCGTGAGATAACGCCGCTCATCCGCTAGCGCGGCAGGCCAATCGCTCACAGGGCCGTGACCGGGAACGACGCGAACCGCGGGAATGGCCTCGAGATCCTTCAGCAGAGCAAGCCAGCCGCGGATGCTGCCGTCCATCACCGGAATATGGCGGAGAAACACCAGATCGCCGGCGAACAGCGTCTTCGTCGTCTCGTCGAACACCGTCAGATCGTTGTCGCTGTGTGCGGCCGGCCATGCCCGCAAGGTTATCGGGCGCGACCCGAGGTCGAGCGTCATCGTGTCCTTGACCAGCAGGGTGGGCGGGACGATCTTCACGGGATCGATCAGTTCGGCGCCCATGATGCGCCGGAAATTATCGAGATAATACGGCCCACGCGTCGCCAGCGCCTGCGGCAGCCTGCTGTGGCCGACGAAGCTGGTTCCGTCTGCGACAAAAGCGGCATTGCCGAAGACATGGTCGGGATGGCCGTGGGTGTTGATGACATAGCGGATCGGCTTCCGGGTGCGGGCCCGCACCGCCGCCAGCAACGCCTCGCCTTCGCGAAGGCTGCCGCCGGTATCGATCACGGCCACTGCATCCTCGCCGATGATGAAGCCGACATTGGCAATATCGCCCTCGTTCTCGCGGGTCATCAGGGCGATGGTCCCGGAGTGCACGAAGATTCCGCTCGCCACTTCGCTCACAGGCAATTCGGCCGCCCCGGCGCGTGCTAGCGTCGCCATCCCCAGCAGGGACAGGGCTGCGATCTTTGACGTGAGATGCGACACTTTTCCGCCTCAGTTCAGGGTTCGCCGCGTTGCGCTGCAACACAACAAGCCAACGCCAAGTTTGGCAAATAGGGTGCGTCCTGCGTTGCATGGATAGCATTCGAATGAAACGAGGAGGAAGCGCGATGGAGGCCGGACGACATCGTCGCTGGTTGATTTCACTGTGTGTGATGGTGGCGTCTTGTGCGATCGGCGACGTCGCCCGCGCGCAGACGAACGACAGTGGTGACCTCTCGTTCGAGCTGGTCGACCCAAAGGTGCTGCGCGTCTGCGCCGATCCTCGCAACATGCCGTTCTCCAACGAGAAGGGCGAGGGGATCGAGAACAAGCTCGCCGAGCTGTTCGCCGACAAGCTGCAGAAGAAGCTCGACTACGTGTTCTTCCCGCAGGCCACCGGCTTCGTGCGCATGACGCTGGGCGCGCATCGCTGCGACGTCATCATGGGCTTCCCGCAGGGCGACGATATCGTGCAGGGCACCAATCCCTATTACCGCACGACCTATGCGCTGGTCGCCAAGGCCGGCAGCGGGCTCGAGGATGTCGATACGCTTGAGGATCCAAAGCTGAAGGGCAAGCATGTCGGCATCGTCGCCGGCACGCCGCCGGCGACCAACATGGCAATTGCAGGCCTGATGGGTGACGCAAAGCCCTATCCGCTGATGATCGACACGCGCTACGACAATTCGGCGCAGGCGATGATCGACGATCTCACCGCCGGCAAGATCGACGCGGGTGTGCTGTGGGGACCGATGGCGGGCTATTATGCCAAGAAGGTCGGCTCGATGCACGTGACGCCGCTGGTGAAGGAAACGACAGGGCCAAAGCTGGTCTATCGCATCGGCATGGGCGTGCGCGCCGCTGACCAGAACTGGAAGCGGCAGCTCAACAAGCTGATCCAGGAGAACCAGGGCGAGATCAATAAGATCCTGCTCGACTTCGGCGTGCCGCTGCTGGACGAAAACGACCGGCCGCTTGGCGTGGAGGCGGCCAAGAAAACACCTTGAGAAAACACCATGAGGCGACATCTTGCCGCTGCGCTCGTCGTCGCCGCCCTCGCGGTGCCGGGCTTGGCGCAGCAAGGCTTGGCACAGCAAGGCTTGGCGCAGCAGCAGGAGCCGTTCGAACCCGAGGGCTATCGCACCGACAATTACCGCGCGCCGGTGCCGGCGACGCTGGAAGGCGCGCGCGTGCTGACGACGGCAGAGACTGAGACGATCTGGCGCACGAAGAGCGGTGCCTTCATCGACGTGCTGCCGCGCGCGCCGAAGCCGAAGAACTTGCCAGCCGGCACGGTGTGGCGAGACGCGCCGCGCAAAAACATTCCCGGCAGCATCTGGCTGCCGGACACCGGCTACGGCGCGCTGCCGCCAGCGATGGACGATTATCTCCGGCGCGGTCTCGCGCAAGCCTCGCACGGCAACAAGTCCGCGCTGCTCGTGATCTACTGCCTCGCCGATTGCTGGATGTCCTGGAACGCCGCCAAGCGCGCGCTGGTTTACGGCTATTCCAACGTCGCCTGGTATCCCGAGGGCACCGACGGCTGGGAGCACGCGCGTTTGCCGACGGAGGAGGCGCAGCCGGAGCCGCGGCCCGAGCAGTAGGCGGGCTCACTCCTCGTGATTGCTTCGTCGCAAGTGCGGCGAGCTACTGCTTCTGCAACTTCGTCAGCGTGCCCGACCCGTCGCTGTCCGTCGCGGTGTAAGTCACCCTGTCGCCGGCATGGACGGCATCCAGCATCGCGGCGTCCTTGGCCTTGTACTGCTGGAGCGCGCCGGCGCCGCCGGCACTGCCGCCGACCGTGCCTTTCTGCGTCTGCTGGATCGAGATCGTGCTGTTGAGCCTGTTGATGCTGGTGACCATTCCGGTCATGTCGTCAGCAAAGGCACTGGATGCGAGCACCGTGATGGCCGCAGCACCTGCGAGGATGAATTTTGCTGTTCCCATCGAGCCCTCCCGTTGCTGGAGATTCACAGGACAAGCCATCCTAGATCGATTTGGTTCCGGCAGATAGCGCGGCAAACATTAACGATCGCGTTGATATCGCGGGAACTTTTATGAAAGTCGTCAGCAGGATTGACGTTATAAGGCTCGCGCTATTCCATTTCCTGCTGGATGACGCGGCCGAGCGCGAACAGGCGTTGGTCGATCGTGGTCGGGACCTCGCAGACGAAGCGCACCACCTTGCGGCGGTCCTCGAAGATGCGGGTCTCCCAGATCAGCTGGTTGCTCATGCTGTCGACCTTGGCGTCATCGCGCGGCGTTGCGTCCTGCAGCGCCTGGAGCTGGATGGTCTCCTCGCGGATCTTGTCGGCGGCCTCGCGCTGCTTGCGGCTGACACGCTCGAGCCCGCCCATGACCTGGGAGCGCTGGGCGTTCAGCGTGTCGAAAAGGCCGGCGAACAGCAGTTTGGCGTTGGCGGTCTTGTCGGCGGCGGAGCCTGCCAGGAACTCCTTTACCGACTTCTCGGCCTCCTCCAGCGGCGTCTTGCGCGCCGCGAGCTTCGAGACCAGCGCGCTGACCTTGCTGTCGTCCTTCCACTTGGTCTCGGCGTCGTCGAGCGCAGGACCGGCCCAGACCGCGGCGAGCGAAATCTCCGGAACCTTGGCCTGCGCACACGGCCAGTTGGGATAGCGCGGATCGGCGGCGCGTGCGGCGGTCGCGGAGACCGCGAGCGCAAGAGCCGCCATGGCAAGTGTCCGAACCGTCATCCTTCGCCTCCCGCAGGCCCGCGCCGTGCCAGCCCGCGCGAGGGATCATAGGCATAGATCGCGGCGATCATGAAGACGATTGTGCAGCCGGCGACGACGGCGAGCGAGATCCAGTTGACCTGCCCATACAGTGCAAAGCGGATCAGCTCGACCGCATGGGTGAACGGATTGGCCTGACAGACATAATAGAGATAGGGGCTGCCTTCCTGCACGCGCCAGAGCGGGTACAGCGCGGAGGATGCAAAGAACATCGGGAAGATGACGAAGTTCATCACGCCGGCAAAGTTCTCCAGCTGCTTGATGCCCGAGGAGATCAGCATGCCGAGCGACCCCAGCATCAGCCCTGACAGGATCAGCGCCGGCAGCACGGTGAGGTAGCCGATCGGCGGCGGCGTGATGTCCCAGAACCAGGCAATGATCAGGAACGCATAAACCTGGAGCAGCGATACCGCGGTGCCCGCCAGCAGCTTGCAGAACAGCAGGAAGCCGCGCGGCAGCGGGCTCACCAGCAGCGTGCGCATATTGCCCATCTCGCGGTCGTAGACCATCGAGAGCGAGGACTGCATGCCGTTGAACAGCTGGATCATCGCCATCAGTCCTGGCGCGATGAAGACCTCATAGAGGATGTAGGTCTCGTAAGGCGGGATGATGGAGATGCCGAGCACCTGGCGGAAGCCGGCGGCGAAGATGAACAGCCACACCAGCGGCCGCACCAGCGCCGAGACGAACCGCTCGCGCTGATGCAGGAAACGCAGACCCTCGCGCCAGACGATGCCGGTGAGGCAGGTCATGTACTCCGAAGTTGAGAAGCCGCGCGGCGCGTCGCGCGTGGTGATGCTGCTCATGCGCCGCCTCCTGGCATCATTTGCGCACCGGTCAGGCGCATGAAGGCCGTGTTGACGTCCTGCGCGCCGGCCTCGGCAATGACGCGGGCCATCGGTCCTTGCGCCAGCACCTTGCCTTGATGCAGCACCACGAGATCGTCGCCCGCCAAGATCTCGTCGAACAGGTGCGTGGCCCAGAGCACGCCGATGCCTTGCTCGGTGACGAGCTGGCGGACATGGCTGATGATGTCGGCACGCGCCTTGACGTCGAGGCCGACGGTCGGCTCGTCCAGCAGCAACAGCCGCGGCCGGTGCAGCAGCGCGCGCGCGATCTCCAGACGCCGCATCTGCCCGCCGGAGAGATCGCGCACCTTGCTGCCGGCGCGATCAGAAAGGCCGATGCGCGCGAGCAGCTCGGCGCTGCGCGCGGCGGCCTCGCGCCGACTGATGCCGTGCAGGGCGGCGTGATAGAGCAGGTTCTGCGTCAGCGACAGATCGAGATCGAGCGTGCGTGGCTGGAACACGACGCCAAGCAGCCGCAGCGCCTCGCCGGGTGTGCGGCTGACGTCGTGGCCGAAGATGCCGACGCGGCCGGTCTGGATGCCGAACAGGCGGGTGATCAGCGAGAACAGCGTGCTCTTGCCGGCGCCGTTGAGGCCGAGCAGGGCAGTGAAGCTTGCCGGCTGGACGTTGAAGGAGACATCCATCAGCGCGCGGCGCGGGCCGTAGGCATGGCTGACGCCGTCGATCGACAGGGCCGACACCCCGGCCGGATCGGGCCTCGGCATTTCCTGCGGTTTTGCAATGGGGGCGGGGGTGGTCATGGCGCGATCGTGATGCCCCAGGGCAGTTCGCCCACCTGAATGGTCTTGATCACCTTTTGCGCGGCGACGTCGATCACGGAAACGTCGTTGGAGACGCCATTGGTGGCGAGCAGATATTTTTCATCCGGCGTGAACGCCATGTGCCAGACGCGCTGTCCCACCAGCAGATATTTCGTCGCCTTGCGCGTTGCGATGTCGACCACGGCGATGCGGTTGGCGGGGCCGAGCGCGACGAAGGCGGTCTTGTCGTCCTTGGTCATGCCGATGCCGACCGGCTGGATCGCCTCTTTCCGCAGGCCCGGAATCTCGAACGTGACCTTGCCGATCACCTCATGCTTGTTGGGATCGATGACCGAAACAGTGCCGCCGATCTCGGACGACACCCATAGTTCGGAGGCGTCATGCTTGAATTCAGCAAAACGCGGGCGCGGGTCGACCAGCACGTTGGCAACGATCTGGCGCGACGAGGTGTCGATGAAATGCGCCATGTTGGTCGTCTCGGAGGTGTTGATCAGAATCTTGCCGTCGGGGCTGATGGTCATGCCCTCGGGCTCGACGCCGACCTGGATGTCGCCGAGGCGGGCGCGCTTCTCCAGATCGATCACGGTCACCGTATTGTCGTTCTCGTTGGCGACATAGAGCGTCTTGCCGGCGGCATCCTGGGTGAACAATTCGGGGTCGGGGCCGGAAGGCAGGCTGTCCACCACCGCTTGGGTCTTGGCGTCGATCACCTGGATGGTGTCGTCGTCGCCGACCGCGACCATCACGAATTTGCCGTCGCGGGTGAACTCGATGCCGCGCGGGCGCTGGCCGACCTTGATGGTCTTGGTCACGGTCCAGCTGTCGGTGTCGATCACCGACACCGTGTTGCCCTTCTCGTTCGAGACGTAGGCGATGAAGGCATGCGCGGGTGCGGCCGCCAGCATCACTCCGGACAGCAATCCCGCGCGCAACATCCGTGTCGTCATTTCAGTTTGCATTTGCTCTCCGGGCGATCGTAGCCGAGCGTGTCGAGCTCGGAGACCTGGTGCAGAAACCCTTCCTGCGGCGACACCGACACCACCATGCGGCCGTCGACCAGCAGGATCGGCTGGCGGAGCTGGAGATTCCAGTCGCGCACGGTCAGCCGCGTGCCCTTGAAGGCGGCGATCTCGAAGTTGGGCCCCTTGATGAAGTCGGTGACCTTCTTGACGTCGCCGGAATTGGTGCGGGACGTCGCTTCGCCGATCATGCGCACCGCGGTCCAGGCCTGCATGTCGAGCGCGGTCATCCGCCGTGAATTGAGCTTCATGAAGCGGTTCTGCATCTGGATTGCGCCCCATTGGTCCTGGGCGGCGTCCCAGCTGCGCGGCATCAGGCCGGCCGAGCCGGCAACAGGACGCGGGTCCCAGGTGCGGTAGGGCAGGTAGGCTGCAAAGACCTCGCTCTCGTCGGCGGCGACCAGCACATCGTAGGCGGGTGCCTGCTGCGTGAACACCGGCATCTGCCGCTGGATCAGCGTCACGCCCGAATCCGTGCGACGTGCGCCACCCTTGTCCTCGAAGGTGCGCTCCTGCACGATCTTGGCGCCGAACCGCGTTGCGGCGCGCCGCAGCGCATCGGCGTAGAGCTTGTCCTCGTCATGCGAGCCGACCACCAGCAGCCAGCGCGGCCACTTCTTCCACACCAGATACTGGCCGAGCGCATCCGCAAGCATCGAACGTGTCGGCGCGGTATGGATGACATTGGCGCGGCAATCGGCCTCGCGCAGCCGCTCGTCGATCGCGCCGGCGTTGAACAGCAGCGTGCCGCGGTCGCGCAAGGCGTCGGAGACTTTCAGCAGCGCATCGGCCGGCAGGTCGGCAATGATGAAGCCGTTCTTCTCGGCAAGCTCGGTCGCGGCCTGAACGGGGTCTTCGCCTTCCCTGATGCGGTGCTCCTCCAGCGTGAAACGCTGGTTGAGGAATCTTCCGGTGGTGTTGTTGTCCTCGATCGCGAGCCTGGCACCGGCGACGCCGTCATTCTCCGCGGGCTGCTCGACCAGCGACAGCGTCGGTCGGGTGCCGGCGACACCGAGATAGCCGACGCCGATCGTGACCGGGTCGGCCGCGAGCGCTTGCGTCGCTGCCAGACACAGGCCGATCGGGCCAAGCAACCATCGGATCATGCTTCCTCCAGATATCCTCCCCGGCTTGACCGCCGGTGGAGAATTGTTTCTGCTGGAAGCATGACCGATTTGGCAAGGCTTGCAACCCCGCATTTCGTCCTCGCGCGCACGCGCGCTGGAATCACGATCGTGCGAGCGTTGCTGTGTGTCACCGCATTGCTGTTGACGGCATCGGCCGCATTCGCCGATCCGCCGAAGCTTGCGGTGTTCGACTTCGAACTGATCGACACCAGCCTGCCCGGTGAGTTCTACGGCTCGAGGCCGGAAGAGGTGCGGCTCGCGCATATCGGCGACCAGTTGCGCAAGGAACTGGCTGACTCAGGCCGGTTCCAAATGCTCGATATCGCACCGATCAGGGATGCCGCCCGTCACGCCAATCTGCAGG
>Ga0310811_10000880_pt1 | contig 38829 bp, 36 predicted proteins | sample YCmetagenome_FD_207642 | JGI IMG/M metagenome (GOLD analysis project Ga0310811, IMG submission 207642) | Soil microbial communities from experimental microcosm in Duke University, North Carolina, United States - YC | ecosystem: Engineered > Artificial ecosystem > Soil microcosm > Unclassified ... | reverse complement strand
CGGTGGAAACATGGACGGTGTTGGGCGGCGTCGGCGCGATCGGATTTGCAGCAGCCGCGCTGATGCTTCCCAGGCGTCAGCGCGCCGCAATGGTCGAGTAGGCCCGCAGTTCAAATCGAGCAACTGCCGCCGAACTCCGTCCGACTCCGTTTCCCTCAGGGTCTCTCTGACCCACAGCGGCCCTTGGAGAAACGAAGAATCGGATGCTCGCCAATGCATTCGTGGGAGGACTTTGTTTGCTCAGCGCGAACAGACAGTAATGGCCTGTACAAAGGCGTCTTGTTCAGCGGGACTCTGAAAAAAAGCTTCGAGACTCGCGTGTTCATCGTTCGCAACCTGGCGAAGACAAAGATTATTGTTTGCGCGAATGCTTGCCGGCGCACTGGCGACAGCCATGAGGAACAATGCAATCGCCGCTACCGCGATGGCGATGCCCACCGTCCATCGCGCTACTTCCCGCGATCTCCACGATTGTGGCTGCGAACTGCGTAAGGTAGTCGTACTTTGTGTCGATGCGTTTCTCATTGATCTTCCAATCTAATTAGCAAGACAATTATTTGGAGCAAGAAACCAAGCCTCAAGAAAGCGCCTTCCTGATGCCGTGCATGCTGGAGACAGTCGATTCGAACAGTTCAGGCCCAACTTTCGCACGCAGTGCTCTCGCGACCTCTGCACTAGCATCATTGATAGGCCGGTCGAGCGCCTTTCCTGCACGGGTCGGGTAAATGCACCATTCCCTACCATCCGATTCAGCCTGGCGGCGTTCGACCAATCGCTTTTCAGAGAGATTGTCGATAAGTCGGGTGGCAGTGGGACGAGCGATGCCTAATGTGTCCGCAACCTGACTACTCAGGCACCCAGGCGATGCAAGCACGACGCGCAGCACAAATCCCTGCGCCGGTGTCAGCCCGAATGGTGCGTATACCGCCGCCCATTCGCGCTCAGCGAGGCGCGCGAGTGCCGAAGAATTGAAGTAGAGGCAATGATCAAACATGAGACTCATTAGAGCGCAATATGATTAGCAAGGCAACCAATAATTTATTAACGTTGTTGCGGAAACGTAGGTATCAGGAATCAACCCGCAACCGAACGGTAGCTTTCGAGCACGATGCCGAGTGACCGCTTGTGGCCCGACCACCGTCAGATGCGTCCTGCATCGAACGACTCCGCGCCGTCGCCTCGCGAGCGGCGTCAGCGCATAGCTCCGGCAAAAAGATAGTCAGAGGTGACGACTTTGCTTCAGCAACAACCGCTCCGGAGAGCGACGGCCCAGTCGTGCCGTCCGTTCTTCGCCGCGATTGCCGACGCAGCGTCCCAGTCATATTCGATGGCGCGAAATTCCACCGTCCAATTCGATCCGATCCGGGTCACAAAGGCGTATCGCGCGTGAGGCGAGCGCATCTCCATTCGATGAGGGAAAGGTCGGTCATCTTCGTAAGCCTGGAGGCCAACGCTGCCCGGATTCACAATAAAACGCCCATCATCGAGCTTCATCGAACGCTGTATATGAGTATGACCGCAAAGAATCAGTTTCGAAGCCGCGTTCCCGGCGCGACATTCGACTTCTTCCCGCGTCGCCTCCCTGCATCCGGAATGGGTTACTGTTTCCAAAAGATAGGTCAAGTCGTCGTCGGGCGTCCCATGGACCAGCAGAACGTCTTCGCCAACCGACAGTGTACTGGGCAAACTTGCAATCCATTCCAGTTGATCCGAGCGCAGGTGGTCGAGCGCCCAGCGGTCGGATTGGCCCATACGCTCACGATCGCCGTCAAGTACCTGCCTTTCATGATTGCCCCGGATAGTGGGAAGACCAAGAGGCATTAACCGATCTGCCGTCTCACGTGGATAAAGCGCGCCGGAAAGGATGTCGCCAAGGTTAACAATCAGGTCAACACCGTTTAAACGAATATCCTCAAGCACGGCGTCGAGCGCGGCGAGATTTCCGTGGATATCAGATAGCGCAGCGATTTTCATATCAGCAACGAATGAGAGGCGACGATGGCCAGATTGTCACCAATCTAAAAGCGCCGGTCCAGTGACCGGTTGTGGCCGGTCAGCGCCTCATGCAATCTGCATTGCTCGGCGTCGGCAGTGGCGATCGGCGCAACGCGACCCATTTCTGCCCTTTCAGCCGATGTGCGAACGCGACAGCGTTCGAGGGTATAACAGCCTTTCACCGGATCACGTAAGACGCGCGTTCCACATCAACCAACCCAGCTACTCACCAACCGCGAAAATAACCGAAATATTAAAACTCAGATATTAGATGGCTCAATAAAAGTTGACATAAAATCAATGGCTCGTAACTTCATGGTCGGGTATTGCGCAGATCATTTCCGTGTTTTGCCGATCAAGGCCAGCACTCCTCGCGACACAAAAATAAGTGACGTGAGAATCCCCATAGATATCTCTGTAACTGATTTCGCCGACAAGGTACATGTCTTTATCGCCTTTGGGATATCCTCTATAATCGCTCTCAGAAACAGGAAAATCATATCTTCTGCTTGATGTGGTCGCCGCCGGAAGAAACACTGGCACGGCATCCGGATCGCCTTTTGGAAGATTTCGCTTAATTAAACTATCAAAATTTTTATCGTTAGAGAAAAATAAATTATAATTTATAGAAGTAACAAACGCCGGCGTCTGCCCATTATTCTTAAAATCTACGCCAGCGGAAAAATAATCTGCCGTCTTCGTGATTTGCGTTCGTTCGACGGATATATAGGCGCGGGTAATTTTTCTGGTGGACTCTCTGGTTTCATTCAACGAGCGCTCCGCAATTGATGCCTGTTTATCCGAAACACGAACTGTTTCTTTAAGTGCAATCCATTGAACTGCAGCTATACAGACATTGGCGATAGTGGCGACTGCCACTATCGCCGTGCAAATCCCGGTCAAGGATTCCCACGTTGAAAAGCGACTGATATTTTTAGCCACATCGCACCTCTTTCCAATAAATTTGATTTTAATTGGATAATCAATTCATTTCATCCTGGCCGACATAATCCGCAACCACATAACGTAGATTACTCCAGCCGACGCAGCCCTCGGACCGTTCAGACTAATCTAAAGCAGCCGATCTCTACGGATAGCTTGCACCCGCATAATGTGACAGCTGTTAGTGGATGATTGTCCTCAGGGCCGGGGAGACGTATTGTCGGTGGATGCGCCAATCATTCCACGCCGGTGACGCGAAAGAAAAAGGCGACGCACCAGCCGATGACGAGCGACGCCACGTCCGCGCTCGTCATTCTCGTGAGAGGTGTTCGAAAGCGCTCGCGGCGTCGCCTGTATTCGTCGCTTCACAGGTGCATAGCTGCGGTCGTTCGGCTCGGCTCTACGACCGTCGCTTAATGGCCGCCTATTGCCCCCTGCGGTCGGCAGATACTTGGGCGACGTTGCGACTCAGGGGAATTGGTGGATTGAGTGGATCAGAACATAATGCTGGTTCGATCCATTGGGGATTCGGTAAGCGCCGTGCGCAGCGAGAACAGAACATGACAATGCAGCAATTTCCCATGCCATCGTCTGATCGCATTGGATTGTGGCTTGTTTGAACATTTCAAAGCCAGTTAAGTCATATAGGGCCTGTGTTTTTCTGGATGCATCCCGAACATCCATTGGAAGACCTTCATCCGACCATGACCAACGATAGCGCTGCTTGTCGAGAGAGTGCGTTCCCAATGGCAATATGGACGCCTCTGCGGTTGGAGCTTCACCGACGAAGAATGTCAGAAGACACGACGCAAAATCCACGACGAAACGCTCATTGCCTCCGATGCCGAACGAATTGGACAGAACCGCCTGCTTTGCGTGGAGTTCAGCCAGAGCGCGTTCTAAGAACGCATCAAATTCTTCGTCTTTCACAGGTCTTTGTTTGGTCTGAGAAGGCGTCATTGTCGACGATCTTCGCACCGCTGTCGAACGGCCGTTTATGGCCGGGTTGAGGCAGTGCCGCCGGTAATTCGCTCGCCGGAGACCGGCCTTTGAGCGAGCACGGACGAGACCTTGGTTATTCAAATTTGATGGCGACCTCGACCGGCGACTCGTGGCCGAAGGCAGCCCAAAACGCCCGCCACGCAAATCCGCGACGAGCCAGTTTTTCTTTCGTCCGCCCTTCACCGCGTGAATCATCGGCAATTGCGTTCACGTTGGAACTGCGTCCAGCCGCATGGGTAGAATGAGTGATCTGAATCGTGAGGGGAAAGCGGGTGGCACATCTACTTTTGCTCGGGGCGGGATTCAGCCGCAATTGGGATGGCTGGCTTGCCGGCGAACTAGCCGACGACCTGATTAGCCGCCTTGCGGACAACCGGGATCTCTGCAAACGACTCACCGACAATCCGAACTTCGAAGAGGTACTTGGCGACCTGCAACGCGAATGGCGTCATCACCAGCAACCCGCGCACCGCGAGCGGCTAAACCTGATGGAGCACGCAGTCAGGGCATCTTTCGACGACATGAACGCGATGCTCGCGGATCGACCCGGGCTGGAGTTTCAGGGCAACGGCCCGAACTTCGTCCAGCGCAGCATCACCAGCTTTCTGGCCCGCTTTGACGCTATCTTCACGCTCAATCAGGATCTGCTCCTTGAGTTGTTTTATGTGCCCCACGATCCACGCATAAGCGTGCAATACCCCGGCATGGCGCTGCCGCCGAACTTCTGGAATCTTCGCCCGGAGGAAAAGCTCGCGGCGGACTGGCGGCCGCGACCGGACGCCGAGTACCCTGTGGAACATCAAGGCCAGCCGGTCTTCAAGCTGCATGGCTCGGTCAACTGGCGCAGCGAGGACGGGAACGACCTGCTCGTGATGGGTACACGCAAGGTCGAGGCGATTGCAGGCTCGGCGCTTCTCACGCGATACGCCGAGGAGTTCCGCGCGCGCCTGCGCGAACGCGGCTCGCGTTTAATGACCATCGGCTACGGCTTTGGCGACGAGCACGTCAATCAGGCGATCGTCGACGCTGCTGAGGCCGACGAGACCTTCGGCATGTTCGTGGTCAATCCGAGCGGACGCAAGGCACTCCGACCACACAATGACACCGGCCAGATCCCGCAACCGCGTCGAGCGATCGAGGACGTCCGCTACATTGGTGGGTCGACACGATCGCTACGCACGACCTTCACGAACGACGAACTCGAACGCGCGAAGCTGATGCGCTTCTTCAACGCTTGATTGAGACACCTACGTGTCCAGCATGTCCCATTCATCCCCGAGAATCCATCGCAACGCCGAGAGCTTGCCGTTGATCATTCCCCACTCGAAGTCGTCCCACGGGCCGAGGTTCTCGATGCCGACCTCGTCTTCGGTCCTCTTCGCGGCAGCGAGTGCGCCCTCCCATACGGTATCGAGCGTCTGGTCCGCCCGATACGGGTTCGGGCTGTAGTCCTTCTCCGCGACGACATGATGTTTGCCAGTCTCAATCTCGTGGCGAAGGTTCCAGTGGCGGTTGTACCAGACCTGCCGGAACAACAGGTGTTCAGCTTCGAGGATCTCCGGTAGCCGCCGTGCTTCCTGCGAGTAGTTGAACTCGAAGTCGTGTTCGCCAAGCAGATCGGGGCAGTAGTCTTTCAGGAATTCAACCATCGATATCCAGTAGGATGACTTCGGCGCATCGAACAGGTGCACGAGGTCGGCGTGCGCCTTCCGAAAGTCGCCGTTTGCATCGCTGAAGTCTTTCGTGTTGTGAGTGATGAACACGCATGGCGCGTCCTCGGTCGCGTCCGAAACCACATCGACGTACATCTCGACGAGGATCGCGTCTCCCACGCTGTTCTTCGCTCGGTGATAAGGAGCCTGCTTCGCGAGCGCGCGTTCGGTGACGCGCTGCTTGACCGCGTCGCTGGTCGCGAGCGCGGGAGCGCGGCGTAGAAGCCTGTCGATACGTTCGATCGAACCGCCAACCGCGTCGCCGTCAACGCCGATCCAGTGGTCAACCTCGTTCAGTCCTGCAAGCAGGTCAGCTTTGCGGCCGTCGTCTCCAAACTGATTCACGACCTGCCTGACCAGCCGGAAATGCGACTGCAGGCCGCGTCGCGCTTCGCCGACGATGCGGGCCTTGTTCCGATCGAATTCGTCCAGCACCTGCTGCGGCACGATCAGTTCGATATGGCCGTTCTCGACAAGGTCTTCGAGCGCACTGATGACGGGCTGCTCGCGATAGTCCTTCGCGAGGTCGAGCCAGACGCATGTATCAACTAGAAGCCGGATAGCCATGCCGCTCCTCTTTTGACGATGGGGAACCGGAGATTCTACGGGACGGTGGACGTTATGCAGGCGTGTCGGGGCAGAGACTCCCGTACCGCCGCTGCCCCCGCGCCGCTAGGCGAGCAGCTCGCGAATAGCCAACGACTGCTTCGGACGGCAAGCCTGCCGTCCAGATGTCTGAGCGAAAGATCCGGCGACTGTCCCTTTGTGGCCGGGCGGAGACGATCGGCGTGGCTCCTGAGGAGGAACGATTTGTAACCAGTTAGTCACCAAAAAACGGCCCTTGGGCGTGAGGCCATGTACGACGCCAGAAATTTGGTATAAGCGCTTAAGAAATCAAGGAGACAGCCGTTAACTAAAAATATTCCATCTGAACGGCTTACCTGATCCTGGTTTCGAGATGCTGGACCGACAAATACTACTGGTTCTGCCCGATGCGGGCAGAGATGACCTACCGCTTTCGACTCGAGAAGTTCATCGCAAGCTCAGTGTCAACGTGCTCGACCCACGGTCCTTGCGGACGGTGCATCGCGAGCTGGACGAAATGCTCAAACGCGGGCTGGTCGAAGTGGAATGGCGTGGGCGTGGCAAGTATTGGCGCAAGGTGGCAGGCGCGAGTGGTCTTGCCGCGAAGGCGGCCGGCATGATGACGCACGATGAGGCGCTGGCCCTGCAGACCCTGCGGCGCTTTTCAACGTGGCGGATTCCGACGCTGGTCGCAGAAACGCTCGCGCCGTTGTTCGAGGCGGCGGGCAAGCGGTTGGCTGCGGCCAACAGCGAGCATGAGCGGCGTTATCGCAAGTGGATCGACAAGATTGAGGTCGAAACCGGCGCCTTCTCGTTGCAACACCCCGAGGTCAACGTTGAGATCTTCACTACGGTTTCGCAGGCGCTCTTTAACGAGCAGCAACTCGAAATCGTCTATCAGCCTCGCACGAAGACTGACAATGCTGATGCGAAGATCGTCCACCCGCTCGGGTTGGTAGAGGTGGGTGGGTTGGTGTATCTCGTGGCGGCGATGTCACGCCATCCGAAACCCGCGATGTACCGGTTGGATCGTCTTGCACGCGCAAACATGTTGCCCGAGCCGTTTGCCTATCCGCGTGGGTTCCGGCTTTCGGTATATGTGCGTGAGCAGCGCCAGTTCGACTTCATGGTAGAGGGCGAAATCGACCTGAGGCTACGTTTCAGGAGCGGGGCAGGGAACCATCTGCTCGAAGCGCCGATGTCCGTCGATCAGCAAACTGTCCAGAATGGCGACACGCTCGATGTTCGTGGCACGTTGCTGTCAACGCAGCGGCTGCGGTGGTGGCTGCGCGCATTCGGGCCGAACGTCGAGGTATTGCACCCGCCAGGCCTGCGGGCGGAATTGGCGGCGGAGGCCCGGGCGTTGACCGCACTCTACGAGGGATAGCGAGCGCGCGATCAACGGTGTCGGTTGAGGTTTCGGACACGATTTGTCTTATGCGGTGGCTATCTTGATAGGGCAGCACGTCGATGCTGTTCTATTGAACCCCTGGTCAGGAGCGAACATGTTTACGAATTGCAATTCTTCTCCCCTGCAACATTTAGCGGCATTTGCGATAGTTTTTTTGGCTGCGGTGGTAGGTACTGCGGCAGTCGGTGCCTATGTCGATTCGGTGAAGGCCGACGCGCAGCGGGGATAAATCGATGTTCGGGAACGGATGGCGGGTTCGACGTAACCCACCAGATATCACAAAGCGTCTGCCAGACACCCTATGCCAATACGTCCAACACCCTTTACGTTGAAATGCAGTCAATGCGGATGGAAACACACGTTTGCCCCGCAAAGCGATGTTCTGCTGCCGGAAATAGATATTCGTTCGCATTGTCCACGATGCGGCGCCGTTGCATTGGCACGGTCACGGGCGAATTTGATCGAGCAGGTGTCGAACCGGTTGAGACGGGTTTGGCGGCGCATATGACCGCATCGAGAATTGCTTTGAACCTGTCTCCAGAATGGGGGATTGATGGCGCGTATTCTTCCTGACGGCTGGAAGGCACTGCGCGCGACCGGAGGGGCCGCGCGCGAGATCGAAACGCTGGAGCAGTTCGAAACCGGCTTGCCCAATGGCTACACCGTCTATCACTCGGTGCACTGGACACGGCTCGCGAAGGGTTTCTCGGTGTTCGGGGAATTGGACTTTGTGGTCGTCAGCCCATCTGGCCGGGTCATGGCGATCGAGCAAAAGGCGGGAAGCCTTGAGGAAACCGCCGAAGGTCTCGTGAAAAGCTATTCCGGCAAACCGAAGAGCGTGGCGCAACAGATATCCCGCTCGGTGTCGGCATTGCGCGGCCGTCTGTCCGACGCGTTTGGACCGCGCAACTACGGTGTAGAGGAGCTGCTGTATTGCCCGGACTACACGGTCATCAATCGTGACATCGCGGGCGTGCATCCTGCCCGTATCGTGGATGCGACTCGCAGCAAATGGCTGGCAGACATTGTCCAGCAAATGTTGCCGGCCGACGAACCGCCGCTGCCCTGCCGTGCCGGGATTCATCCGTTTCTGGCGGGTGAGTTGTCATTGGTGCCCGATGCAGGGGCGATGATCGGTACGGCATCGAGGCTCGTGACTCAGGTGTCGAGCGGATTGGCCACATGGGCGCGCAACATCCACTTCGAACCATTCCGGCTGCGGGTGAACGGCACGGCCGGCTCGGGTAAGACGCAACTCGCAATCGGTGTGTTGCATGACGCGGCCACGGCGGGCAAGCGTTCGCTGTACGTGTGCTTCAACCGGCCATTGGCCGATTACGTCGGGTCTATCGCGCCGGATGACCCGACGGTGACGTCGTTCCACAAGCTCTGCCGTGGACTTGCAGACGAGGTCGGCGTGACTGGCGAACTCGATCTGGACGACGAATCCGTTTGCTCGGCCTTGAGACAAAGGCTGCTCGAGCAGGTTCAGCACTCGCTCGCGCGCTACGACGTGATCGTGATCGACGAAGGACAGGACTTCCTGCAGTTCTGGGTCGATCTTGTGGAGGTATTGCTGGCGCCCGGCGGGAGCTGGTGGTGGCTTGAAGACCCGATGCAGAACCTGTATCAGCGGCCGGCGCCCATATTGCCGGGCACTTGGGTCGAGGTACGGGCGAAATCCAATTACCGGAGTCCACGCGACATCGTGCGATTCATCGCGCAGTTACAGGGACTGCCGCATGACGTCGAGGCGGAAAGCCCGATTGACGGGTCGGACGTGGAAATCGTGGCTTACCCGGACGGCGCGGTCGCCGAGCATACGCGTCGTCAGTTGGATGACGCGATAGCGCTCGGTTATCGCCCATCCGATATCGCAGTTCTTTCGTTCCAGGGGATAAAAAAGTCTGTATTGACTGGCATGGACCGCTTGGGCGACTGGAGTCTGCGTCATCCGACCGGCGGGTATGACATGGCAGGCAATCAACTGTATCGCGATGGGGACGTGCTGTCCGATTCGGTGTTTCGCTTCAAGGGGCAAAGCGCGCCATGCGTGATTCTGACCGAGGTGGATTTTTCGCAGTTCGATGAGTTCGCGCAGCGCTTGCTGTTCGTTGGCGCGACTCGGGCGACCATGAAACTGATCGTGGTGATATCGGAGCGTGCGGCAGGCGTATTGCTGGGTCGGGTTTGATTGAGCGTTAAGCAACGTGGAGCATGAAAAACATGACTGTGCAAAAAAAGAACGAGTCCACAGGGGACGCCCCCACTGTTTCCCTCAAGTCGCGTTTGCAGGAAGTACAACAGGTGCTCGACCTGGTGCGGTCGCAGATCCAGAAATTTGACTTCACGCCGGAGCAGGTGTTCGGCTATCAGGCGAAGGCCAACGCTTCGAATCTCAAGGATGAGGTGTTGCGCCTGGCGCCAATGCTCCCTGCCGCGAAGAAGGCTGCGGCCAGGAAGACCGCTGCTGTGAAGCGCACGGCGTCTGGCGGCACCACCGCCCGCAAGACGGGCGTGCGCGGTTCCGCGGCGAAGCGCGTTGCAAAGGTGGCCAACGTTGCAGAAGACCCGCCGTCGGCAACACCGGCGACGGTGGTCAAGACGTCGCTCAATCCGGCGGCGGCATGGCCGTTTCCGACCGACAGCCAGCCGTGATTTGCGTTCAACCGGAGCGGGACGATGCGGCCCGCTCGCCTTTTGACATTCATTGTGCTGAATCCATGGACTTGACAGTGATTTCAGAGCTGATTCCGCAACATGCGGCCGACGCCGCTCGCTTCAAACAGCTCGTAGATGCCGGGAAGTTGCCGGTCGTGACGGTTTTAGGGAAGTTCAACCACGGCAAGAGCACGCTGCTGAACGAGTTGATCGGTCAGGGCGTGTTCGCGGTGTCCGACGCGCGTCAGACCACGAACCTGGATGCTTTCGCCAAGGACGGCGTGCGCTGGCTCGATGCACCGGGACTCGACGCCGACGTCGAGACCGAGGACGACCGCCACGCGTTGCGCGGAAGCTGGGAGGAGGCGGACATCCGGCTCTTCGTCCACTCGGCGCGCGAAGGTGAACTCGATGGCAGCGAAAAGACACTGCTCGCCGAGCTTGCCGCCGATGCCGGGCATTCGCGGCGCGCGACGCTGGTGGTCGTTACCCAGATCGAAGAAGTGGGTGAAGAAACGCTTGCGGGCATCCTCCGCGTCATCAAGGAACAGGCGGGTTCACTGGAGGTCATTTCCGTTTCGGCGATCCGCTACCGGCGTGGACGCGAAGGCGGCAAACCATTGCTGATCGAGAAGAGCGGCATGTTGGTGCTGCGAGAGCGTATAGCCCATGCAGTCCGCCAGGTGTTCGCTGCGCGGGCCGAAGAGCGGCGGATGATGGGCATTGTCTTGCGGGCGCAACTGGCCTCCGCGGGCGCTGACCGTTATGGGCGTCTGAGGACGCTCACTGCCAGGCGTAACGGGCTGATGGCGCACTTCAAGCAAGAGTTTGAGAAGCTTCAAGCAGACATCCACAACAAAATCGGGGCGATCTAAGTATGGGATTCTTCTCCAGTCTGGGCAGCATGTTGGAGTCGGTCGCCGAAACGGCGCTCGAGTCCATTGCCGACGGCATTCAGAAAGTGGCGGACGCGATTCCTTCGCCGGCGACGTCGTCGTCCAGTAGCACCATGTCGTCCGCCTACGCGGAGGAGCTCGCGAAACGGGCGGGACTGCGCCGCATCGCGGAGAGCGAATCGGCGGTCATGTTGAAAAGCTTCTTTCAGAAGCACCACCTCACCGTCACGGATGCGGAAATCAGTGAGCTTGTCAAAGCGTGCTTATCTACGCCGACGCCTGCTGCATCGGTGAAATTCGAGCGGCGGTATCGGGAAACGACTGAGATGCAGGTGTGTACGGTCGAGACGGACGTCCTGAAGGCCGAGACCGAACGTCTTGAGCAGGCAGCGCAGGCGATTCGTTTGGTGATGGCACAACAAGATGCAACCCCGAACGGAGGGGAAGAAACTGTAGTGACGCAGCCGCGAGCAGCGGCCGCATGACCGAACCAATTAATCGAATAATTCGCGGGGGCCAGGAATTGAACGGGACGACAAAGGCGCATACGTCAGAGGCGCAATTCATTGAGAAGTTGAAGCAGTTCGAGTTCGTTACACAGGACATGCAGACCCGAGTCGACGAACTGGATAGCTGGAAGGACAAACTGGAGGCGAAACTCGCCCTTGAGCCCAATGACGTCAAGGGGATCAAGGCAGGCAGCGCGCTCGCCCGCCAGATCCACGAGCTTCGGCGTCAGATCGGCGAATGCGTCGCCGGATGGGCGCGCGGGCTGGACAGCAGCGGACCCATGCGACAACTTAGCGAACAGTTTGGCGACAAGGGCATCCTGCTCGTCTTCGGCAAGGTTAATGCTGGCAAGAGTTCGTTCTGCAATTTCCTTGCGGAGCGATTCAAACGACACGGCGAGCCAGTCCAGTATTTTTATTTCGAAAGCGGCAAATGTATCGAGACCCAGGAGCCGTTCGTCGAAGCGGCAACGGAGGCCACCGCACGCATTCAAGGAATAAGGCTTGGCAACAAGCTTATTTTGCTCGATACGCCGGGCCTGCACTCGGTCACAGAAGAAAACGGCGTGCTGACGAAGAGCTTCACCGATAGCGCTGACGGTGTTCTGTGGCTCACGAGCTCGACGTCGCCGGGCCAGGTGCAGGAACTCGACGAGTTGCGTGAGGAGCTCAAACGTGACAAGCCGCTGCTTCCCGTTATCACGAAGAGCGACATGTCGGAGGAGGACGAGCTCGACGGTGCCATCGTCACGATTCTGAAGAACAAGACGGCGGCAAACCGCAAACTGCAGGAAGACGATGTACTCAAGCGAGCGCAAGCCAAGCTGCGCCAAGCTGAGATGGACGATGGCCTGGTGCGTTCTCCGGTATCAGTTTCGGCGCTGGTGGTTCGCAAAAGTCCGGAGCCCGATGAGGCTCTAGCGGAGGCGGGGTTTCAGCGCCTGTTCGTCGGGCTCAGCGAGATTGCCGAGGCAGCGACGGAAATCAAGAAGCGCAAGCCGGCCGTGCTCATGCTCAATCACCTTCAAGAGGACGTGGTAAAGCCGCTGAACGAGACGATACGCCCGCAGCTCGGTGTCATGCGCGAGAACGCAGCGGGCGCGCTGAAATCGCTTGATGCCGCAGCACCAAGAATCGCCGGTAGCGTGCTGGACGAGGTGCTCGGCGACTTGGCCGAACTGCTCGAACGCCACAAAACGACGCGTGACATGGACGCAGTGCATCGCGAATTGAACGTGGTGGTTCACAAGATCGTGCAAGAGCACATCGCGCGCGAGCTCGCGGAATACGCGCATGAGATGGACGCTGCGTTGGTCGCGATGAACAGCGGCCAGTATGGCAGTTTCGACGAGGTCGCCGAGGAGTGCGAGGTCGAGCAGGGCCGCTGGAAAAAGAGCGCGGTCGCCGGAACGGCGGGGGTAGCCGGTGCGATCCTCGGCGGACTCCTCGGCTCTCTCGTTCCTGGAGCGGGGACGATCGCGGGCGTGGGCGTGGGTGAGGCCGTCGGCGCTGTCCTGGGCGGCGCCTTAAGCTCGTGGCTGGGCGAAAAGGGTGGCGACTCTCTCGTCGAGACAAAGCGTCTGCGCATTCCCGTGGGCGTGAGCTACACGCGCCTTTATGAGGCGATCTCCCAAGGGTTGCGGGAGCGCCTTCCGGGTGCGGTCGCCAAGGTGGTCGAGCGGTGTCGCGACAGCGTCGAGCAGGTGATGGCGGAGGTCGAGCGGATCGAGCGCGTCCTCGACGAAAGCGGAAAGGATCTGGACAGATTGAAGGAGGAGTGCAAGTGAACCCATTTGAACAATACCAGTCGTTGCTCGTACAGGCCGGGCCTGTGGCAGTGCGATACCACCCTGAGGCCAAGGGGATCATCGCCGAATGGAAGAAGCGTATCGAAGAACAGAAGATTCACGTCATGTTATTCGGCGCTTACAACGCCGGCAAGAGCACGCTAATTAACGCCCTCGTCGGGCGTGAGGTGGCGAAAGCCGGTGACGTGCCTACGACAGACGCAGTGGACTTCCACGAATGGGACGGCCACATGTTGCTCGACACACCAGGGGTCAACGCACCGATCGAGCACGAAGAAATCAGCCGCGAGCAGTTGCAGCGCGCCGATTTGATCGTGTTCGTGTTGCGCCAGGAGGACCAGGATGCGAGCGATATCATGAATCGCATCTTCGAGCTGCTGGAACAGAAGCGGCCTCTCTTCATTGTCCTGAACTACGAAGATGGCGATCCAGCGCGTATCGAAGCGATTCAGGCACGCTTCACCCATACGCTTCTGACGTATGCCGAGCGACGTGGATTCGACAAGGCGAGCCTCGCCACGGTGCCCACGATTCTCATGAACATCAAGTCCGCTTGTCGCGCGCGGCTCGAGAACAAGCCCGCGCTGCTCGAGCATTCCCGCTTCGACGTCTTCATGCTTCGATTCCGCGAATGGCTTGTGCAATACAACAGCGAGAAGCAGCTTCTGCAGCAGATCTACACGGGTGTCGAACGCTCACTGCTAGAGCCGGTGACCGCTTCGATCGATCGGGAGGCCCGACCGCACGGCGAAATGCAGGAGGTTGACGCGCAAATCGACCACATCACGCGCGAGTACCGGCTGCTCACGAACGCAGCGTCCAGCAAGATTCGCACGGAACTGATGCAGCGGCGCCCGAACATTAGCGATGCCATTGCACAAGGCGGTTTGAGCGACACGGTGCTCGCCGAATTGACGCAGGTTGGCGAGGCGGTAAGCGAGATTCTGCGGACCTGGCTGGAGCAGGAACTCAGACAGAACGTCAAGGGGCGCATCGGCGCGGCACTCGCCGCTGAGGGGCTCGGCCTTCCCCCGGGCAGCGACGCGGGCGGCAGCGAGTTCGGCAACAAGATGCTCGACGCCGCGCTTGATGGGATGAAAGGCGTCAACAAGGAACATGTGCAAACGCTGCTGGAGTATGGTCGCAAGCTGAAGATTCCGGGCCTCAAGGGCCGCTGGACAAAGACGCTTGGCAGTTGGGCCGAAAAGGCCGCCCCCGTGATCCAGGTGGCTGCGGTGCTGGCGGAAGTCGCGTTCGACTATTACGGCGAGGAGCGTGACGTGAAGGCGATCCAGGACCGTACGTTGCAGCGCGGCCAGTGGATCGAAGAGGCGTGCTCGCAACTTTACTCGGGTCTGATGCAGAGCGTGACCGACCTGATTGAGCATGTGCAGTCGGAGGAACTGCGGCCCGTGGAAGCGCGTCGCAGTGAATTACGCGCGCAGTCAGGTGCGAGCGATAAGGACCGGAGCGACTGGGCGGCGCTGATGACAGCGTTTCAAGGCGTCGCATTTTAGGGAATAGCGGCGGGTTCGTTCCTTGATCGTCGGTAGATCTATTGCCCCGGGGAAAGGCGAGTTCTTTCCCCTAGGCGCGATCTGCGCATCGTAGGATCGGTACGATATCGCCAAGTAAATTTCGCACAAAACGAGGTCGAGTATGGCTACATGGGACAAGGCGAAGTCCGCCCTGAAATACGCCAATCCAACTGCCTGGCTTGTTGTAGAAGGCGTTGAGCTGGCAGCCAATGCCGTTGCCAAAGCCTCGGCGCAAGGCGTCGATGAGCTGCGCGCCGAAGTGGCGAAGCAGGATTTACAGATGAAATTCGCGCAGCACCAGGCACGCGTTGCGCAGGAGCTGGCAATTGCAAGACGAATCGACAACGCGGACGAAGTTGAAATCGAAGAGTTCTACAGTGCTTCGGGAAAGGGCAATGCGGGGCTCTCAGTGGACGCTAACGAAGGAACCGGATCGTTGGCATTGGGTGGGGAAGGCAATAAAGTGACAAAGCGTATCTACCGCTTCAAGGGACTCAACAAAGAGGCGCAACAAGCAGTCGCGCAGAATACCTGCGAGGACACGTCCAATCCTTGACATTAATGGGGCTCCGGCTGTTGGGGCTTGGTATCAACGGTCGCCGCTTCCGGCATTTTCGAGAATTCGATACACGCCCTTACCTGCTTTTTTTGCCGTATACAACGCGCGATCTGCCTGGTCCAGAAGACATTCTGCACTGATCCGTTCGCGCGGCAAAAGCGCGATGCCGATGCTGGCACCGATTTGAATGGCGCTGCCGTCGGCAAGCTCGAATGGCCTCCGGAACTGCTCGATGATCTGTTCAGCGAAAACGGAAGCGTCCTGTTCATTCGCGATCCGTTCCAGAGCAATAACGAACTCGTCTCCGCCGAGACGCGCCAACATATCGGAATGCCTGATTCGGGCGTTAATTCTCGATACGACAGCTTGCAGCAGCTTGTCGCCGGCGCGATGGCCAAACGTATCGTTGATGTGCTTGAATCCATCGAGATCGACATACAACACGGCGCCTGGGGTGTCAATCCGAGGCCGGTCAAGCATGCGATCGAGACGCGACATCAGCGATCGCCGATTCGGCAAGCCTGTAAGCGGATCATGATGCGCGAGGTGAATCAGCTCGCGCTGTTGCTCGGATAAAGACGTTTCGTCGGTCAGCGTCCAGATCAGGGCGACAGTCTTCCGAAGCTCGTCCTGAATGTTATTGATGCGCAGCGAATGACGGCGCATGCAATCGGGCATGAACGGCGCGGGTACTTCGCCGTGCCAGTAGCCCGTGGAAGTGACGGACGTGCGAATTGCCCGGTAGAACGTTCGGCCGTGATTCGCAATCCACGGGCAGAACAGACTTTTATTGAGGAGTTCATCGGAGCGATATCCGGCGATACGCGTGAACGCTGCGTTGGATTCAAGAACGAATCCTCTTGCATCGGTGATTGCGATCCCGTCCTGACAATGCTCGAACAGCATTGAGCGCAGACTGAGACGCTGTAAGCCAGTGATTGGCGAAAGAAGTCTCTTCCCTGTCAAATGGCCTCCCGTTTCATCCCTTCGTTCCACAGCTTGCAGGATAACTGGGGCGTAAGACAAAACGTGTCTTATGGGATCACCGGGGGGGCGGTGATCTGTGCATGATGGGGTGATGGAATGGGCCAACGCGCGCCACGACGAGAACGGCAACGCGCCCAACTCACAGTGGCGCTCGCCGCGGTCGAGCACTCCGTTATCCGCCACATTGCAGCGCAGACCTAACCCGCCCGGATGCTGGGGGGCGTAGCTCCTCGGCAAAATTTCGGAGTACGGCGGCCGTTCCAACGTCAGGTCTACCCGGTCGCTGAACGACAGCATGTGGGCAAACACTGGACGCTCAGAAATAGCCCACCGTGCCAGTATAAGGGCGACGATTCAGACGTTTGACCGGCGCCGCTCCAGCGCTTTCGCGTAGTGACGCGGACTTTGTTTGGAATCTGACGTTTCCCCGAGATGAAAAAAGAAAAACACGATGAATGAAACACTGACGCTCGCGCTCTACGCGGAATTTCCCGCACTTTATGTTGGCCATACCAAACCAGCGGAAGAAAGCACCATGTGCTGGGCTTCCAATTCGGCGACCGCTGGTACGACTTGCTCAGAGCGCAGTCGAAAGAACTGACTGTCTATGCGTCCGTGAACCCGCACTTCCGAATCGAGGCCATGCAGATCAAGTCGAAATTCGGCAGCTTGCTCTTCCGTCTTGTAGAACGGACAACGGACACGGATGTCATCATCGGCTGCGCGTGCCAGGTAGCCGATCGGACATGCGAGTTGACCGGCGAAAGCGGCGTGCTCTGCGTGCGACGGCCAGCGACACACTGCGGAACACTCTACATGGTGCTTTGCGACGAAGAAGCAGCCGAACTCGGCTATGACGACCCTGTAGCGGTCGTCGCGCATCGGGCGGGTTTCGAAGTGGACCAGCCGTTCGAGTGACCACTGCATGGCTCAGACGAGCGGCAGAACGTGGCCGCCACCGGAAGTTCGCCACCGGCCGCAGGGTGGCGTTCCCTCGTTGCCTCGTTCAAGTCGCAGCCTTTAGCCGACGCCAGTCATGCTCCTCGGCTCTGGGCGGTCATCTGGCGCGTAGTGACACAACTATTGTCGCAACGACGACAGATTTGTTGCGAACTACGCGACGAGAGGCGCAACGGGGAGGTTCAATGAAGTTGGGGCCGTGGCGAGATGGGTGAGACAGAATATTTTCAATTTTCCCTACGAATAGGGGCCTGTTGACCGATATCTATAAAGGCACGGCTACCCGGCAGTGTCCGCATGCATCAGGGCGGTTTTTTCAACGCAAATCGGAAATATGACCCAAGCAAAACTTTCGTCCCTCGTGAAATTCGTTGCGGGAACAATCTTCGGCGGAGTCGTCGCCACATTGGGCGCGATGTACACAGCGGCCGACACCGACAAGACGCAAAATCAGCCGCGCCAGATAGACGTCCAGCAAATCCCGCAGTTTTCCTGGGGATCGCAGTCGCCGGTGCCTAACGTCCAGTTCACCTATCTCAACACCCAGACGAATACGAAGATTGAGCAGATTGTCGGTACCGACGTTGAGCTCTACAACTACACAGATCGTGACGCGCCGGAGACGCAGATCGCGATCACAGTTCACAACGCGGATGGCTCGCTTCCGGTATTTGTCGGTGCGCGCGCGCGATGGCGGGATCGAGGACTTTCCTGTCGAGCAAAATATCAAACCTGTCTTACATGATCATACCCTCGCGTTCTCCTTCAAAGTGCCGACGGTACTTCGAACAGATGGCGGCATGGGCAATCGCTCCTTCCAGCTTTTCTTTGCCGGAAAAGTAGCCCCTGTCCTTACCGTTTCGGCTGGTGCGCCCGGATTCGGATGGCGTGCCTGGGATGGGTCCCACTACCAGGAAAGTCAGCTAGCGAAGCTCTCGCCATGGCAACGTTTCGGCCCGCAGTTCAGCGGTGCCGCACTGATTGTCGGGGCGCTGATCACGTTGACCTTCTTGCTCGTCCAGATACCAGCGGCGCGCAGCCGCGAAAAGAACCGGATGATCGGAATGACGGATGTGGTTGATGCAACTCTGGAAAACGCGAACCTCAAAGATACTACTGACGTCGAGCGTCGCAAGCTGGCCGCGGACGTCGCGTTCAATTGTTGGACGTCGATCTACGAATCGATGAAAGGCTTGGACAAGACGGTTGCGGCAAAGCCGGAGCGCGTTGTCTAACTTCGTTTAGTAAAGCGATCAGTACCTCGCGAACTGATCATGACGCCACGTTCCCTGCCAAGTGAGGCGTCACCGCTACTGTTGTCCCGCTCACACGTCTTCTATTGAGGTTTACTAAATCCATGACAACCGATTTTCTGCTGATGCGTTATACAGTCATCAGACTGAATGGAGGTTCGGTTGATGGCCAGGATGGACGAAGCCGCGCGCAAGCGGGTGCGTGCCGGTCGCTTGATGTTGGCGGGCAAGACGCCGGCCGAAGCAGCCAAGGCAGTGGGCGTGGCGCGGCAGACCGCATACACGTGGAAGGCCCGGCTCGACGAAGGCAGCATCGATGCGCTGCGCGCCATGGCCACGGGCCGGCCGGCGCAGCTGGATGCGAACCAGCTCGAAGCGTTGCGCATGGCGATATTGCAAGGGCCGTTGGCGCACGGCTTCGGCACCGAGCTATGGACGCTCAAGCGCGTACGGGTGCTCATCGAGCGGCTGTACGGCGTGACCTTCAGCGAGGTACATGTCTGGCGATTGCTGGGCGCATTGGGGTTCAGTTCGCAAAAGCACGACCGCCGAGCCATCGAGCGCAACGAGGAGGCGGTACTGACCCGGAAGCGCAAGACTTGGCCCGCGCTCAAAAAAAGTGTGCCGCCGAACGACGGCTGATTGTCTTCATCGACGAGTCGGGCCTCTCGGAGCGTCCCACGCGGGTGCGTACCTGGGCGCCCAGGGGCTGCACGCCGATCATTCAGTATCACTTTAACTGGAAGCACGTTTCGGCCATCGCCGGCCTCACCCGTACAAACTTCCTGTTCCGCCTGCACGACGGCGCGATCAAGATCGCGCAGATCATCGAATTCCTCAAAACGCTGCGCGCGCAACTCAGGCACAAGCTGATGATCGTGTGGGACGGCGCAGCACAGCACAAGAGTTGCGTCGTGCGCGAGTACCTCGACAGCACGGATGGCGCGCTCCAGATGGCGCTGCTGCCCGGCTACGCTCCGGACCTCAATCCGGTCGAATACCTGTGGGCTTGGCTCAAGCGGCACGCCTTGGCCAACTTCTGCCCCGACAACCTCGCCGAACTGAAGCACACCGCTCGATGCAAGCTCAGGAGCGGCCAGAAGCGCAAATCGATCATCGCTGCTTGCTGGAAGCAAGCTGAGCTTTGGTGATGTCATGATTTACGTAATTCTCAATAGTCGACTAAAGAACTCTTTGTGCTCAGCGTAGGTGGCGGCAAATCGTGACATATGGTCATCCGCCTCATACCGCTTCGTTCCGGCGGCGGACTTGTGTACTGAGCGCACCAGTGCCTGTCGCCCCTAAACGAGCTTTATCCGTACGCGTTCCCCAGCGTGGTGGCTGGCGTGCCTCGCTCATAGAAGTTGCTATGAAAACCGTCGCGGTACGCTAGTCGCGCTCTTTATTAAAGAATACTGATAGTTTGAAAATATACGAGCGGGAACACATGTCAGTAGTCGCCGGGTATCAAAATACCACGCTAAACCAGATACAAGACGTCGTCCTCACCGGTGGGCATTGCTGTTCCCATCAAACTCACGTTTGGCCACGTCGATAACCCGCTGAGCATCAAACTTGAATACATGAACTGGGTTTTCTGCGTCAAGCCCCGGATGCGGCGAGTACATCCAGAACGCACGTCGCCAACCACTGCTGTCATCATCGCCACCGGGCAATGCCTTCAGTAACTGCGCCACCTCCGGCAGCACTTTCCCATGCGCGTCAAACTGGAAATCGGGGTGCCGGAACGTGCGATGTGGGAGATCCCATACGCCTAGCAGTGCGCCACTCGCGCGGAGGCGGGCTGCATATTGAGCCGAATTCTTTCCAGGCGAGATGTCGGCCATCTCCGCTACACGCTTGCCATCGGGCCAACCCATCGCCAGTAGTTCATTGCGGAATTTGATCGCTGCCTGATGCGGATCGGACGCTGCAGGTAATGACGGCGTCGGATCACTGAAATCGCCTTGCATCACAACGCACGCGTGTTAAATACCAGTTCATCTTCCCACACCGACGTCTCATCCGCGTCGGGCGACCAGGAAATGCACGCGTGCTGGCCACCTTGCGCATCTGCATAGACGTACCATTTAACTGGATTGCCTGGTGCCCGGTGACTCCTCAGCCCAGTGACCTGTGCCAGGGAGGGGCGCTCGTCATGACCGCCGTTGGCTAGGCACAAATGAAACACGCGACAGCGCTCGGGACCGACTTCCGTCACGATTTCGATGAGTTCTTCGGCCGACGATACCAGCACACTTCGAATTGCCTGATCCGCATTGTCGGAATCCCAGAACAGATCGACAAAAAAGACGGGTGATTCGGCAGAAATGCCAACGCACCGCCAGGATCGGTGGGGTGCGGAAAGTTTCTGTTTCGCCGGGTTGGATTCGGCCCACTGGGCATGGGTCAACAACATCTCTAACTCACAAAAATTCGGTTTGTAGATTATATCCCGTGGACCAGTAGTCTCGACATAGTCACGCTTCGCTATATGAAGCAACGCGACTATGAGACGCTACGACGGCATCTCGCGATCAACATTAAGGCGTTTCGGCGAGAGCAAGAGCTCTCTCAGGAACGTCTGAGCCTTGAGGCTGACGTAGATCGCACCTACGTGAGTCAGATCGAGCGGTCGCTTGGCAATCCCTCACTGCTAATTCTTGCCGCACTCGCCAATGTTCTTGGGAGAGACGTCGGCGAGCTGCTGTCTCCTCCGCAACCACGCCAACGTAGGAAGTGAAGCACATACCCGTGACCCATGCCCGCTTTTCACCGTGAAAAGCGCCCGGCCCGCAGTTGCTTCTGCAAACGTGTGAGGGGCGGTTCTGGTTATGGTGCATCGTCTGCGGATCGCACTGGAAAACTCTCCTGCATGATTGCACGCAGTTCGGAAAGGTCGGTCTGGGAATAGCCCGCGGTGGTCACCACAGACCCATGCCCGAGCAGGGCCGCTGCCATCGGCAGCGGGACCTTTTTATCAATCACCAGTGTCTTGCCCACGAGGTGCCTGAGCCAGTGAGGCGAGGCGCTTTCGAGCACCAGACGGGCAGCCGCTTCCGTCGGGGGCATCGCCGAAGCGATTTCCCGAAATGCGGCCTTGACCTCCCGGTAGAGCCCCGATGCACCCAGACCGGCGCCGCGCTTTCCCCGGATAAGTGCCGCGACCTCGCCCGGCGACGGCACTGGCATAAGTCCGCATGCGACACGATACTGTTTCAGGAAAAGCGTGCAGATATCGGGTAGCGGAACGGAGCGTTTCGTGCGCCCTTTCCCCATCACCGTGAGCGTCCAGCCGCCCGGGTCGGCGCTTAGACGCGGATAGCCATCCTGACTTGCCAGTTCATCCAGCCGGACGCCGGTAAAGCGGTAGGTGGCCACGATTGCGGCGCGACGCGCGACGTCGGGCTGGCGACCGGTGCCGCCTATCCGTTCGCTTAGCCAGCGGTCGATGGCTTTGACCGCAGGAGCCGGGAGGATACGTTCGGGGCGGAATCCGGCCCGCGCGGCAGCGGTATCACCCAGCCGGGCGCATGGGTTCGACGTCAGATAGCCGGTGAGCGTCAGAAAACCAAACAGACTTCGCAGGACCGCCATTGCGCGTTGCTGGCCCGCTTCACTGCGTTCGCCTCTCCCGTGTTCTGCCGGCATTTCGTCCCGCTTCCGGAGTGCGTCCCGGTAATCGAGCAGCGTATGCCGCGTCAGTGCAGACAGCGGGCCGGCGACGCCCTTTGTTTCGCACCAGCGGACCAGGCGATGTACTTCCGACGTGTAGGCCCGAAGAGTATGGGGCGAGCCGCCGGCCCGTTCCTGCAGGAATCGGTGGACTGCGGTGCCGTCATCACAGGCGCCCAGAGTGTTGGTCGACAGATCGCTGTTGTAAAACCGGCCGGTGCCCGACAGCCAGGGTTCGTCGCCAACGGGTCGTCGTGCCCGATTCAGGTCGGGGCGGATGGCAGCCGCGCCAGCCCGATCCGGGCCGGACTTTAGCGACGTGGGGGGATGCGCATGGCGAAAGCGCACCCTGAGTATACGCAGGAGCCGCCCGACGACGGCTTCGACGCCGGGGGCTTGCGCCGCACTGACGGTACGGCTTTGGCCCAGATCCCAGAACCGGACCACGTTTCCGCCACCCAGCAACAGCGCGAAGACTTCTGGCTGGGCGACTTTGGCTGCCGGCATGGAGCCGTACTGCTGGAGAAGCCTGACGGGCGTCCAGGTCTCATACACAGGCAGGTTCAATACTGTTGAGAGGTACGTAACGGCCGCTCCGATATCGCCGGGCAGAGGTCGCGGCGGATCGATGGCAACGTCGAGGTAGTCCGAGGGATTTAACACGACACGTCTTCCATCTGGCTGGCGGCCTAGCGGGCAGCAGGATTCTGCCGGCCCGTGGGTGGAGTGGGGGGCGCGCTTGCATTGGTTTCTGTGCCGGCGCCAAGCACTTTCTGATACTGCTCGCTCGCCTGGGCGAGGCGATGGCGCACGGCCCTCGTTCCTGGCTGGACGGCAGCCTGTGTTGCGGCCCGCGACTGGCGAAGTTCGTCGGTCGTTGCAAACAATTGCTTTGAAAGACCGGCATACCGCTCCCGGACAGCTGTCAGTTCCTCGTCGTGCCGGCGTCGGGCTTCATCGCTCGCGCGGGCCGCCTGGTCAAGTGCCGCTTCGACACGACGCGCCTCGTCCGTTTCCTCGGCGAGTCGCCGCTGGACCTGAGCCAGTTCCTCGCGCTGCTGCCCGATGCATACGTCCTGTTCGCGCGCCCGTTTCTGCCAGTCGTCGAGTTCGGCCCTCAGCATGTCCACCAGCGCGCTGGCGTTGTCGCGTTCGGCCGTGGCACTGGCCACCGACGCCGCGGCGTCCGCCTGGGCCGCGGCGAATTCGCCGCGCGCGGCTTCCAGTGCCATCAGCCAGAGCGAGCGCATGGAATCGGCGACCTGGTTAGGGAGGCCTCCCACCGCATAGCGTGCCGAGGTCTCGCTGACGAGCTCGGCCTCAATCATGCGGACGTGTCGCCCGATCCAGGCGGGGTCTCCGCCCCCAAGCTCCTCGCGCAGCCGACGGGTGGTAACGATTCGGCGAAAGAGCGACGGAGTGATGGGCGCAGCCACCCCGGCCGCGTCCAGCAACTGCTGGACAACGACACGGACTGCCTGCGGGGAATTCAGAGGTGTGCGTCCCATTTGTCCATTATGGCGAGAAATCTCCGGGTTGACGGGATTTCCCGATTTCATGGCGAACTTTGCAGGATTGAAGGGAAAAACGTCAGGGAAAAAGTATGGAGTGCTAGATAAGTTTGATTATCGTGCGAATCGCGGCCCTGAAACGCACTGCTCCGGCGGCCCCCCCTTTCGCTCGCCGCCGGAACCGGGTAATCCGATGCCCGCCGGCAGCCGCGTGCCGGCTAGACAAAGAAGTCATATTAGAAAATCTTAACCCCTCGCGGCCGGAATGGTCTGAACATAAGGTGGTCATCTGACGACTTGGCCGATTCATCCAGTATCGGTATTCACATGGTTCGTTATGCAGATTATTACGATGCGGAACGAAGTGGGTATGAGGCGGCCGGACCGCGAACGGTCTCTTTCCCAGAGCGGGCCGCCGCTGTGAAAAATTATAAGTGCCTGTTATTCACCTGAAATCGTAGCTGGCACGGCTGCGGTGACACCCCCGACGGCCAGGTTGACCCGGGACCGTCATGAACTAAAGTTACCTGAAAAAGGCGTCGGGTCGCTGCCGCAAGGACGGAAAGATCCGATATCCCTTCACGCATTTAAATCAGTAATACTTATCAGAACCGGGGGAGTGCGGTTTGGATCGAGAATTGCACCGCACCCCCCACGACCACGGCCGGCGCGCATCTGGCAGTTTCATCCTGACGGGCGCAGAGGCATCGCCGGTATTTGCCAGCGCGTTTTTCACCAGCCAGGAGGACTCATGAAGCCAACAGGAAGTATTGCCGGCAAAGGGAGCAAACATGAACGACGGCATAACAATGTCACGCCGCATAAGCATGACAAGCCTCATAAACATGAGGGGCAGGATAGACACGCGAACGATGCCCCGCTGACGTTCGAACAGATGCAGCGTAGTCTGGGCGGCTTGCGCATTAACCATGCTGCGCTGCGGGCATCGGCATGGCCCGTCGATCGGTTAGGGGCCGCTGCATTGCTGGATTCGCGCAGCGGAAAGCGGCCAGCAACACTGAGGGATAGTTCCGTGGACGTGTTTCCTATGTCCCCCTCGTCGCTTCGTCTGCTCGACTACCCCCTCATGCAGCACAATTTGCGGCCCCATCGAGGCGAAGGCGCACGCGGGTCCGAAGGCCGCTCCGGCGCATCGCGGCTGGAACTCTGGACGAACCTTGGTCATGCGACCTGGCAGATCGATGTCAAATGGATAACCGGGGTACCAGTGGGGCCGTCTGCGTACAAATGCGGCGTCGTCGTACGGGACTGGCACACCCAGAAGCAGCTGTCATCCGGAAAGGTAGATCCGTGGAGTCGGGATAGCGTGCTGGCATGCCTCGAGCGCCTGTCCAAACGGAAAGGGGTGCCGCAAACGATCATCATGGAGCATCAGACCTACATGATTGCCCAGATTGAGCAGTGGGCCTCCGCTCACGGCGTCACGGTTGTTATTTGCCGGTCGGCCGGATCACGGCGCGATAGCCTGGCCCAGATGATTTGATGCTGCAGACCATATTCTGTAAACCTGGTTTTGCCGGCTTTGTGGGCACCGGTAGGAGTGTCGATCGTGCCTTGTGTCCCGTGAGGCCTTCGGCGCGGGCCTGGCATCGCTGGACCGTAGACGTATGAGGCCTCTGTGGGCCCCGCCTAAGTAATATGGAGTACGAAAATGATTGGTCTGTCGCGTCTGACTCGCCGCCGTCTTCTGACCCGGCAGCATGAGGGGACGGTGCATGGTGACAGTTATGTTTCTCCCCTCAGAGGTCTGGAGCTGCCCCGGTCGGGTTTGATTCACCGGTTCGCATGTGCGCGGTTTGGTGACCGGGCCATTGAGCTGAGGTCCGACACCCAGCTCGCCGTGTTCATGGAGCAGTATTTCCGCGCTGACGTGGTCGATATCCGTGAACACGTTCCGTCGTTCACCTCGCATACGACGGCGATTGCCCTGCGCGCCGGCTTGCGGCACCCAGGAGGGCCGACGAGGCCCGACGTGCTATTGACCGACCTCGTCGTGACCCTGCAGAAAGATGGGGTGGTGAAGGAAGAAGCGATCCTCACACGGCACGTCGGGAGCGCATCGAATCATGCCTTCCAGACGGAGTGTGCGCTGCTTGAATCTTACTGGGTGCAGTGCGGCGCAACGTTTACCGTCTGCCGCCGTGATGGGGCCAACAGCCCTCTCACGGCCAACCTGTGCTGGCTCTTTCCGGTTGCCGAGCAGATCGTGCGATCGGGGCTGACGGACGTGCAGCATCAGGCTCAGCGGGTGCTGCTCGACGAACTGGTTCACCACGATCACGTTACCGTTCGGGAAGCCTGCCGCTCGGCCGCCCAGCGCGGATCCCTGCCCGCAGGCGCGTCGGTCGGTGCATTCCGGCAACTGCTCGCGATGCAGGCACTGGTGGCGGACCTGTCGACGCGGGACCTGTTCTGTCTGCCACCGGCAGCGTTCACGGTAAATGCGCCGCGCGCGCCGGATTGACCCTGTCGCGGGAGCCACGACATGCCAGTCCGCGTTCAATGCAGGATTCCGTTCGCCGTGCGCAGTCTCTGGCGCGCGGCGGACTCTGGGGTCATCTACCGGGTCGTGTACTCCGACGCCGAGCGCACCGAACTTTGCCCGATCGAGGGTAAACATCTCAAGTTTTCCCGCTACGCGACCGCTGACCTGAGAGCGCTGACCGACGATCGATATCACGGTGCAGAGCGGGTGCTTCCGGTTCTTGAGGATCCGTTCGCCGAGGAGAGGAGGACGCGCAGGGCGCTCGACGGCCACGACAGAAAATCGTCGGACGTCTGGAAGCGTATCGGTCCTCTCGTCCAGCCCGGAGAAATGTTCGATCCATCCGCAATCCGGCGGCTCCTTGACCGGGCGGCGCGCGGCCGTCTTATCCGCGAGGCAGCGGCACTGGCCGGGGTCCAGACCAAGACCATTCATAAAGACCTGCTCAGATACTTCCAGCGTGGCATGACGGAGCTGGCGGTCAGCAGCGATCTGCCTAACTGTGGACGGCCCCGGCACGGAGGTAGCTATCGCCGCGAGAGAAGTGAGAAGCCCGTCAGACGGAACTACTCTGGCCGGCCAGGCCGCCGGCCAGCATCGCAGCGTCTGCATCCGGAGCGGCAGTACATGCTTCCCGGTGCGCAACTGAGCTGCCTGCTGTGGCAGGGCGCTGACCTGTTGCTGACCGAGAGTGAAGCCCCGTGGCTTGAAGCGCTGGGCGCCCGCAGAAGAACCGGGAACGTCGATGAAGAGAAGAAGTCCGACGAGACGGCAAAACGGGTGGCACGTGAGCTGGCGCACGCGAAACATAATGGACAGACAAAACGCTTGAGGCGGAAGGACAGATCGCGGCCAACCTATAAGAATGTCTGCGACGCACTCACCAAGCTGACGCGTACGCAGCGAGAAGTGAGGGATGAACAGGGGCACCTGACAGATCTGGAGCTGGGTGCTGTCGGCATCATCACGCCCAGACAGGTCGCGTACTTCTGCCAGTCGGAGCCGGACATCCGCGCGCTGATGGCAGCCCGCCGGCACGGACGTGCCGGACCGTTGCTGTTGCGCGGGCACTCTGACCGGCGGACGAGGGGGCCGGGGGACAAGTTTCTGCTGGATGCGACGGTTGCCGATATCTACCTGCTCTCGCGGCTGGACCGGACCGTCGTGGTTGGCCGACCCACTATCTATTTCCTTATTGACTGGTTCAGCCAGATCATCGTCGCGGTGCGCGTGAGCTTCGAGCGTCCAAGTTATGCAGCGGCGGCATCAGTGATCGAGGCGGCGCTCACGCCGAAACACGACTTCTGTGCGCAATATGGTTTTTACATCATCTCCGAGGACTGGCCGTGTCATTTTCTGTCTGCGTCGATTGTTACCGACCGCGGAAGTGAATTCATGGCCACGGAGCCCTGGCAGCGGCTTGCGAGGCTGGGCATCGCGATCAGCAATTGCCGTCCGTATACGCCGGTCTGGCGCGCGGTTGCCGAGCGGCGCTGGGGAAGTGTGCCGCGAATCTGGCAGCGTCAGCTCATCGGAGTGGTGGAGTGCGACTGGCATGAGCACGGACGGCCACGGCGTTATCCGTGGGACGCCATCTACACGTTGAGCGAATTCATGACGCACGTATTGCGCGCCATTCATGTCTATCACAGGACACCTCTTTCCGGCAATTTTCCCCACCCGGAACTGGTGTTCGCGCGAGAAGCGAACACGCCCCTGAATCGCTGGCGGTGGGGAATCGAAAACCTTTCCGGACTGCTTCTTGAACATTCGGTCGGCGCCATTCAACTGGCGACCTGGCCCGGCGACACCGGGCTGCTCACCGAACGTGGCGTCAAGGTGCACGGCAGATTCTATGCGTCGGAGGAAACGGAAGACGCCTATCTGAGCCGTCTCGCCAGCAAGGACAGGCATGTGAATATCCGGAGTGATCCCGACGAGCTTGGCGGGATATGGGTCGAATTGCATGGCTATCCGGTCTTCTGCCCGGCTGTCGAAACCGGCATCGTAATGCACGGCATCTCATTGGCAGAGTGCGGTCAGTACGTCAACCAGATGCACGAGAACGACCGCGAGGAAGATTTCATGCAGCAATCCACGCGGATCAGGCAGATGAACGACGGCTACGTCGACACGGAGATCGCGAAACAACGGACGCGTGCCGCACTCAGGACGGCGGGCAAGAAACATCCTACGGACAGCGGCATGAGCGACGCCCGGCAGCAGGAGAACGAGCTGAACCGGATGGTAGACGCGCGGCCGCCATCGCAGAGCAGTCCTTCGAGAGCCCGTACCCCCACCCCCGACTTCAGTTTCCCGCAGCCGCAGGAAGCATCGGTGGGCTCACTCCGGGACGAGCGGGACGCCGCCGCCCTCAAGCTGTTGGGCACGGCGCCGGAATTCCACCATGAAGCCGATGCCAAAGGAGTCCAGCCATGAAACGCCGCAACGGACAACGCGCGCCTGACTCAGGCCATACCGCCCAGCCGCCTGGCGGGGAACAGGTACCGCAAGATGTTCTCAATGATCCCATCTTTGCATTAACGCGGCGTTACGTCGACGCTGTGTACCACGACAGTGCCCTTGAGCTGCCTGAATACGCCGGCAACCCGCTGATTCTTGCGCTTCCACCTTTCGTGGACCTCGACGCAACGCTCGCCGCACTTGCAAAGCGGTTCGCGGTTTCGTGCCCGGATGGATGTGGCAGCTGGTCAAAAGAATACCGTCTTATGGCCATCGGTCGCATTGATCGCCTGCTGGTCATCCTTCCCGTTCACGTCTCGCTCCTCCAATGGATTCACACAGCGTTGCGCAATCACTTTGTGCGGTACAACCCCGGAGTCGACATTCATCAAATGATGCAGGCGGCCTATGAAAAGGTACAAAGCGGCAAGCCGGGCGTGATCGCCGATCTGGTGGAGGGACATGCGGCGTGCCGTGCGCTGATCGGCATGTCCGGCACCGGCAAGTCCACGGCGATGAAGCTGGTGTTGAGCCTCTTTTCGCCCATGATCCGTCATCCGGATTTTCGTAATCCCGAGTGCCATTTCTGGCAGCTTGTCTGGGTGTACGTGACGTGTCCAGCCAATGGCAGTGTCCTGAACTTTCTCAAAGACATACTGCGATGGGTCGATCAGATGCTTGACACTCACTATCTGTCTGAGATGAGAACGCGCGATAACAGTGGCGACTATGGAGCGAAGGTCGCCACCGTCCTGACTAAATATTACACAGGTTTGCTCATTATTGACGAATTCCAGAATCTCCTGAAGGCGGCCGCAACCACCGAACTGCTCGACACGGTGGTGAATCTGCTGAACAGCGGATGCTGCTGCATGATGGTGATGGGCACCCCGGAGGTCGAGCGTATTATCCAGACGCGGTTGCGGCTGGCCCGGCGCGTGTCGAGTGATGGTTACGAGTTACTGCTGCCGTTCAGGGACGGCGAGGTCTATCAGAACTTCGTCGACAGGGTCCTCGCGCTGAATTTCCTAGAAAAGCCGGTCAAGGACCTCAAGAATGTAAGGTCGGTCATTCTTGGCCTGAGTGCCGGATTGCCAGCCGTCATCAAACTTCTGTTCAGGCTTGCGCAGATCATGGCGATCGAAACGCGTCGCGAACAGATCACATCAGATCTGCTGGCGCAGGTCCAGCATGAATTACTCGCACCGCTATCCGGAATTGTCCAGGCGTTGCGAAAGCAGGACTCCATTGAACTGGCCAAATATGTCGATGTGCTCAATGGAGCAGCAACCGAGGCATACGGGCGTGCATTGAGCGGCTCAGGCGGCACTGGCGGCGAGGACTTCCATGATCAGGTCCGCAACCAGACTTTTGCAGCGGCCGTTGCCGCGCTCCTGGCGCTCGGCGTCACCCAGAGTGACGCCGATCAGTGGGTCAACCAGGTCCTTCGCGAAACGCCCACCGTGACGTCGTATGGGGTGGTACTGGAGGTACTCCGGAGGGTCGAAAAGTCCCAGTCTCCCACGAAGCCTCCTAAAGCCCCCTGATTCAGCCTGGTCCGCAAGCCGAGATCGAATGTGGTCCCGGCGCTGGCGGGGTGCGATTCGCGCATCCGGAGCAATTGTGCTGAAAAGCCTGTAATGAACCATGGCTACTGATCTTTTTCCGCCTGAGTCCGACGAGCCACTGTTCGGGATGGTTTCGAGGTATGCGACCGAACTTGGCGTACGGGACTGGAAGCATTTTCTTGTAAACCTGTTCGGCTTTCGGGCGCATTTTGCTCCGGCTCTTGCCTACAATCTTTCGCGTATCGCCGAAAATACAGCCCAGACATGGAGCGTTTCGCCCGAGCAGATCGCAGAGCGGCACACACTTTTTCCCTTCTACGCTGCGTTTGTTACGCACGAACAGTCGCAAGCCATGCTAGATCTGCTTGTCGTACGCCGACCACGAGGACTGGCCACGTTCATGCTCAAGCTGATACACCAGCGGCGAGCCGTCCGCATCTGCGACGCCTGTATTGCCGAGGACAGGCGCGACGGCACGCCGGCGCATTTCAGGCGCGTTCACCAGTTACCAGGAGTCGTTGTGTGCCCCGTACACGGCATCTGGTTGCGCAATCTGGACTATTGCTCCAGTGGCCGGACGCCGTGGCCTTCTGTGCAGGAGGCACTTGCAGATGGTCAGATCATTTCGTGCCCGGCGACGCCGGATCAGATGGGCAATCTTAAGCGAGCTGCTCAGGCGGCGCAGTATCTGCTTGAATCCAAAGTCACGGTCGACGGAGAACAGTTGCGCCAGTCATGCTGGGAGGCACTCCACAACAGGGGATTTGCCCATGGACGCGACGCGTTGTCGAGCGGCCGGGTTCTCCAGGCATTCGTCACGTTTTACGGTGAGCGTTATCTGGAGATGGTCGATCTATTCCCCGCCACCAGACAGAACTGGGTGGCCGCGCGACTCGCCGGGCGGCAGAGCGTGTGCTGCGCGTTGCCCAATATTTTACTTGCAGTATTCTGCGGTAGCCTTGCGGGCGAAATGTCAGTCGACGGGTGGCCATCCTGCCCCAATCCTCTCGCGACTCATGGCCTAGGACATAAGGTCGAGGCCCGGGAAATGCACAACGGCAGGTACTACGCGCATTGTCGATGCGGTCACTCGTTTGCCTATCGGTCGGTGAACGGGGGAATGCCTCTTGATGTGAAGATCACGGTATATGGACCGGCCTATGCCGAACGCGCAAGCTTATTGTTTTGCGCTGGGCATTCCATTGCCCAGATTGCGCGCGATCTGCAGATATCGGAAACCACCGCCAGAAGGATGGCCACACATCTGGTCGGTGATGCATTGCCGAACCGGACAGCCTCTGCCGTGCAGCTTCGTGCGAAGTGGCGTCGGGTGGTAGAGAAATACGACACCATCAGGCTGGCGGCGATTGCCGAGCCAGGGCTATGGAAAGCAATACGACGTTATTCTCCAGAAGTGCTGAAGGAGCATCGACAGCGGAGGATGGCCGGGACCGAGAAACGTTGAGATGTGCGGGATTCATGGAGCGGAACAGGCTAGTGACCAGGACAAATTCTGTTGCATATGCATCGGCGATGAATCTGGCGGCTGGTGATTGCGAGCGAGGCCACCGTGTTCGAAGAAAACATCGGCGCGACGCGACCAGGCAGACGAGACGATGTCCGTTGATCTTGATCCACCATATCCGGACGAGTCGCTGTTCAGCGTCGTTGCGCGATACATGGAGGACCTCAGGGTCGGGAATAAGGTGCGATTCCTGAAGAACCTGTTTGGGTACCAGCAACGCCTGTCGGTCACTTTGGCCTATGGACTTGAGCGAGTCGCTGATGAAACCCGTCATGTATGGGGGTTAAGTAGCGATGAGCTGGCCGAGCAGCTTACGTTGTATCCGTACTATGCGGCGTTGCTTCCCATGACATTACGTGATGGATTACTGGTCGCCATGCGCCAAAAGCAACGGAAACCGTCTCCACTCATCGTGCACTCTACGTTGCGCTATTGCGAAGACTGCCGCGCAACTGACCGTGCGGCGGGACGACCGGAATATTGGCGTCGGTCCCATCTGTTGCCGGGCGTCATGCTCTGCCTCGAACATGGTCGCTGTCTAAGCGAAATTTCAAGCAAAGAACTTCATTTTTTGATTTCATGGCCGACGCTCCAAAGCCTGTCTGAGATGGACGCGCATCCAATTGCACTCGACCCTAACCCTGCACAGTTCGACGCTTGGGAACGCGTAGCGCGTGCGTGCGTCTGGTTGCTCAACAATCGCGTTTCAACGGACGTTGGGGCAACGCTGGCGCAATTTAAGGTAACGGCTTGGAGGGCGGGCTATACATTCGGACCTCGTGATCTTGACTGCCGGAGGTTGACCAGACATTTCATTGAGTTTTATGGGGAGCCGTATCTGCTCCATTCAGGGTCGCTGCCGACGATCGGAAATAACAATTGGCTGGCGAAAGCAGTCAATGGTCACTTGCCACCGAGATTTACCACCCGGGCGGTGCTGGTGGCGATATTCATGGCCTCCCTTCGTGAGCGTGATAGCGGCGTAATATGGCCCACATGTCCAAACAGCATTGCGTACCACGGTCCGGAGCACATTGTCGAGCATCGTACCCGGATCAAAGGAGGGCGGTTCGCCGGAAAGTGCAGCTGTGGATTCCGTTTTACGTATAGCCGTACGGAAGCGGGAGTGCCCCAGGACGTTCGTCCCACGCTTTACGGACATAGCCATGCGGAGCTCGCCCGAAAACTCGAGCGCACAGGCGCAACCCTGACGGACATAGCTAACGTGATAGGAGTTTCACCCAAGGTCGTGTCCCGACTCTTAAAGGGAAACGCACGCGTCGCGGCGTCCTAGGGCGAACTGCGGCGATAGTCCGAAGCTTACTGCCTGCTTTAGACATCCATGCGATCAGCTCGGGCGCCTGGCATCTGAGGCGGCCGGCGGCGTTGCGCGAATCTCCACTGTACTCTCGTGTGTTGTTTACATTTTTTGCCGATGCCTGATAATTACGGCGGTGCCGTCTAGGGGTGACCGGCGGTTGTGAGCAAGACCATGCTCAATACATAAAATCAACTAATCGGCAGGAGCAATGTCTTCGCCTAACGCGCATTCAGCCGCTGATTCAGCTCTTGGCTACTACTATCAAGCTGTATATGCCTTGCGACTTCTGTTACTTGATCATGAAGACGCAAGTGTCAGCATCGAGTCGTGGGACGATGTGTATCTTGAAAAAAATGATCGACGCGAGCTTCATCAGCTAAAGCATAGTCTCGATACGGGCAAGACCATCGGCATCAAAAGTCGTGGCGTATGGCGTACGCTGACGGTCTGGCTTGACTACTGCAAACTCAATGGATTTTCCCAATCAAGATTCGTCCTCGCCACAGTTGCGGTACTTCAGAAAGATTCCAAGCTCGAATGTTTGCGCATTGAAGGCTCTGATCGGGCCGAACTTGTGGATGCGCTGACGAGGGAGGCAGAACGGGTCCGGGATGAGCGTCAAAAAGCGAAGAATGCTGGCAAACCCCAAAATGAATGGCCCCACGCCGATCGGGCAGAGGATTGCGAGACCTTCCTCAATGCACTGCCAACGGAGCGCGCGGGATTGATAGAGCGTGTAACGATCTGCCCCGGCTCTTTCAATATTAAGGAAGCGCAAACCGAGATAGGCAAGATTCTTGGCCGATTCGCACCCAAAACGATCGTCCACACATTGACGAAGCAGTTGCTCGCGTGGTGGGACCGTCAGGTCGTGGAGACGCTTACCCGAGAACGAACGGAGCCCCTTTCCGCGGAAGAGATACGTGCTGAAATTGTACGACGGGCTGGAATACTGCTCGATAACGGTTTCTTCGAGGACACTGAGACATACATTGGGACGCTTGAACCCTGTGCAGCTGCGGTTACGCAGCAATTTGATTTCATCGAGGCCACGGGGTCGCAGCGCGCTCGTGCGGTGCCGTTAGAGTTGGAGGCGCGTGCACAACGGATGGCATGGATGAAGGCCGATATGTCGAAGACGTCTGCAATACGCGCTTATGACAAGATACTTATTAAAGAGTGGTCGTACCGGTTTGGGCGAAACCTTGACGCTTGTGATGGAGTGAATGCTGCAACCAAGGCGCATTACGGGCGAAACCTTCTGGATTGGTCGCACTTCAATGCGCCGCTCGAAGTTCGGCGCATTGACGCAAAGTATGAGAACCAGGATTTCGTTCGAGGGTGCTACCTCTATCTATCGGGGTTGGGCTCCGTCGGTTGGCATCCCGATTTCGAGGAATTGCTTAAAGCCTTGTCTGCCGGCAAAAATAAAGGGGCCAACTAATGTCGGACGCCATTTCGCCGATTAGTCTGGATGCGTTTGCTGAAACAAATGCAGCTTTTTGCTCGCTTATTCTGGCCGCTTACGTTTCCTCATTCACGCACACTGCAATGCGACCTATGCCAGTGACGCTGATTCCGTTGGTGCTACCTATCGTGCTGTCGGGGGATCTGGATTCTTCGTTTTCACACTTGACCGAAGACTCAACGCTGGCCCGCTGGCTATCCAAAACACCGCAAGTTCTATTTGGGTTAGCCAATCGAGTTCAGGCGGGGCAGGAACCGACGCGAGAGGCGCTTCAATTCGCGCTCCATGCGAACGTGCTCGAAATGAACGATCACGCACAAATGCATAGCCTTCATGCCGCAGGTGCCGCAAAACACCTAACAAAGTTGGGATTCGCTCGTATCGCGTCGAACTCTCAACGGCTCGGTGCTTGGCTCGGCGCTCTGGCGTCGGATGCGGTTGCGTACAACCTTTTGGGACTGGAAGTATGAGTCGTTGGAATTTCAAAGAAATTGCCTACTATAGCCATGACGGGCGTGTCCGCAAGCTAGCGTTCAACACGGAAGAAGTGAACATCATCACCGGAGCATCCGGGACAGGGAAGTCTGCCATCATCCAGACAATTGACTATTGTCTGGGGGCGTCGTCGTGCGATATCCCTGCGTTCATTGCTGACCGGGTGTCTGCTGTCGCGATCAAGATGGTCAACGGCAAGACGGAAGCTGTGATCGGGCGTTACGTTAGGGCGGGCAAGTCGAAGACGAGCCATCGGATGGCCTTCGACTATGGGAGTTCATGCGATCTGCCTCAAGCAAGTGAAAATCTTAAGGGGCAGGCGAGCCGCGATGACGTCCGTGCCGGCATCGAGAGGCTCTGGGGAATTAGCGACGCAGACCTCCAGTCCAGCGCAACTGAGCAGGACGATTCGTCACGAGTCTCGCTGAGACAGACGACTGCATTTATGTTTGCTTCCAAGAGCGTTATCGATAGCGAGCGCGTTCTTTTTCATGGTTTGGATGTTGCTACATCTGCGTCGCACATCATAGCGTCGTTGCCATACTTCCTTGGAGCGATTGATGCGCGCACCCTTCAGGCGCGTGTTCAGATGCGCGGATTAAAAAAAGGAATTGAGGCAGAGGAGAAGCGGAAACTGCAGCACGAGAGAGATGACCAGAACTTCGATTCGGTCAGTGGTGCACTATTGCAGGAAGCGAGGGCTTGTGGCATGCCCGTCACAGATATTACAGGGCTGGACAAAGCGGCAAAGCTCGTTGTGTTAGGAGGTCTCGCGAATTGGCAAGCGGAATCGCCACTTGCAGTTGATCGGGACGAGATGACGCCTTTGGCGCGTGTCCTTGCGGAAAAACAACAGGTCGCGAATCAGCTAACAAGGCTACGGCGCGAGCTCCGCGACGCAACAGAAACAGCTCGGCTTTCTGACGAGGTCCGGATTGGTGTTGAGCGTCAACGGAAGAAGCTTCAGGCCTTTGAGTTCTTTGCAGACGGAGTTCATTTCGCAGAGAAGTGCCCGGTATGCTTTTCCCCGACCGCTGAACCGACGGAGAGGCAACGGGCGATAGAACATGCATTTTCTGCGTTGACGCAGGAAAGGCAGGTGGTCAAGCGCCACAAGCCTGTCCTTGACGCGTTCAAGGTGCGCATCGCTGAGTCGATTGAAGAACGAAATCGGGAAATGCAGAATCTGGACGCGCGCGCGCGCGAATTGATCGCAGCGGATAATGTAACGCGTGCACACGAGGAAAACTCCCACAGGGCGTCCAAGGTCTCCGGTCGCATCGGATTTTTTCTGGAACATTTGACGATGCAGGAAACGTTCGATGACAGGCGAATCGAGAGCTACAAACAGGCGCTCGAAGAACTAGAGAACGCGTATGGAGGTGAGGCGATTGAAGACCAGTTGCGCGCAGCCGAATCGTTGGTGTCTGATTACGCTACCGAGATTTTTCAGAGCCTGCCGGTCGTCGAGCCCTTCGAACGCACCCGTATAGTTTTTAACTCAAAGAAGCCTGCTGTTACCCTGTTCGACCCGTCCGCCAAGCGTAGCTATCGGCTAACTGATTTGGGATCAGATGAAAATTATCTGAGCTTGCACGTTGCATTGCTGTTTGGGCTTCAAAGATTCTTCGCTGATATTTCAAGTCCTGTCCCAGGGGTTCTGATTTTCGATCAGGTCAGTAGGCCATATTTTCCCGAACAACGGGAACATGATGGAAGCGAGGAGGTGGAGATGTCTGCCGACTCCAGCGACACCGTTTCTCTACTCAGGTATTTTGATTTCATGTTTAACGAGGTCAAGAAGCAAGAGGGTTTGCAAGTCATCGTGCTAGAGCATGCGTATTTGACCAATGACAAGCGTTATAAAAACGCAGTTCGTTACCGATGGAGGAAGGACGGCAATGAGCGCTTGATTCCGTCGGAGTGGCCGACTCGCTAAGGGCCGAGTGACCCTCAGCGATCAAATCGCCGACGGCATGACCGCTGCCGTCGCGCAATAGCTTGGTAGGATGTCAAGAGATCGTTGAGCACACGCCGTGGACGCGGGCGCCCATAAACCCTGCGCACAGGGTCTGCGAGTTTGAAAGTGTGTCGTCATTGAGACGAAAGGTCGACGCGGTCGCGACCTTCGATCCGCAATCGCGATGTAGCCCTCGTGAAAATCGCGCCGCTTTGCCCCGTCAGGTAAGGAAAGTCGAAACTTTGTGTGCGTCTTCTCGTTCACTGAACCGGAAAATTTGAGAAAAGTCGAAACTTACGCCACCGGAGTCCATGCACATAAGGCGGCGAGAGCCACGGAAAATATGGGAGTTGAGGTCGCAACTTATTTGTGCGTCTACACTATGGGTTTCGTGTTCGACCGGTCGCTTCTGACAGCGAGACTCACGAGCACCTCGTGTCTGCATGAAGCTCGCACGTGTGGTGAACGGGAGTCAAGGCACCTTCAAGGACTCCCCAGAATCTCTTCGTGAATCGCCATAAACTTCTTGAAGGTCGTCGATAGCTGTTTTTCGAACTGACCGAAAACCTCTTTTTCTTTGCGCAAAGCTCCCAGCAGGCTCAGGAGAATATCGGCTCCGCCAATATTCTTGTACTTCTCCGGGGGTTTGGTGAATTTGTAGTAGACCAATACCAGCTTCACTATCAGCTTTACGCCCGGCACGAAGACGTCACCAGCATCGAGGCCATGTTTGAGAAGTATTTCGGCGACGCGCTTGACCGTTTCTTCAGTGAACGCGTCGCGTATCTCGTCTTCGACAGTTTCATCGAGTCGCGCCCGTAACTGATCCCAGGAACTGAGCAGATGGGCTCGTCGAAATGTCTCAAGTGTTGCGAGCCTCATGGCAATAATGCCGGTGGCGCCGTCCAGGGCCGCTATTAGCTCTTCGACAGTTTCGTGCAAGCGCGCGGTGACGTCAGCGCCTGCATCCTGCATATTTGCATGGGTCTGTTTCAGGTCGGAGAGATAGTATTTGAGGGCTTCCAGAGGGGTTAAGCCCGCTGGCGCGGGCTTGCCCACTTTGAGCGCTTCCTTGATGACACGAATGACCGCTGCTTGTCCCAGTTGCTCCCATGTCATTTTCAAATGAGCGAGCATCGACATGAAGTTAGACCGAACGCCGATGAACAAACGTATTTCGGTCTCCGCTTCATTGACGAGCTCTCGTAGCGGAGCGGACTGTTCGTCAGGTCGGTTCTTCAGGTTCTCCAGGAAATCTCGGGTAACAGCGTCATCGTTATAAGGGAATCTGAGGTCGTACTTCTTTTCCTCATTCAAATATCGCTGAATCGCCACTCGCAAACGCTCGTCATCGTTTTCCATGCCTGGCCCTCATTAGTCGTCCGTTTTCGATGATCCCAAGGCTCTGCAATGTCAAAACGAGAATAGGTCACATTTCTGGAAAGACCTAGGGATGTTCCACGAAGGCCCCGAAGCTGGGAAAGTCATCCCTTCTGGCGGCTGAGTTCTGCGCTCGAAC
>Ga0310811_10000879_pt1 | contig 38836 bp, 73 predicted proteins | sample YCmetagenome_FD_207642 | JGI IMG/M metagenome (GOLD analysis project Ga0310811, IMG submission 207642) | Soil microbial communities from experimental microcosm in Duke University, North Carolina, United States - YC | ecosystem: Engineered > Artificial ecosystem > Soil microcosm > Unclassified ... | reverse complement strand
GAACATGAATATCGCAAACACTTCTCACAATCTGTATATGCTTAGGTGTTGACAAAACGTCAAAGCTTTGCTAGTATGTAAATAAGCTTTTAAGCAGATTAACAAACAGCAAACTAAGCTATCGAATAGATAACGGCGATGGCCTCCGGGTAACGAATTGTGGCTCCGGAGGCCGTGGGTTCAACCCCCATCGTTCGCCCCAAGAAATTATCATCCGATAGCAAAAAGCTATCGGATTTTTTATGCGCTCCTAGAGGTTGGTGAGTCAGATCAGCGACCTCTAGCAGGCGGATTAACAGTCCGTGATCTCGTGAAACCTCAATCCCCCTATTGAGCCCAAGGGCCATCGGGAACGAGTAACTAGCAGATCAAGCAAATAGAAGAACTTTAACAATTTGGTATCAGTTTGTCGGTAAGAGGATAAGAAATGAAATCTGTGAACGAGACAAACCAGATGTGGCGCGACGTCAAGGATGAGCAGCGAAAGTATAAACAAAACAATCGCGACCTTTTCCTAAGCATTCTCGATGAGATTAAAGACTCTCATGAGGTGATTCAACTGACTGAGTACCAATATCGCATTGATGGAAAGTTGGACATATACCCGTCTAATCGAAAATGGCACGTATTAGCTACTGGTAAACGGGGACAGTACAGGAACATCAGCGATATTAGGCGACAACTAGTTTAGCCAGCTTGCTGGCAATCTGATACCAAAGACTTTTAGTTCCACCCCCTCCACCTACTGCAAGGGTTGAGGAGTAGAGACACATTAACAATTTTGGATTCAGTTACGGCGAGTGGCGGAACAGGTAGACGCTAGCTACAGACCCTCGAAGGAATGGCAAGGTCGCTGGTAACTCGACGACCATGCAGGGTGACAGCAAATGAAAATCCCTGCCTCGCCTTATCTGAATCCAAAAGCTAATTGTCTCTCGGGCGTAACCGAGGAAATGCAATAAACATTCTTCTTACGCTCTTAGCAGTAACAGTCTCACTCGTGAGCTTACTGCTACCTGGTACGGGTAAAGCTGCACCAGAACTAGAGCACATTCACAAAAAGGTAACGACAAGCATTCAGCCCATGAAGGTTGAGCAGTTACCTCATCCACTACCACAAGCCGAAACGGTAGTGGAGAAGAAAACAGTATTATCCGGGTCACACGAGGATTGGATGGCTGCGGCGGGAATAAGTCCGGGCGACTATGCTGATGTCAATTTCATCATCAGCCATGAATCCGGATGGAGGCCTGACGCAGTAAATGCATCCTCAGGCTCATGTGGGCTTGTCCAAGCGCTTCCATGTTCAAAGTTGGGTGCTGACTGGTCTAATCCAGTTCAAGCACTTTCCTGGGGCTCTCAATACGTCAAAGCACGTTATGGAGGCTGGAGCGGAGCGGTTGCTTGGTGGAATTCTCACGGATGGTACTAGGAACGAGAGAGCGGCTATCGGCCTGGAGTGATGCCCACCCTTACTCTGGGTCGTTACCCGCTCTCTCAAAGATGGTAGGCAGTGGTGGGGGCGACAACCGTAGGAACCTTGTCGACAGAAGTATGCAGCAAGAGGCCGCAAACCTCGCGTTGGACGAAACTCATACTTCGGATTCCCTGCGAGAACGATGTCCACGCCTTGCAAGTAGGCGACCCCTGCCCATGCCTATCATCAAACTCTCGTAATGGCTCTTAGGTGGGTGGCAGGCAAGAATCCTGCCAGTGGATTAGCACATACATTTCTCTTTCTTTTATACAAGATCGCCAGAGCGCTGCCCATCTACGTGCCATTACGAGAACGGTTGATTGATCTGACTAGCGACTAACAGGACGCGTGGCGCGGTCGTCGTTAGTCGCTAGATTGCTGGGTAGCAATGGCAACGAAACGATGATTAGCGCGCTAGGAGTAAACCCTAAGTCGACGAAGGCCTCACTTGCTACTCAGCACCATACAAGAGCTGCACCTGAGCGCTGAAACGACGACAGCAGTAGTTCCGAAAAAGGCGGTATATCCACATGGCAAGTACCCCACACTGTGGCGAGGGAACGCTAGTAGCAATGATTGGTGAGCTACGGAACGTCTAAGCTCAAGCCCTGGCTGTCGTCTTCCCGGCGCTGAGTACATCGGCAAGTCAATTGGTGAGCTTTACGACGCGGGTTAGCGACCGCTCTCTTGGCTCCTGCCGATGCAGCGCCTTAGTCAGATCAATCAACCACAAAACAAATAACTAAACAAAGGAAAACACTATGAAAACGAATATTAAAAAGTATTTAGAAGCAATCGCACAGACAGCATTTAAGCTCGCTATCATCGCATTGGTTGTAGCCCTGGCTATCTTCCTCAGCGGTCGCGGCGACATCGTAAACGAAACGGTACAGGCTATCCTGTGGTACTTCATCATCGGAGTAATGCTCTACATCGCCTACGAGATGGTGCGAACACAGATTAACCAGAAATAGAGGTAGCAATGGCGAAGATCAAATTTTCTGCCCAATTAGGCGCACTCCTGCGAGGACAGTTTCGTAGGTCATTGAAGAGCTACTGCTTTTCTAGAGGCTACACACTTGATCTAGTAGAGGACAAAGGCTTTCTCGAGTCGCTTTACAACGTAACGATTAGCGTTCCAGATAATAAAGCAAACGAGGCCTGGGATGAGCTATCCCAATGGATGAATGGACTGACAGACGATAAATAACAGCTAAGCCCCTATCCGACTGACCGGGGGCATTGGCTGCTCAGTAGAGCTCATTGGAAAAGAAGGAAATTTATTGGGAGGCTTTACCCGCCATAGAGGGATTTGCTACCCACCCAGTGAGCTGCACTGAGTAGCCTAAGGAGAATAAACATGAGTAAGCGCGTGACACTTACAGATTTTGAAATTGAGCAAATTGTCTCAGCATTGAACACGCTAAAAGGCCAATCAAGCCTTAGCTACGAGGTTACCAGGGTAGGCCAGCGATGGTATGACCGTCTAATCAAGAAGTTGAGGGGAGACACTAATGTTTGAGAACCGACGAGGCAACGTCGTTGCTTTGGTGATGTCTTTAGGCGGGGAGAAAGTCGTTAAGACCTACACCAAAGCCTCCATGCGACGTCTTAGACGACGAATAGGTAAGATATACGACCAGCAAGAAAAGAAGCCATACAAAACCCCTCAGCTAGCAAATAGCGACGCTGAGTTTATGGAGCATATAGATAACGAATTAAGTAAGGGAGAGAAGCATGACTGACCCATTCCTAGAAGCAAAGCGGCTCCAGCAAGCAGCTGAAGAAGAAGGCGTGGATGTCTTTGAGATTCTCAACCGAGAGGCAGAGGTTAATCCACCAGAAGGCCCAGAGAACCCTTACTTAGATGAAGAGGGTAAGCCCTACCACGATACACCGGAGGAAGACTAGATGAACGACAAGAAAAGGGCATTACAGGCACCATTCCCAGATAAGGACATAGAGTGGCGAGCACAAATGAGCGGAGATAAAAACGGCTCCTACTGGGCGCTTCTCCTTGCCTACGTGACGAACCGAGCTATCCAAGAGCGTCTGGACGACGTTATGGGCATAGAAAACTGGAAGAACGAATTCTTACCTGCTCCAGATGGTGGTGTTATGTGCGGCCTATCGATTAACTTCGATGACAGCTGGGTCACAAAGTACGACGGCGCAGAAAATACCGCGATGGAGGCTGTAAAAGGTGGCCTGAGCGGTGCGATGAAGCGTGCAGCGGTGCAATGGGGTATTGGTCGCTATCTATATAACCTAGAGGCTACCATCGTTTCTCTCTATGACAAAAAGCAGAATGATGATGACCTGCCTATAACGATCAAAGAAGGAAGCACCAAGAAGCGAATGTATTGTAAGCGTCCGAAGCTGCCTGAATGGGCACTTCCTGACGATGGTTCCAAATCTACACCCGCTCCAGAGCAACTAGAGGAGATTCGCATACTGTCGGCCCAGACCGGAAAACCAGCCAATCTTACTGAGGTAAAGATTAAAACACTCCTTACATACCGTCAGGCTGAGGATTATCTCAAGGAGTTAAGGAAACGATCAAGTAAGGAGGGCTAGGTGGCTACACCAGTAACAGAAGATGAGTTTAGGGCTATTCAGAGTCAGCTCACTGTAAATGACCCAGTAACGGTCATGATCATGTCGGGTCGTTGTCTGGCTGTTGTCCAGAAGATAGCAGCCAGCAAGGACTTTGACGAATACAAGCGAATTGTGCGGGCAGAGCATCCGCCAGTAAAAAACTCACTGGCGGATAGGGTGACGGAGCTAGAGCGTGTCCAAGGTCAAATCCTTGGGAGAGTAGACGCTTTAGAAGAACGAAATGGATTAACACAGACAAGCTTATTGGAGGAGTCATGATCGACGAACCAACCTTTAAAGAGATAAAGCAGCTTCACTCACAGGGTCATACATTTACCTTTATCACTATGGCTCTCGAGCTAGAAGACGAAGTAGTAAAGACCGCACTAAAAGCTAGGAACTATGCAGAATATGAAAAGCTTGCAGCGGTCGCTTGAGCCACATTTAAACATATGTCACGAGGTGTCCCAGGGCAGAGCAGTAGGGTCTACAAAGGATGAATATGTTCTGTACATGACAATTGGAGCTTGGAGGTACTTAGACGAGCCACGATTTGTGAAGTTAGCCATAAAGACCCGTACGCAGAGCATCAGGGTATCACCCGTCGACGAATCGGGAGAAGGCACACGAAGCGTATCACACCTTGCTAACGGCTCCTGCAGGATAGGTAACGTCAACAGGATTGTAGACGTAGGTATGCGCACAGGTCGCTACTTATATAAAGGTAATAACATCTTTGTTCACGAGTGATGCAGAGTTTACCACGCAAGGCCTGCAAGTTTTGTAACGAACCGCAGCCTAAGCACTGGCCCTACCAATGTAGGGATAACCCAAAAGCAGCACAGTGGAGGCTTAACAGAAAAAAGCTCACCAATGTGGACACTAGGTGGCAGCAAACAAAGCGGGTCTGGATGCGTGACAATCAGGCCGAGAGTTACAACTGCTTCTACTGTGGTAAGTTCCTCTGGCCTGCCGAAGTAACACTAGACCACTACCACTCACGAAGTAGGCATCCAGAGTTGAGATATGAACTAAGCAACCTAAGACTATGTTGTTGGTCTTGTAACGGAGATAAGGGGAGTACAGATGGAGATGACTATATCAGAGGATAAAGACTCAGCAGAGCTACGGGAATTACTGGATGACCTTGTCGGCCCTCCTGGTTGGAGGACTGATATAGAACGCCTTATTGGCGAACAAGTAGATCGGGCGGCGCTACAGCCAATCCCCATGGTGAACGGTCTCGACTGCCCAGCGTGCGGTCATCCAACCCTGATTTTGGGCGAAGGTGGCTACGTGACCTGCTCGCTAGAGGGTTGCCCGAATCCCGACTACGCCGAGGCGCTGGAAGCTCACACCGTCGCTCAGATAGCTTCAATATACACGCAAGAACTCGACCCGTCCAAGGAGTATGTGCTGTTTAGCCCTAAAGGTGTTGACCCACAAGACTATGTGGATGTTCTGTCGTCAAACATCAAACTCATTATCAGGGCAGATGCCGAGTTAGTTGAGGTGAAGGATGCTATCGCCCATATCATGGAGCAGAACCAACAATGAGTACTGAATCAGAACTAACTAAACACAACCTAGACTTTGAAGTCACTATAGGCTTCCAGTTCCAGGAGCTAAGAATACTAAGAAAATTACGAGAGCTACGTAAGAAGCGTAGAGACGAGAAACGGAGGGAGAAGTGAGTGGAAGCATGAAAGGAGGGCTCAAGGCATACGAGACCAACAAGCGGAAGTACGGTGATGACTTTATGCGCAGGATTGGTGCTATCGGCGGTCGTCGTGGACATAGCGGTGGGTTTGCCTCGGATGAAGTGGGCGCAGATGGCCTTACTGGCAAAGAACGCGCGAGTATCGCCGGTGCAAAAGGTGGACGTATCTCACGCCGTACAAAAGCTAAAGTACCTTGTGCCATAGAAAAGTGTCCACGCTTCGCAAGGACTAATGGACTCTGTGAGACCCACTACCAGCAGCTAAGAAGGGCGCAGAAATGAAACCAGCTAGAGTTGTAGCTTTGCTACTTATAATCGCCATAGTGAGCCTCCTGGCGCTTGTAGGGTATGTAGCCTGGGGTATTAACCAGACAGTTCAGGAAGATCGACATAATGTGCCAGAGAATGTGGGGGAATGAAATGGGAAAGCTAGAAGATGTTCTGGATATGCCAGTTGTCCACCTAAAAGGCGACGATGGGGAAGATCTTTACTTCAAAGAGGACGATCAGATTCATAGGGAGCGCCAGGTATGGCAGATTAGGCAGATATTTCTCGATCTCATTGGCCCCGACGAGAGAATAGAGTACCACGAACTCCCCGGTGTTATTACCCGTAATGAGTTGAGAGAAGAACTAAGGAAGAAAGTGGAGAAGTTATGAGTATCTGCTGGCTTGGCCATAAGTGGTCGTCTTGGTCAGAGATGGAGCAAACGACTCTTAGCAATGCCCTAGGCGAAACGATTGTTGGTATGGTTCAACATCGCACATGTTCTAAATGCGGCAGGACGAAATGGAGAAGAATATGACCACAAAAACTAATGCACAGGAGTCAGACTAATGCACGGCGGACAAGAACCACCAGCAACCGAGCGAGGAGAGCTGATAGACCAACTTGCCAAACTACTTGGCAAATATGCAGAGGACACAGGCACCACCTATAACCTAAACACGGCCACATTACCACTGCCTGAACAGCTTGCCGACTTCATTCTCGAAAACTTTAAGCCAAAACAACCGCCAGCGATACCAGCAGCCTTCGATATTGTAGAGGGATTCGTAAATGCCTACGACAAAGCCAAAAATCGTTGGCAACCTACCCCACCCCTCAATACTGAGGAGCTACCGCCTATCAAGCTACCGGTTGAGTATGACGGCCACGGTACTTACATTTTTGATGCTGCTGGTCTAATGATCGCAGACGTTCGTGGTTGGGGCTGGATTCAAAAACTTGCCGACCCAGAACAAAAACAAGATGCGCTCGGACAATTCATTGCCGAAGCTATAAACGAAAAATTTGCACGTCCGTCCTCACTCCCTCCCAAAGAGCTAGAGAAGGAGATAGATATAATTCTCACCAGACTTTTGTGGGGAGGCGGCACTAAATTCAAACCAAAGGCCAGGCAGCAGCTCCTAGCCCTCTATCCTGCGGGCCAACGACTTGACCATGAGCAATTAGAAAAACAGATACTAGGTCTGTGCGAGGCAGTATGGCGTCTAGGACGCGGAACAGCTTTAGATTTGCCCCTTGACCCTGAATTGCTACCTGAAGATGCGACAAAGAAGATCATCGCCCTGTTCAATCAGTATGCTCTAGCCCACCACCAGGTAGATGTGGAGGAGGCGGCGGCCTATCCATGGGAAAAGATCGCCAAGCACGCCGTCTACAGCGTCCCCATAGTCGACCTAGACACCGACCCGACTGGCAGTACAACTATTTATCAGGACTGCTACATGCTGCCTAAAAAGTGGGTGGATGAGCAGCTTGAACAGCGTAAGAATATTAAGGAGGAGATGTGATGGAACACATGGAAGCTGCAATGCAAGACTTCTACATGCAAGAAGAACCAGAGTTGCCAACTAAAGACTCAGCAGAGCTACGAACATTGCTATACCAGATGGTTGTGCTGGCACATAATCGACCCGCAGAAGAATTACCTGCAATCGTTGACGAGTTCTTACCGCAATGTGAGGCCCACACCGCCGCTCAGGTAGCTGCGGCACGAGTAGATGAACTAAGGAACCTGATCAAGAATCATTCTGAACAGCATACGACCAAGCACGAGGTCGTTACAGTACACGACAACGTCCCTGCGAAGAGCACCCTGGCAATGGTGCCTGTGCCGCATATCAATGACCGCATCGACCACCTCACCACAGGGCAAGATAAGGTAAGCTAAAAAAGATGGAGATTAATAGGGCCTACAAGTTCCGGATATATCCGAATAAGATTCAGGAACAAAAGCTTCTGCAAACTATCGGGGCTTGTAGGTACATCTACAACTACTATCTAAACATTCAGCTTAATTCTCATGCTCAGGCGGGGAGGATAGTTTCGTACGCCGACTTGGCAAGAGACCTAACAAAGTTCCGCAATAGCGGTGATTTGCCATGGATGAGGGAAGTCCAGGCCGCTCCAATGCAGAAATCACTCCGACTACTTGATGTTGCATATAGCAACTACTTTAAGGGGGTCAGCAAGTTGCCGCGGTTCAGGTCAAAGAAAGATTCACGTCAGTCCTTCAGTAAGGCAAAAGATTGGGGACTTAAGGGTGGTCGTCTGAGGATTCAAGGCGACATTGTTGTGCGAGTTCGCGGCTCGCTGCCTCCAGAGGCAACCGAGATGAAGACACTTACAGTATCGGTTACACCTACAGGTAAATGGTTTGCCTCCATCTGCGTAATTGAGTCTATAGAGCAGCCCTACGTACTTGAAGGTAAGGTAGGGATCGATCTCGGCCTTACGCATACAGTAATAACAAGTGAAGGAGAAAAGTTTGAAAATCTGCGACCCCACAAGACCCAATTAAAAAAGTTGAGGGCTTTACAGCAATCTTTAGCGCGCAAGCAGGGAGGAAGTAATCGTCGAGAGAAGACTAGATTGCGAGTGGCGCGGCTGCACGAGAAGATTGCAAATCAAAGACTGCACCACCTACACCAAATTAGTAGCGCAATCACTGGCAAAAACCACGCCCTGATTGCGGTAGAAGACTTGGCGGTAGCAAACATGCTCAAGAATCGTCGCTTAAGTAGGTCGATCAGCGATGTAAGTTGGGGTGAGTTGCTTCGCCAGCTTGAGTATAAGCAGGCGTGGAAAGGTGGTCAGTTCGTCAAGGTTGGCAGGTTCTTCCCGTCGTCAAAGACGTGTTCAAACTGCCAGTTAAGGGCTGACAAGATGCCCCTATCGATAAGAGAGTGGAGCTGCGTAGGCTGCGGCACGACACATGATAGGGATATTAATGCGGCCAAAAACATTTTGAAACAAGCTGAAGCACAGCTTGTCGTGGAGAGTACAGATGGTAGTCCTTTGGGACGAGAGTTACTGGCTCTGTGAAGCGAGGATTTAGAAAACTATTATGCTGAAGGGCAGAAGGAGAAGACGGAATGAGTGAAGCGAATATCAAGCTAATCATACAAACACTCCAGCCTATCTTGCAGCCGACCTGCTCAAAGCCTGTGGCGGACGAGCTAGTGCAAAAGGCAATTGATATGCTTGAGAACTTGGTTACAGAGCAGAAGGAGCAGGGATGAGCGTTCTATACTCGCGGCCCAGACTTCCATGTCTCAAGTGGTGGTGTTTTAGAAAGACCAACGACCCATCGGGTCTGTGTTACAAGCATAGAAGGAGTAACCACAATGGATGAGAAACAAAAAGGCCGCCAACATGCAGGACGTATAGCCGCATATCTGGCGGGACTACTAACAGGCTTCTTTGTTGGAGCCATACTTACGGAGATTAGTCATGGATGAACAACAGAAGACCATCACATGCAGTTTTGCAGATCCGATAGCACCTGAGTACCGATGGTTCGCATGGTACCCAGTTCAGACCATGGATGCCGGTAGGCGTTGGCTTACCTTCGTGTGGAAGCGCAAATACTGCCCACACAGTTGGCTACCACCTATGGGGACATTCTTCATGTACGCAACCAAGAAGGGAATCATGTCATGACCCCTCCACCCTCCCACCCACAGGGCGATGAAGACACCGATGGTGATAGCAGCTTAGATAGCAAATTCCGTGCACTGCTTATAGCCTATGGAGTCCGTGATGACGAACAGCTACAGAAGATGGGCCTACAACCGCTCAGTTTAGCTGAGGCAGCAAGACAATGTGTTGCCCTATACCGACAGCAACTAGAGGCCGAGCTACACAAACGAGAAGCAGCGGCACGGGTGGATGAAGTCGAACGGCTGGTCGACGTTGGGGGAGAGCCCCTTCAGGTTCGTGCGTGGGCTAACAGGTATCGTACCGATCGGCTAGCCCAGCTCCAGCAGCCTAAACAGGAGAAGAGGTGATGTTCTTAATACTTTGGATCATTTTCTGGTTCGTAGCTGGTTTACCATCATTCGGTTTCTTTAGCTGGTGGTTTGTTTCCCTTGTGATTTGTGTGTTCATCCTGTTCATTGCAGGAGACTGACCGCCTAGAGCCCTCCAGGGCCAGCGGCCAGCCGTGACAGAACGATAAACTTTAAAGAGGAGTAGAATAAACACATGTACACAACAGCTAGAAAATATCTCACAGTAATGGGTTTGCTAGCAGCATTAGTTCTCGTAGGGATTGGGATTTTACTGAAGAGCGTAATTGTCCTCGCCATACTCGCTATTGTGCTAGTGACTCTTGGGATATTCGAATATAAGTTTAGACACCTAAAACAAGAAACCTCCGAGCATTATAAGAACTACAAAAGATTCTGATAAGATAGTAGTGCCCCCAGTTACCACTTCTAGTGGTGTATGCCTGGGGGCACTAAGTGGCTAACAATATAAAATAACCTCCGGCTCGCACGTCAGAGGTTATTTTATATTGCAGTGAAGACCAGGGAACTACTGCTATGAGTTATGTTGTCTTCCATGGGCCAGCAAGTTATGTATGCTTTCATTGCTTAGCTGACTGTATTTATATTAGCATAAGCATGGGGGAATGTCAACCGTATGGTTACAATATGTAATATTCATAGTAAATAGTGTTGACATAATGTAACCATTTTGCTACTATTAGGGTATAAACAAAGGGCAACGAAATGACAAACGTAACAATCAACAACATTACTCACACTTTCAACGATAGCTGGGAAAACATCAAACGAATCTTCCCAAATGCCCGCTTAAACTGGACTAACTATTAATGGATTACACCCAGATCAAGATCAAAAAAGAATATCGCGACAAGCTCGCCGAACTAGCTAAATCACACAATAGGAGTATGGCTAATATGGTTGAAGTCTTGATTGACGATGCCATCGATCCATCCCAGCGAGAAGCGGCTTTATACAGGCGGTTTGCTGAGGAATACATGCAGGGGCATGACACAAAGCCTGAGCCAGTCCGTACGGAACCAGAGGAGACAGCGTAATGACAGATACTAATAAGGAAAACTGGAAACTGGCTCAGTCAGACAATCATAAGTGGGAGCCTGAGGAGCCATTCGCTTCCATCACGACCGTGCGTATCAACTTTAACGGCACTGCCACAAACATGCTTGACGTTGGTGAGAGGTACTGCCTTTATACCGATAGTCGGCGAAGAATGTTCAAGATCGTATTGAATAAGGGCGGCCGCAAACTGAGCGACAGCTCCAGCAAGAAGACACGATGCAGCATGACCTATGCCTATTTAGGCAGGGAGTTGCCACCAGGCCGCTACTTCTACGTTAAGGGCACCAAGTTTGAGTTCAAGCTGCAATCTGTAGAGCCATTGGAGGAAACGACGTGAGGGAGATAAGATTTAGAGCGTGGGATAGAGAACTCAAGGGTATGATTTCACCTGACTTATTTGACGACCTACTGGATGGCAAGGAAGTTGCTTGGTCAGAATCTAGAAAAAGAAAAGTTCCATCTAAAGTAACAGAGGTGCCTTTTGTCGATTTATCGAGTGGTACACATGGCATAACGCATCATGTTGAAGAGTATGAAGATGTTACTGAAACCGTCAGGATGAAAAGCTATAAAGGGAACCCTTTTACTCTTAGGGGCTTGGATATCATGCAATACACCGGCATCAAAGATCTGGACGGCGTAGAGATATACGAAGGTGACATCCTAGCCCGGCCTGCCGATAATAACGGCACGACCTACGACAACATGGCTGTTAAGTGGAGCAAGTATGGCTTCCATGCCGAAGGGATAGAGCACCTGGCCAAAGGTCCCCATATGGTGCACTGGTCTCAGCACATGTTCACACGCTTTAAGGTCATCGGCAACATCTACGAAAATCCTGAACTACTTAGGGCTGACAAAGGGAGTATTTAACATGGCACAATGGCCTAGATGGGCAAGAGAACAAATGCTGCGTGAGAAGCTAAAGGAAGTTTTACAGAATCCCTACGCTGATGTTTCACAGGTTCAGGCAGCTGAAAAGGCTATCAAGATGAAACTTGATCAGCAAGACAATCAGTACCAGCAAGATCAACAAAAGCGTACGAATGATTATCTAAAGAGGCTGGGGAGTATTTAGAATGGCATACGAAAGAGGTGAAGCATATATCGATAAGGATTATTGGGATAAGAAGGGGCGGCTCGCTATTATGTTGCCCCATTCCTGTGATGAGTGGGTAATCGGCACGCAAGAAGACGCAAAACAACTCATTACTGACCTCGAAAAGTTGATAAAAGAGTTTCCAGTTGAGCCTACACTGGAGGATAAAGAATAATGAAGTACTGCATAAATTGGGCTGTTTTCCCAAAGGGGAGTGCATATGATGCCGATTACTTGAACCCGCTCATAAACATCATTGAGGCTATTAACCCAGTAATTGATCAAGACCGTTATGATGAACTACCTGACTCATATAAGGCACTCTGGATGCCCGTGGAGGGTAAAGAATGACACAACTTTTAGACATCGCAGATATGCCACGCCTGAACCCGAGGAGTAATACTACGGGCCGCCGCGAGCGGGATATAACTGACAATAAGGTACTGCCTCATCCAACCTGGGTCGCTGAATGTAAAGAGCACGGTGCCATGAATTGTGTAAACCCTGAGCGTACTATCTGGCGTTGCTTAACCTGTAATGTGGGTGCTTATCGCCCCATAGTATTTGGAGAGAAAGAATGAGCAAACTAGACGACATCTATTATAAGGTTTGGGCTTTGGTGATGGACGGCCAGAAGGAAGAAGACTTTGCCGATGAGGTCACAGCTGAAGTTAAGGCCCTTTTCCTAGAACTAGTAGACAATACTGCCCAACTGTACCTCTACGAAGAAGGCAGCGAAAAGGTAGCTGAATTTATCAATGATCTGAACAAAGTAATTAATGAGCTCTAGCCGGCTTCGTACTGAATTAAGAGAGAAGATAAATAAACTATGACACGACAAGAAGCGATAGATGCCTATTGGATGGAATTCCTGGAGTGGGTCAAAGAAGATACCAAGGCCCGCAAACTGATGCAGGCAAAAGACAGGGACACTCTTGGTGTCGACTATTTAATGTTTGACATTGCAGACTACGAACGCATCGGGGCTTTAGAGGAAAGCTTCTGGCGTTGGTACATGCGAGAAAAGATGGAATAATCTCTAGGAGTGTCCTTACAGCCGCAGCCAGCAAATAACTTTTCACACAGACTTTTCACTGTAGTATAATGAGGTCAACAAGGGCTGGTATCTCTAGGTAATATATGCCAGTAGGCAGGCCTCCACGCTTTGAGACAGTAGAAGATCTACAAGAAGCATTCAAAAACTGGCAGATGGATTTAGCATTTGGTGGGAAGCTTTACGGAGAGATACCGGACGTCGAGGGGTTCTGCGATTACATCGGATGTTGGCGCGACCTCTTATCTGAGTACGAAAAGAAGCCCCAATTTGCCGACGCTATAAAAGAGGTCAAGAACTGGATTCACTACCGTAAGAAGCAGAAGGCCATGGCCGGTGACATTCCAGCGGCTATCTATATCTTTGATGCAAAGAACAACGCAGGCTATGTAGACAGGCAAGAGACAGACCTAACTACAAAGGGCAAAGAACTGCCTGCACCAATACTTGGCGGGCTGGCTAAAGATGTACGCACTGACGACAGCAACTAGTAAGCTGGCCAGGTGTCGCAAACGAATCAGGGGAGTAGCCGGTGGTACAAGCGCCGGTAAAACTATATCTATCGAACAGTTGCTTATCGACGATGCACAGAGTGACACTTCTCCTACTCTTACCAGTATAGTCAGTGAATCGTTCCCTCACCTAAAGCGTGGTGCCATGAGAGACTTCAAATCAATCATGCAAGATCATGGCTACTGGAAGGACGCCCAGTGGAATGCTACTGATTGTGTGTATACCCTCGAAACAGGGAGCAAGATCGAGTTCTTTAGCGCAGACCAGCCGTCCAAGGTTCGTGGGCCAAGACGTGATAGGTTGTTCGTCAACGAGGGCAACAACATTCCTTGGGAGACGTGGGATCAGCTGCTTGTTCGTACCAAAGAGTACGCTTGGGTAGACTGGAACCCTACAAACGAGTTTTGGTTCTATGAGCAGATACTTAACAAACGTGATGACGTGGACTTTGTCACTCTCACTTATCTAGATAACGAAGCGCTCGACAAGAGCATCGTCGCGGATATTGAGGCCCACAAGAACAATAAGAACTGGTGGCGTGTATATGGCGAGGGTCTTCTAGGTGAAGTTGAAGGACGCATCTACAAGGATTGGGCGATTGTAGACGAAGTGCCTCACACAGCGCGTCTGGTACGGCGTGGGTTGGACTTCGGGTACTCCCAAGACCCCGCAGCTATCGTTGACGTCTACTACCACGACGGCGGATATATTCTTGATGAGCAACTTTACCAGAAGGGGATGGGCAATCAGGCGCTTGCTGAGTTCGTCCAAAATCTAAACAGCCCTCAGACGCTTATTATTGCCGACTCTGCTGAGCCTAAGTCTATAGACGAGATCAAAATGCACGGGATCAACATCTTACCGGCGACCAAGGGCCCCGGCAGTATTACTCAGCGCATCAGCTTTGTTCAAGAGCAGCGTATTAGCATGACGAAGCGTAGCATCAACCTTATTCGTGAGTATCGTAACTACCTTTGGAAGACCGATAGGGACGGCCATATCCTAACTATTCCAGAGGATGGCAACGACCACGCCCTGGACGCTTTGGGGTACGCTCTACAGAGTCTCAACGTAAAGACCGACATCAAGGTCTACAAACCCGAGGCAATGCTTAGAAGAAAGTATCGTCGCTAACCTAATTTTCACGTCAAGTTTTCACTATCATGTTATAATTTAGTCAACTCGGGCTGGGTTATCTCTACAACTAGTGGCATACAAGAACAAAACGCTCGAAATGGTACTCAAGGACTTCAAAAGCTCTTGGGACTATTGCGCTGGCTCCTGGCATGACCGCTGGCAGAATAACCACTATCTATACAACAACGAGCGGGTTAAGCGGGGGTATGAGGGTATTACCGATACGTTTGTTCCAATGACGTTCTCTACCGTCGAGACGATGGCCTCTGCTCTCTTTGGCACGAAACCAAAGTTCGACTATCTTCCTCCGAAGGACAAGCCAGATCAGAAAACTGACATCTTAAACGCCCTTCTTGACCATTACTGGGATAAAGACCAGTGGAGTCTGAAGATCATCAACACCGGTAAGGGGATGCTCAAGCTGGGTACGGCTGTCGATTACTTTGCGTGGGACAGAGACCACCCTGTACTTATTAACGTGCCGATTCGCGACTTCTTTATCGACCCTATGGCTACAAGCTTAGATAACGCGCGTTATATGGGCCGACGTTTCCTCACCACCAAGAAAGAACTCGAGACATTCGAAATTGTGGACTTGGATGCTGAGCCAGACGAGAACGGTGACTACCCAATGAAGAAGAAGTACACGAACCTTGGCAAGATCAAGTTCGGTAAGACCAACGACAACACCGACAAACAAGAGAAAGACATCTGGTATGGGTCAACCGTCACTGAGCCTGAGAAGGAACAAGTCGAAGTCATTGAGTATTGGACTGAGGATAAGGTTATTTCTGTTGCCAATCGAGAAACGGTTATCGAGGACAACGAGAATTACTACAAGGCCAAAGATCGGGCGAATGGTAACGAGTACCCACGGGGCATCCTTCCCTTCGCAGATGCCAGGGACTACATGGACGAGAGCCTCTTCTATGCCAAAGGTGAAGTTGACTTTATCTTCGATGAGCAGGAGCTACTGAACGACATCACGAACCAGAATGTCGACGCTGTTACGTTTACCCTGAACCAGATGTACGCGCTTGACCCGGCGTACGCCCACCTTATCAACGAGATCGAAAACTTACCAGGTGCAGTCTACCCTATACCTCCTACAGCCCTGCAGCCTATCCAGATGGCCGCCGTTCCCGCGAACGCCTTTAACGAGCGGCAGAATCTTAAAAGCGAGATCCGAGAGACCACAGCATCGAATGAAGTGGTTAAAGGTGCAGGGGCTGAAGGTGCCAACACGACAGCTACTGAAATCAACGCGCAGATTGCCGGTGCCGGTCAGCGCATTAGTCTCAAAGTGACACAGATTGAGAATGGCTACTTCCACCGCATGGCCAAGATCATATTTGCCATGGTCAAGCTCTACGTTACTGAACCTATGATGGTGCGGATTATGGGTAAGGACGGGGCTAAGTGGGAAGAGTTCGACCCATCTGAGTTCCAGGGCGACTATGAGCCACGCGTCCAACTTGACGTATCTATCCAGAACAAGAAGCAGCAACAGGCCAACCAAGCCAAAGATCTGCTCGCAGCTTTTATGGGCAATCCAATTGTCAACCAAGAGGAATTAGCAAAGCTCGTGCTGCAGCGTGCCTTCGACCTCGACCCAGACGAAGTAGCGAGCCTCGTCCAGCCGCAGCAGATGACGCCTCCGACTCCTGACATGGGTACGCCACCACAAATGCCCCAAGACCCGTTAGCGGGGCTAATTAGCACTCAACCACCCGCAGTGCCAGCGGGAGCAATGGCATGAGTCACATAACCCAAAAGGAGCTGCAGGAAGCCTACAAGGAGTTTTTCGGGACAGACAAGGGACAGCTCTTTATTACCCAGATTGAGAAGATGATCGATCTCAACCACCGTAATGCCGAGAACACCCCGGAGCTTACTAGAGATTTCTTCCAGAGAGCAAAAGGTAACCGTGAGGTGATCGAGCACATTCGCATCGTGCTAGGAGGCGTGAAGAAATAGAGTCGTCATTCCTAGTAAGAGAGCGGCACCAGTAATTAACACCAGCCCGTGTTAAACCCCGCTCTCTTACTAGGGCTGGAGACTATCAGCCACTAAAGAAAGGTAACAGATGGAAGAACAGACCACAACCGAAGCACCTGTGGAAACTGGCGTCGAGCAGACACAACCAGTCGAGTCAGAGCAAGCTACGGCGGCCACACAGACCACCGAAACCGAAACACAAACCGAAAGTCCTGAGGCGACTGAAGGCGAATCTTCGGAAGAAGACGCGCTAGCCAAGTTTGCAAAGGCTAAAGGTTTGGAGTTGGACAGCGATAACGCTAAGAAAGCGGCCAAGATGGCTATGGAAGCTGAGAAGCGCATGCATTCAGCAACTGGCCGTGCAACTGAGCTAGAGAAGACGATGTCTACGATGTCGGACGAATCTGCTCAGCAGGTAGCCCAAGCAACAGGGCAAGACCCGGAGGTTTTGAAGAGGCTCCAGCGTATGGAGGTCAAAGACTCGATCCGTGACTTCTGGGAAACGCACCCTGACGCTAAACAGTACGAGAAAGAGATGGCTAAGATTGCCGTCGAATCAGGACTGTCAGGGTCAGCCGATGCAATTTTGAAGGCCGCTTACGCTATGGCAGTCGCTAACAACCAAGGTGCCGTGAAGTCTCAGGGGAAACGAGAAGCTCTCGAGTCCCTAGCCCATAAACAACAAGCCGCTGTACCGACTGGCAGCGCTACCAATGCCGGCACTCTTCCAAAAGAGAAACCTTTCGAGGAATTATCTATTAAAGAGATGGAAGCAAAGTTAGGGTTTGTCCACCGGTAGAGCATAACCGGAGATTTCTATGTCTGCACAGACTACCACTGGTCTCTCACAGGAAATGTCTACCTACTACGAGAAGGTTTTCCTTGCTCGTGCTGAGTATGAGTACATTTTCAACCAGGGAGCCCAGATGCGAACGCAGCCAGCGAACGAAGGTAAGCAGGTGGTCTTCACCCGCCACACTCCACTCGCAACCGCTACGACCGCATTGACTGAGGGTGTTAACCCAGCTGAAGTCAACCTTACTGCTACTAACGTATCCGCTACTCTTGCTGAGTACGGTAACACCGTTAAGATTTCGCGCTTCTTGAGTCTTACCTCAATCGATGCCAACAACAAAGAGAAGATCGAAGTTGTCGGCCAGAACATGGGTGAGACCCTCGATGAGCTGACTCGTAACGAGCTGTTCACTGGCGCTACAGTACAACTTGCTGGCGGCAAGTCCGTTCTTACGGATGTTGCTATCACAGACGTATTGAGTGTCGCGGAACTACGCAAAGCAGTTCGCACCTTGAAAGTTAACAAGGCACGCCGCTACCAGGATCGTATTGCTCCTTGGTTGGGTAAAGTTGGCCCCTACACCAGCTATGACCTGACCACTGACTCGACCTTCCTGTCGGCTGATATCTACGACAACGGTGCTGAAAAGCTCTACAATGGTGAGCTCGGTAAAATCCTTGGCGTACGATTGATCGAAAGTCCGAACCAGTACCAAAGCGTTAACGCTGGTACGAGCAACGCTGAAGTATTTAGCAACTTTGTGCACGGTTCAGACGCCTTTGGTTGTATCGACCTTGTAGGTGATAAGCCGCAGCTGTACATCATCCCCCACACGAAAGTGGACTCAGGTAACCCTGCAGGACGCTTCTCGATGGTGAGCTGGGCAGCTAGCTACGTCTGCAAGACGCTTAACGCCAACTGGTTGATCAATATCAAGACAGGTGCTACGGGTCAGACCTAAAATCTAGGCTGACCAAAACGGGGAGGGGCGACCCTCCCCACCATGTAAATCTAAGGAGTACATCATGAAAGCAAAGAAAACCGCTAAGATGCCAATGATGAAGGGCAAGATGCCTAAATCAAACATGAAGGAAGAGATGGCAGAATACAAAATGCCAAAAGCAAAGAAGACTGCTAAGAAGGGCAAGAAGTAATGCCGCGAGGTATTCCAAACAAACCAAAGATGCCTCAGCCGGACGTTGAACCAAACGTCCCTGAGCGTGTCTACAACTGTTACGTGCATGGCGAAACGATTAATAGTATAGCTGAGCGGTTCAAGATTGGGGTGCAAGAAGCACTTGAGATGATTAATAAGGCTGAAGAAGCCAAGGGCTAATATGGACGAAAAAACACGGGCTGAAATTATGCACTGGTATCAGGTTGGGACACGATCTATCCAGGACATTGCACGAATTTATAGGGTATCTGTTGATGAGGTGCTTGAGATTATTGGGGAGAAGGAAGCAGCTGGCGTCGATATGCCGGGTGATCTGATCGACCTAAGTGAAGCTGGCCCCAATGCTGAAATGAACTACGGACGCCGTGTGAGTGTTCCGTTTACTACGGATTAACTATGTACGGACGGGCTGGTGACTTACTCAAGCTGAACAAGGACAGGAACAATCCGAGTCTATCTAAGTTTCAGCGCAAACAGGCAGATGAAGCACATGCGAAGATTGTGCGACAACTCAAAGATAAGCCGTTAATGCGTATGAGGCTGCGTCTTATCGCTGCGACGCGTGCAGGCGACTTAGAAGAGGCTGCAAAGATACAAATAGGGATGCGGGCGTATTTGAAAGAGGATCAGGAGACAGGACAATGAGAAAACTCAAGATTCTTGCAATACACTCTGCCCTCAACAAAGACCAAAATACTCGCTCGGCTGTCGATATGTGGCGTATTTATCGACCGATGCGTGAACTTGCTAAACACGTAGACTGGCAAATCGACCACCAGCCGACCTTTATTAAGGGTATTGAGAAATACAAGGACGCCAAAGAGTTCACAGAGGAGGAGATGCAGAAGGCATTCGATACCATCTGCCAATATGACATTGTCTTTAGCTCCTATCATGCCGATCCTACCGGTTACACCATGATGAAGGTTGCCGAGGAGAAGGCAGGCGTGCAATTCATTATGGATGTCGATGACGATATGTTTGCTGTCAACCCAGATAACCCCTTCTGGATAAAGATGGACGATGAGAAGTGCTACTGGATGCAGTGCATGATACGGGACAATACGTGGGTTTCTACAACCACCGAAGACCTGGCTGATGTCTTCCGTAAGCGCCGCCCAGGTCACCACAAGGACACAGTGTTCGTGAATCCCAACTACATTACGGATGAATACAACCACAAGCCTGTGGACAACGGGGAAAAGATCGTCATTGGGTACTTTGGCGGTTCGTCTCACTACAAAGATCTGCACGAAACCGGCGTGGCCGAAGCGGTCAAGAGGATCATGATCGAGAATAAGAACGTCCGTTTTAAGGCCATAGGAATGCCGCTGGATAAGTACGTGCCCCGCGCACGCTATGAGTTCCAGGAGGGCAAGCGGGGCGATGATTGGCTTTTTGGTATCTATCCAACCCTCAATATGGACATTGCTCTTGGGCCGCTTGACGACAATATATTCAATAATGGCAAGTCAAACATCAAGTGGCAGGAGTCCACGCGCGCTGGTGCTGTATTCGTGGCATCGCGTCTGGGGCCCTACAAGCATCTCCCACCTGACGTAGCAGTACTCGTCTCGCAGAACACAGAAGACGCTTGGTATGCGGCCCTAAAACGTGTCGTAGAAAGTACTGAGCTAAGGAAGAAGATGTTAAGCGCGGCCCAGGCCAACCTACAGGCCAATTGGAGGCTCGAGGATAACTGGACGAGATATAAGGATATGTTTGAGAAAGTGATGGAGGCAAAAAATGTCTAAGTCAAAGCTAACCAACATCAATTGGTCTAAGCAATATAAGAAATGGCACGTGCGCATAACAATTGACGGCCAGCGGATTCATATTGGAAGGTACCAAACTCTGGAAGAGGCTAGAACCGCGCTACGTGAAGCAACAACGGAGGACGACTTATGAAGACGATAAAACCAGCAAGTAGGCAGCTATTTTGTAAGCCAGAAGAGGCAGAAACCAAAACCAAGTCTGGCCTCTTCCTTACCGGTGACTCGGTAGAGAAGCCCAAAGTAGCCGAGGTGATTAATGTAGGCAGTGAAGTCAAAGGCTTCAAGTCTAAGGATAGAATCGTCTACAAGCCTTACTCAACGGTTGACCTGAAATTAGAGCGTAGTGAGTTCTTCTTAATTGACGTGGACGACGTGCTTGGAACGGTGGTGGAGACGGAATGATCGGCCTCGGCGTCTGCACATACAACCGGCCAGATTACTTTGCGCGCTGTATTAATTCAGTGCAGGCGCATCTGTTCGACGTTGCAGATGTCATATTCGTTTACAACGATGGGAGCGACAAGAAACACTCCTCAAGGTATAAGGAGATTTATCGCATCCTCCCCGAAAAGATAAAAGTCAAACACAGTCCCGCCAACAAAGGTGTGGCTCATGCAAAGAATTACCTTCTAAGGCGCATGATGGACGCTGGATGCGACTATATGTTCCTGCTCGAGGACGACATCATGATAAAAAGTCCAAAGGCGATAACTGAGTATGTACAATTGTCCGATGAGTCAGGTATTGAACACTTTCTCTTCTCCCATCACGGCACGGAGAACGACGGAAAGCTTTATTTGAGTGAGAAGGGGGTTGATCTCTACACGGCTTGTATAGGGGCCTACTGCATGTACACGAAGAACGTGATCGAACATGTTGGTTACTTCGACGAGAACTTTAAGAACGCCTTCGAGCATGTCGAGCACACCTTTAGGATCGCACGATCAGGTTTTACTACACCATTTCCAACGTACCCCGATCTAACGGAATCGCGTGATTATCTCGAAGAGATACCAAATAGCATCGACAATAGCTCAATACGGCCTCGAAAGGACTGGCTCACTAATATTGTGAAAGCCCTCATGTACTGGAGTGAAAAGGATAGAGATTTTCCCTACAGAGATAAGCTAAATAGCCTACTTAAGGAGGTTCAGGAGTGAAAAGGGTACTTATTACAGGTGCTGGTGGTTTCATGGGGAGCCATGTATTACGTCACATTCTAACTAAGACGGATTGGGAGGTTGTTTGTTTGGATTCATTCCGTCATAAAGGCGTAACTGACCGTATTAGCACGCAGATTGATGGAGTTACAGGCGCAAAAGAGCGGATTACTATAGTAACGCATGACTTAAAGGCCCCGATTAGTCCACTCATGGCGTCAGTCATTGGGAAGATCGACTACATCCTTAATATTGCCTCTGAGAGCCACGTAGACCGCTCTATTGAATGCCCAAGGGATTTTGTGGAGAATAACGTTGCACTCATGCTAACGATGCTAGAGTATGCCAGGCAATACCCTGTTGAGAAGTTCGTTCAAATATCTACGGACGAGGTGTATGGGCCTGCAAAAGACCACGACCACGAGGAGTGGGAGACGCTTCTTCCGTCCAACCCCTATTCGGCAAGCAAAGCCGCCCAGGAGAACATTGCATTCAGCTATTGGAGAACATTCGGCGTTCCGGTGATCATGACAAACACTATGAACATCATTGGCGAGCTGCAAGACCCTGAGAAATTTGTCCCTATGACGATTAAAAGGGTTCTAGCCGGGGAGACCGTTACCGTACATGGCTCAGCTGATGGCAAAACGATCGGCTCGCGCTATTATCTCCACGCCCGCAACCAGGCAGACGCTTTACTTTTTATACTGCAGAATGTACCACCCCTAGTGTACGGCGGTGACGTGGATAGGCCCTCTAAATACAACATCGTAGGAGAAAAAGAGGTCACGAATCTGGAAATGGCTCAATTGATCGCTAGGTACCTAAACAAACCACTCAGGTACCAAATCGTAGACTTCCACTCTAGCAGGCCGGGTCATGATTTAAGATATGGTTTGAATGGCCAGAAGATGGCCGACTTAGGCTGGAAGGCCCCTATGAGTTTTGAGGAGAGCCTAAAAACTACTGTGGATTGGACAGTCAAACACCCAGAATGGCTAAAGTAGCAATCGTTATCATTCATAACAGGAACGATAGCCCTTGGCTTAGTGATCTTCTAAACTCCATTCACACGGACTATCCGATACTCATTACAAACCACGAAGGTTGGATGATACCCGCTATCAAGAGGGCATTCGAGACCACCCACTTTGACGAGCTATTCTTCCTCAATGAGTCCATGGTTGTCAAGAATAACTCCATTTGGGACATTGTTTTTAAGGAGCACGAAGGGCGTGGTGTTGCGGTTGGAGATAGCTACCTCATGTTCTTAGGCAAGTATCTGAGGAAGTATGTCGAGCAAACTGAGTTCCCCGTCGTTACGTGTAAGAAAGAGGACGTTCTGCTAGGTGAACAGGGGTGGAACGCCCAGTACCGCAAGGCAGACCCGTCGTGGATTCAAATTGAGGGCATGACGGATACTTACGAAGTATACGAAGAAAAGCACGGTCGATGGAATATGGTATTGGATGGCAAATACTTCAAGAAATGGAAAGGCTCGTGGAGTCTCGAAATGGTTGAGGCAGTAGATAGAGGTGCTTAGCTTGCTCATATTCAGCGCGATGTTTCTAACCCCTCTTGTTGCCACTCTCGTCGCTATTCTGACAGGCTGGTGGTGGCTGCTTTGGTCGTGGGTTATATGGGGTCTAGCCCTCCTGGATGATTATGTAATAGCAAGGAGTCGGAATGATTAGCATTGTGAGCGCGTACTATAAAAAGGAAGATATGACCCGTGACTTTCTGGATAACCTGCAGAAGGTTTTGCCAAAAGGTGCCGAAGTCTTGCTGACTAATGCTGGCTCTACTCCGATAGACCACCCGATTGTTACGAAGCGGATTGACCTGCCCGAGAACAAAAGCTTTAGTAATAGCATGAACGCAGGGCTGCGGGAGGCCAAAGGTGACTTTATCTGCGTCATAGGGAACGATGTATTTCCTAGCGAAGGGTGGCTGGAAGCGCTCGTGAAGCTTGCGGGGGACACTGGTGCGATGATCACGGCCCCGCTAAACGACAAGACCATGATGGAGACTCTCTTGCATGAGAGGCAAACGGATGACTACTATGAGCCAAAGTTTTTTCCAGCTGTTTGCTGGCTGCTTAGCAGGGAGTGCCTAGACAAAGTTGGGCTATTTGACGAGCAATTTGTTCTAGGAACCTATGAGGACAATGACTACTGTCGTAGAGTCGAGAAAGAAGGCGGAAGGGTCGTTGTTAGCAAACATGTTACTGTGGGCCATCTTCTTTCTCAGACTATGAACCAGTTCGATGTTCAAAAGGCCATGCACGATAACTACGATAGGTTTGTCAAAAAGTGGTCGTAAGCTCCTCCAGGTGATAAAATAGCAGTAACACGGGCGCTCACAGGTGCATAAGTGGCAGACGCCTCGACATTTGCAGCCCCAAGTGGCCCATCTACTACCGTAAACACAACGCTCAACAGCAATATTTCGAGTGATCATTCTTCGATTGGCTCGAGTGATAAGATAGGCGATCTTCTCTACACCTATGAGGATGAGGCCAAGAGACCGTATGTGGCCGATTATCTTGAGGTCGCTAACATTTGGGACAAAGAGCCTGTTCTTAAGAGTGAAATTAGTCTGCTTGAATCCTACCTTCGTAAGATGGTGGTAGATAAGAAAATCGACAACAGCACCGAATCGGCGAAGAAATATCTCGAGCACCTTGAGAAGAAAGCTGGCATCGAATCATACGAAAGCACTACGGCTAAAATCGCCAAGCTGCTCAAGTACATCAACTTCAAGAAGGTGGTGGACAGCTAATGGCCAATCCAGATCGCCAAGGTCAGTCTGATTACCGCAGAACCGAGCAAGAGGTCGCAAACAGTGGCTTTGACGAGACTTTTAAGGTTCCCGCCACTGAGCTACTCGCTTACAACTCAGGCACGGACACCCTTGATAGAGTTCAGATTAATAGTAGTGGTGAAATTCTAACAAATGCAGCTCTCTCCGGCTCGGGCGGTGACGGCGCTATCCTCGATGGCGTAAGTAGCTCAATAAAGGCATCCGTCCTTGACTACACTAACTCAAACCCTCTTGCTGTTAGACTCTCTGATACAAATGGCGATTATATCGCCGCAGGAGCCGGGACGCAGTACACAGAAGATGCTGCCGCAGCGGCAAACCCAATTGGTGGCGCCCTTAACTTAATACGTGATGATGCCAGGGCGGGTTCCCTTACGACAACTGACGGTGATAATGTTGCTGCACGAGGTACGAATGCGGGCGAATTGTACGTTAAACATGTAGACGCTATCCCGGTAACCGACAATAGTGGCTCCCTGACGGTAGACGGATCAGTAACAGTTACGCAGGGCACAGCGACTAATCTCAAATCCCAGGCTGAGGCGTACCAGGGTGGCTCAGCAGTAGGTTCTAGCAACCCACTTCAGGTGACCCTGGCGAATGGCACGGTGCCCTCTCATGCAGTGACTAACGCAGGTACATTTGCCGTGCAGGCGACAGTCGCTTCTGGTGCTACAAACATTGCAAAAGCAGAGGACGTAGCCTCAGCAGACGCAGATGTTGGTGTGCCAGCCATGGCTATTAGAAAAGGTACTCCTGCTAATACTTCCGGAACAGACGGTGACTATGAAATGCTCCAGATGTCGGCGGGGCGTCTTTGGGTAGATGCCTCCGGAAAAACGCTTACAGTGGATGGCAGTGGCGTAACCCAGCCTGTCAGTGGTACTGTCACTGCCAACGTAGGCACAACCAATGGATTAGCCCTTGATGCCACCCTAACTGGCGGTACTCAACAGACGAAGTTAACCGACGGCAGCAATGCCGTGGGTGTTCTTAAGTCAGATGGCACGACTGGATCCCAAAATGCTGTGATGACCAGTGGCTCATTCCTGTCCGTTGCCTTCACTACGTCAACTGTCCAGGCAGTAGGATCAACCGACGCCGGCAACTACAGATGGGTGAGTGTTCATATCACGAGTCAGGGTGGTAGCTCAACGGTAACCTTCCAGACGAGCAACGATAACTCAAACTGGGTCTCAACGGCACTTAACTTTAGTACTTCGGTAGCCACACTCCCTGCCACGAGTACAACAAGCTCAGGCGTTGTATTCCAAGGGCCTCTACAAGGCCGCTACTTCCGTCTCAATGTGACAGGTATCGCGAGCGGCACTACTGCAGGTACGATCGTCTTCTCAGCTCTTCCGACTGCGATGAACGTTGTCGGCGGACAGGTGACACAATCAGGTACTTGGACGACAGGTTCAAACTCGGCCACAGGTTCCGCAGTCCCAGCTAACGCTTTCTATAAGGGTCTCCTCGCACAAACCGCCAACCCAAGCGCAGCATCTGCAGGTAACCTCGTCGGTGCGCTCGCCGACAAACTCGGTAAGCAGGTTGTTGTTGGGTCTATTCGCGACCTTAAGGTCAACCAGATCACAACCATTACTACGTCCACGTCCGAAACCACAGTACTCACTGCCGTCGCCTCTACCTTCCTAGATGTATATGGGGTAATCGTCACGAATACATCCGCCACAGCGGTAACAGTAGCATTCAAGGACTCTACCGGTGGTACGACACAGTTCAACATCGCCGTTCCTGCAGGCGAGACTAGAGGGTTTATGCTTCCAGAGTCGGCCGCAATCAAGCAGGGTACGGTGAACAACAACTGGACTGCTACGACTCAGTCTGTTACATCGGTCATTATTACCATGCTAGCGGTAAAGAACATCTAACCCAAAATGGCCATCGCTCTTGTCCAATCTAAACTCGGCAGTACGACCACGACCGGTGCCAATGCCGTTACCTTCACGTCCACGCCAACTGCTGGAAACCTAATAGTTGTATGTGTTACCTACTTCGGTGGCGGGTCTGACTACTTTAGTTCCATTGCTGACAATAAGAGCAATACATACACTCAGGTTGGGTCGACACTCCATGCCAACGCGACGAGTGACTATTGTCGCGTCTACTACGCCAAGAACATCACCTCATCAGCGACATTCACAATCACCGTAAACTTCACTGGTTCGCCTGGTTCTGGTGATACTATGGTGGCGATTCACGAATATTCTGGCGCTGATACAACCGCCCCACTCGACAGCGTCAACCCAGGTGCCACCGGGTCAGGCACGGCAGTTTCTCCTGGGGCAGTGACACCAACGGTAAATGGCTGTCTTATCTTCTCCGGCGGGTGTGATGATTCGGGCGCTAATGCCACCCCTACCGCGAACACTGGAGGAGGGTATACCCTGAGGCAGCATCAAGACGATGCTTCGTCCCATGAGCGTATCTACACAGAGGACTTCGTACAGACGACTGCGGCTTCTACAACGGCATCCTTCACTATTGGTGCATCATCACACTGGGCGGTTCAAGCTGCCGTATTCAAACCCTCTGGAGCGGCTGCCGCCAAGACCTATTCAACTATGACGATGATGGGTATTTAACTAATAAGGAAACGATATGGCCTTCACCGCGACGATAAACTCAATCAACCTCCAAAACGACAGTTTCGTGATAGATGTCGTATTTAATGATAGTGCGACTGGGTATACATCAACCAAGACCTATACTATTCCTAACGACGGAACGGTCACCCAATCGAGCATGGTGGCGAAGATAACAGCCGACGGCACAGCGATTAAGAACAACCTAACCGCACTCAATAACATTCAGTCCAAGGTTAATTCAGTCATTACCATCTGATTGGTTGGATGATATAATCAAGTTAACACGGGCATAAGAGGCCCGTTTTGTCTTATACTACCGGCGATGTTGTCTCTAGAGTCCAACAACGAGTTAGAGATACTGGCTATTCAAGCTCTGAGATAAAGGGCTACATCAACGATGTCCAAAATGACGTATTTAACGAGTATCGTCTTCCTTTTATGGAGACGACTCACGATTACACGCTAACCATTGGTGACTCTGACATCACTCACGGTTCTGAGCTCCCAACAGATTACGTGCAGGCGCTCGATCTATACATTACGACCTCTGGGCAGGAGAGGGTTGTTGAGTATAAGGACGTCCGAGAGATTGATGACTTCCATCCCGACCCTGATGACACGACCGCTAATGCCTCTACCACCCCCCGTTATTGGTATTTCTACGCCCAGACCATTCGTGTCTTTCCCGTTCCCGATCAAGCCTATACCGCTACTCTTAGATACTACAAAAAGCCCACCCAATTAAGCGCCGATGCAGATATCCCGGATGTGCCGAGCGAGTTTGAGGAACTTCTTGTAGTAGGGGCGGCTTATCGAGTCCTACAGGTAAAGGACAACTACGATCAGGCTGGCATACTTGAGAATAAATACAACGAACTTCTCCAAAAGTTGGTCGTCAAGTACAGCGTTCATCAAGTGGGACGTGGCACGATGATACGGACAAGTCGTCGTAGACTGGGAAAGACGAGTTTCTGATGCCTTGGGCTAAGCGTGCTTTTAAGCCCATACCATCCGTGGGAAGCAAGCAAGCTACATATGAGCTGAACGACTACAGTTCAGGCTCTAATTCGTTTGTGTCGAATGATAAATTCCCCCTAAGCAACGGTGGAACGAACATGTGGCGTCTGGCGCAGGACGCCCGTATCACGACTTTGGGTGAATATGTGAATCGTAAAGGCTTCGACTACCACTCCGATTCTGCTGGAGTAACGCAAGATCAGGCTATTACAAGCACTACAGGGGCCGCAAACCAAAGTTTCAACGATGTAACCCGCATTGCCCAGAAATGGACAGCCGGGGCTTCAGGAAGACTCACAAAATACGACATTAATATCAAGAATGCGAGCTCAGCTACTGGAACTGTTATCGTTGAACATTGGACTGACAGTTCGAGTGCCCCAGGAACCATGGTAGCTAGGAGCTCTATCGCAGCAAGCTCAGTCACCTCTAGCAATGCCTATCTGACGGCTCGGTTTCCTGATGCCCCATCAGTAACAAGCGGTACAGTCTATTGGCTAGTTGTATATGTTCAGGCAGTGGCCTCTGGAAGTTATACCTGGAGCAGCACTACTAGTGCTACGACCGCTAAAATCTCCACCAATAGTGGTTCTACGTGGTCTTCTACAACGTACGCGATGAACTTCAAACAATACTACGCAACGTCCGGTGGAATAAAGGGCCTCCACAGGGCATATAAGAGCGATGGGACTAAGGTAACACTGTTTGCGCAGGGCACCGCACTTTATTCGGTTAATGACGTCACAGGCGCTCTCACGACCGTCAAGAGTGGGCTTAACGCTAGCGCCACTCAGTACAGATTCGTGACCGTTAACGACATCGTTTACTACGTGAACGGTTATGATGGGCTAAGAAAGTGGGACTTTACTACTGAGAGCCAAGTAAATGCTACGAACTATACGCACATCTGTGAACATAAGGGCCTCTTGTTCTTGGTTGATGCCCTTGACCCGAACAAGGTTGTTTTCTCGAACTTCGCGGCCTACGAAACATTCACCTCAACGGACTTCATTTATGTGCCGTCTCCAAAGACAGGTGACCCCGTCGCAGCCCTGCAACCACTTAATGGGTTGCTCCTAATACCCACCAGAAAAGGTAAGTACATACTTTCTGGGGAGGATAATGCCACATTCACGCTTGAGGAAGCACCTGATAAGAAGGGTACCTTTACTCAGGAGACAGTCACTAGTGACAAAAACTTCATGTACTATCTCTCTGACGATGGGGTATATAGATCAAACGGCTCAGAGGCCCAACTGCTCAGTGAGAGCAATTTCCAGAGCATCCTATCACTTGCTAATAAGGAGAGTTGTTGTCTAGTCGTTAACAAAGGGCGTTTATATCTATGGTTCAGGAGCGACGGAGCCGCAGCAAATGATTCTTGTTATGTGTGGAACCTCAACTACGGTAAGGGTGGCGCGGACTGCCTGGAGAGTACCGACGTCAACGCGTATGTGACTCGCGCTGTCAATGGGTTCAGGGATAGCAACGATCTTTTAGTTGCCAGCTCTCTTGTTGGTCAGGTGTACTGGCAGGAGAAGTCATCTAATGACAATACAAACTTAGGTGGTGATATCAATTTTATCTTGCAGACCCATTACATGACTTTTGGTTCGCCTTCCGTACTAAAGGAGGTTAGATACTGGGAGCCTCGCTTTGGGGCGCAGAGTGGCAACTATGCGGTTCGCTGTGAATACGCAAGCGACCTTCGAGATAACTGGCAGCTTTACTCAGCCCCCAACGTACAAGGGTCAGGTTACCTATGGGGAGACTCCGGAACAGTATGGGGCTCGTTTACCTGGGGTACCACGGCTGAGGTTCAGGAACAACTCTATGTACCAGGTGAATATAGAAGGATTGCACTTCGCTACAAGCACTACGCTACAAGGCAGCCACAGAAGTTTCTGGGTCACACCTTAATTGTCCAGCAGAGGAGGATCCGCTAATGGCCCTTAAACCTCTTAACTCTCAGAATAGTCTATCTCAGAACTTTGGTCAGATAAATGATATGGTTCGTCAGCTAAATCACGAACAAACAACCAAGGTTTTTAAGCAAGCGGGTGGAGACGCAATAGTTGAGGGAAAGCTCCCCTTCGATGGTGGCTACGGCTCCCTTTACTACGATGCAACGAACTTGCCACGTATCCTTATCGGTATAACCCCCGACGGTGATGTTGATATTGTGAAGTCTAAAGCCGGTACGAGTGTTTTAGATGTCTTTAACTAGCAACGCGCGTAGCGTTTCGTTTACGACCCGATGGGCGTCAGACAAGATAGTTGGTGTGTGGGAAGGGAGCTTTAACCGAGCTACAGATGTCACCACAATAACGGGAGACCTTGGCTCAATCTATGTCTATAGGGTTGCTCATGATTTTACCCGCCCTTTGGCTCTGGACTTGCTGTGGAAAATATCTGGTGGCTGGGCCGATGGCGGATCAACGGACGGAACTGATGTTTCTATTGCCTATTCAGACAGCACTTACATTTACATAGTAAGTTCAGCATTTGCTCCAGCGGTAGGGACGATGAATTATAAAGTTATTGGCACGTGGATAACAGACTACGACGCAACAAACCCTCTTGTCAACTCGTTTGTGTCCGCCAATAAAACTACCGTCTTTGATACAGGGCTAAACTACCAAAAGATCTTCGATCAGAATGTCCTAAGCTTTGCGACTAGTAGTACTCAGTCGGTTACCCACCTACTAGGTTACCGGGCAAACTTCAAGGTCTACTATGAGGCGATAGCAGGTCAGGTATGGCCGATGTACTCTGGTGGGACAGCGAATCCCTTTCTCTACGATAGCAGTATGGTCGAATGCAGAGCCAGAATGACAAGTAATACATTAGATGTACAGCTCGAGTCCGTTCCTGCCACGCGGCGAGCATGGTATAAGATTTATCTGGATTCATGATGGGACTACGTTTAGACAAAGTTTTATTTAGCACGCTCCACGAGTCGTACAAGAACTATGACACAGTTAGTGGATCCATTGCCATATCTGGTAGCATCGCGAACGGTGCGACTGCAAATTTTACGGCTGTACTTCCATATACCAGGACTGGCACGAGGGCGGATGTGTACTTAGATGGCCACAGCATTAAGGTACTGGCGAACGCAGGTGATAGAGCAACCTCTGATGTATACCAGTTTGTCTCCAGTGAGACATTTGCCACAAAAGTAATCTATTCCACAACCGACATAACGGTGACGATTAGCATATTTAACGGAACTGGTGGGTCTATCAATCTCACCTCACAAACCATCACAGTAAGTGCCGTTTTATACGATGCCCCAATTACTGCTATTTCGTAGATCTTCTATGCTATAATTCAGGTAACACGGGCCGCATGGAGCCGTTCTCTTGGCCGTAAAAACGTTGGATCAGGTGCTTTCTGAACTCCAGGGCACTTACCAGCCACAAATTGACACACTCCGACAGCGGCAGTCTGCCATTCCTGATCAAATAAATCAGAATGAGCAGCAGCTTCAAGCTAAGCAGACCCAAGCTTTTGGTGATATTACTGACGCTGCCCGCAGACGTGGGTTGGGCTTTTCTGGTATCCCCCTCTCCGAGCAAGCAAAGTATACGTCTACAGAGTTTCTTCCTGCTCTAGCGAAACTTCGACAATCAGGTCAGGATCAGGCTATGAGTTTAGAGGACGCTATCAACGGCGTGCTCGAACGACGTAATACCCTTGCACAGCAGTTAGTCAGTCAAAGCCAGCAGCAAGATCTTCAGGAGCGTCAGTTCCAGGAGCAGATTAGGCAGTTCAACGAGCAACAGAAGGCGGCTGCTGCAGCTAATAGCTTCAGTCCATCATATGGCGGTGACGGCGGTAGCTCATTTGGTGGCGGAAGCGCTACAGCTACCCAACGTGGCGATAGGGGCTTTAACTTCACCGACGCATATGGAAGACCAATCAGTGCTGCAGCTTACGCAAAAGCTAAAGGCCTCAATTTCCGTGACGTCCTGACCATGATGGCCAGTGCTGGAGACCAAGGCGCAAAATCGGCACTTGGCTTTGTTGGCAATGACTTTGGTTATGACCCGAATAAGATTACCAGCCAAAACCTCGCAAACCTATACAATAGCCTTGCTTACGGAGTTGGACGGCAGGCGACTTATAACCCAGTTCGTGTTGTAAGCGGCGGAGACAACAGATCGGTGGTTGTGAGATGAACCCCTTTGAAAAGTTTAACAGCGCTCCAGACGTTCTAGATATTCGCCAATGGATGGAACAGCAGAAGGCGCAACAGCAGCCACAGCAGCCAAAACAACCTGAAAAGAAAGGCAACCTTCTTACATCTCTCATCCCTTCAGGCGGTGGTATTGCGGGCGCGGCTGGTGGTGCGGCTATTGGTACGGCCATTGCTCCTGGTATTGGCACGCTTCTTGGTGCTCTTCTCGGTGGTGCGGCTGGTGGCGCAGGCGGTAAGGTCGCAGAGAATGCGGTAGAGGGCCAACAGAACCTGGGCCAGGGCGTAGGCCAGGAGGCACTTATTAACGGTGTTCTAGGCGCTGGGCCACTCCGTTTGTTAAAAGGTGGTGTAGACGTTGCCAGAGGCCTAAAGGCTGGTACAGGACTTGCAGACGCAGTAGCTAATGCGGGTCAGGGGGCCGTCAATAGCTCTATTCGTGGCGCTGTAGGCAATAAGCTTACGGACGCTAGCAACGATCTCGTCGTAAAGAATTTCCGTCTTACACCTTCTCAGCTAAATAACTTCAAGAGCAAATTCGGTGAGGATGCCAGCCAGACCATTAAGAAGTACGGTCTTGTTGGAAAAGATGCCGGAACCATCGCTGATAACACGATTAAGCCCCTCCAGGGCGAGTTTGACTCTATCGCCCAACAGATACCCTCTCTACCAACTGTAGATGTCCTAAAGGCTTTTAAGGCCAAGTACGAACCACTCATTAATAGTGCAGTAGAAGATAAGCAAGCCATAGGCCAACAGCTGAAACAGCAAGCGGACACACTCGCCAAAAAGTACGGTGCAGAGATTCCTTCTGGTGAACTTGCAGGAGTTCGACAGGAGTTCGACAGTCTTGTGAACTATGCAGACAAAGCTGCCAATCCTGCCCGATATGGGGTGAACAAACTGTCCGCAGACGCTATTCGTTCTGTGCTTCAACAAACCGCAGACAAAGCGGGTATTAAAGCCTCTAATGGTATGACGTTCAAGGAAGTGGGCCAGGAACTGAGTAAGCTGCATCAGCTTACAGATAATATTGCCAAACAGGAACAGCTAGGGCGCGGAAGCAGCCCGCTTGGGTTACTTAACCTAGTTGGTGGTGGCGTGGGAGCTGGTGTCGGTGGCCCATTAGGCGCAATTGGCGGGGCTGCGGTTACTAATGTAGCCAACAGTTCATTGGGTCGTAAGATAACAGCAGGTGCAGCTGAAAAGGTTGGTGCGGGGTTGACAAAAAAGGCCGCCTCATCGTCCCCTTACGGAATTGGTGGCGTAACATCCCGAATCTTGCCAGCTGGAGTAGCCGGAGCTTATTTATCGTCGCCGAACAGTGATGTGATGAGCCAAATGGCTCCCACGACTAATACGGCGACCAGTAATCCTGATAACATGGGCGCATTATACACTAATGGACAGGATATGTCAAGTACGACCGGCAGTCCACAAGGCGAAAGCCCCTATTCACAGGCTAACCTTATGGCAGATGTACAACGAGATCCCAAAAATGCCGATAAGTATTTCGCTATTTACCAGAACTTCCAGAAGACCTTCGCATCTCCTACTTCAAAGCCACTTAACTCGACGCAGCTACAACAGGCGAACAATGCACAGAGTGGCCTAACGGCGCTTGGGACGATTCAGTCGCTTATCCAACAAGATCCCTCAATGCTCCTTAAGGGTGCTATCCCAACAGACATAGGTAAGAATCTAGCTGGGGCCGGAGTGCTTAACACAGCGCGTAAGGAAGCGTCTGACGTTATCTCGCGTCTACGCACCGGTGCCGCAATTAACAAAGAAGAGGAAAACTTCTATCGAAGCCAATTGCCACAGTTCGGCGACACTCCAGATACCATAGATTACAAACTTAACCTTCTGGGTTCGCTGTTCAGCCGCTTTGCAAATCCAGAGGCAGCCCAACCTGACCTATCTAGCGGCGGTGATTTAGTAAGTGCCCTTATGAGCGCACAAGGAGGACAATAAGATGAAGAAAGCGGCTAAAATGCCCAAGACATATAAAGGCAAGAGCACAAGGCTAGGTGGTGGCGGACGCTTCGCTAAGCTTGAGGACTCTCTCAAAGGCAAAGTAAGTAACCCTGGTGCGGTGGCTGCAGCTATTGGACGTAAGAAGCTGGGTAAGGCCAAATTTCAGAAGCTGGCGGCAAAGGGGAAGAAGTAGCTCAATCGGTCTGAGCTAGCCCCTTGTTACGGGCCTGTTTTATGTGCCTCGGCATGATGCTATAATGTAACCAGCACGGGCTTGAGGCTAAACACCTTGGGCACAATCTCTGTTTCCTTACCTGCAGACGGAACTACGGCTGACGTAGGCGATTATAATACTCCTCTTACTACTCTTGTTACTGAGTTCAATGGGAATATTGACGATGCCAATATTAAAAGTGGCGCAGCCATTGCAGGAAGCAAAATAGCAGATGCTAGTATCACAAATGCAAAGCTCTCTACTACCACGGGTGAGATAGGCGGAGCATGGACTGATTACTCCAGTTCCAGTACTGTTACGGGTTGGTCTAGTACTACTCAAAAGGTTATCCGCTACACCCAGGTTGGGAAGACAGTCTACGTGGTATACGGTATTACGGGCACGAGTAACTCTACTTCTATCACTTTCACCGTACCGATTGCCGCTAAAGACATCGGAACGGGTCTTACGTCTGAAACCTCTACAGGGCTCGCTGAGGACAACGGGTCGCTCGTGTCGTCCCCTGCACGTGTGTATATTGACGCAAGCGCCAACGCTAGCCTCATCAACATTGTGAAGTCTGGCGGTACGGCTAACTGGACAAATAGTGGAACTAAACTTGTTCGTGGAGTGCATATCTACGAGGCGGCCTAATGAACAGACGCAAACGAACAAAGGTCATCAACGGAACGCTCTGGCAGCGCTATGGCGGTGATGATTTTTGGACTTGTGAGGTAAAACTATGAGCGTCGTCAGTGGGAAAGCTACCTTTAGTTCTACAGGCTCGCAGATGGTTTTTATCGGAATCAACTTTAACGACGTAGATTTCTACGCTGGCCCAAGAGACGGGGTGACTGAGACAAACCAACTTCTGGCAGTAGGGCACGCCGACGCCAACAAGCAGTTCTGCCATACAACCCGCGATGGTTCATCTGAGACTATCCAGACGAAGTGTATGAGACTCAGAGATTCATCAGGTACCGTCGTTCTCGAGTTTAGTGTCACGGGTGGATGGGGAACAAGCATTATGACTTGCAACGTGACAACTGCTAACTCTAATTATCCATTTGAGCTCGTAGCGAGAACATGAAGCGCGATTGGAAGATCTATCTGGCGTTTTCAGTCCTAGTAGGTCTCATCCTGTGGCTCATCGTACTGAGTACGCAAAGGCATGACGAGATACAGCGTCTGAGCGACAAGATAGAGCAGATACAGAATATGCAGCCGACAGTCACTCCGACACAACAACCCGTCAACGGAAAGACGCCAGTACTTGGTGTTGACTACTTTAATGGTCAGGACGGGAAGCCAGGAAAGGACGGGAAAGATGGTAAGGACGGTGCCCAAGGGGACAGTGGCAAGGATGGTCAAAGTGCCTACGATATTGCCGTCAAGAATGGATTCAAGGGTACCGAAGCCGAGTGGCTTGACTCACTTAAGGGCGATAAGGGAGACAAAGGCGATCGGGGGGATAGCACCGACCTACAGTGTCTCGGAGGTTTCATCGCCAAGAAGTTTAGCTCAGATGATCTATGGAATTTGACTAACATCGCATGTGAGGCAAAACCATGAGTACGACGACGGTAGATATACGCCCAAGTCTGAGACTCCTGGCCCCTCAGACGTATTGGATGTCACTTGCCTTTTCGCTCTTCAACATCTCCGTTGGATATGCGGTATTCAACCAGTTCATCCTTTATAAGGTTCAGCTGCTAGGGGCAGTACCCCTGCGTTTTTGGGGGCTTATATTCCTCGCCCACGGGCTATGCATGTTTGCATCACTCGCTCTCAACAATTGGAAGGTTACGAGGACACTTCATCTAGTAGGGATATTTATGAAGGCAACATGGCTTTTTGAATCAATGGCGGCTACGATCTCGGGGCAAAGTGCCTTCCCATTATTCGTGTGGTCATTCCTTACCATCATACAGATTGTCGTGTATGTCTACTTTACCCCGAGGTCAGGCCGTGCCGAGTGATGCTGTACTTACGAGTCTTATCACCGCTGCTGGTGGCCTTCTCACGGTGTACATCGTTCAGAAGTTCCGGAATACCAAGCCGAAGAAAGACCGTATCGACGGAGCTTTTGAGATGTATGAGTCTTACATAAAGAAACTCGAAGAAGATAATGACCGACTTCGTAAGGAAAGCGCCGCGAAGGATGTTGAGATTAACCGGTTGAGAGGAGAATCATGAACGCTCTACGCCCAGCAAACGCCAATACGCAAGGCGTGCCATATAGGTGCCTCGACTTTGCTACGCGGGTATTTAATGTGCCCAATAAGTATGATTTCGCATGGCAGGCGTGGTCAAACGCCCAGTACAGACATCCTACATCTGAGTCACTTCCAGACGTACCTGTACCTGTATGGTTTGAGTGGACGGGGCTTGTGGATAACGTGCGAGCAAACTGGGGGCATGTTGCTGTCTGGTTCCCTGGTAAGGGTGTGCTTTCATCGCCATTCAGCATAAATCAGAAGCAGCAGTGGTTCGACACACCCCAGAAGTTAATTACATATCTTGGAAGCGGCTCGTATGTCGGTTGGTCGGAAGACATTAACGGTGTCCGCATAGCAGACGTAACAAAGGAGGATGATATGACAACACAAGAAGCTATCGCAATGTTGGACTCGTATTGGTGGAACATTGTGGGCCGCAAGATTAAGCAGAGTGAGTTGGACGAGTATGTCCCTGTCGTTGTTTCCGGCAATCCGGACAAGGTTTTTAAAAAATCTCTAACTTGGGACGAAACCAAAGCCCATTTGGCTCAGTATGCCACTGGGGCACCCGAGCTGAATAACGATTTAGTTTTCAGCTATCTAGAAAAGCATTTAAAGTAGGAGAATTATATGACAGACTTAGTCGTTAGCCTAATAAGAACTTACGTGCCCCTGGCCGTAGGAACGCTCGTAGCTTGGTTGGCTACCAAGGGTATTAACTTAGACGTAGACGCTGCTACGGGCCTTACGGCCTTCCTCAGTGCGGTGTTTACAGGTGTCTACTACCTGGCAGCCCGTTTGCTTGAGCAGAGATGGCCTGAGTTCGGTGCATTACTTGGTAAGGCTAAGAAGCCAGAATATAAATAAGGAGGCAATATGCCCGTATCACAACTATTGTTAGCGATCGTACTGTTCCTTTACGCGGCTGGACACCTAGGATGGTTCCTCACGTCAGGGACGCTTCTCGGGGTAGTGGAACTTGTAACCGCTATCCTTCTCGTCGTAGAAGGCGCTCCAGTGCTTTATAAGAAGTACGTAGTTCGTTAGTTTTCACTTCACATTTTCACTCTAGTGCGCTATACTATGTACATCTGACTCACCAACAGCCTCGACTACTCGGGGCTGTTTGCATTAGCAAACCTCTTCACTATAAACCGTATAGCGGAGGGTCTTTACGTGCCGCGAGGTCAAAAAAAGACAAGAACATTCAGGATTTGGGATGACGAGGTAGAGATCTTCTTTAGGGAATATGGAAATGGTCGTACGGTGGCGGCTTACTTTGAGTGTTTGAGATACAGACAGCAGCTGACACCACGCAAGCCATTTAATATGAGCTCTAAGGACATTGAGAGAATTACTGGCTTAGGGATGTGGCAGCAGCAAAACTCCAGACGTCTTCTGGAGGCGTCGGGATGGATAGAAACGCGCTTGTCAGGCCGGGGATATGAGTTTGTAGTAACTGACACTGCACGGGATGCAATTAGGCATTTGCCCCACAAAATAAGCCCGGAAATCATGTACAAGAACTATGGGTTTTCCACAGGAAAGCGCAGGGTTTAAGAGTTGGGTTTCCACAACTCTGAGTTGTGGTTCCACAAGTCACTATATATAAGGAATATATAAGAATTATAAGAAAGGAAAAATGCAGAAAAATCAGTGGGCATACGTTCTCACAATAACAACTAATAGCCATAAGCTCAATCTAGTAATTACTTGAACATAGGCGCACAATGAATGCAACTGACGCGCCAGAATCACCACTAACTGGAGAGCTTATGGACTTACGGAGGGTAAGGAATGGATTTTGTATGGAAACGAATCCAGTTAAACTGTTTAACCAGAACCTGGAATACATCGAAAAATCACTAAATTACTCAAAACGAACAGTCTACA